>Ga0255356_1002237_pt1 | contig 11302 bp, 10 predicted proteins | sample HBST100metaG_FD_189944 | JGI IMG/M metagenome (GOLD analysis project Ga0255356, IMG submission 189944) | Peat soil microbial communities from Stordalen Mire, Sweden - H.B.S.T100 | ecosystem: Environmental > Terrestrial > Soil > Wetlands > Peat | place: Sweden: Norrbotten County, Stordalen Mire... | reverse complement strand
GCGCCATCTGTTCTTCGTCGTGGGGATAGGCTTCGGCGAGGAGGATAATGCCATCGGTCTTATTGTCATCTCGTTTCACAACTTCTCCCTCATCGCACGATCTTATCTAGAGCCACCCTTATTAGCTCAACACAGTTCGCTATGTCAGAGGGGTCATGGTACTTCCCGAAGGCAGTTCGAACTCAGCCTAGGTTTATTCTTGCCGTTCATAATCTTCGACTTAGGGCGTGTTTGCACCGATTCCCATGCAAAACAAGGTTGACACTGAAGCACGGGCATAGGCGAAAATAAGGCGAATACTTGACGATGCCTTCTGCCGCCCAAATCCGCTTGCAAATCGAAACCGCGCTAGAGCGGAAGATTCCCGGCGCGCTGACTCCAGTGGCGAAAGTCATTCGCGCAGTTGCGGCTACCGGAATTGACGCGTTGGATGAACTCCTGAAGGGCGGGCTGCCGGTTGGATTGATCAGCGAATTGGTTGGCCCGGAGTGTTCCGGCCGAACCAGTGTGGCTCTGTCGTTTCTTGCTCGCATGACTGAGGCCGGCAAAGTTTGCGCGTGGATCGATGTCTCGAATGTGCTCGATCCGAACTCGGCCGCGGCTACCGGCGTCGATTTGGCGCGCCTCTTGTGGGTGCGCTGTGGCGGATCGCAGCGCACCGCGCAGCGAGCAAGCCGCAGCTTCGCGCTGCCGGAGAAGTATCTTGTTCCTGCCGAGGCAAAGAAGGGATTGCATGGCGGAGGATGCAGCGGACATCCGCGCAACGAGGTCAAAGGACTTTCAGAAGCTGTGAGCGGATTACTGCGGCCAGAAGCGATTGCTCCCCGTTGCGGTGAACCACAACTGCGTCAACGGTCGAAGCCGGGGATCTTCGAGCCGAACTATTCGCCGGTCTCGCTCGCCGCAGTTCGCCCATCTGGTTCCATGAGCCCGTGGTCGCGGATGGATCAGGCATTGCGAGTGACGGACCAGCTCTTGCAGGGCGGCGGTTTCAGCGCAATCGTGCTCGACTTGGGAAGCGTTGCGCCGGAGTTCTCGTCGCGGGTGCCGCTGGCGACGTGGTTCCGCTACCGAGCCGCAGCCGAGAGAACGCAGGCGAGCATCCTGCTGTTGACGCAATACGCCTGCGCGAAGAGCAGCGCGGAGTTGTCGCTGTGTTTCGGGCCTGGGGAAGCACTACGCGACGAAGTAACCGTGTTCACCGGCATCGAGCATCGCACAGAGGTCGTTCGCCGGCGCTTCACGGGCACGGTGGAGAATGTCGTGCCTTTGCGCAAGCCGCCACAGAGAACAGATGCGGCGAACTGGCTGAGCCGGACCGCATGGGCAGGTTCCAGATGACCAAATCCGCCGAACTCTATGCCTGCCTCTACGCAAAGGAATTTCCCGCGCAAGCACTCTTGCGGCTGCGGCCAGAGTTGCGGGACCAGCCTTGCGTCGTCATGGAAGGCGCCCCTCCACTCGAACAAGTCTGCTCACTGAATACGAAGGCGCGACTGCTGGGCATGACCTGCGGCATGACGCGCGTAGAGGTAGATACCTTTCCCGCGTCCGTAGTCTTGCCGCGCTCGCCCAAGACGGAAGCCGAGACAAGAGCCATTCTCCTTGAATGTGCCGGCGCTTTTTCGCCGCGCGTCGAAGACCGCAGCGAAGACACAGCTTTTCTGTGTGGCATCGACATAGCGGGCACAGGTAGCCTGTTCGGGTCGCCGGAGATGCTGGCCCGGAGCCTTCTTGAGCGGGTCAGGGCGGCCGGCATTGCGGCCACTGTGAGCGTCAGCAGCAACTTCCATGCGGCAGCTTGCACGGCCAGAGACTCGTCGTTGCGCATCGCCGTCCGAGTGATTCCATCGGGCGAAGAAGCAACCGCGCTGGCGAACCTGCCGGTCGCAGTTCTCGACCTGACGGATATGCAGGCGGAGACCTTTGCATCGTGGGGCATTCGTACCCTGGGGATGCTGGCGGCTCTGCCGGAGAAAGAATTGATCGCCCGCATGGGGCAGGACGGCAAGCGCCTCCGGCAACTCGCGCGCGGGGAGTTGCCGCATCTGTTCCAGCCTGTAGAGCCTCACTTTACGCTCTCGGAACGGATGGAACTTGATTCCCAAGTCGAATTGCTCGACTCGCTGCTCTTCGTGGCAGGCGTCATGCTCGATCAACTGATTCTGCGGGCCGAGGCTCGGATTGTTGCTCTGGCTTCCGTCACCATCACACTTGCGCTCGACGGCGGAGGCACACACTCGCGCACTGTGCGACCCGCGCTCCCGAACAACGAGAAACAGCTTTGGGTCAAGCTGCTGCATCTCGATCTTGAAGCGCATCCGCCGCAGGCGGTGATACTGGCGGTTGCATTGGATGCCGAGCCGGGCAGCACCAGCAAGGTGCAGCTCGGCCTCTTCTCGCCGCAGTTGCCGGAGGCATCGCGGCTGGACGTGACCCTCGCCCGTATCCGCGCCATTGTGGGTGAAGAGAATGTTGGCTGCGCGGTGCTTGAGGATACCCACGCTCCGGAAGGTTTCCGTATGGAACCCTTCACGGTGCTGTCCAGCGACCCTTCCGCGATTGGTCCGGTTGATTTGCGTGCTTCGGCAAGGCAAATCCGTCCGCCGGAAACGGCTCCCGTGACGTTCGAGAATGGACGCCTGGCGATGTTCGTCTTCCGGGGACGCCGCTATGCCATCGATAGTGCTTACGGTCCCTGGCTAGTTGGCGGGGAGTGGTGGAATCAGACGCTCTGGGGTCAGGAGCAGTGGGATCTGGTCGCGCAAGCGCAAGATGGCTCAACCCTGCATTGCTGCCTGGTGCGCGACCTCATCCAGGGTTCTTGGCAGGTTGCGGCGCTCTATGACTGAGCGGTATGTCGAACTGCACGCCGCGAGCGCCTTCAGTTTTCTTGAAGGGGCTTCGCAACCGGAGGGGTTGATCGAGCGCGCGACTGCATTGGAGATGCCGGCGATGGCGCTCCTCGACCGCAATGGCGTCTACGGCTCAGCGCGATTTCATACCAGCGCGAAGCGGAATGGTGTGCGTGCGCATGTTGGCGCAGAGGTCGCGGTATCGAGCTTCGGCCCGCGCCTTACGCCTCCAGCCTGGCTGCCGCATAGGTGCGTGGCTGAGCCTGCGCGTTTGCCCTTGTTGTGCAAGTCTCGCGAAGGGTATCAGAATCTATGCCAGCTCATTACCCAGTTCAAGATGCGCGAGACGACGAAGCAGGAGGGCGCGGCCAATTTCAACGATCTCGAGCAATACGCTGATGGGTTGGTGTGTCTGACGGGCGGCGATGAAGGCCCTCTGGCTGCCGCTCTAATGCGTGGCGGAGAAGAAGAAGGCCGCACGATCGTCGAGCGGCTGACGCAGATCTTCGGTCCGCGCAATGTCTATGTCGAGGTGCAGCGCCACAAGGAGCGCGAAGAAGAGTGGAGGAATCAGGCGGCCGTCCGCATCGCCCGTTCCCTGAATCTGCCGGTGCTCGCGACCAACGGCGTCCGTTACGCCACCGCGTATGACCGGGAGATTCTTGATCTCTTCACGGCGATCCGCAATCACAGCGAACTCGACAAAGCGGGGCGACTCCTCGCGCTCAATAGTCAGCGGCATCTCCGAACGGCATCTGAGATGGCGGCTCTCTTCCGCGATGTCCGCGGAGCCACAGAGAATTCAGCCGAACTCTCGTCCCGGCTGAAGTTTCAAATGGACGATCTCGGTTACGAGTTCCCAGGCTATCCGGTGCCCGATGGCGAAACAATGGACAGCTTTCTGCGAAAGCGCACGGCGGAAGGTGTCGAGCGCCGTTATGGACCGAAGAACGATCGGGGCCTGCTTGAACGAGCAAAGAAACAGGTCGAACATGAGCTCGCGTTGATCGCGAAACTCGGCTTCGAAGGATACTTCTTGATCGTTTGGGACATCGTTCAGTTCTCGAAACGCAATGGCATCCTGATCCAAGGGCGCGGCAGCGCAGCGAACTCGGCTGTGTGTTACGCGCTCGAAATCACGGCGATCGATCCGGTGGGTATGGAGCTACTTTTCGAGCGTTTCTTGAGTGAGAGCAGGGGCGAGTGGCCGGACATCGATCTCGATCTGCCCTCGGAAGCGCAGCGCGAACAGGCGATTCAATATGTCTATCAGCGTTACGGCGAGCTGGGCGCCGCGATTACCGCCAATGTCATCACGTACCGAGGCAAGTCCGCTGCGCGCGAAGTGGGCAAGGCTTTGGGCTTTGATTCTGAATCTCTGGGCCGTCTTTCCAGTCTGGTGAGCAGTTGGGAGTGGCGGGGTAAGAACGATACGATGGCGCACTCGTTTCAGAATGCAGGCTTCGACATTCATCATCCGCGTATCGCCAAATATCTGGAACTCTGCATGAGAATCCAGGACCTGCCGCGTCATCTCGGCCAGCATTCGGGCGGCATGGTCATCTGCCAGGGGCAGTTGAATCACGTCGTGCCCCTTGAGCGGGCCTCCATGCCGGGACGGACCGTCGTCCAGTGGGATAAGGAAGACTGCGCTGATCTCGGCATTATCAAGGTGGACCTGCTCGGATTGGGGATGATGGCGGTACTCAAGGATTGTCTTGAACTGATTCCCGAACATTACGGCGACAGAGTGGATCTTGCACAGTTGCCGGAAGACGAGGAGGTCTACCGCACTCTTCAGAAGGCGGATACAGTCGGAATGTTTCAGGTGGAAAGCCGCGCTCAAATGGCGTCACTGCCAAAGAACTATCCAGAAAGGTTCTACGACGTTGTTGTCCAGGTCGCCATTATTCGGCCCGGCCCGATCGTGGGTAAAATGATGCATCCCTACATCCGGCGAAGGCAGAAGAAAGAAGAGGTCACCTACCCTCATCCTTCATTGGAGCCGGTACTGAAACGTACTCTCGGAGTGCCGCTTTTTCAGGAGCAATTGCTGCGCATCGCCATGACCGTCGCCAACTTCACCGGCGCGGAGGCCGAAGAGCTGCGCCGGGCCGTGGGCATGCGCCGTTCGTGGGAGCGCATGAAGAATCTCGAAGGCAAGCTCCGCGCCGGCATGACAACCAAAGGGATCGATGCGAAGACGCAAGACACAATCGTGCAGCACATCAGCTCATTTGCGTTGTACGGCTTTCCCGAAAGCCATGCGGCGAGCTTCGCCCTGATTGCCTATGCCTCGGCGTATTTCAAAGTGAAGTATCTTGCCGCCTTTACGTGCGCCATTCTCAACAATCAGCCGATGGGCTTCTATTCGCCCGCAGTGCTGGTCAAGGACGCGCAAAGACACGGCCTCCGTGTGAAGCCAATCGACGTGCAGGTGTCGGATTGGGCATGCACGGTAGAACACGAAAGTGGCGCGCTCACACTGCGGCTGGGCCTGGGGTATGCGAAAGGTTTGCGGAAGCAAGCCGCGGATGTGCTGACCACTTCCCGCCAGAAGGACGGATCGTTTCGCTCTGCCGATGATCTCGCTCTCCGGGTTCCATCGCTGAACCGAAAGGAACTCACGCTCTTGGCTCGGATCGGCGCCCTTAACCAGATCGACGGGATCGCTCATCGTCGTGACGCGCTGTGGCAGGTCGAATGGGCCGGGAAACCGGAAGGACCGCTTCTGCGGCAAGACAGCGATTGGCTCAGTGAGGAGGGCCGGAGCTTGCCGCTTCAACAAATGAACATCGAAGAACGCCTCGTTGCAGATTATTCCGGTACAAGCTTAACCGTAGGCCAACACCCGATGTACTATCGACGCCTCGAGTTGCGATTGCATGGGGTCTTGTCTGCGCGGGATCTGCGAGGGTGCCGAGACGGTGTGTTCGTCCGAACGGCGGGTTGCGTGATCGCGCGGCAGCGGCCGGGTACAGCCAAAGGGTTCATCTTCATCTCGATGGAAGACGAAACCGGCATCGCCAACGTGATTGTCACGCCCGATCTCTATGAACGTGATCGTCTGGTCGTAACGCGAAGCAGATTCCTCCTCGTCGAAGGGGCTTTGCAGAATCAGGACGGCGTTATACATGTGAAGGCGCAACACATCGCACCGCTCAACGTCACGAGTTTAGATGTGCAGTCTCACGATTTCCACTGAGGGAGTCGACTAAAGGGTTGTCAATGGCGGGTGAATGTCCCCCTCGGTCCCGCGGCACCATGTCCTTAGCACTGGTCGACTTATGGGGGATTCATTTAACCAAGCCGCGACGAGAGATGGCCTCCCTGTGGTCAGACTACGATGACGATCGTCGATAGCTTGAGAGCGAATGACGCGGAAGTAATTCGGCCTACTTCGGGGTCAGAACCTTCACTGCCATGTGCTGTAGGCTCACATCGTGGAGCATTCTCTCAACTTCTGCCTTCCATAGAGCAACCATGACGCCGACATCCGTTTCATGGGAGGTGATGTAATGTCCCGGATGATCCTCAATCTGTCCCCATACTAACCGCTTTACTGATAGTGCCGACTGATAGAAGTCGATGCAGGAGGCAACGAACGGTTTGAATCGCTCGTCTTCGTCCAAGAACCTCAGAATTGGACTCTCTGTTCCCAAACTCCAATAGTCCAGCTTCATGAAGTCATTTTGCTGATCCATAATTTCGCGTTCCGCGGCCTCGCGTCCTTCAACCCTCCATCTCTCGATAGCAGTATCGAAAGTGGTGAGTAACACTTGCGACCATGCTTGGCAGTTCTTTAGCAACTGCCCGGCCAGGTCCTTGCGCTGAGTCAGAATATCGTTCTTTCGCTCGATGTCACGCTTCAGAATCGCGTAAAGCGTCGATAAGCCTGGAATATCCATGGCCTTCATACTAGCGGACTAAGTGCGATATGGGTATTGAGAAACACCCTTTGCGACGGGATCTCCAGTCGAGCTGAGCTCGCGAGATCCCAGCTGCCATGCCGACTTTGCGCTCCAGATCGAGAATTCGAGGGTTACGACGACTCGGGTGGTTTGGCAACCCACCAAGGGTGCCCCTTCCCAAAGGAAAGATAAACCGCCCTACGGAGCATTAGTGGCGGCTTCCTTCCTGCCGATCGACTGCTCAAGCGCCCAAATGAACCGGATGGCGGTCGTCACGTGATTGAAGATGAGAAGGCTTTCCTCACGGTTCAGAAGCACGTTATCGTGGGCGAGGCTTCGGTTATTCCGCACGTCGTTGAATGCGTCGAGGACGGAGATCGACGACTTCAGGATCAGCTCGGTCATCCGGGAGTCGATGAGTTTGAGCTCTTGGAGCTTCTTCACGTACATACCGAAAATGGCGTTCAGGGACTTGTCCCGATCAACGATCATCCCGCGCCGCTCGGAAACCCAGCGGACGAATTTCACCGTGAACGTGTGCAGCCTGTCGAGCCCGGCCTCGGGCTCATTCTTTTCGATCGAATCCCGGATGCCCGCGGCCAATTGTTCAAAATCCTCTATGCCGGAGAGCTCGGAGATTACGCTCGCGTCATGGACTGCGGCGGACTGCGTAAGGCGCTCCGCAGCCGCCGCGCATCTCTTGCGGAGCGTGGTATTGCCGTCATGCGTACGTTCGACCAGATCTTTCAGGACCCGGCCGAAGATGTGATCGGGCTGGCTGTTCCAAGAATGCCGGAGCCGAACCGCCTTTGAGCCGTTGCCGCCGATTGTTGGATCGTCAATGTCAAGTCGCACGCTATCGAGCACGAATTCGCGGAATTGGCGGTTCGTGAAATCGAGCACGTAGCCGGTCTTCATGCCTAGCAGTGCTTCAAAGTCGTCCTTTTCGCCGTACTTCAGGTTTGCCATTGTCCTACTTCGATTTTACGCGGATTGAAAGTCGGCCCTTCAAAGTCTGAACTACGGCACTTCGATTCCTCGCGCGTCGTGCGACGAGAATTCAACGAAGATCAGCTTCCTGTTGCCTATCCGAAACCGCAAAGATAAAACATTTTCGGATTACGGGTTAATTCGCCCAGCTATGAGCTTTTGCGATGGAGCAGGTAAGAGTAGCAACCAGCCAATAAGATTTCCAATAAGCAACTTATCGCAGGAATGCCTCGGCTTTCCTGCTTGCAATCACTAGTCTCCGCCCAGCGCACATTTGCGCTCAAAAGGAGACTGTCCCATGTTCAAGTACAAAGCTCGCAAATTGGCATTCGCTCTACTTCTCGTACTATTGGCAGGTCCCGTTGACCGGGCGCTCGCCTCAGGTACGGGCTCGACCTCAACCACGACCTCAACGTCCACCAATCCTCCATCCGTAACCACGGACGGAGTGACTGGAACCGATCCCGAACCGATCGAACCGGACATCGTGAGTTTGATTCTGACGCTAATCAATCTGGCGTAAAATCCAATGCATGATACCCAAAGGCGGCTGCCCGAACGGAGGGATGTAGATGCATCTGACGGGTCTCGATCTTCTTTTCTGGGCAGCTGGCCTTGGCGCACATTTCATACTCTTCTCCGTTCTTCTGATTCGCCGCCGCTTCATGGTCTTCCCGATCTTTACTGCATTCGTGATCTCGAACATTGGAAGAACGATCGCGCTAGTCTTGGTCGAGCTCTACGGGACCAAGGCCAGCTACTTCTATACTTACTGGTCCCTGGCCATACTTGACACCGCTTTACAACTTGCCGTGGTCTACGAAATGTACTCTCTGACGTTTCGCCCGCTCGGATCATGGGCCCGGGATTTGCGTGGCGCGCTTGCCTGGTTAGTCATCGTGAGCATTGTCGTGGCAGCAGGACTGACATGGCTCGCGACCCCTCACGCCAGGCTATGGATGCAGGTCGTTGTAATCAAAGGGACCTTCTTCTCATCTGCCTGCATGAGCGAATTGTTTGTCGGAATGATTGTCCTTGCTGTAAAAGCTGGCCTACCATGGAGGACGCATGTCGCACGAATCTCCCAAGGACTGGGCGTCTACTCGCTCATCGATGTATTGATAGAAGCCGGGCACAGCTACCTCGGTGTGAGTCGCAACACACAGACGTACACGATGCTGTCGCATTTCCGCATGAGCGCATATCTGGTCTGTGTAGCCTATTGGATCGTAATGCTCTGGCGGGATGAGCCCCGCCCCCGAAAGCTATCCAAGAATTTTCGTGGACAGTTGATTCATTTGCAGACTATGGTGGATTCCGATCTTGAGAGGGTTCGCGCGAGGAGAAGATCGTGAACAAGGGGTCTGTCTGGTTCCTGATCGCCGTCGCAGTATTCGTAATGGCTCTCATTGTGATTGCGGTGTATCACTTTCGCCGCGCGCAGAAATCCTCCCAGAAAGACTGGAGACAGCTTTTGACGCGGTTGACGATTGTAAACCGCAGCTCGATTGCGGAAGTGGCGCTCGATATCATCGACGAATCCGGCGAGCGGCGGAAGGATGAGGGCAGTGCCGCGCTCGAACCATCAGAGATTTGGAAGCTGGTCGGAGGCCTCAAGGGCCTCGAGATGTTGGAGGCCAATTGCGCGGTATTGATTGACCTGGCCTTTTATGTCCAGCAATGGTACCCGGAAGCCCTTGCCGTTGCAGAACAGCTGCGCCTAAGCGCCAAGGAGATCGAGTGGCATGTGGAAAGACTGAAGGGCGCGCAGAAGACCGGGAAGCTCGAGAGCGCCTTCCCGATGTACGCCCAGCCGGCAGTGGCGGCGTACTATCTGATGACGCGCCGAGTTCTCGCGCTTTATGAAGGAGGCAACCTCGCCATGCTTGCCGATTTGCGAGAGGCTCTCTGAGTTGTCGAGGATTGAGCCTCTTGAACTGCGCGGCTGAAGCGCCGTACCGTTTATAGCGACTACATGGGTTCTTCCAGGCGCAGCATAACGACAGAGACGCGGCCAACCACTTCTACTTCCTTTCTATACTTCCAGCGCTGTCCGGGGGCATACGACAAGGGATGGGGAGCCAAGGTCAACCACTCCGCATTCTTGTCGAGTTCGCACCAGCCGCAAATGTAGCCGGCACGGGTGAACAGAAAATAGACCGGGCGGTCGAATTCGTTCTTCCATTCCTTACGGGAAGCAATGGCTCTCTTTTGGGTGTTGATCAGAACGATCGACCCTGGCCGGATCATCGGGTCCATCGTTTTGTCGCGACGGCCGATAATGCCGCGCAGGTAACGACTGGGAATATGCTTCTCTGGAGACAGAAGCGTAGTCTCATCCGGCACAGGCTCAATGGCGATGCTGTCGGGAAGCCACAATCGTGCATGCTGCTCAAGCGGTCCCTTCGTCAGTAGAAGCGTTGTATTGGGACGGGAGACATTCTTGCAATTGGGAGGTTTGACGTTTGCGCGGGAGCATAATGCAAGCAACTGTTCCGATGGGATGCTATAGATGGCAGCAAGAACAATCAGCTTTGCGGCGGACAGGCGCCGGTTCTCCCGTTCAATCCGATCCAGCCAGCTTGCGGAGATCTTATACGCAGGATTGCCCCATTCCTGTGCGAGACCCTCGCTGCGTTCTTCCACCTCTCGCAACGTAAGCCCCCACTTCTGCCGGATGGCCCGAAGTCTGGTGGCGATCTGCTCCATTGAAAGCCCCCATTTGGAGTGGCTATGCGTGAATGACTCTCCGGAAGTGCACTTAGTTTCATGCCGTCCTTGTGTCCCGCACACTTTCGTAACTAATTCCGCCCCGCATTTAAGCAATGCTCAGAGAGCTTGACATTGACAATGATTGTTCATTGTTCCAATTCATTCTCAGCGGCCCGATGCGCTTAGATGACCTTTGGACCAGATCCGCTGAACTTCGGAGTTGGACCTCCACTCAATGGAGGAGATCAGGCCAGAGTGACGCATTCGCGTTGAAGTCCGGTTGATCCGGTCCGACGGTGCGTCCACTCAAAGACTCCAGCTGTCCAACGGTTCATGCCAGATCGGCGGGTCGAAGACATCGTGCCCATTCCGCTCCAACCATTTATCGGCAAAGTGCCCGGCGAGCGTGAGCGCTGTCAGCAGCAAGATGCCACAGACGGCGTTGACGGCCGTTTCGCCGATAGAGGGCCGGACCGAGCGCAGGCTAGCGCCGCAGAACTCACAGCAATCAGTCTGACGAGGTGACTCGCTCGTTTCTGGTTTCCGTGTCTCGACTGAAGCTGACGCGATATTCTTCCTCGTCATCATCATCATCATTGTCGTCTTCCTCCTGCGGTGTCTCTTGCTGCATACCGCTCCCATTGATCGCTGCGTAAGCCGCCCGTTCCCGCTTGTCCCGGCGGACATCGAGAAGCTGTTCGCCGACAGTATGCTTCGGCGAATGCACGTACTGGACATAGGCTTCGAACAGAGACTGATTGGGAATACCACGCTTCAAGAGATCAGGCAGATGGCGCTTATAGGCGTCCGCTAGCGATTCGGGAGTGATGGTGT
>Ga0255356_1002233_pt1 | contig 11326 bp, 12 predicted proteins | sample HBST100metaG_FD_189944 | JGI IMG/M metagenome (GOLD analysis project Ga0255356, IMG submission 189944) | Peat soil microbial communities from Stordalen Mire, Sweden - H.B.S.T100 | ecosystem: Environmental > Terrestrial > Soil > Wetlands > Peat | place: Sweden: Norrbotten County, Stordalen Mire... | reverse complement strand
GCTTACCCCGGAGGGCCACGTGCTGGTCGAAGGAGAAATCTGGCGTGCGGTTTCCAGTGAGCCAGTGCTGGCGGGAGCGCCCATGCGCGTCGTGGGTCTCGAAAAGTACCTGCTGCGCGTGGAGCCGATGGCGCCGCAAAGCCCGCCGCACCCCGCTGCATAAGGAGTACAATCCGTCCTGAGTGAGGAACATCCAATGCCCGATGTCAGTATGCCAATTCTGATTTTCATCGCGATTATCGTTCTATACCTGCTGAACTCCATCAAGATTCTCCGCGAGTATGAGCGCGGGGTGATCTTCGGCTGGGCCGCGCCCTGCCAACGCCGAAGGGCCCTGGCATCATCCTGGTCTTCCGGCCCTTCGATCAGATGATCCGTATCTCGCTGCGCCAGGACGTGCTCGAGGTTCCGGCACAGGACGTGATTACCCGAGACAACGTCTCCATCAAGGTCAACGCCGTAGTCACGCTCTACGTTGTCAATCCAAACGACGCAGCCATCAAGGTGGCCAACTACGTCTACCAGACTTCGCAATTCGCGCAGACGACGCTGCGTTCGGTGCTGGGCGAAGTGGAACTCGACGAACTGCTCAGCCATCGCGACAAGCTCAACCTGCGCATTCAGTCGATCATCGATCAGCGCACGGAGCCGTTTGGGGTGAAGGTGGTATCCGTCGAAGTCAAACAGGTTGACCTTCACGAGCAAATGCAGCGCGCCATGGCCAAGCAGGCCGAGGCGGAGCGCGAAAAACGCTCGAAGATCATCCATGCTGAGGGTGAGTACAACGCCGCGCAAAAGCTGGTGGATGCGGCTGCGCTGCTCGCTACCGAACCGATGACTCTGCAGTTGCGCTACCTGCAAACTCTCACCGAGATTGGTGTCGAGAAGAACACCACAATTGTCTTCCCGCTGCCGCTAGAGATGATGACGCTGTTCAACAAGATGGGCGCGACGGCCACGGCCAAGGCGGAGTCAGAAAAGAAGTAAGCGGGTTGGCAGTTCCAGGCAGGTAGAGCGGAGTTTTAGTTTCGGTCTACCTGTCCTCGCGTACAATTGGTTTCAACTCCGAAAGTCTGAGAGCGCACAATGCAAGAAACCTTTGACGAGGAAGAACTTCAGCCGGTCGAGCACCAGCGCGACACAGAATTGACGCTCGGTCCAATGTTGCTGCTGGGCCTCTTTTTTGGTCTCGTGCTGCTCTGTGGCCTCAGCTTCGGGCTGGGCTACTCGATTGGCAGTCATGGCGCTCGCGAGTCCTCGGCTACCAGCCAGCAGCCCGGCGCTGCGGCCTCTTCGCCGGATGCCGGCTCGCTGCCCAAGCCCTCAGCCGCTCCGCAGAACATCGCTCATTCGCAAGGCGCTGTGAGTGGTCAGCCTTCATCTGACGGAAGTAGCGCCGCGGCGGAAAATCCCGGTTCGACGTCTGTCGCTGACGGCGGTATCGTTCAACCGGTCGTCAAGCCCGCTCTGCCCGCTGCGGTAACTGTGCCAGCGCCAGTGTCTGCACAATCGGCTCCGGCACTGATGGTCCAGATTGCTGCTGTTTCGCATAGGGAAGACGCCGAAGTTCTGGTTGGCGCGCTACGCAAGCGCGGCTATGCGGTTGCCATCCACCGTGACCCTATCGACAACCTGCTTCATGTGCAGGTTGGCCCTTTCAGCAGCCGCAGTGAGGCCAACGCTACGCGACAGAAGCTGCTCAACGACGGCTATAACGCCATCGTGCAGCCGTAGCGCGTCAGTTCCGCATCCACTCGGGCAGCCCTGAGGCAATCGCTGCTCTCACGGCCGCTGACAGCTCCTCGCGTGTTGCATAATCTGCGGGATGGATGGGCGCGTGAAAGACGATGTGCGCCGTTCCAGACTTGATGCCAAAGCTGCCTTTTGCCATCAGCGTCTCCGTGCCGTAGATCGACACCGGAATGCACGGCGCGCCGGTTTGCATCGCCAGATAGAACGGTCCTTTCTTGAACGGCAGCATGCGCCCGTCGGGTGAGCGCGTACCCTCAACAAACGTTGTAATGTGGATGCCTTTTTGCAGCACGCGCCCCGCCGCGGTTACGCTTTCCCTTGCGCTGGTCGCGTTGCCAGTTCGGTCCACGGGGATGTACTCAGCTAGTTTGAGACAGTAGCCGAAGATGGGGAGCTTGAAGACGGAGCGCTTGGTGAAGGCGGATGTGTGCCCCGGAATCCGCGGAATCAGACCCGGTGGGTCCAGGTTTGAGACGTGGTTTGCCATGAAGATGCACGCCTGGTTGGCAGGAACGCGATCTCGTCCCTCAACCAGCACGCGGATACCCGCCGCGCGGAAGCCGACGCGGACGATGAAGCAGGTCACCGCGTAGAGCGGTCCGATGTTGCCGGTAATAGCCGCCAGCGGAATAAAGATCACCGCCGAGGGAAGGCTCAAAACTACAATAACAACCAAAACGAAAAGCGACGCAATCATGGAAGTCCCGTCAGAAAGCTGAAATTTTTCTTGCCGTGGCGTGTGCGCCGGGTTCGTGCACCGCTGGGGCGTATATGGAGTGAGTATCGCACCAGGGGCCGGTGCACCATAGCTCACCCTCTTAAGTTCGCATCCACTCTGGCAGACCGGAAGCGATGGCCACGCGAACTGCCAGAGTCAGTTCCTCGCGTGTGGCAAAGCCGGCCGGGTCGATTGGCGGATGAAAGACTACGTGTGCTGTGCCGGGGTGCATGCGCAGGCTGCCTTTGCGCAGGATGCTCTCCGTGCCATGGATGGAGACCGGGATGCATGGAGCGCCGGCACTCATGGCCAGGAAGAACGGTCCTTTTTTGAAGGGCAACATGCGACCGTCCGGCGAGCGGGTGCCTTCGACAAATGTGGTGATGTGCACGCCCTTGGCCAGCACACGCTGGGCGGCTACCATGCTCTCCTTCGCGGCCGTCGCGTTGCCGCTGCGGTCTACGGCGATGAACTCGCCCTGTCTGAAGCCGGTACCGAGGATAGGGAGTTCCATGAGCGAGCGCTTCATGAAGGCCGAGGTGCGCCCGGGAATCAGCGAGATCAGCGCGGGCGGGTCAAGATTGGAGACGTGATTCGACATGAAGATGCACGCCCGGTCCCTGGGCACGTTCTCTAGCCCCTCGGTGCGGAGGCGCACTCCGGCCATGCGGCAACTGCTGGAGAGCATGAAGCGGGTGCCCTTGTAGAGCGGCAGCACGTTGCCTGTAAGCCAGCACCAGGAAATGAACAGAAGCGCCGTGGGGATTCCCGTGACGACCATCGTGGCCAGGAAGAGGAATGAGGAGATCATGACTGTCGTTTGCCGTCCTGGTTCGCACTCTCTGAAAATCGTTCCCTGAGCCGCGCCGGAAGTTTCTCATAAATGCCGTCGAATCCGCCGTTGGAAAGAATCGCTACAACGTCTCCCGATTGAAGCTGCGGCGCGATGAGATTCACGATGGCGTCAGCGTCCGTGCAGAGATCGGCTTGGGTTCCGGCGGCGTTCAGCGCACTTACTACCTCTTCCGGATTCAGGCGCTCAGCCTCTGGAATGCGCTGCTGCTGATAGACGCCGGCGAGCACAACATGGTCGGCCAGGCGCAGGCTCTCCACCAGATCATTCTCCAGCACCTTGCGGCGCAGCGTGTTTGAGCGCGGCTCAAGGACTGCCCACAGGCGCGATTTCGGATAAACTGAGCGCAGTGCACGAAGCGTCTCGCGAATGGCCGTGGGGTGATGCGCAAAGTCGTCGATGATCGTGATGCCGCCGATTTCCGCACGTACTTCCAGTCGGCGCTTCACACTCTTGAAGGTGGCCATCGCTTCGCAAATTGCATCTTTGCTCACGCCTTGTCCGGAGGCTAACGCTGCGGCGGCCGTCGCATTCAGTGCGTTATGCTCACCGGCCAGACTCATCTCCAACTCGGCCCACAGTGCGCCTGCACGCCAGACTTCCCAACGCGTAAGCCCATCTTCGTGGCGAAGATTCTGGATGCGCCACTGTGAAGTCTCAGAAAAGCCGTAGCGCTCAACGCGACAGAGCGCACGCTCTACGCATTCGCTCACATTCGTGTTGCCGTCATAGGCCACAATCAGGCCGCGCCGGGGCACCAGATTCACCAGCCGCTTGAAGGCCGTCTTCACAGCGTCCAAATCGACGTAGATGTCTGCGTGGTCAAACTCAACGTGGGTCAGAATTACCGCGTCGGGAAAGTAGTGCAGGAACTTGGGCCCTTTGTCGAAGAAGGCGGTGTCGTATTCGTCGCCCTCGATGATGAAGGTGCGCGTGGGCCTGAGCTGAAAACTTGTACCAAAGTTTTCTGCCACGCCGCCGATCAGGAACGAAGGCTCCAGCGCAGGTTTTTTGCGTGCGGCCACCTGATAGATCCACGCCAACATGCTGGTCGTCGTTGTTTTTCCGTGCGTGCCGGCCACCACGAGCGACTCGCGCCCGGTAAGAAACTCTTCGTGCAAGAGCGCCGCCATCGAAGTGAAGGGAATGCGTTCGTCCAGCACGCGCTCCACCTCTGGATTGCCTCGCGAGAGGGCATTGCCGATGACAACCAGATCCGGCGCCGGTTCGAGATTCGCCTCTGCGTAGGGCTCCAAGATTGGGATCCCCAACGCGTTGAGCAACTCGCTCATGGGCGGATAGGCTGCCTTGTCAGAGCCGGTGATGCGATGGCCCTCTAACTGCAAAAGTCCTGCCAGCGAGGCCATCGCCGTGCCGCAGATACCGCTCAAATGAATATGCCGGGGCAGGGAAGTCATGCCTTCACCGCCGGTTCGATTAAGTGCAATCGTGCTTCTTCCTGAACCGACAATTCGGCCTCCACGCCAAGAGTGAGCGTCACGTTTTGGCGTGAAACGTGACCGCTGCGCAGGCCGATGGCAATCGGTCCGGTGAAGTCTTCGAAGGAGCGCAGAATCACTTCGTCGAGCAGTTCGGGCGGCGCGCCGGGCGAGACGCAGTCCAGCATCTCGCCGAAGACGATGCCGCGCACGCCTTCCAGCTTACCCGCCTCTTTAAGCTGCCAGAGCATACGGTCGATCTGGTAGGGCTTGGCGCTTACATCCTCGAGAAACAAGAGCTTGCCCTCGGTCTGCGGCTCATAGGGCGTGCCCAGCAGAGCCACCAAAATGCTCAGGCAGCCGCCGTAGAGTGTGCCGTGTGCCCGGCCGGGATGCAGTGTGCGTAAGCCCTCGGCAGCACCTACTGTGTAAGGCTCTCCTGCAAGAGCCGCCTGCAAGCTGGCTAAGTGGACGCCGTCTTCTCGCGCAAAATCCGCCGAGAGCATGGGGCCGTGAAAGGCGGGCAGTCGGACCTCGTCGAGCAGAAATAGATGCACGGCGGTCAGGTCGCTATAGCCTATCAGGGGCTTGGCGCTCTCAGCAATCAGGTCGAGGTCCAGCCCATCGAGCAGATAGTTCGAGCCATAGCCGCCGCGCGTCGAGAAGATGGCACGCACTTCATCGTTGGCAAAAGCATGGTGCAGGTCGCGGAGCCGCATCGCTGGCGAGCCTGCAAAATACAGCGGTCCGCGCGTGAGAATGTGCTCACCTTGTTGCGGCGCAAACCCGAGCGCGTGCAATGCCGCCAACCCGCGCTCCATGCGCTCGGGTTGTGGCGTGGAAGCCAGAGAGACCACGGCTACCTGGGCGTCGCTCGGAACAGGCTTCGGCTTGAGAAGTGCGGTCACGCTGGCCAAGCCTCGCCGCGGGCAATCAGCGCTGCCGATCCGGTGAGTCTCAGCTCTGTGCCTGGTCCATCCCACTCCACCGTCTGCGTGCCTCCCGGAGTCGTCACTCGCAGGGGAGTACTGGCCAATCGCATTGCAATCGCGGCCGTGGCGGCTGCCGAGCTGCCGGTGCCCGAGGATGTCGTGGGCCCGACGCCACGCTCGAAGATGCGAATCTCAATCTCCGAGCGGTTCACGATACGCATGAATTCCACGTTGGTCTGCTGAGGGAAATCCGGATGTGCGCATATCTCTGCGGCGATGCTATCCCAGGTGAAGCCGGCGTAGGCGAACTCGGGGTCGTCGACCTCAATGACGAAGTGCGGATTGCCCATGGAGACTGTAGTGCCTGTGACCTCGAGGCCATCGGCGAGGATGATGGTAAGTGGCTTGAAGACAGGAACGCCCATTCCGGCGGTCACTTCTACAGAGAATTCGCCAGCCGTGTTTGTTCCATCGATACGGCAGACGCGGATCCCAGCATCGGTGGCAATCTCCACTTCATCGCCCGGCTGGAAGCGGCGTTCGTGCGCCATCCACGCGGCCACGCAACGTGTGCCATTACCGCTGATTTCGGCGATGGAGCCGTCTGCGTTATGCAGTCGAAGGCGGCCACAATTGGAGCCGGTCCATGCGAAGAACTCGATGCCGTCAGCGCCAATGCCGGTGTTGCGCGCGCACAAGTGGCGCGTCACATCGGCCCAGTTGCAACCCTGAACGGCATCTTCGGTCACAATCAAAAAGTCGTTGCCACAGGCGTGAGCTTTCGTAAAACGGATCAATCTTCCTCCGGATCGCGGAAGGTGAAGAGCGAGTCGATAGCCGGCTCGGAGAGCAGCTTTCCGCGCAGCCGCTCATGTTGTTTTTTTGTTGCGGAGAGGGCAAAGCTGACACGCTGCAACTCGCCAATGGCGTTGTTTTCCACGCCGGTCAGCCGCTCGCCCGCCTTATCCATTGCTTCCAGAATTGACTCCAGCATCCGCGTCTGGTCGCGGCCGCGCGCCTCGTACACCAACGGATAGGTCTTCAGATTGGCGCGCCGCTCGAGCAGACCCACCGCCTCCAGCGCAATGATGACAATGATTGCCGCTATTACCGCCGCTGCATACAATCCCGCGCCGCAGGCCATGCCGATGGAGGCCACCACAAACACACTGGCCGCGCTGGTCAAGCCGCTTACCCGGCTACGGTTGTGCAGGATCAGCCCCGCGCCGAGAAAGCCGATGCCTTGCACGATATTTGAAGCTACGCGCCCTTTGTCCGGGTTGCCGTCGCCGGCCAGCACTGCCGACAGCAGTGTGAAAAATGCGCTGCCCATGCAGATCAGCAGGTTGGTGCGCACACCGGCGGCCTTGCGATTGATCTCCCGCTCGAGACCCACCGCTGCGCCCAGCAGGCAGGCCACCAGCAGGCGGCCGATGGCGCCGTTCGCCACGCCGATCTGTTGCAGCCGATCGAAGGCAAAGGGTTCCGCGAACTGTGCCAGCGCTATGCTCATTTCGCTTCCTTGCCAGATGCTATCACCGCTGCACCTGGACTGCTGCGGCTGGTTGCGTCTGAGGAGCAACTGAGGTACCGGAGACGTAAATCGTCCCCGCAGGTTGTCCTGCCGTCCGAAAGCGGCGAATCACTGTCAGCCCCTCGGGATGTGCCTTCACCGCTCGGTCAACCTCGTCGCCATCAAAGGCCAGAACGATGGCCGCATGGGTGGCCGGTGCGGCCAAGGCTTCGGGATAGAGCTTCTCATCGCTCTCATTGATTGTCTCGCGGAGGCGGATTCCGGTGAATGCGACAAGATTCGGATAGACCGAGGTGTTCATCAGCACCACGGCTCCCGGCCGCTCTGCCCGGAGTGCACGAAGCACAGGAGGAATCTCAACCTCGTAGGCCCGGCGCGCTTCAATGTTCTTGATTCCCTCGACATACACCAGAGGACGCTCGCGCACCATCTGGGCTGCATCCAGGGCCACAATCGCAAACAGAGCGCCTGCCGCGTAACGCACCCATTGTGGCTTGAAGTCATTGACGGTGGCCAGCGCAAGCTGTGCCGTAAAAGCTAACCCCAGTGCAAAGGCCGGCAGCATTTCCATCCCGTAGCGCGTGTTGTACCAGGAGTGCGGCCACCACGGCGGCAAAAAAATGGGCACTGATCCGTAGGCGATCGAGTAGGCATAAAAAGGAATTGGGAACCAGAGCAGCAGTGCCCACAGGAATGCTCGCCGCCGCGCCGTCAGACAGGCCCACGCCGTTCCCAGCAAGCTCAGGAAAAGCAGTACGTTGCCCCAGGCCGCAGCAGCCGCGTCCATCTCTGCTGCTTTAACAAAGTACTTCATTGAGACCCACGGATTATGCCATCCCGGGTGCGGCGGAAATCCCGGTGCGGAGGTGCGTATCTCAATGGCCTTGGCCGAATAGGGTCCGCGCGCGAAAAAGAGCCAATCACCGAAGCCCACGTAGTTATAAACAAACCACGACACTGGAGCGGCCACCACAATCGCGCTAGCCAGCCAGAAGCTGAGTGAGCGCAACCGGCCGTGGCGGAGCAGTACAACGCCCATGCACGTCCAGGCCACGAGAGCCATTACCCAGCCGTCGTAGCGGGTATAGACCGCAGCCACCAGCGCTGCCGCTATCCACCAGAGCAGGCGGCGTGCTCGCTTGGGGTTCGCATCAAAACTTGCGCGCCACTCCATCAGACCCACAGCAACCCACACCATCTCGCACACAAAGAGCGGCTCGGTCATGGCCGTGGTCTGCAGATAGAGCAGGTTGGGATTCAGCGCAAAGAACGCCAGCGCCAGCGCCGACGGCGCGGGCCGCAGCCAGTGACGTGCCAGCCGATAAACTCCTGCGCAGCCAGCCAGGTAAGCGAGCATCGACGGAATCAGCGCGGCAATCCCATTTGCCCACCAGCTATAGACCTGGACGAAGGGCAGCATCAGAACGTGCGGCAGAGGCAGCCACACCGAGCCCAGTTGCGTCAGCGTCGGTTTGCGCGCATCGAGGACCCGCCGCGCAATGTGCAGATGGGCCACCGCATCGCCGTAATTGAGCATGGCTCCGTGCTGCCAGCTCCACAGAACAGCCGCGATCGAGGCCGCTGTGCAGCAGGCCAGGACCGTCAGCCATTCCGAAGCCGTTACACGGGAATTGGGAGTATCAGTCAAGGTGGGTCAGCTCGCGGAAGAGATTGAAACGTTCGTCGATCTCCTTGCGGGAGAGTTGCTGAAGCCGCTCGGTGCCGAAGCGTTCACAGGCGAAGGAGCCCAACACACTGCCGTAAAACATGGCGCGGCGAAAGACGGCCGGAGTCTGCTCGGGCTGCGAGGCCAGGTAGCCAAAGAAGCCGCCGGCAAAGCTGTCGCCAGCGCCCGTCGGGTCCACCACATCTTCCAGAGGAAGTGCCGGCGCCCTGAAGATCTCCGCTCCGTTGCCCTTTGAATTGGCTCCGTGGAAGATTGTGGCGCCATACTCACCGTGCTTCACCACCAACGCCTTCGGTCCTAGCGCCAGCACGCCGCGCGCCGCTTGCAGCAGGTTTTCGGTGCCAGCCAACATGCGGGCTTCTGTGTCGTTGATGAGAAGAATATCGAGGCCCTTCAGCACTTCAAGAAGCGCCGGGCGATGATCCTTGATCCAGTAGTTCATCGTGTCGCCGGCCACGATCTTCACATCGGGCATCTGCTCGCGCACGCGGCGCTGCAAGACTGGATCGATATTAGCCAGAAAGAGAAACTCCGAGTCGCGGTACGAGTCGGGAATCTTGGGATCGAAGGTGGCGAAGACATTTAGATCGGTGATGTGCGTCTTGGCTTCGTTCAGGTTGTCGAGATAGGAGCCTTCCCAGAAGAAGCTCTTGCCCGCCGTGTGTTCGATGCCGGTCGTGTCGATGTTGTGCGTCTGAAAGACAGACTCTTGTCTCTTGCCAAAGTCCTCGCCTACGACGGCGATGACTCTAACATTGGTAAAGTAACTCGCGGCGAGCGAGAAGTAAGTCGCAGCGCCGCCCAGGCACCGCTCCCGTTTTCCCGCCGGTGTCTCAATCGTGTCGTACGCAACGCTGCCTACTACGGTAATTGACATAGATGATCCTCTCTAACTTGAACGCGCTAACTAGGAAACCACTGCGTAAGTCTTATTGCCTAGCAAGCATTCCCTCAGGGGCTAAACAGGTTGCGGAAAAACTCTATTCTGGTTGGCTTTGTTACAAAACGTCAAAAGCAATGCGCCAATCGAGTTTTTCCGCAGCCTGTAAAGCCCTCGTTGATCTTGCGCTTTTGTGGTACGGCTAAAGCTGTGCCCTTTCAAAATTGCGACTTATTCAGAAGTTCCCTAGATCTCAGACTGCGTTATTTGTGCATTGAATTTGTGCGATCCGAGGTCCAAAAACCGGGACCTCGGATCGCATATTTTTGGTACAAGGACAAGCCGCCAGAGACATTGGTTAACTCGCTTGCGGCTTGGCCTCGCTAACGCGCTATTGCCCAAGATACTTTCCAAAGAGCAATTTCAGCTTTTCCTTTGCGGCTGCGGGAATTGCATCCGGCTGAGTCAGAATGGCATATTTTGCTGCCGATGCGCAGGCGCATTTGCGCTCGGTGGGCATGGCGGCGACGGCGGCTTTGACCACGCGGGCGGCGTTCTCGGCGTTCTTGTGGAGCACGCCCACAATCTCCTCAATGGTCACGGCGTCGTGTCCTTCGCGCCAACAATCGTAGTCGGTAATCATGGCCACGGTGGCGTAACAGATCTCCGCCTCGCGGGCCAGCTTTGCCTCTTGCAGGTTGGTCATTCCGATCACATCCGCGCCCCAACTGCGGTAGAGCTTCGACTCCGCCTTTGTGGAGAACTGCGGGCCTTCCATGCATACATATGTCCCGCCCAGCTTGCCTACAACGCCAACTGTCGCGCAGGCTTCCGCTGCCGCCTCGGCTACCGTCGCGCAGACCGGATCGCCAAAGGCCACGTGGCCGACGATCCCTTCGCCGAAAAAGGTTGAGATGCGGCGAGATGTCCGGTCGATGAACTGATCGGGCATCACGAAGTCAGTGGGCTTGTGCTCTTCCTTGAGCGAGCCGACGGCCGAGACGGAAAGGATGCGCTCGACGCCGAGTTTCTTGAAGGCGTAAATGTTCGCCCTGAAGTTCAGCTCCGAGGGCAGGATGCGATGCCCGCGCCCATGCCGCGCCAGAAAGGCCACTTTGCGCCCTTCCAACTCGCCCAATACGAAACTGTCAGAAGGCTCGCCAAAGGGCGTCTCCATCTTCTCCTCACTCACGTTTGTGAAACCAGGCATCGAGTAAAGCCCGCTGCCGCCGATGATGCCAATCTCCGCCTGAGCCAATGCTCACTCCTTTTGTCCCCAGCGATGAAGAGTTGCCGCTGTGGTCACCCAACTTTGCTACGCGCCGTTTCCCGGCCCGCTGCTCGCAATTCTGCAAACACCTCAGTATAAAGGTTGGGGATCATCGCTTTCGCCGCCCATCTGCGAGAGCGTGGAAAGGGCCGAAAGAGAAGGGGAGTCGGGTGCCAGCGGCTCGGCTCATAGCTCGAGTTTGATCATTGTCCGGCCGATCTCGTATGCAGTGCCTGCGACATGAAGGCGGAAGGTCTGGGT
>Ga0255356_1002229_pt1 | contig 11335 bp, 4 predicted proteins | sample HBST100metaG_FD_189944 | JGI IMG/M metagenome (GOLD analysis project Ga0255356, IMG submission 189944) | Peat soil microbial communities from Stordalen Mire, Sweden - H.B.S.T100 | ecosystem: Environmental > Terrestrial > Soil > Wetlands > Peat | place: Sweden: Norrbotten County, Stordalen Mire... | reverse complement strand
GCACTTGCCACGTCAAAACCCATGCTTCGGCCCGAAGACCTGTCTAGCGCCGCAGTCACAGCTCGGCCGGCGGCGCTGTCGGGACGCAACATGCTGGCGTACAGCCACGGGTCGAGCGCATGCCACTGCTTCCAAGTCAATCTGATCTTGCCGCCCGGCCACGGCCCGCAATCGCTGCAAAGATAGGAAACACCTTCTTTGTCGGTGTCCGTGACGCAAATGAAATGGTCGTGCTCTACAAAAGCAATGGTAGGTTTCGGGAGCGCTTTCAGCCCGGCGTCGTCGGCCGCAATCGGCTTTACCTCTAAACCAAGTCGCCTTCCCGCATCCACAATGTCCTGCAAAGTGCTGCCCTCGCCTGTTACATGAATCTTCGAAAGGACGAAAGACTTGGCGCTGGGCAGGCCGAGCGAACGCAAGCAGACAGCCACGGCAGCTGCCGCGCAATCGGGATCGAGATGCGATGGCTCCGGTATTCCCATCTCCATTCTCGCGTTCTGCCGTGCGGCGATTGATTCCGCCCTGCGAAGCCAGAACGTGCAGTTGCGGCGACTGTATCCCTGAGCGTTCTTGGCCGAAAGCAGTTTGCTGAACGCGGATGCGGCCGCCATGAACGTGCAGTGATCGAACATCGTCACTGCCTGATCGTAGCGCGCCAGTCCGGCAAGATCCGGGGCAACGCCACGCAAGCGCAGCACCGCTGCAAAATGATACGCCGCAGTGGCCACGTCTTGATCGCCAGCGAGCGCGGCTTCGCCCAACCAGATATGCAGTTGTGCCGTGTCGTCGCTCTTTTCGCCGCCGCGATGAAGCTGAGACTTCCAGACGAGAATTTGTGCCCGCAATGGCTCTTTCAGGAACTGGCCAATGGAGTTTAGCAACGATACGGGGCACGAGCTCTTGCCGGACAATGTCGGCACGAGTGTCCCGCGTCGTGCGCGGCTGCGTGGCGACGGATTGTCTGCGGGAACGCTTTGACGGCTGTTCGACGGAGTGTTGGTAACGATGAGAGCAACTCGCACCGTGTGGGCCAGTGTGCCAGATGTCGCGCTCACCGTAAGATTGTACGTGCCAAGCGCGGCATTGCCCGTCGAAATATACAGGTTGCTTCCTGCTGTTGTTGCAACGGGCGGATAAAACGATGCGGTTGCGCCAGCCGGCAGGCCCGCCACAGCCAAGTCGATGTTGCCATTGAACCCGCCCGATTCCGGAAGCGCCACAACTGCTGCGTCCGTTGCCTGCGGCGCGATGCTTATCGGATTCGGCGAAACCGTCAGACCAAAGTCGATATCCTGCGCGGTCACCTGGTTTGATCCGGCGCCAGTGCCATTGACGTCAAAGGCGCAAACCTCGTAGGTGTACGTGATTCCAGCGGTGACGCCTGAGTCAGTGAAGCTCGTGCGGTTTGTTGTTGCAACCACCGTAAAAGATCCGCTGTCGTGGACTTCCCTAAACACATAGTAGCCTGTCGCCAAAGGTACTGCCTGCCATTGAACCAGAATCGATCCCGCCTGCGGCATTGCCACAATCTGCGCAGGCGCAACAAGCGCTGCCACACCCGGCGTAGCAGATGCTTCCGCAGACTGCGGTCCCTCCCCAATGTCGTTTACCGTTGAGACCTTGTAATAGTAGGTCTGCTGGTTGTTGACATTTTCGTCGGTAAAGCTTGTAACCGTTTGGCCGGTCGCATAAGGCTCTGATCCCTCCGCACCGGCAACGAGTGATCGGTAGACGTTGTAGGACGTTGATCCTGTTACCTGCTGCCAAGTTAAGGTGACCTGGTTGGACTTGGCCGAAGCATACACTCCCGATGGTGCAGGAGGCAGCCCCTTAGCGCCGGGTGTGGCGTACGCCTCGTTGCCTGCCGGAGCTGTGCCGCCCGCATTATAGGCCGCAACCACGTAGTAGTATGTTGTGCCCCCCGTAACCGCGCGATCCGTGTACGTCGTCGCAGTTCCGGCAACCGACGCGTACGGAGTTTCCTCGCCGGGATTCGTTGCCCTCATAACGTAATAGCCGGTCGCACCTGCCACGGGCTCCCAGCTCAGCCCCACTGCGCCGGTGCCCGCAATCGCCGACAGACCGGCGACGCGCGCCAGTTGGTTGCCGCTCACTTGCGCGGAAACTTCTGTTGACAAAGCCCCCAACCCGGTTGTGTTGAGCGTGCCGACACGATAATAGTACGCCGCGCCCTGATCAACGTCTGAGTCGGTGTACGATGACAGGCTTGGGGAGTTGGCGACGTCGTAGGGAGCGCTGCCCTCGCCGCCGGGTGACGTGCTGCGAAAAATCAAGTAGGCCAGCGCCGACGGTGCCGAACTTGGGGTCCAGTTCAATCTGACGAAGTTTGTGCCGCCGTTGGAATAAGCGTATGCTTGGATTGGGTCGGGAGCTGGGAGAGTCGCTCCCGCAGGCGTCACGTCCACCTCGTTCGACTGTCCGCTTCTGCCATTTGCGTTCAACGCGATGACGTAGTAGTAATAGGTCTTTCCCGCAGCAAGGCCCGTGTCCGAGTACGTTGTGTCTGTTATCCCAGACTTGTAGAGGTTTTCCTCACCGGAGACCGATCCACGGTACAGGCTGTAGCTAGATGCGCCTGGCAGCGCTTTCCACGTCAGTGTCGCGCTCGATTTTAGCGACGTCGCCGTAAGCACGGGTGTGCTTTGGAACGACAGTGCGGCTGTTACCTTTAGTTCGCCGGACAGCGCCCCTTCGCCAAAGTCGACGGCTGCGATTCTAAAGTAGTACGTTCCAGCCGCCAATGGCGACAATTGGGCGCTGTTGTACGAACTGACCACATACGTTGGCACTGCCGGCTCGCCACCAGACTTGGACGCCTGGTAAATATCGTAAGCCTGCGCCCCATTTACCGGGTTCCACGTCAGATCTATGGTCGATGGAAGCGTCACCGATCCAGCAAGACCAGTAGGCGCCTCAAGCACGGGAGCGCCCGGCTGCCCGGAAACGGCATTTGAATCGGCGCCTTCTCCATTGGCGTTTTTGGCAGCCACGATAAAGTTGTAATTTGTGCCGGACATTAGCCCGATGGCAACGTAGCTGGTTGCATTGAGGCCGATTACAAGTGCATAGTATGAGCCGCTCTGGCTGGGGTTCTGGTAGTAGACGTCGTATCCGGTGGCCCCGCTGACAGCGCTCCAAGTCAGCGTGACCGTCTTTGCACCAGACACTGCCTTTAGCTCCGGGGCAGCAAGCAACGGTGCGCCCATGGTCGCGCTTGCCTCGTTTGACTGCGCCGATTCAGCGTTTGCAGAAACTGCCGTGACCCTGTAATAGTAGCGCGTGCCATAGACGACCGACTTATCCTCGTACCGAACATAGCCGCCCGTGGTGCCGACCGATGCATAGGGAACCGATCCTTCCGCGCCCGACTTGGTACTTCGGTAGACGTTATAGTAATCGGCGTCGGCAACCGGGTTCCAGCCCACCGCTATGTCGAGATCTGACGCATCAGGATACGCCACAACGTTCTGTGGGGCTTGCCCACTGGGCACCCCCGGCGTGGCATGGGCCTCCGGGCTGGGACCGCTCTCGCCGTATTTGCTCACTGCCGTTACGTAGTAATAGTAGGTCTCAGAGTTTGTTACGCCTTTGTCCAGATAGCTCGTGCCCGCAATCCTGCCAACGTAGAACGTTTCAGATCCCTGTTCCGTTGCCCGATAGAGATTGTAGGACGTGGCACCCACAACACCGGCCCAGTTGACTGTGATCTGGCCGCTCGTGCCAATTGCGCTAAGCCCCGCAGGTGCCGGGGGCGGCGAAATGCCGGCAACGCACGAGACCTCTTGCGACCGCGCCCCTTCCCCGTTCTCGTCGACCGACGCAATCTCGTAATAGTATGTTTGACCAGGCGTCGCCTCCGTGTCGCTGTAAATGCCTTCGGTCGACGCGGCGATGCCCATTGCGTAGGGCGCGTTGCCCTCGCCGCCAGGGGACGTTGCCCGATAAAGGTCGTACGACGTGGCGGCTGTGACGATCGACCATGCGCAACGTATTGTGGAAGGGCTTTGTGCGCTTGACGACACGCTTTGATATAGCGGGGGAGGAGGAGGCCCAGACGCCGCAACGCCCGACACCTCGCTGCTTGCGCCGCCGCCGCCGCCCGCATCGACGGCCTCAATAATGTAATAGTAAGGTGAGCTTGGAACAACGGTTGCATCGGTGTATGTCGTGCCGTTCACCGCATGTTTGTAGATGACCTCGGCACCCGAGCTGGTGCCTCGAAACACATCGTACGACTGCGCTCCGACAACGGGCGTCCACGCGACATAGAGCGAATCGCCCACAGGCGACACTCGCGCTGTTGCCGGAGCGCCAAGCGTTGCATACCCGTATGTGACGCTTACTTCCGGCGACATGGCTCCGATGCCAGTGTCGTCTGTCCCGGCGACCTCGTAGTAGTACGTAGAGCCGGCCACGACCGTGTCGTCAGTGGTGGAATTGCCGCCTATGCCCTGCATGATTGGAAACGCGCCCTCGCCACCAGACGTCGTTGATCGATACACGGAATAGGAAGTGGCCTGAGCTGCCGGTGCCCATGTCAAATACACGCCCGTCGGTTTTGATGAAACGGAAACGGCCGGAGGCGCCGATGGCAGCAGCTCAATGGCAAATGCCGCGCGCGACGGCAAAACGCCGCAACATGTGAGGAGGGCGGCAACAAGCAAGCACGCCGAAGCTGAACGAACAAATGCTGATGCGCGACGCGCAATCGCTAACAACCCGTCAACTCTACTAACGTTGGCGCACATGTGTCAGCCCCCCACATGCGAAGCAGAGACCACGCCTGTCAATTTGCGTGGTCAGGGTTAGTTGGGTCCCCACATGCGGCAAGCCAATTCTGACGGATATGAGGACGTATGACTTGCTACAGTTGCTTTTTGCATTGTGACAGCACACATCTGGATTGTCAATTCAACACTCTACATTTTGTCAATGCACCGCGATGATTTCACTATACTTGTCACATTGTGACGATAGCCGCTGCCACCGTCGCGCTACGTCATCCGCCATTGCCGCTTACCACCGTGCCGGCATTTGACGGGAGCTGGCATGCGTCCGCAACGCCTACAAGAGCGATCACGCCCAGTAGCGCGAACGCGATCCTAAAATCGCCCATTGTGGGCACACCGTAAGAATTGCTGTTGACGTACGCGGCAAACCGCAGGGCAATTGCGCCAACGGCCACTCCGAGGGCCGACGAGAGCTGGGTCACCATGCTCATAAATGTCGACGCCGACGTGACATCGGCCTGCGGGACATCGGCGAACGCCAGTGTCGCCTGGCACGTAAACTGCATCGAGCGAACCAGGCCGTTGCCGAACAGCACTGTGAGGATGATCCATTTCGGTGTCGCCGGCGCAAGAAGTCCGCAGGCCGCCACAAAAAGCGCCACGATAACGCCGTTCACAATAAGCGTCGTGCGAAACCCGAACCGTCGCAGAATCGGTGTCGTCACCGATTTCATCACGAGGTTGCCCGCGAAGAGCGCCAGCACCAGGGAGCCCGCAGCAAACGCGCTCAAGCCATACACGAGCTGGAACAGCAACGGCAACAGGAACGGCACCGCGTTGATCGCGGTTCGAAACAACGATCCGCCGTAAATCGAGATCGAGAATGTCTTGATGCTCAGAGACTTCAAGCCGATCAGGGGATGCTCGGCCGTGACGAACCACCAAATTGCGCCGCCTCCGGCAGCAACGCTATAGAGAAGCAGCGCCGTCGTTTCTCCCCATGGCGTCTGCTCACGTCCGATGAGCTCCAGCGCGTACATGAACGTCGTGGTTGCAGACGCGCTGAGAATAAAACCGAGCCAGTCGAACGGTCGGGATTCGTTGTCGCGACCATCGGTGATCCAGATCTGGGTCAGAGCAATGGCTACAATGCCCAACGGCACATTGAGGAAAAAGATCCAGCGCCATGACGAGAACGTGGTGATAAACCCACCCAGCGGAGGGCCAAGGATTGGCGCGACCAGTGCGGGCCAGACAAGATAGGCGGTCACTCGAATGAGATCGGCCTTCGCTGTGTTCTTGTAGACCACCGCACGCCCGACCGGTACCATCATCGCGCCCCCGAATCCCTGGAGTATTCGAGCGCCCGTAAACTCGCTGAGGTTCTGGCAGCATCCGCAGAGCAGTGACGCCAGCGTGAAGATCGCAATGGCAATGGAGAAAATCACGCGAGGGCCGAACCGATCGGCAAGCCATCCACTTAGAGGTATGAACACCGACATGGACAGCAGGTACGCAGTGATGCCGATATTAAGCGCCACCGGGTTTTCGTGAAACGCGCGGCCCATTTGCGGCAGCGCCGTTGCTATAATGGAGCCATCGAGAAACTCCATGAAGAACGCACCGGCAACCAGCAGCGCCGTGAGCATCGCCCGTCTTGCTGGCGATTGCATCAGTAAACGCGATCCGCACGCGCACCTGACACACATGCCAGCGGGATTGTCGGATCTATTGGACGTAAGCGGCTGAGGAGGGACATTTGACGCGACATTGGGAAAGGAACACAGCCTGGCACATGCGCCAACACCATTCGGACATCGACGTCGTCACCGGGCAGTGCCAATACGAAGCGCTCGGCTGAGTGCGAGCATATAGCCTAGTTATTGCACACTCCTAGCAAATGTGTCAAGCCGCGCGGCGACGGACCGAATATACAGGATCCAAGATTACTCGCCTCTTCGAGCCCTCGTTACTTCCAACGAGCTGTTGGCGGCTGCATACAAGCTGGTATAATATTGGCGTAATGGTTTTGATCGCATTGCAGCGATTTATGTCCGTTGTGGCACCACCTGCACATTAACCCCAATGCAACCATCCATGGATACCGAGTGACGTTGCCTAGGTTGTCTGTCCTATGAGTAATAACAAGTTACCGAACCAATCTGACATAGTGATTGTTGGCGCAGGGATTGTCGGTCTGGCGGTTGCGCGCGAACTTGCCCTCCGTTATCCCGATTTGAGTTTGACCGTGCTTGACAAAGAGGCTCAAGTCGGCACCCACCAAACAGGCCATAACAGCGGTGTCATCCATCGCGGAATTTACTATCGTCCCGGCACATTGAAGGCGACGCTGTGCGTGGAAGGTGCCAACCTCCTCACAGAGTACGCCGATAGCAAGAAGATTACCTACCGCCTCTGCGGAAAGGTGATTGCCGCCGTCACGACAGATGAAACGTCCCGATTGGAAACGCTTTGGCAACGCGGTTTCGCCAATAAGGTTCCAGGGCTTTCTCGGTTGACGGGCGAACAAGTGCGCGAAATCGAGCCGAACGCCAAGGCCGTAGCTGGCATCTACTCTGAGTACAGCGGGATCATCGACTTTGCCGACGTGGCGCGGTCGCTCGCACGCGACGTCACGGCCGCTGGCAAAGCTATTGTCACCGGTGCGCAAGCGAAGAAACTGCGGAAAGTCGGAGCGGAAAACGTACTCGAAACAACTCGGGGAAGTGTGACGTTTGGCACATTGATCAATTGCGCGGGCCTGCATGCAGATACCGTGGCCAAGGCGCTCGGTGCCAATCCCGGTGTACGAATAGTGCCGTTTCGTGGAGAGTATTACATTCTGCGCGATTCGGGCGGTCACCTTGTGCGCCACCTTCTTTATCCTGTGCCAGACCCGAATTATCCGTTTCTCGGAGTTCATTTCACGAGAATGGTCTCTGGAGAGCTAAAGGTTGGGCCAAACGCGGTGTTGGCACTTTCGCGAGAAGGTTATCAGCGCTCTGATTTCAGTTTTATGGACACAGCGGGCTTGTTCGCCTACCCAGGATTCTGGATGATGGCTGCCAAAAACTGGAAGGTCGGGCTCGCCGAGATGAAGCTCTCCCGCTCCCCGTCCGAATACACGCGTGCCCTGCAGCAACTTGTGCCGAAGATCAAACAAACCGATCTAGGAATGTACCGAAGCGGCGTTCGTGCCCAGTGCGTCGCCCCCAATGGCAGCCTCATCGACGACTTTCACATCGTTCGCAAGGACTGGTGCATACATGTGCTGAACGTACCGTCGCCAGCCGCGACCGCGTGTCTCGCCATCGCCCGACATATCGCGGAATCTCTCATCGACACCCTGGGCAACCCGAAAAACGACGAATAGCCTGCTGGCAACGGTGCCGAGTTCTTGTTCGCTGATTCTCTAATGGCCATGGAAGATGTGAATGAGACAATAGATGCTGGCAGAAAACACCGTCGCACCCAGCAGGATGCAAACAGGTAGCGTCAATACCCAGGCAAGAATAATGTTCCGCACGGTATTTGGTTGCAAGCCAGATCCGTTTGCCGCCATCGTCCCTGCAATTCCCGACGACAGCACGTGCGTCGTGCTTACCGGCAGGCCGTATGCCGATGCGGCCATGATCGTGCCCATCGCTACAAGCTCGGCCGACGCACCTTGGGCATAGGTCAGATGCTCTTTGCCGATCTTCTCCCCTACCGTTACGACAATCCGCTTCCAGCCAATCGTCGTGCCAAGCCCCAATGCAATTGCCACCGCGACTTTCACCCACGGCGGAATGAACTTGGTGATCGTGTCCAAATCATTCTTTTCATAGTTGGTGGCGATCTTGTCCTCAGCCTTCGACAAGAGTTTCTTCTTGTCTAATTTGGCAATTGATTCCGACACCAAATACGCGTCGGTTCGGAGTTGGCTGCGCTGGATATTCGTAAGCTGAGAAATACTCTGTTTGCCCCGAAGACGATTGGACAGATCAACGCAAGCTGCGGAAACGGCGGCAAACGTGTTGTCGCCCGCTGATCCGCCAGGCTTCATGAATGCGGACAGCTCTTGATTCGAGCGCGCCACGGTCAGCACGACCCCGTGCGAATGAGCTAGCATTTGAGCGCTCACGACCTGGGAATCAGCGACCGTGGACTTGATCTGCTTCTGAGTCGTGTCCAAATTCAGGGCGAACGCCCCCGGCAATATCCCAATCAGTATGAGCATGATCAGCCCCATGCCCTTTTGCCCGTCGTTCGAACCGTGCGCGAAGCTCACTCCTGTACATGTGAGCACAAGGAGTCCGCGTATCCATGGTGGCGGAGGAAGCTCGTTTTTCGGTGAATGGTACAGTTCCGGTCGCTTGAAGAGCGCCTTGGATGCGAAGAGGAGCAAAGCGGAACCGACAAACCCAACGAGGGGTGAAAAGAGCAATGCCGCGAACACGCTCTGCGCCTGGCTGAAGTTGACCCCTGCGCCAAACGTGTGATTGCCCGACATCACCGCATTGGCAAGACCGACGCCCATGATCGAGCCGATCAACGTGTGGGAGCTGGACGCGGGCAAACCGAAATACCAGGTGCCGACGTTCCAGATGATCGCAGAAATGAGCAGCGAGAAGACCATCGCAAACCCTGCGTCCGATCCGATGTTCAGCACAAGTTCAACCGGCAAAAGGGCGAGGACGCCAAATGCCACCGTCCCTGTCGATATCAACACTCCCGCAAGGTTCCAGCACCCAGACCAGACAACGGCCACCATCGGCCTAAGGCTATGCGTGTAAATGACGGTCGCAACGGCATTCGCTGTATCGTGAAAGCCGTTCACAAACTCAAAGGTCAACGCGAGAAGCAGCGCGAGAAAAAGAAAACAAGCGGTAGAAGTTGAAATGCTTTGCCCGAACAGATCCATCGATAAGCCCTTTTCCGTTCACGTTACCTGAGAGAACAGCGGCAAATCGTTAAGAAAAACTTAATTGAACGATCGGGGGTCGAGCGAAACACGCGAGGGAAGGCGAAACTTTGCAAACCCGTGGGCTCCATAGCATAGGTCAGGAAGCCGAGCAAACATAACCCGTGCCCGACTTCCTGTTAGCCTGTTCTTAGGGCAGTGACGTCAGTAGAACCACCGTATTGTCGTCCGCTGCTTCCAAGTGATACGAACCGGCATTGGCGGGAACGATGTAAGACTGTCCGCGCAAAAGCAAGGTTTTCCCGATTCGGGCATCGCCCTTGAAAACGAACAGATGATGAAAGCTGTTTGTAGTAGCCAACGCCGCCCGGCCCGTGGTCGATAGGGTAAGACGGTCGAGGTTGAAATAAGGTGTGCGGAACACCGACTCAACGAGGACGCCCGGCGACTCCTGCAGTTTTCGTGGCTTGCCCACATGCGCGGCGACGTCGTTCGCGCGTTCATCCTGATCGAGGGTGACGAGATAGTCTCTCACATGCGTCCGCCGTACGGAGCCGTCGGAAAGAAACTTGCCCTTGTCGAAACCGCGCATCGAGCAGTATTCGTCCTGGACGTCCACCTGAACCTCATAAACAAGGTTGCCGTCCGGAAACCGTGCGTTATCCTCTTCCCATGAATGATGGATTCCGCCAGCCGTGAGGTCGACAATATCATCGGCCGCCGCAGTCACCATGTTGACATAGGCGTGCGGATTCAGTTCTGCAATCAGCTTCTGGGATTCGGCCTTGGCAGCCTCCAGAGACTTGAGGCCCGACTTCACTTCGGCACTCAGCCGCCGCATGCGCTCATCGATGGCAATCAGTGCATGGGAGTAAGCTTCAAACGACTTGCCTTGCTTCAATCCAAACGTAAACAGGCCGGGGCCGAGATAAAACCATGCCTCGGGCTTTGGTTTCCAGCCGCCAAGCGTCTTGCCCTCGGGCAGATGCACCTGAAACGAGTTGCCCTTGGCTTGGGTCAGCTTGATCAGCAACGGTTGGCGTCCGCCATATTGCTTCACGGTCTTCTCGCCAAGCACACCGGCTGGATCAACGGCAATAAGATCATTGAGGCCGATCTCGCCATTTCGGGTTTCCACCCGTGTCGTATCGGCCGCAAGCTCGTAAGACTGACCTACCCGCTTACCCAACCACCGGGGGCTCGACGACAATCCCTTAAGGTCTATAATGTATCGCCCGCCCCAACTGGGCTGTTCGATCAACTCATCAATGACACGGAACGGAGAGGAGTAGCTCATACCACGAAATATCCTTTACATCGCGACAGCGTGTAATGGTGAATGTTATACCCCGTGGCATCCTGCTCCGCCTACCGGTTCTCGATCACCATCGCGCCAACAGCTATGCATTCGAACGCGGCTGCATAGTAGGTTTCCAGTTTGAGGTTGGCTTCGGCAGAAACGCCGTTGTCCTGGGTTTTGAACCATTCGGCGAACGAAGCCATCAGGTCATTGTCTGCCGAGCGCACAAGCTCGCCCGCCCAACGGGTATAGGTATGGTAAAAACGAGAAGACGTCTCACCCAGAAGAATTCCAGTGTCCTGGCACACACGGTGCCAATCCGATTTGAACGCCCCTCTGCAAACCTGTTTCCACATCGTCTCGTTATCGTAAATCGGGAAC
>Ga0255356_1002225_pt1 | contig 11345 bp, 10 predicted proteins | sample HBST100metaG_FD_189944 | JGI IMG/M metagenome (GOLD analysis project Ga0255356, IMG submission 189944) | Peat soil microbial communities from Stordalen Mire, Sweden - H.B.S.T100 | ecosystem: Environmental > Terrestrial > Soil > Wetlands > Peat | place: Sweden: Norrbotten County, Stordalen Mire... | reverse complement strand
GGCAAAAGCGGAGCGAGCCCCATCTTACCGCGAATCGCACGCTTCCGATGCGGCCAGTTTCCCCTATCTCGGTGGGCGGCCGAACTTTGCACTCTTCCGGCTGCCGGATTCAGGCTATTTAAAAGGCGTTATTGGCCCAAACATCTGCTTTCCCGCCCTGCTGATACAATAGAAAGTGCCGCATTGTGCGGTGAATTGTCTTATTTGTTCCCCCAACCCTATGGCCTCTTTGGCCAAACCAAAAGAAGGAAAAGCTACCCTGTGACCCAGACGATACGCAATATCGCCATCATTGCCCATGTCGACCACGGCAAGACAACCTTAGTAGACGCCATGCTGCGGCAGTCGGGAACATTCCGCGCCAACGAGCAGGTGGCAGAGCGGGTGATGGACTCGAACGAACTGGAGCGGGAGCGCGGCATCACCATTCTCGCCAAAAACACGGCCATCGTTTTTGAAGGCGGAAAGATCAACATCGTAGACACACCTGGTCACGCCGACTTTGGCGGCGAGGTGGAGCGCGCTCTCAAGATGGTGGATGGCGTGATGCTCCTCGTTGACGCCGCCGAGGGCCCGCTGCCACAGACGCGCTATGTGCTGGCCAAGGCTCTTGAAGCCAAGCTAAAGCCCATCGTGGTCATCAACAAGATCGACCGCCCCGACGCACGGCCCCAGGAAGTCCTGGACGAGATCTATGACCTCTTCATCGATCTCGATGCGGACGAGAGCCAGCTAGACTTTCCTGTGCTCTATGCAGTGGCCAAGGCAGGTACGGCAACTCTCGATCCAGCCACACCCGGCGTTGACCTGCAGCCACTCTTCGAGTCCATCGTTTCCACGATTCCCCCAGCTACCGGCAATCCAGACGGCACATTGCAGATTCTGGTCACCAATCTGGATTACTCCGATTATTTTGGCCGCATCGCCGTCTGTCGCGTCTTTCAGGGAACGCTGCACGCCGGTGACGACGTGACCATCTCAAAGCGCGACGGCAGTTTGCAGAAGACCCGCATCACCAAGCTCTTCACATTCAGCGGTCTGAAGCGGACTGAGACCACCGAGACCACCATGGGCGACATTATCGCCGTGGCCGGAGTGGAGGGCATCACCATCGGCGAGACCATCACCAGCGTCGAGAACCCATCGCCGCTGCCCTTGATCGTGATCGACGAACCGACCATCGCCATCCAGTTCAGTGTGAACAACTCACCGTTTGCCGGCCGCGAGGGCCAGTATGTCACCAGCCGCAACCTGCGTGATCGGCTCGCCAAGGAACTGCTGACCAACGTCAGCATCCGCGTGGAAGACGACGGCTCACCAGACAGCTTCAAGGTGCTGGGCCGAGGCGAACTGCAACTGGCCATTCTGGTCGAGATGATGCGCCGCGAGGGCTTTGAATTGATGGCAGGACGCCCGGAAATCGTCACCAAGACGGTGGACGGCGTGCGCATGGAACCGGTGGAACGCCTGACCATCGACGTTCCCGAGGAGCACACCGGCGTAGTCATCGAAAAGCTGGGACCGCGCAAGGGTGAGATGACCAAGATGCACAACCACGGATCGGGCCGCGTGCGCATGGAATTCCGTGTGCCCAGCCGTGGCGTCATCGGGCTTCGCAGCGAAATGCTGACCGAGACCCGCGGCACCATCGTAATGAACTCGTTGTTCGATGGCTACATGCCCTATCAGGGCGAGATTCCGCAGCGGCCTACCGGCGCTTTAATCTCCGATCGCCAGGGAGTAACCACCACATATTCGCTGAATGGGCTGCAGGAACGCGGCATCCTTTTCGTTGGAGCGGGCGTTGAAGTCTACGAGGGCATGATCGTCGGCGAGCACTCGCGCGACAACGACCTCGACGTGAACGTAGTGCGCGAGAAGCACATGACCAACATGCGCGCCTCGAGCGCAGATGAGGCCATCCGGCTCGTGCCCTTCAAGGCTCAGAACCTGGAGCAGGCCATCGAGTTCATCGCCGAGGACGAACTGGTCGAGGTTACGCCCAAGTCGCTGCGGCTGCGCAAGAAGATCTTGCAGCAGAACAAGCGGCCCAAGCGGTGGGAAAAAGGCCAGTAACGGGCCCTGCTCCGAATTGACTGACAAAACAGCAATACAAAGAACAAAATGCCCGTACCCTTTGTGGGGTACGGGCTTTTTGCTTCATAGGAATATTTTTCAGAAATCTCAGCCGCTGTGAAGCATCGAGCCGACCACTTACTCCGGCAGCTTCGCGTCCAGCACTTCTTGTGCTCGCGCCGCCCGCCATGCAGCCAGCCGCTCGTAGAGTGCCGCATCATTCAAAGCGAGAATCTCCGCTGCAAAGAGCGCTGCATTGCCTGCTCCGGGTTTGCCAATAGCCAACGTTGCGACAGGAATTCCTTTTGGCATCTGCACCATCGAGAGCAGCGAGTCTAAGCCATTGAGCGGTGTGGCTGCAATTGGCACAGCCAGCACAGGAAGCAACGTCTTAGCTGCCATCACTCCAGCCAGGTGTGCCGCTCCGCCCGCCCCGGCGATCAGCACCTTCACGCCCCGCTCCCGCGCCGTTAGGACATACTCGAAGAGTTGGTCCGGGGTGCGATGCGCGCTCAACACCCGCGCCTCATGAGGAATCTCAAGAACCCGCAAAATCTCGATGGCTGCCAAGAGCACCTCATAATCGCTCTTGCTGCCCATGACCACACCGACCAATGGTTGTTCGCTCATGGGCTTCATTATACGAAAGCATAGGCTTGGATTGGGTGCCCCACCCTTGCCGCGTTCTTGTTTTTGCGGCTAGGGTGGGATTCGCAGTATTCCAGTGGGCGCTGAGCTTCGCTACTCAATGCCGGTGCAACGCCTCCACAGCCACTTCGATCACCGCGAACAGCACGCTGACAGCCGCCAGAAAGCCCTTGGCGCGCTGCCAGTTCTGCTCGTGCCGCTCCATCCGCCGCTCCAGATCAGCGATGCGACCGCCGTTGCCGTCGCCCATCAGGCCGGTCATCTGCGTCTTCAGCACGCTCAAATCACTCAGCACCTGTGCTTCAAACTCGTTCATCATCCGCATCCACGGGACTCCATTCGCCCACAGCTAACTTGAGAACTGCCGCTTACGATCCCAGCGGAAGGTTGATGAACAATGCGGTCGAAAACTCCGAATAGTTTGGCGGCGTAGAACCGTCATACATCCGGATATAGAACCGGTCATTGGCACTCTGACGGGGAAATGTCATATTTGGCTCCGTCGCCCTCATCACCAGATCTGGGTCTTCGCCCGCCATAAAGGCAAAATCCCGCCGTCGAATCTCGAATCCTCCGCCTGCGGGCGGCGTTACGCCAGCGTTGATCGTCACCGTACTTCCATTCAATGTGGTTACTGTGAGACCGGTGAGGTTGGCAAGCACTGTAGGAGCAATGGGCGCAGGAAGCCAAGCATCTGCTGGAACCGTCGCGCTGGTTTTGATGGCCAAATCGTCTGCCCAATCGTTGGCAAAAGTAATAGCATATTCCACCAGATCGGGATAGCTCGCTCGATAACTTACCGTGACGGCCCGCACCACTACCTGTGCGTTCAAACTGGTTGAAGGCGCATTCAGCAAGAGCGCATCGCCCGGCCACACATCAGAGGCTAAACTCATCCTGCTTCCCTTGTAACTTCCACTCCACAGTGCGCTCACGCCGGCCGCCGCCTGCTCCATCACCAGAGCCGCATTGCGGCAGTCCTGGGAACTGCGCGCCGGCGGATCTGTCACCGAACCTATCCATGCAGCTTCAGATGGCATTCCCGCCTCCGCAAGTGCCTGCTGGCTGACGGCGTTGACCGCTCGCCCCACAGCCCTGCCCACCGTGCGGTAACTTACCGCCACTTGCTCCCCGGTCACCGGCGCATACCCTATATAAAACACCAGCTTTCCCGTGCGCAACAGATGGCACTCGGCTGCCTCGGCCGTCGTGCCAACCCGTCGCGTATACGGCCCTCCGTTAGCGGGCGTACTAACCACCCAGCCCGATCCGAGATTGGTTAAATTGAGCGCGCGCATGGTTCCGATCAGGTTGATGCAGCTCGCGGCCACTACGCTGCAAGCCCCCGGAAGGCTCGTGATGGCGCCGTCATACAGTGTTACCGGCGTCCCGCCTACTCCGTTGACGAATTGCTGAATCTCCAGTTGCACTTTCCCTGGAGTTACATTCCATTGCCCGCCACATTCAATCGGCCCACTATCTCCAAACGAGCGATAGATTGCCAGCTCCCTTTCATTCTCCTCACAATGCACTCTGGCACGCAGCGTGTATTGATAGGATGGATTGATCGCATAAGTCATTCCTACAAGGGTTCCTTGAATAAGTGGCTGCAACGTGACAGCTCCAGTGCCGTCTTTAGCCGTCACCTGAAACCCCGCAATGCATGCGGACTGCGTGTCCGTTCCTACAAAGAACCCCGCCAGTGCCCCTGCGCTTCCCGGCGATAGAGTGACACCCACCGCCTCCAGCAGCAGCGTTCCACCCATCTCCACCGGATCAAGCCAGGTTAGCAACGTCTCCCCATCGATACCGTTGCCGCCATCCATCACCAAACCACCTGAGCCCAGCGAGAGCGCACCGGTTCCGCCGGTAACTCCCCACACTCGTTGGTTGATCTCAGCTTCATTAAAGAGTTCGCTGATAATCGTCGACTTGGATGATGCGGGAAAGTACGGCTCGGCTGCCAGATAGAACTGTGTCGTTACCCCGTCGCCCAGAAAGTATTCGGTCACATAGGCAACCGGCTCATGCTCGCCGCAAACCGTCACATCGTTTGCCAGCGCACGCTTGACGCTGGCCGTGAATGTCAGGTTTGCGAGGTTCAGGCTGCCGTCCGTTTCGCTCAGCGGATGCACAGTGTCCTGCACAGAGGAGACCGTCAATGCGCCGTTAATGGCGCGATATGCGGCCCTCGCCATGCTCGCCACCTCTCCGGCGCTTTTGCTCCATGACGCTCCCGAGCTGGGGACAAAGTTGCTCACCACCGCGCTCAGAGAAAGCCCTTGAGTAGACAGCTCTGTAGCTCCGGTGCGCGTCACTAGCGCCGTCATTAGCGCCCCGGCGCTTTCGCCTGTCGATCCTGTGCTTGGAGGCATAAGTAACTGATCGAGCAATAATTCGTCACTCAGTGCCTGGATAGCAATCCGGTAGCGCGGACCTTCAATTGCCAAGCCGGCATACTCGGGCAAAGGACTTACCGCAATGTAGCCCGTGAAGTAATAGGTTCCGTCATCTCCCATCACCGTAAGAGACTGGTTGCGCAAGGGCATCGCCAAGCTTCCGCTTGCCGGGAGACTCAGCCACAGTTGGCATGCGGAGGGCTCGTTCAGCTTGCGCTCAATAGTCAACGGCCGCACTGCATCGAATGCGACCGTGTAGTCTTGCCCGTTGATCATTATCTTCATCGTGACTCGCTAACTCGTCTAAACCAAAGCATTGGTTGCCGGTAAGAAACTCCGATAACAGACCACCCGTTCTCCATCCAATGGATCGGTCACGGGCAGCGCTAAAAACTGGCCTTGAAGCAATACACGCGCCAACCCGTCCTCGTTCTTACCGTCCAACGGAAGCGCTGTCTCTTGTGCGCTGGCCATGGTCTGCAGGCGTAGATAGTAGAAGAAGATCCGTTCTCCTTGGCTGCCTTCCATCACAAATAGCGCAGACCACTCCTGGTAAAAGCTGCCCCCCTCGCGATCCACAAATCCAGTGACCGCTTGCAGCTTCGAGCCAGTCACTGGAGCGCCGCCCGGCAACGGACTGGCAAGTGTGAGGCCGGTCGAAGTTACATTTGATACGAGCGCAACGTTATAGGTGACGCGACGAATAAAGTCCACATCGCTGAGCGCCTGTCGCACATACGCACCTGATACCGGCGAGCCTACAAAGCCTGTCTGCCCGGTGTAATCCGCATCCAGCGCAATGATCGATCCGGGGGAGAAACTAGCCGCAGCTGCTGCTCCTAATACGATGGATATAGATGTCGATCCGCTCAGCACTGTAACTGCCGCAGCAGCCGTAGCTCCATCCGCCGCTGAGGACGCTCCACTCACCGGAGCCAACAGGTTCATATGCTGCGAGCCTGTGGACAAGGCCATGGTCAGCTTGGTCCAACTAAGAAACTCGAGACTCACTTGGGCCTCAAGTGTCTCGCGCACCTGCTCCAACGTTCCAGCGGGAACTCCCGTCAATACAGCAGCAGTCTTGCTTCCCGACTTGCGTGTGAACCCTTGAATCCAACCAAGACTGATCCACGGAGATGGCGGTGTATCCAAGCTGAACTGTGCCTGCTCTGACGGATCGAAGAGCACTGGCGTCTGCGTTGTTCGGTTCACTGGCGCAAAATACGCTCGCACACGACGCGCCACCGGTGCCGGAGCTGAAAACCAATTTACCGCCATTTACTCCCCCTGCTCTTGGTAGCTATAAACCACCACATTTACGGAACGGCTCAGCCGGTCCCGCTGAATTGCGAGTGGTCCAAATGCCGGCTCATCCCAAAAGACCTTCGTCAGCATCGTTGCCGATGGCGTAACCGTATAGTTCATCTTTGGAGTGTAGAAAGGCTGCAGCATCGCCGTCAGTTCCTCGTCCATCTCGCTTAGTGAACGGCCGCGGTCCAACCCGCCGAAGCTTTGCGTTCCGCAGGTCTGATAGGCAATTTCGCACTGCTCGGCCACCATCGTAGATCCAAGGCTCAAGTCGACGCCCAGGCTTGGCCAACGCAGTACAAACACATCATTGGGAAGTTGATTGAAGGGAGCCTCCGCCTCCTCCACCAAAATCCCGGGGCGCACCGCTCCGCGCAGCAGGATCGTCCGCTCCGGATTGATCGCCGTCAGCCGCGTGCGTAGTGCCATATAGAACGAGTCTTTCGCATTTTGCATGGAATTCATTTCCTCGTGCGCTACGCCAATAGCTTTTAATTCGCTTATCCGCAGCTAGGTGTCGCACCTAACATATTGCAGAGCATCACACTCCCTGTGGCCTTGCTTCCCGCAGCAGCAGACGGTAGAGATATATCTGCCCGAAAGCTTCGTTCGCAGCAATTGACTCGATTAGGTAGTCCTGCCCCGCAACAGTAACTGTCAGAGTTATCGCGAAGAGAGACTGGGCCGATCCGAGATCCAGCGCGTCGACCTGCTGCTCGATCCCGGTCGCGGAAACCAGCAACTCCCACTTTGATTGGCCGTCCTCTTGCCAGGTCGGCCGCAGCTTGCGCATCACGACTGGGCTTACCACCACATCGGCAAAAGTCGTTGCCACCAATCCCACCTCGGACTGGCTGGTATCCGCGTTCGTACTCGTCACCCGCAGAAAGGCGGCTGTTCCTGTCACACTTCGCAGCAAGGCATCGGCCAACATCTGCGGCGCTCTCACTGGGTTGCGTGGTGCTGTATCGCTCATCGCTCACCCTAGCCTGTTCGCTATGTAGGGGCGCAGCCAAGCCTGCACTGTCTCGTCCACTAGCGAACTCGAGAAATATTGCATCTGCATCGTATCGATCTTGGTCTTGCTCGCGTTTAGCGCTGGCGTCGACTGCGCATTCCGAACAATCTGCGCACATGCGGTCTTCACGTCGTCGCTAATCGTTGCCAGGCCTGCCGTATATGTGACCGCCACCTCGTTGTAAGGCAGCCCCAGTACATTCCACGGCAGCGAAAGCTCTCCCGTGTTGACATCACAGTCAACTGAGTTGGGGTTGATCGCAGACCACTGTCCCGGCAGCGAGAACGCCCAAGCAATCTCTGACAGCATTGTCTCCGCCATCTCTCCACGTCGTGGCTTCGCATAACGGCCCTCAATGCTGACAATCGGCGTCGTCGCTGTCCCAAGTGGCGCCAGAGGAAGATAGCTCAAGAACACTGTCTGCGATCCGCTGGTTAGCCGCAACCGTTCCGTGTACTGGATAACATTCAGGTCGGGCCGCCTACAGTAGCTGTTGATTAATGCCGTGGCAGCAGTAATCCAGTCCGCTGTTGTTCCTGCCGGCAGTCCATAATTCGGGTAATCCGCTGGCTGCAGATATGCCATACCCACCCTTCCCTTTTCTTTCCTTGTTTGTTTGACTTCCAACGAACCCCTGAATATGCCAGTCCTTTGAACGGTACGAGATTCTAAGTCTGGGATTTAGCCACTGAAGAAGTGCCTACACGAAACCAAGAACATATTCGGAAACTCCCTGACTTTCCCTTAAGCGGGAGCAATGCCCATTGCCCCCGCCTATCCGTTCTCATAGCTAGTCAGATGGCTAACTCACTAGTACTGTGACCGTGTGATTCTGTACCAATGTTGGTGCCCCATCCATGTCGCAGCTTCATCGCGGCATGGGTGGGAAAGCACAAATTCACGCGGTCTAAGACCTAGTTACCTATCCACCAAAACTTGGTAATGTGCATAGCTAGCACCCTTTACCACCACGGCGCCAAACTTCACCGCGACATACTGTTGAGTCAGTGAGTTCGGCAGCCCTAGTTGAAAGACGCGAGGAGTCGGATCGCCGAGCCAGTGGTACTCGATCAGATCCTCAGTCACGATGTAGGCGGGAAGCACAGCCGTGCCCGAACCCGGTGTGCCCGTATAACTCAGGCTCCAATCCGGGATCAGCGGCAGATCACCCGCCTGCGTTGAAAGCATCTTCACCCGGATTCCACCGGTAATGTTATCGGTGTTCAGCACTACATTGAATTCAGACTTCATCTCACGATCAATCAGGTCCAGCAGCACCGGGTTTGCATAGATTGCTGTCGGCCTCACATAGTAGCCGTTGTTGGCCACCATCTGTGCCACTGCCGATTTGAGCCCATCGACGATCGACGCGGTAGTACCAATCGAAACCGTCTGGCCCCCCTGCGCGATCTGCGTTGCCACACCCACATACTGCTGGGTCACTGGAGTGGCCAGATTCGTGTCATTACCGTTCCACAATGCCACGTCGTGGGCCACCATCACGCCGCTGACCGTATCCACCAAATCCTTCGCCTGGAGATAGGCAAACTGTTTTTGCTGATCACCTAACTCGATGTCGAACAGGTTGTAGTTAATCTGCGAAACAATAGCTTTCAGCATCACCGCATGCTCTGTCCGAGTTGGCTGCACGGTCGTCGGAACAATGCTGCGAGGATTCATGAAGCCAGCCGTTCCAGGGTTCGGTATTGCCGTCTCCTCAAAGAACCGCGACGGATGCCCGGTCGCTGGAACCTGCTTGATGCGCTGCCCGAACGGGCTTGAACGACGGCAGATGTCAAAGATTTCGGTCTGATACAGCGGTACTTCAACAGCGCCTGGCGCCATCCAATCTGCTGTCGCGTGAATATCTGCAAAGGTTGCGTTCATAGGCTTATCTGCCCCCTCCATGGGGCCAGTCGTGACTCGGTTGAAAGTTGATACCTATTAGTAATCAGTTCGCAGTTATGAGCTGAAAGCCGCTTGTTATGTGTCTGCTTGTTAGCTGTTTGCTGAGAACGCCGTTATGCGATAGCTCCTGCCCGTAGCAGTTGGCTCTTCACCGCGATGCGTTGTTCCAGGCTCAGTCCAGCCAATGCAGCGTCCAGGGTTCGCACGTCCACCGGGCCGTCACCGATGCCGTGCTTCGCCAGCATCTCGCTGGTAGTCGAGGGCAGCGTCCTGCGCAGTGGGCTCAACGCATTTTGCGCAGCCCCTGCTTTCAACTCGGCCAACTCCTCTTCCGTCGCGGCCAGCTTTTCCGCCAATTCGGCCTCTCGCCGGCTCTGTTCGACAGTTGCGGAAATTCTCTCCACTTCACCAGACAAGGTACCTTGCCGCTCTTCGATCCAGTTCAGCGTGCTTTCCAGTTGGGTTGTCGCGGCCTCCAGCCGTTCCGCTATATTTCTCTCTTCCTTTTCCATGCCATCCCTTTCTTGTTTACCGTGAATGTCGTGCCTCATTTTTTAGCTTCTTTCTTGGTGAATGGATGGGAGACCAGGAGTCGTGCTAACTCGCCATGCGGAAGCTTGTGGCCCGATAGGCCGCCTTGTCTCTGAGCAGAATTGCGGCTCCTGTAAACGTCACGCGGGTCAACTTCCACACCTCGGCCCGCATATCTTCCACTCGCGCGTCGGCCAGTTCGTAGCTCATCCCCATCGCCTCGGGTGACTGCGCCTCGATAGCCCCAGCCACTTCGGGAAAGTCCCGTGCATACAGGTATCCGCGAACCATCAGCCGCTGTCCAATCAGATCCGCATCAGTTAGCAGCCCTATCTTGCGTCGTGCATCGTGGCCGTCCCATCCCGGCCGGTAATCCACTGCCATGCCCAACAGCGAAGGCAGCGCCTCCTCGGCCGCTTCGCGCGTCAACATCACGCTGTGTCCGCGCGCCCCCGCAGGCGCCTTGTCGCTGACTGCATTCACCATCGTCAATACCCCTTCAAACGGCACCCGATTCGGGTGTCCGTCCACATGGGGAATCTTCACCGCCATCGCTTCCAGTCTCATGCGCTCTCCGCCCATCCGCGTTCACTTGTCCGGCCAATATCGCGACCAGACAGTAATACATCAGCCCGCCTGCCCCACTCCCGCTTCGCCCGTCAACTGCACCGCCCCATCCTGCCCCAGCGCTCCCAGCCCTCGCATCGCTCGCACCTCGTTCACCGTCAACACGCCAGCCTGCAGCAGTTGCACCTGCACCGCCAGCTCTGTCTCCTCGTCCCTCGCATTCAGGTCGTTGAAGACAAACTCAAACTCCCGCCAGCCAATGCACTTGCCGAATAAGTCGCGAGTTATATGCCCGGCCAGAAGCATCGCTAAAGGTGAGATCGCCCCACGGAAAGCTTCATCGTTCATCTCTGATGCGGTTGAGCGATTCACATCGCTTTCCAGTCCTAGGAGCATTGGAGGCAATCCAAACGCATTGGCCACCATCCGAATCAGAAACTCCTGCCACGCCAGCCGCATATCTGCATCCGTCCCCTGTGCAAACCGCAGCACCTCTGGCTTCTGCTCGGTTGAGATCAACGGAACTCGTCCAGTTCCCTCGATCTCGTCCTGCCACCAGCGAATCAGCCGGTCATGCTGCGCAGGCGTTGCCTCGTTCAACCACAGTGCATATTGCGCCACTGTGTTGGCGGCCAGTTTTCCCGCGAACCGATGTGCACTCAGAAACTGGTTCACCGTCTCGAAGGCCACTTCCAGCGGCCCCAATCCGAATGGAGTAAAGCTGCGCGGATTCATGCGCACATACATCAATTGATCGTCGCGCAACTCGATCGCGCTCGATTCCATTTGCCCCGGCATCATCTGCGCATATCGCGCTGTCTCCGGCTGCCCATCCCACTTGGGATTGATTCGGATCGACGCACCATCCACAGCCCACAACATCGCAGGCC
>Ga0255356_1002222_pt1 | contig 11350 bp, 11 predicted proteins | sample HBST100metaG_FD_189944 | JGI IMG/M metagenome (GOLD analysis project Ga0255356, IMG submission 189944) | Peat soil microbial communities from Stordalen Mire, Sweden - H.B.S.T100 | ecosystem: Environmental > Terrestrial > Soil > Wetlands > Peat | place: Sweden: Norrbotten County, Stordalen Mire... | reverse complement strand
AGCGTGGTGATTCTGCACGGCCTCAGCGCCTGGCAGCCGCTCTCCACGATGCCCATTCAAATTCCGGTCAATCCCGATCTGCGCACCTACATCGTGGCGCTCGGGTTGTCGCTCGCCAGCGGTCTGCTCTTCGGCATCGTTCCCATCCGCCAGGTTCTGCGCGCTGATCCCTGGCAGACGATCCGTTCGGGGATGAGCGGCACGCTGGAGATGCGCCGCTTCACTCTGCGCGATCTGCTGCTGGTGGTGCAGATCGCCATCTGCACCATGCTGGTGACCTCCTCGCTGGTGGCCGTGCGTGGCTTGGTGCGCTCACTCCACAGCAACTTCGGCTTTGAGCCGGAAGGCGCCATGCTGGTCGAAACCGACTTGCAGATGTCCGGCTACGACAAAGACAACTGGGCCGCGATGCAGCGCCGTATGCTGGAAGCCGTGGCGGCGATCCCTGGCGTCTCCGCCGTTGGCTATACGGATAATCGGCCGCTCGCTGTTGGCGGCGATGACTGGGACGTCTTTCCGGACAATGTGACCGACTTCCGTCCCACAAACGCCATCGCCGACCCGATGACCTACAGAATCTCGCCGGGCTATCTGGACGCCGCCAGCACCCGGATGGTGGCGGGCAGAAACCTAGCCTATACCGACAGCAAAGACGCGCCGTCCGTCGTGCTGATCAACCGGCACTTTGCCGTCAAGGCCTTTGGCTCGGTTCAAAAGGCCCTTGGCGGGCACATCAAGTTCTGGGGCGGCAAGCGAGCCGAAGTTGTTGGCGTGGTCGAGGACGGCAAATACCGCTCCCTGACCGAGGATCAGAGGCCAGCCATGTTCGTCTCTTTCCTGCAGCATCAGAACAGCAATACGTTGCTGGTGGTGCGGTCGCGGCGTGATCCGGCAGAGATGGCCGCGGCGCTCGAGCGCTCGCTGCACGGGTTGGACTCCTCGCTGCCGCTGAAGATCAGGCCCTGGACGCAGGCGATGGATACGGCGCTGTTTCCGGCGCGTGTGGCCTCGATAGCGCTGGGCGTGCTGGGTTTGCTGGGCGCCATGCTGGCCGTAACCGGCGTCTTCGGCATGGCCTCCTACGTGGTCAGCAAGCGTCTGCGCGAGTTGGGCATTCGTGTGGCGCTCGGCGCGGGGCGGCGCGAGATTCTGCGCACCGCGCTGGGCCGCGCGCTGCGTCTGCTGGTAATCGGCTCGGTTGCCGGTCTTGTACTCGGTCTGCTGGCGACGCGCCTGCTCTCCTACATCGTCTACCAGGCCTCGCCCCAGGACCCCTTCGTCCTCGCGGGCGTCACCATCACCATGCTCGCGCTGGGCCTGATCGCGGCCTCGATTCCCGCCCGGCGCGCGCTGTCCGTCGATCCGTTGATCCTGCTGCGAGAGGAGTAGAAAGCTTCCCGGACGCGAAGCAGAAAGGATGGAGCGCGCAATTGTGGAATCCGCCGGCCGGGAAATGCACGCCGCATTTCCAGAATTTGCTGCGCGCTGGTAAGATAAAAAAAGATTGTGGGGCTGTAGCTCAGCTGGGAGAGCGCCTCGTTCGCAACGAGGAGGTCAGCGGTTCGATCCCGCTCAGCTCCACCAATATATGGCGTGGTTGTTTCTGCCGCCAATCCAACTCCTGTTTCAAATCTTTCCCGGTTCTCTAGAGCTCTGGAAGCTTGATTTTGTACCACCGCTGGGTGCCCCAGGTCTCGGGGCCCCCGGCGACAGGTCTTCGTCGCTGGGGTGAGGATTGGATTTTCAGACCTTGGATAGCACGAACGCACCTCTCCCACTCTCATCCATCCACAAATCCACCGTGCCCCATCCTTTCGCCTTTTTTCTGGCGAAAGGGTGGGAAAGCACGAACCCCAACATCCCACATGCAAACTCCTCACGACCATGGGTGCCCCAGGTTTCGCGGGGTCCCCGGCGACAGGTCTTCGTCGCTGGGGTGAGGTCTCGATTTTGAGACCTGGGAAAGCACGAACTCAATGGAACTTTTTCATCCGGTCAAAGACCTGGAGCGGAACCAGAGTAACTGTGCCCTGTTGAATATTGTGCAGGGTCGCCGCTCTCTGTGGGCCGCATCGACTTGAACGTTGAATGCTGCGGCTTCGGGATACATCAACTCTGGTTTCGCTGTAATGCTTTGATTTAAACAATGCTGGCGGTATACTTGTGCCGTCCTATCGAGTTGAGTGCGTACTCTTCCTCTTGGGGCTGATGCATTCCCCACCGCGTTCGCCCAGTTCCGCCAGATCTTTTTGACGAGGTAAACCGTTGTCCCAGATCATCTCTCAGCAGGAATCCGCCGCCGTAGCGCTTCGACCGCTCTGTGTCGATCTGGACGGAACGCTGGTGAAGTCGGACACGCTCGTCGACTCCTTGCTGGTGATGCTGCGAAGACGCCCCTCGCGTGTATGGGGACTGCCCGGCCGGCTTTTCCATGGCAAGGCAGCCTTCAAGGCGTACGTAACCGAATCGATCTCCCTCGATGTGACGCACCTGCCATACAACCGCAAATTGCTGCAATATCTTCAGCAGGAGCGGAGGCAGGGCCGCGCAATCTACCTGGCAACGGGTGCGGATCTGCGGCTGGCCCAGCGCATCGCGGACCACCTGGGCATCTTCAGCGGCGTGCTTGGCTCGGAGGGCACGACCAACCTGACCGGAGAAAAAAAGCTTGCCGGCTTGCGCGGCCGGATGGGTTCAAGTGCGTTCGACTATGTCGGCAACGACGTACCCGATCTGCCCCTGCTGGCGCACGCCACCGAGGCCATGGTGGCCAATCCCACCCTGAGACTGCGCATGAGGATGCGTTCTCGCGGCATCCACCCCACGCGCGAGTTTCAGGAGCGCAGCAGCATAGCGAAGTCTGTGCTGAAGGCGTTGCGCGCGCACCAGTGGGCCAAGAATCTGCTCATCTTTGTGCCGCTGCTTCTATCGCACGTTGTTGCCCTCGACCGGTTTCTGACCGCGCTGCTGGCTTTTTTCTGCTTCTCGCTTGCCGCCTCCGCCACGTACATTGTCAACGATCTTCTCGATATCGAGGCAGACCGCCGTCATCCCCAGAAGCGCTTGCGGCCCTTTGCCGCTGGAGATCTATCCGCCTTTTCAGGAGCGGCGCTGTCCGTAAGTTTTCTGCTGCTGGCGCTCAGCGGGGCGCGGCTGCTGCCCGTGGAATTTTACGGGTGGCTGCTTCTCTACCTGGGCACGACACTGGCGTACTCAACGATCCTGAAGCGGATTGCGCTGGTGGATGTGTTGATTCTCTCCGGGCTGTATACGCTGCGGCTGCTGGCCGGCAGCGCCGCCACGCAGTCGCACATCTCGCACTGGCTGGCCGGTTTCTCGGCCTTCCTGTTCCTTTCGCTGGCAATTGTGAAGCGCTTTGCCGAGTTGGAGAACCTGCGCGCCAGCGGTGCGCCGCCGAAAAACGGGCGCGGCTATCTGGTGGCGGATATCGATCAACTGCGCAGCTTCGGCACTGCCAGCGCTTTTTCGGCAACGGTAATTTTTGCCATTTATATCAGCGGCAATGATGTGACAGCGCTTTACCGTAAGCCGCAATTGCTGTGGCTGAGCATGCCGCTCATGATTCTATGGATTTGCCGGGTGTGGTTGCTGGCCTCGCGAGGAACGCTTGACGAAGATCCGGTGGTGTTTGCGCTGACGGATCGCATGAGCCTGTTCATCGGAGCGGCGGTCGTAGTGATCGCGCTTCTGGCAATATAAGCAGCGATACAATTGCTGTCATTGCATATAAAGTGATATCATTGATATCGTATTGAAGAGGGGTGAATCCTATGCCCGCCGTTACAGTTCGCAATCTACCTGAAGAAATCCATCGCGCACTCAAGTTGCGTGCTGCGCACAACGGTCGCAGTACAGAGGCCGAGATTCGGGTCATCCTGGAAGAAGCGGTTTTTCCTAGGACGCGCATCAAGATCGGGTCGGAACTTGCCGCCTTTGGGCAGCGTTTCGGGGGAATCGACCTCGAAACGGCCCGCGACCGAACACCGGCGGAACCGGCAGTCTTCGAATGATCGTTCTCGACACCAACGTAATTTCGGAACCGATGAAGGCACATGCCAATCCAGCCGTTGCGGCCTAGCTGGACCGGCAAGCAGCCGAGACGCTCTACCTGACGTCGATCAATCTTTCGGAGTTGCTGTTCGGCATTGAAATCCTGCCCGACGGCAAGCGAAAAGCAGGAATGGCGGCTGCATTGCAGGAGTTGTTGGCTGCTCTTTTTGGGGCGCGGTTCCTGAGCTTCGATAGGGAGGCCGCAGTGGCCTATGCCTTTCTTGTGCGTCGTGCGATGTCCAGGGGCTTGGCGATTGGCGTGGCCGATGGCCAGATTGCCGCTATTGCAGCCGTGCATGGATTTACAGTGGCAACCCGCGACACAGCCCCATTCCTCGCCGCAGGCGTGCCCACCATTAACCCATGGGAAAGCTGAACGAAGTGTGTTTCCAGCTTTCCCATGGGTGATACCACTCTAGTTGAACAGATCCTTCATTTTTTCGATCAGACTGGGTGAGGTGGGATTGTTGTTCACGATGAGCGACTCGCCGAGCTTGGCCACCAGCTCGCGCTGGGCGCGGCTCAGCTTGCGGGGAATCTGAACCACGACTTTTACAATCAGGTCGCCGTGCCCCTTGTCACTGAGATGAGGAACGCCGCGTCCGCGAACGCGCACCTCCCGGCCGCTCTGCATGCCCTCGGGAATCTTGATGTTGATGGGGCCGTCGATACCCGGAACCTCAAACTCCGCGCCCAGTGCCGCCTGGGGAAAGCTGATGGGAATGACGCAGTGCAGGTCGTAGCCCTCGCGCTCAAAAAAGTCGTGCGGGCGTACGGCAAGCACCACATAAAGATCGCCCTTCGGACCGCCAAAGCGGCCCGCGTCGCCCTCGCCCGAGTAGCGGATGCGGGTGCCATCTTCGACGCCGGGAGGAACTTTGACATTGAGCGTGATCTCCTTGGAGACGCGGGTTTCGCCGCGGCAGCTTGAGCAGGGATCGCTGATGACGGAGCCCGTGCCGCCGCAGGCGCCGCAGGTGCGCGCCACGGAGAAGAAGCCTTGCTGATAACGCACCTGCCCGTGCCCCTTGCACTGGCTGCAAACGCTGGGGCCACGGCCTGAGGTGCTGCCGCTGCCCTTGCAGGCGGAGCAGGGCTCCAGGCGGCGTATCTTTGCCTCGGTTTCCGTGCCGAAGATGGCGTCCTCGAAATCGATGGTCAGGTCGAAGCGCAGGTCGTCGCCGCGCTGCTGGCGTGAGCCGCGCTGTGCCCCGCTGCCTCCCATGTTGAACATCTCGCCGAACAAATCGCCAAAGATGTCGCCGATATCCACGCCGCCGTTAAACGGACCGGAGCCAAAGCCCTGTCCATTCAGGCCGGCCTCGCCGTAGCGGTCGTAAGCGGCGCGCTTGTCGGCGTCGCTGAGCACCTGATAGGCCTCGCTGGCCTCCTTGAACTTTTCCTCGGCAGCCTTGTTGCCGGGGTTGCGGTCAGGATGATATTTGAGCGCCTGCTTGCGGTAGGCGCTCTTCAATTCCTGGTCGCTGGCCTCGCGGGAAACGCCCAGAACCTCGTAAAAATCTGCTTTGCTCACGCTAGTATTAAAACCCATTCTTTAGTTTGCGATTCAAGCTCATTTGCCTGCCTGTTGCTCAAACTTATTCGCTTGTTTGTTTTGGATTGTGCGCCACGCGCACCATCGCCGGGCGTAGCAGCCGTTCGCGCAGCTTGTAACCGCGGCGAATTTCCTCGGCCACGTGCTGGTCGGGCATGTCGTCGCGATCCACCGTGCCCAGCGCCTCGTGGACGCGGGGATCGAAGGCCTCGCCCACTGTGGGAACCGCAAGAACCTGCATCTGGCGCAGAACGTCTTCCATCTGTTTCACAATCAATTCGATGCCAGACCGCAACTGCTCCGCTGAGCCGTCGGCCTTCAGCGCCAGTTCGAAGTTGTCCAGCACGGGCAGAAATTTTTCCACGACCTCGCCGGTGGCATAATCGCGAAATTCGAGCTGCTGCCGTTCGCCGCGCTTGCGTGCGTTGTCGTATTCCGCCTGCATCCGTGCAAGGCGGTCCACCAACAGGTCGCGCTCAGCTTTCAACTTGTCATATTCTGCCTGGCTTACGGTCTCCGCGGGGCTGATGGGCTCAACGTTGCCGCCGGGCTCTGCGGAACTCGTGGAATTTTCGCCGGTCACGGCCTCGTCAGTCGCGGACTCATCCTGCGGCCCGCTTGGCGTAAGCTCCTCGGGTTCCGGCACATTTGACTTTGCATCCTGTTTTGGCATAACTCCACACAATCTCCGAATCGTCTCTTGCTTCTATGATAATTTGCACGGCAGCCGCGCGCCTTTCCGGTACTTGCCGGGAGCAGAGCGGGCACCGTTCAATCGGCGGGAACTTCCAAGATGCGCTCGGAAAGCTGTGCAATGTAGCGCACCGTCTGAATCATCTCCTGGTACTGAATGCGTGTGGGAGCAATCATGGCGACCGTTCCCAAATTAGCGCCGCCCAGCCGTGCCGGAGCGCCGATCAGCACCAGATCCTGCATGGCCGGCGAAGTTTTGTCTAGCCCCACCACCACGCGCACTTCCTGTTTGCGCCCGTCCACATAGGCGTTCAGCAGCTCCACCAGCCGTTGCTTGGCTTCCAGGGCAATCAGCATCTGGCGCAGCCGTTCGCGGTCAATCTCGTCTGTGATGAAATTTGCGATTCCGTCCACGAACAGCGCCGGCGCGGTGTCCATCCCCGCCAAAGCGCCCTTGCGGCAAAGCTCTTCGACCGAGGCCAGCATCTGGCGATAGGCTTCCTGCTCGGCATTTACGCGGCGCTCCACCTCGGCCAGAATGCGCTCAATCGGCCATCCGCGAAAATTCTCGTTCAGATAGCGCGCGGCGGTCTCCAGCTCAAGGTGGTCCAATTCGCGGTCAAGTGTCAGGACGCGATCCTGAACCGCTCCAGCCTGTGTCACCAGCACTGCCAGAACCCGCCCCGTGGAGAGGCGCGAAAAATGGATGTGCTCCAGCACCTGCCCTTCCGTGGCGCTGGCCAGGGCCACGCCCAGCCCGCTGGAGATCAGCGCCAGCACGTGCGACGTGCGTTCCAGGTATTCATTGGAGCTGGTGACGCCGGAAAAGCTCTCCTCGATCTGTCCGCGGCGGGCGTTGCTCAGGGGCGCAGAGCCCTTCGGCACGGAGCCTGCATTCTGCGCTCCGGCTGCCATGCCGCCCGTATGCGTAATCTGTTCGACGTAGTAGCGGAAGGCTGCGGCGGTGGGCACGCGGCCGGACGAGGTGTGCGGCTGCTCCAGCAGGCCGGAGTCGCCCAGCGTGGCCATCACGTTGCGGAGCGTGGCGGAACTGAGCCCCTCCCGATTGGCAAAGAAGCGGGCAAGGGCATGCGACGCCACCGGTTCGCCGGTAGCGATGTAGAGCTCGATAATGGCATTGAGTACCAGCCGCTCACGCGGACTGAGGCGCGTATCGGGCATTTCCCCTGCTCTCCATCCAGCTTGCCGCACGGCGGAAAGGCTGCCGCCTGCCAGCTCAAACCTGAGCCAACGGCGCTCTAAGCACTTATCTTTCTGCCGTTTATATCGAGAAAACGGTAAAGTTCTCCTCTTTAATTCTAGGGAGGTCCGAATCGCGCTGTCAAGGAAGCCGCAAAGGTAGTGGAGGGGCAGCTTTTGGGTAGGCTGTTATCTGCACGGAACTCGAAATCTGTTCTTCGACTTAGACGTAATGGACTCTCGTTTAGTGAATTGGCGATTTACTAAACGTCGAGTAGGCCTTTCGGCATCACTGGCATAAACCCTGTTTGTTGATACCAACTCTCGGCGGTGTAGCCAAAGCTCGAAAGGGGTACGCCTCATCAAGGCTGCGAGAGAAAGCCGAGTAGCCTTTTTGTAATCCAGAGGCGAGAAACTGCGAAATGAAAGCTATTCGTGATTGAGCCAACCAGCAGCACCGAGACGATGGTTCCTTCACGAATGCCACGGATGGAACCAAAGGCGGCTAGAGAAAGAATCATAGCGATAACAGTCAACGTTCCATCAAAGAGCACTTTGACGCTTCCGAAGCGAAAGCCCGTCCTTTTTGCGATGGTCCGTACGACACCTTCTCCCGGATTGATGATGGCGTTGGCGATGACCTCCAGATACACGCCGAGGGCAAGAACAACGCTGCCGATCAGGAGCACTGCTACCTTGTGACTGTAAGAATGTGGATTGATCCACGAACACAAGAACATGCCGAGATCGACAAACGCACCGAACAGAGCGCCAACCAGCACCTGAAGATATTGCAGCCTGGGAAAAGTGTTCCTCGAGAGCATGATCTGAACGGAAACAAAGAACAGGCTGAGCAGAAAAGTAAGCTCGCCAAAAGTGAGCGGGACTATCATACTCAGGACGTAAGGGAGGCTCGAGATCGGAGTAGTTCCCAGATTCGATTTCGTTGTGAGGCTGATACCCAACCCCATAAAGAATAGCCCGCAGAGAAGAATCGTATACCTAAGTGCCAACCTGATGCGTATCAAATTTTGCATACCCCTAACAACCGGAGGCTCGATTCCGCAAGCGGACGATGACTGAGAGTACTTCTACTTTTCTGCCGTCTGTCGCCAGTATGAAATAAAGCCGACTGTGCGAATGCAACAGCCACTTCCCTATTTTATTATTTCTCTGCTTCTGTTCTTGTGCAGGCCATGTCGTGGCGAAACGTGTTGAAGCGCTTGCAGGGGCCGTAGTGCCTCATGCGCGGTGGAACCGCGACCGCATTTTGAAAGTGGCGAAGGAGGTGTTTGCCATTCATAGATTGGCCTCCGATTGGATCTCAACTGCTGCGAACAGTCCAATACACTCACTGAGAAGTTCGGACCGACCTAGCAATAAATGCTCCCGCTTTGATAGTTGGCAACCGTCGTCAGAAGTCCCGACTGGTGCCGCCACAGCATAAAAGGGATACCCTAAACAAAAGTATCATGGCTCAGGAAGCTTTCACGCGGAGCGAGCCGAACGCTCATCAGGCCGTGCTCCGCCGGGAACGGTTGCGGAGTCTGTGCAAGCACGGTAGCCTGAAAGTTTGTGACTTTTTTGAATTTACCCGATTTTTGGCGCATAAGCCATTTGTTTTCAGTATCGATTTTTGTGTGAAAACAAAAAAGTCACAAGCTCTGAGACAGAAAAAGGGGAATTGCGAGCGATGAAGAGGCGTCTGACGGGCCTGGGTGTGTTGACTTTGATGTTCCTGTCCACTGGCTGGGCCACGGCCGCCCGGGCGCAGTCTTCCGCCGCTGCAACGGCTGGAGCGGATGAAGCATCGGCGTGGCAGCAGGATCTAAGCGTGTGGCGCGCCCAGCGGGAGCGCGAGATCTCCGCGCCGGACGGCTGGCTGACGCTGGCGGGGCTGGAGTGGCTCAAGTCCGGCATCAACTCCGTCGGTGCGGGCGCGGATAATCGGATTCGGCTGCGCGCCGGGGCTCCCGAGCGCCTTGGCCTACTGACGGTGAGCGGCGAGACTGTCCAGTTGCTGTCGCCCGCGGGCGGCTTTCCGGCGGAGCTGACCATCGACGGCAAACCGGCTCGCGAAGGTCCGTTGACCGTGGACAACGCGAAGCCCTCGACAATTGCGTGGCGGGGAATGACGCTTGCCGTCCTGAAGCGCGGCGACCGTTTCGTGCTGCGCATCAAAGATGCCAACTCACCTGCACGAAAGAGCTTCAATGGGTTGAGCTGGTTCGCGCCAGACCCGCGCTATCGCATTACAGCGCACTGGGTTCCCTTCACGCCGGCGCAGGTGGAGGAGATTCCCACCGTGCTGGGCATCGCGCTCAAGCTGCCCGCGCCGGGGCTGGCCATGTTCATGCTCGACGGCAAGGTCCGGCAGTTGGAGCCTGTCATGGAAGACCCCACGGGGCGGACTCTGTTCTTCATCCTGCGCGACCCGACCAGCACGACCACGACCTACGGTGGAGGCCGCTTTCTGCATACGGAATTGCCGGACCACGGACTTGGACAGCCCGGCAGCCTGACGCTGGACTTCAACCGTCTGGAGAATCCGCCCTGTGCTTACACGACTTTTGCCACCTGCCCCCTGCCGCCCAAACAGAACCAGTTGGATGTGCCGTTGGCAGTGGGAGAGCGGCGTTACGAGCAATGAGAACCCGGCCGCGAATTTTTCCCGGCGTACTCGTTTGTCCCATATTCGGCATCTAGAGCATTTTTGCTTTTGCTGTAGACTTCCGTGCCCCATCCTTTCCGCTTTTTTCTGCGGAAAGGGTGGGATACCAATGAAATTTGGGTCTACACCATTTCCGAAAGATGAATATCAAGTTAGTTCAGGTTCCGCGGCCCAAGGGATGAACGAACAATGTTTTGTAACAGGGCACGACTTTAGTCGGGCCGCAAATGCAACAAAATAAAGGTGGGCTTCAGCCCCTGCGGGATATTTCCTTTTCACAACAACCGTCTTTTTATTTGCACCGTTCCCTATGCCGGAGCAAGCTTGATATTCATCTTCCAAAAATGCTCTAACAGAAGCATTAAAGCCTGCGCTTGCTTGAAATGAAATGACCGCAGCGCGGTCTGGCGGATACAATTGCAATTTCATACTTGTTTCTGGAGGCACTCGTGAAAACAGTTTTCGGCGGCAGGTTGATGGCAGGATTGGCGCTTGGTTTGGCATTGAGCGCGTTTGTGCCGGTATGCGCGGCTCGACCAGCGGCGTATCCGGCTGTGGCGCAGAAGGCTGAACAAAAGCAGGACAAGCACGCGCGGAAGATTGCAAAGCAGCTTGCCAAGTTCAAACCAGAAAGCTTCCTGCAACTTTCGCTCCGCGACAATTCGGACCACTTCGGCACCCTCGGCACGCTCTCCGAGACGTCTTTCACCTTCAACAACACGGAGAGCAACGCCAGTGAGACGCACCTTTACAGCGACGTTTCCGAGGTAAAGAAGAGTAAGCGGTTCGTCGACGAGGGCGCGGGCCACCATCATCACATTCATGTTTTCTGACGCTGAGATAGCAACAATCTCAATCTCGAAACTTGTGGCCTGGCCACAAATGCTCCGTGCCCCATCCTTTCGCCTTTTTTCGTGGCGAAAGGGTGGGAACCCTCAACTCTCAACCGACGTTTTTTTGATCCCTGATCTCTGTCGAAGGGTGGGTGAGCACGTCCCTCAACCGATCGATATCCCGTTTCCTGTTCCCCATGCCCCGTTTGTCGAGTCGCCCCGGGGAATTTCACCCCGAGGCTCTCACGGAACCGTGCTTGAATCTCTCGATTCACACGGCTCTTCATAGCCCTGCGTTTGTCTCTCACGAGCACAAACCTTCTCTGG
>Ga0255356_1002216_pt1 | contig 11373 bp, 5 predicted proteins | sample HBST100metaG_FD_189944 | JGI IMG/M metagenome (GOLD analysis project Ga0255356, IMG submission 189944) | Peat soil microbial communities from Stordalen Mire, Sweden - H.B.S.T100 | ecosystem: Environmental > Terrestrial > Soil > Wetlands > Peat | place: Sweden: Norrbotten County, Stordalen Mire... | reverse complement strand
ACCAAAAAGTCCGTGGTCCAGTAGCCGAAGCTGATCACAAAGCCCAGGCCAAACACGATGCCGGTCCAGTGCACGCCCATCGGATTGGCGGAAAAACTGCCCAGATCGCGCCACAGATGGAAGTAACTATCCGGCGAAATGCCCGGGTTGATGGATTGCATGTTGTGGATGATCTGCCGCTTCAGGCCACCCACCCCGCCTGCCTGATAGAGGCCCAGAATCGGAACCAGCAGCGCGCCGCCCCATATGAGGATGAATTGCAGAACCTCATTGAAGATGGCCGAACGCAACCCGCCCAGTCCCACGTATAGCGCCACGGCAACCGACGAGACCAGGATGCTGAAGGTAATGTCCCAGCCAAGCACGACCTTCATGACGACGGCCATGGCGAACATGTTCACGCCGCTCATCAGGATCATTTCCGTAGCAAAGGAAAAAGCCGCTACGGTACGTGCGCCTCCGCCGTAGCGCAGATCCAGGTAGCCGGGGACCGAGTGGACCTTCGACACGTAATAGAAGGGCATCATCACCAAGCCAAGGAAGAGCATGGCGGGAATAGCGCCAATCCAGTACCAATGGGTGGCCAGAATGCCGTACTGGTAGGCCGATCCAGCCCAGCCCATCAGCTCCAGCGAGCCCAGGTTGGCCGAGACAAAGCTCAAACCGGCAATCCAGGCGGTCATTTCGCGGCCAGCCATGAAGAACTCTTCGCTGGTGTTCGACCGGCCCTTCAGATAGAAACCGATCCAGAGCACCATGCCGAAGTAGATAGCGATTACGGCGATATCCAGCGGGCGCAGATGCGCCAGCGGTTCCGTACTGAAAGCGAGCATGGCCGGCAGCGAACCGAAGGCGCCGGCGGCAAGGTAAGTTGGGACCAATCCGAGCATTGAGTCACCTGAAAAAGAGTTGGATGCGTCGGCGGAAGCCTCAAGCATTCGCCCTTAAGTAAATGGGTTTACTCCATCATTTGTCAAGCGGCGATCCACAGCCGCCCATGAAATAATCCAGCTTCTGTTTGCCGTTCGCCATGAAGCTTGGAAGCCGGCAAAATAGTAGACGCATAAAGCTGAGAAAGCGTTTACTCGACGAAGTTTAGCACAAAAGCCCTACCTCGCACGACCTGAAAAATTAGCTGCGGTTCAGTTTGAAGGCTGTGCGCTTCCAGCCTTGGCGATTCGCCCCGTCTTCCCGCCGCGAAACTTCTCTTCAACCGTAATTCCCGCTCTCCGGGGCAGGAGATCAGGAACTTGCGTCCATCGGTCAGCGTCACCGTTGCGGAGCTACCGTCCTGCCCAGGCGTCGCTCCGGCTACGGGGTTGGCCTGTCGCAAGGGTGAGCAGAAGCTTGCACAGAACAATGATAACAAGCCATTTTTTTCGAGCTATTCGTTGCTCGTTTCCGAAATCTCGTGCAGCCAGCCGGGAGATTTGAGAAGTTCTCGTGGCCGCGTGCCGTCGGCCGCGCCAACCAGACCGTCGCGCTCCATCAGGTCGATCAGGTGCGCGGCACGGCCGTAGCCGATCCTCAGCCGCCGCTGCAACAGCGACGTGGAAGCCTTGCCGAACTCAAAGACCAGCCGAACCGCATCGTCAAACAAAGGATCGTTCTCGTCCGGATCGCTGTTCGATCCATCCCCTCTGCCAGCCTCGTCTTTGGGCACCTCCAGGAAATCCTCAACATACTCGGCTGTTCCCTGCGCTTTCCAGAAATCAACCACCGCCGAGGTTTCCTTTTCACTGGCATAGGGAGCGTGCAGACGCATCAAGCGGCTGGTGCCCGGCGGCAGAAAGAGCATGTCGCCGCGCCCCAGAAGCGCCTCGGCGCCGTTGTTGTCAAGGATGGTGCGGGAGTCCACCTTGGTGGCCAGCCGGAAGCTGATGCGGGTGGGCACGTTGGCCTTGATGAGGCCGGTAATCACGTCCACGCTGGGCCTCTGTGTGGCTAGAATCAGGTGAATGCCCACGGCGCGCGCCATCTGCGCCAGCCGCGTGATGGACTCCTCGACGTTGGCCCGGTCCAGCAGCATCAGATCAGACATTTCGTCAATGATGATGACGATGTAGGGCAGTGGCCCTTCGTCCTCATCCTCATCGAACAACGAGGGCGTGGACGACTCGAAAAGCTTGTTGTAATGGTCGATGTTGCGCACGCTGTGGCTGGCCAGCAACTTCAGCCGCCGCTCCATTTCGCGGACCGCATTGCGCAGCGCGTTAGCCGCCAGCTTGGGGTCGGTGATGATGGGCGTAAACAGGTGGGGAATGCCCTCATACATGCCCAGTTCCACACGTTTGGGGTCCACCAGAATCAGCCGCACCTGGTCGGGCGTATTGCGGTAGAGCAGGCTCATGATCATGGCGTTGATGGCCACGGACTTGCCTGACCCCGTGGAACCGGCGATCAGCACATGGGGCATGGCCGCCAGGTCGGCGGTGACAATGCGGCCGTTGATGTCCTTGCCCATGGCCAGAGTCAGCCGCGACTTGGCCTTGCGGAAGGTTTCGCTCTCGATCACGTCACGCAGATGGATGGTTTCGCGCTCACGATTGGGCACCTGGATGCCAACCGTGCTCTTGCCCGCCATGCGCTCGATGAGAATGCTCTCCGCGCGCATTGCCAGGCAAAGATCGTCGGCCAGACCGGTGACGCGCGAGTATTTCACGCCCGCCTCTGGCTTGAACTCGTATGTCGTTACCATCGGCCCGGGGTTAATCTGCACCACCTGCCCGCGCACGTCGAATTCGGCGCATTTTTCCACCAGCACCTTGGCTTCTTCACGTAGTTCGTCCTCGCGAACTTTCTGGGGACCTTCGCCCGCATTCAGCAAAGTGCTGGGCGGCAGCTTGAAGCCGCTCATGTTTTTTGGAGCCACGGTAACGGGACGCACATCCGCATCGGCGCGACCGTGAATGGCAATCTCGTCTGCGGCAGGACGGTGATCGGCAACAGTGGCCGATTCAAACCGTGGAACCGCCGGCGGCTGTTCCGCGGGGCGTTCTCCGGCTGACTGGGTCTGTGCGGGTTGTACCTGGGCGGGTTGGGTCTGCACCGGCGCAATATTCTGTGCTGCCGGAACCGGCACTGCCGCTGGTGTTGTCTCAGCACGCTCCCAGATGCTCGTTCTTCGCGCTGGAGCCGCCGCGATGGGGATCTCTTCTTCCGTTTCTGCTTGCTCAAAACCCGTTCGTTGAAACGCTGGAATCGCGTCGTTCAGCAAGGCACCCTCAGAATCGCGTCCACGACGGCTGAAAAGCCCTCCAAAGTGGCTCGGCTGCCGCCTGTACAGTTCCGCATCTGAGTCCGGGTTAGTTTCTGTAGTAAAGCGCTGGGCGGACGCCGCATGTCTCTCTTCGGCCCAGCGATCATCGCGGTCCGTACGCAGTTCCGCACGCTTTTCGCGCCAGTTCCGCCATCGGTCATGCCAGGAAACCACATGAAGCCAGCGATCCTCGATGCCTTCCCGGATAGCCCAGAAGCTGATGGCGGAAGCAAAGTAGAGTCCGGCGGCAGCCAGTACGCCAGCCACAATCCAAGCCCCTTGAATGTTGAGATAGCTCACCAGCAGGCCGGCCATGAGCCGTCCCACCACGCCTTCCACCGGCATCAGGTGCAACCAGTACCAGTGCCATGGCAACAGTCCAAACACGGCCGGCAGAAAGACGATTGCCAGCAGCATTCCCACCCATCTGAGCACCGCCGAACCACTCGGACGCGAATGCATCCAAGTCCAGCCGATCCCGCCCAGCCACAGCGGCAGCAGAAAGGCCGTCAGGCCCACAGATTGAAGCAAGATATCGCTCAAGCAAGCGCCGAAGATTCCAATCCAGTTGTGCACGGCATGAGGAACAGACAAATCCGCAGCCGTGTTCAACGACGGGTCAGCCGCGTGCCATGTAGCCAGTGCAAACAGGAGGAGAAGCGAAACCAGCAACAGCACAAGCCCTAAAAATATATTTAAGGGGCGGCTCCGCGTAGGCGACAGAACAATACGAATGGGCTTCATGACGGGAATACTTCCGCTCAGTTGGCCGCCGCCCATCTTTCCCGGGCGAACCGATGGAGCGGACGAACACTCCCAGAGCTATTTTTATTATCTTCGCCCACGGACCAGGAGTCGGGCAAAACCAAGCGGGGGGAACCATGCTGTCCACCCCCCGCCAATGTCCGGAATCCTTTACGAATATGAAATCAGCCGATGTATTTTATTCCCCACAGCAGCAGCGCACCGCCCAGCAGGATGCGGTAGATTGCAAACATCGCGAATCCGTGATTGCGCACCCAGGCGAGGAACCACTCCACCACGCCCAGCGCCACAACGAACGAAACCACCATGCCGATCAGCAGCACGATCCAGCGCTCCTGGGTCATGCTCACATGCGCTGCGGCAACTCCGGCGGCATCGGCAACCTTGCTGGCATGAATCTCCTTGACGAAGTCCCAGCCGGTGGCGGCAATCATGGTGGGAATCGAAAGCAGGAAGCTGAATTCGAGAGCAGCGGGACGGCTCATGCCGACAAGCTGACCGCCGGCAATGGTCGACATCGAGCGCGAAGTGCCGGGGAAAACCGCCGAAAGTGTCTGGCAAAGTCCAATCCAGATCGCCTGCGGCAGAGTCATATCTTCCACCTCATCCGTGCTTGGCTCGTAGCGATTCGACCGAGCATCGATGACCCACATCACGATGCCGCCGATCACCAGCGCCAGCGCCATCGCATACAGGCTGCTCAGATTCTTGTCGCTCCACTTATGCAGCAGCAAAGCCGGCGCCGAAGTAAAGACAAAGGCGAAAAACGTCAGCGAAATGGGATGATTCCACCAGTTGCCTTCGCCGTCCTCGCCCTTGGGGAATGTGCGCAAAAAGTCAACAATCCGCCCCAGGAACAGCAGGCAAAGCGCCAGAATCGCGCCCAACTGGATGACGATCGTATACATCTTCCAGTACGGATCATCCAGCGGGATCTTCATCAACGCTTCGGTTATGCGCAGATGCGCCGTCGAGCTGACCGGCAGAAACTCGGTCAAGCCTTCCACAATGCCCAGCAGGATGGATTGAATATACGGGCTCAAGAAGCCTCCAGAATGGAATTTGCATCGATCAGCAAAAGAGAGTGAGCAGTCGTTTTCCGCTCACTCCCGGTCAATGCCATATACAGGAATGTCTTCATCCAATTTGTACACCAATGCCCCAGCCCTCCATGCCAAATCGGATGCGGCATAGTGCTCTTTCAGCTTCGCAGCCAGCTCATGAGCATGTTTTTTGGCGTTGTTGCTCTTATTGTCGTTTCCATCGGCGGCGTACATGTCCTTCAACACAGCCTGCCGGTAAACAGCCTGATAGAGAGCCTGCGCCGTCCGCGGTCCGTCGGGGTGCTCGTTCGCATATTTCTCGTAAATATCCGACTCTTTATCCGGACACTGGGGCGACCCCTGCCACTCCCCGCAAAGCTTGTTGTCAATCAGGACGAAGGCGGCCAGATCGGCCCACCGGCTATGGGGATAGTGCTTGATCACCTTCTTCAACTCGTCTTCGTCCATCTGCTCGCGCAGATAGGAGCTTTTCTCCCTGGCGGAAGGCCTTGTGGATGCATCGGCCTTCTCCAACTGCCACTGTATGTCTGCCGCCCGCCATTCGGCTTCAGGCGCCAATGGCGAGTTGGGATACATCTCCGCCACCCGCCGGTAGAGCAGCCGTGCGCTCTGCGCCGCATTGGCCGGGCCGCGCGGGTCTGAGGCCAGCGACTCCTGATTGGCCGCCTCTCCCATCAGCACCTGATCGCCCGCCGGGTTGGTCTCCACCACGACGCCTTTGGCCTGCATCCATCCGGAAACCGGCGGCGGCGTTTCGTCGCTTCCCAGGATTGGAGCGTCCTTCTGGCTCGTCACCTCCTGGATGTCGGTGTTGGCATAAACGCGAATCCAGGGGCCGCTCTTTTCCGCCACCACCATCTCGCGGCCAATCTGCACCCGGTCCACCTTTTGCGAGCTGGTGTCGGGCGCAACGTAAAGCCATGTAATGCGCAATGCGGCAGCGCGCGGACCGGCCATGGGCTTGACCAACTGGTCCTTCTTTTTTTCTCCAGAGGCAGGAGTGGCAACCCACACCAGCGACAGAACAAGGATGAGGACAAACACAGCGGCATTTCGGGGTTTCATCACACTCAAAATCATAGTTGAACGACGCTACTCTGCGCTTTCCGTGAGCACCTCGGCCAGCAGAGCCGGATCCACGTTGCCCCCGCTCACCACAGCCACGGCCTTCCGGTACTGCGGCAACTCGCCCGCATGAAACAGCAGTGCGGCCACGGCCACGGCTCCGCTCGGCTCGGGAACCAGTCGCGCCGTGGCCACAATGGCCCGCATCGCGGCGCGAATCTCCTTCTCCGTCACCGTAACGACACCGTCCACAAAGGCCCGGATGTGGGCAAAATTTCTCTTGCCCACGCTCTGCGTCCGCAATCCATCCGCGATGGTCCGACCGGTCCGCTCCGCTCCCCAGTTCACGATGCTGCCAGTGCGGAAGCTCTCCGCCGCATCTCCGGCCAATTCCGGCTCCACGCCAAACACCTTGGTCTGTGGCCGCAACTGCTTCACCGCCGCCACTCCTCCCAGCAACCCGCCACCACCCACCGGCGTCAACACCAGGTCCACATCCGGCAGATCTTCCACAATCTCCAGGCCGCAGGTTCCCTGCCCAGCAATGATCTGCTCATCGTCATAGGGCGGAACCAGCACGTAGCCGTGTTCGCGCACCAGTTGCTCTGCCATGGCCAGCCGCTCGCTGGAGGCTTCGCCCACGTCCACAATCTCGGCCCCCAGCGCCAGGGTTGCCGCGCGTTTGATGGACGGCGCGTTCCGTGGCATCACGATCACGACCTTGGCGCCCACTTCCCGCGCCGCATAGGCCACACCCTGCGCATGATTGCCACTCGAATAGGTAATCACTCCATGCGCAATCTGCTCCGCCGTGAGCTGGAATATTTTGTTGGCCGCTCCCCGCAACTTGAAGGCCCCGATGGGCTGAAGGCTTTCCGCCTTGAGCCATATCTCTCTGGGAAGTCCGTAGCCTGCCACGCCGGGAAACGGCGCGCGCACCAGCGGTGTCTTCATGATCACAGCCGCAATCCGCGCCGCTGCGGCCCGAATCGCGTCGACCGTAACCAGCCTTTCTACTTCAGCTTTCACGTTGCACCTCGCCGCCGTTCTGTTGCGCCTCATGGCCGCGGCCAGCCGTCTACAGCGAAACCAGAGTTGATGTATCCCGGAGCCACAGCGTTCAAGTCGACGCGACCCTCAGGGAGCGGCGACCTTGCACAATACTCAACAGGATATAGTTACTCTGGTTTCGCTCTATTCAGTATCGCGCACGAGTCGAAACCTCATGCCATCTCACTGCAGACCAAAACAAAAGCGCGGCAGCCGAAGCCGCCGCTCTGTGAATGACCTCGTTGCCTTGCCTTAGAAAACCAGCTTGGCCGAGACCTGAATTTGCCGGGGTCCGTACAACGTGCTGTTGGTACCTGACGTTGTACCAAATGCGCTGGATGCAGACGATGCAGAATACGGCGTAATGCAGCCCCCGAAATACGACCCGGACGGCACCGTGACTACAGGGCAAGAGCCCGTCGATGCGGTCGGAGCAGTATAGGTCGAATAGGTTGAGTTCACGCTCGAGATAATCGTGTGGTTCATCAGGTTGAATGCTTCCCCAATGAACTCCATGTGAAGGCCGTTGTGGATGGGAACCTCGCGCGTAAGCCGGAAGTCAATATTGCGAACGCCCGGTCCCGGCAGGCTATTACGTTGGATCTGCGGCGGACGGCCCGTGGTAGCTGCACCCGAGGAAGAACTCATCGATCCTCCATAGATATTGCCGTCGGCACCTGTTGCCGAGGTCGGCAGCCCCGTTGTCATCCACAGAGGCTTAATCGTGCCGCTCATGCTGGCAACAATTGGGAATCCGGTGGATTCAGTCGCGGTACCCGAGAACGTAAAGGCATTGAGCCCATGCTTCATCCACACGTTGCCCGGCATAATCTGCGGCTTCCAGACCACCGTACCGACAAAGCGATTGCGCATGTCGACATCCGAGCGTCCGTATTCGCCCTTGAGGTTGTTGGGATCCAGCACCGGATTGCCGCCGAAAAAGGTGCCATAAGCGCCAGACACCATGTCGTCGTCCAAGGCCTTCGACCAAGTGTAGTTGGCCAGCAACTCAAAACCGTGATCGAACGGCCTGCGCAGAGTAACGGCCATGCCGTGGTACCAGGAATTGGCTACGCTGAACCCGGCGTTGATCGAGGTAAGTGCCGGGTTGACACGGTCTGTTGCCAAGTAATAAGGAACCGTCTTGATGCTGACCGTTCCATCTGGATTCGTGATGTTGAAGGAACGCTGTCCGCTTGCTTTCTGTCCCACAAGGTTCGCATCCATGTACACCGGAAGATGAAGTCCGCGCGATCCCACATAGCCGAGCGAGAGAGACATCTTCCCGGGCAACGCCTGCTCCACAGCGAAATCGAACTCGTGGACCAAGGGCGGCACGAAATCGGGAGACAACCCGTGGAAGCTGATGGATGCCGACGTAGCAGCGACATTTGAAACCGTAGGTGTGGCGCCACCTGTAGGGTGAATAGCCGTGCTCAAGTTCGGACCGGGAACCCCGTACGGAACATTGGGGAACGTGAGTGCCGCCGCGGCAGTACATGAAGAGCCGCAACCGCTGAAGTTCTCATTGACCTGATAGACGCCATTCTCTACGCGCATGGCATAGTACGTGCTGCCCTGGTTGAGTCCAGAGAAGATGCCGTAACCGCCGCGAACGACCGTTCCGACATAGGGGCTCCAAGAGAAGCCAATACGAGGCTGTACACGATCAGCGACGTTCTTGATGGTGGTGTTATATTTAGCCGCCAGCGTTGATGATGTGTTGGGTGATTCGGGCGCAGGCGTCAGTTGGAAGTCATAGCGCGCCCCCAGATTCAGGGTCACGTTCCGGCTCACCTTCCAGGTATCTTCGGCGAAGCCGTCATACATTTTCATCCAGAAATCGTCCGCACCAGACCGGCCGCTGGCCACGGTGTTTACCGTGTCGATGGTCTGTACGAACGTGGTGAAATGCGAACCCGCATATGTATCCGTATTGCCGGACTCCCCAGCAAAGGCATCCGACGCCCAGCTCTGGAAGTTCTGCGTTACACTTGTGCCGGAATAGGAGTAAACGCCGCCGCCCTGGAACAGGTTGATCATTACCTCGTGAATCAGGTTGATGTCTCCGCCAAACTTCAGCGTGTGCCTGTTCCATACCTTCGAGAAAACGTCGGTGAACTGGTAGCGATGCTCATCCGGCTCGGCGACGCGCGGCAAGGCGTTAGGCATGCCATAGGTCTCGGCGCCCATGCTCACACTCGGTGCTGCGGCGTTTGCGCCCGCTGTCTCCAGGTCGCGTCCCCACTGGAAGCGCAGATCGTTCACCGCGCTGTTGGAAAGGGTCGAGGTCCAGTGAGCCACCAGGAACCGCTCATGATAGCTGGTCGGTGCGTTGGTGCTGGGTGAGCTGTTTGAATAGGTCGGATTCGGAGAGTAACCGTAGGTCTGGTCAAAGTTCGCATAGTTGAAGTTGGCGTACACCAGATTCTTGCTGTTCAACTGGTAGTCCAAGCGTGGGAACACAAGCGTTTCTTTCGCGAAGCGCTTGGGCGCGCCCTGGAGACTCAACAAGAAGTTGATCGCCGCAGTGCATTGTGTGCCTGTGAGCGTTGTCGGGCATTGCGTCGGCGTTACATTCGTCGAATCAGCGTACACGCCCTTCGGCGTCTGAGAAACGTTGTAGGTCTCGTAGTAGAGAGCGCGCCCCGCGCGCCGGAAGCCGTCAGATGTCAGGAAGAAGAACAGCTTGTCCTTGATGATCGGACCGCCCACGCTGCCGCCGAACTGATGCTGCTGGTGAACCGGCTGCGTCAGCAGGAAGGCATTGCCGTTGTTATACAGTACAGACCACTTGCTGAACGGATCCAGTGCATTCATGCCCGGATAGCGCAGGTAGTAGAACAGGTCGCCGTGGTAGCTGTTGGTGCCGCTCCTGGTAATCGCATTCACCTGACCGCCGGCAGCCTGACCGAACTCCGCCGAGTAGTTCGACGCTTCGGTCTGGAACTCCTTGATCGAATCCAAACTATAGACAAACGGCGCACCCGAGGAACGTCCGCGAGCTTCGCTGAATAGCATCTGGTTGTTGTTCGCGCCATCCACATAATTCTGGTTGTAAAGGCCGCTGATGCCATGGAAACTCACCAGGCCGCTGCTGCCATCCGCCACCACGTTCGGAGTCAGCAGGACAAAATCGCTCCAGTTACGCCCGTTCACAGGCAGGTTCTGAATAATTGGCGCATCCACCACTTGAGAAACTTCGGTCTGTTCTGTATCCAGCAGGGTGTTGGTGCCCGATACTTCCACCGTCGTCGTCGTGGACTCGACCGTCAAGGTCAGATTGATGCTGAGCGTCTGGCCGACCAGCAGGTTCAGATTCCGAGCTACCACTGAGCCGAAATTCGCGGCGGAGGCGTTTACCTTGTAGCGCCCCGGCTGCAGAAACGGCGCCGAGTAAACACCGGCGGAATTGGTCGTATAAGCATGGGCTATGCCTGTGTCGACATTGGTAACGGTCACCGAAGCGCCAGGTATAACTGCTTGGGCTGCGTCGGTTACCGTTCCGGTGATTGCGCCTGCGCCTGACGTTTGCGCTATGGCGGAAACGCCTGCGAATGTTACAAGGAACGCCGCCAGGGCCAGCACGGCAAGACCCCGCTGGGAACAGAGTTTCCTAAACATATTCATGGCTCTCCTGGAATGGTTACTGTTGGTGTAAAAGGGCCTTACGGTACCACGTTTCAACATGGACCAAGGCTCGGCTATATCCTCGGCATCCTCCATGAGCAACGCGAATTCACTCGCTGAATCGTGTCTATTGAATTGCATTGAATGCGTCCAGTTTACTCTTCATTTGAACAATTCGCGATATTCCATGCATGATTCCAACACGGCAGTGTTACAGGAATATTAAGCCATACGCTGGCCGTTGGATGCATTCCCTTCTCAATCCTCGATGTGGAAAAGCAGTCCGAAACCTTCCGGCAACAGACTCCAGCCATTCTCAATCCTTACGCTGAAACCGCTACCACAAAAGGTGCTTTTCCCTTAAAGAAAGGCCCCTTTTGCAAGTACATACCTATTGTTGGAAAACAGCTCTGGAAGGTCTACTCGTACGCCAGCGCGTCGATTGGATCCTTCCGCGACGCCATCCAGGCCGGGTACAGCGCGCCGCATAACGCTCCCGCAAAAGCGATCAGCACCCCCCTGCAGATCCACAGCGTGGTC
>Ga0255356_1002214_pt1 | contig 11391 bp, 1 predicted proteins | sample HBST100metaG_FD_189944 | JGI IMG/M metagenome (GOLD analysis project Ga0255356, IMG submission 189944) | Peat soil microbial communities from Stordalen Mire, Sweden - H.B.S.T100 | ecosystem: Environmental > Terrestrial > Soil > Wetlands > Peat | place: Sweden: Norrbotten County, Stordalen Mire... | reverse complement strand
ATCAGCAAAGAGTTAGGTATTCGGGACAACGATGCGATCTGGGCCATCGCCTTTTTACTGGGCCATCATCTTGATCTGGCGAAACAGATGCCGGAACAAATCGACAAACTGATTTCGCAGTCGCTCGCAAAGTACGCATCTTCGCTGGACAGTGCTCGCAGGTTGGCTGAAACTAATTTTGCGGCAACGAAGGCGCGGATAGAAGAAACTGTGGGCCAAGCCGTCGTAACGTCTGCGCAAAGAGAGATTGCGCGAGCCGCGCAGACCGTTGCACAAAGCACGGCCCGTAAATCCTGGCTCCAGTGGCTCGGCGGCGCAGCGGTCGTAGGAATGCTTTTGATTGGTGGTGCCTTCTATTGGGGATATGCCGTCGGGAACACAAATGGATATGCCCGCTCGCTCGATGTAAAATCCGTGTCTGCCTGGGCCGCGTCAAGTGAAGGGCAGGCTGCTTACAAGCTGGATCAGGACGGCGATTTGAGGTCTTTGATTCGATGTGACCGCGATGGCTGGACCGTGCAACGGAGCCAGGATGGAAAGCATAAGTTGTGCATTGTGCGTCCTGTCAGCAATGGTTTTGTTTCCGGCTGGTACGTCCCGTAGGCTCCTGGGAAAACGTTGCAAGAGCGGAGCTTCGTGGATGCCCTATCCTACAGATCCGGAATATCTGCGCATTCGCAAAGTTGAGTCCCTGCCGATTTCGGTGGATACTTAAGGTTGTCAGAAAAGCGGCCAACCCAGTTGCATAGAATCACTTCAGGGGCTTGCTCGACGGGCTGTGATTTGTGCATACTGAGGCGAAGGGCATCCATGAGTGAGACGAGACGAAGTGCGCTAGCGTTTGCCGGAAGTATTTGCGCGTTACTGGCTCTACTGCCGGCAGTTGCACAGCAATCCAAGCCGGAAATCCAGTGGGAACACTACACGACTGTAAACGGTCTGCCATCGAATAGAGTCTTATGCGTTGCGGTGGATGCGGACCGAGTGTGGGCTGGCACTGACAATGGTCTGGTCTTGATAGATCATGGGAAAATCGCAAGGGTATATCAACCCAAAGACGGCCTTGTTGCACGCGTCGTGACTGCGCTGGCTATTGATCAAGATACAGACGATCTCTGGATTGCAACCTATGGAGGATTGAGTCACTTCAGTGCTGGAAGATTCCAAAACTATACGAGCCTTACCTCCGGCTTGGCAAATGACATTGTGTACGACGTTGCTGTCCAGAATGGATTTGTGTGGGCTGCCACGGCAGCAGGACTCAGCCGCCTCGATTTGCGCTTGGGATTATGGACTAACTTCGATGATCGAAATACTCCGATGGTGGATCCCTGGCCCGTAGCCGTTTCTGTGGACAACAACAAGGCATTTGTTGCCACATGGGGAAGTGGAGTTCTTGAATACAACATCGCCATCGACCAGTGGACTTCACACAGGCACGACGAGAGGGAGAAGAGTAATCTGGATGCTCGCACTACAGAATCGATTCTGAATTTCGCAACTGGCGTTGCCTATGACAACCGTTCAGGAGTGCTTTGGACAGCAACCCGCAGTGGAGTTATACGGCAAGATGAACATACACGGAATCGTTATACTTCAGCTAATTCCGGCTTGGCGTCGGACTACATCAATATGGTTCGTTTGCGCGACGACAATATCTTGTTATGCACCAAGCAAGGCTTGAGCATTGTCAATCTCAAAACTTCAACGTGGTCTACATACCACGTCTTCACTCCATCTAAATCGGGAGATATGCCTGTCATCGCGGAGAGCGGCGCTGCTGGAAACCACTCTGTGCCGCACAGTTCTCTGGAGAGCAATGTTCTCAACTTTGCCTTTCATGGTACGGACATCTGGATAGCATCAGAAGCTGGTCTGAGTATCGGGACACATGGTCCGACTGGGTATATCGAAAGATTCAATCACAATATTGAAACTCACAGCCAGGCTGTAGACGCACACCGACGATCCTCGGCTACGTCGTCATCCCCGCGATCTAGTTATTCGTCGAAGCAGACGACGGTGAATATTGGGTTCTTTGGTCCTCTTGAAAACAGCCCCGATGTTCCTTATGGACTTGCGATGCTGCACGGCGCACAATTGGCGGTCGATGAGGCAAATGATCGAGGAGGCTATTCAGAGCGTGCTCACGCAACACGGATGAAGTATGAACTGAAGATACACAATGATGCCGCGCTCTGGGGAGCATCGACTATCGAACCTGTGAGCATGGCGCAGGACGAACACGTAGTCGCCATCCTGGGATCGATCGATGGATCGGAAACGCACACGATGCTGCGCATCGCAACGGAACTCGGCGTACCTGTCGTCAACGCGGGAACAACCGATTCGAGCATTACACAGACAGGTGCGCCATGGCTGGTGCATCTGCTGCCCGATGATCGACAACAGAGTCGCGCTCTTGCGAGGTACGTTGCCGGACAGAAGGCCATCCGAAAAGTAGGCATACTCAGAGAGGATGCGCGCTACGCACGGATCGGGGTGGAAGCCTTTCGGGAAGAAGTTGAGCGGATAAGTCATATAACAGCGACTGAGGCGACTTTTCAACCGGGAGAGACTGACTTCTCGCGGCAGCTTCTGGAATTCCGCGACAAAAAGATCGATGGATTGGTCCTCTGGTGCCGCCCAGTCGAGGCCGCGCTCATACTGAAAGAGATGAGAGCGTCAGGTATGCACATCCCGTCATTTGGACCGAGTTATCTCGCATCCTCACAATTGATAGAACTCGCGGGAACGGCGGCAGAAGGGTTTGTCGCAACCAGCATATTGAATCCCTCGCGTGCGGACAAACGCTGGGAGGAGTTTCAGAGAAACTACCATAACAAATTCAGCGAATCCCCGGATGCCTATGCTTCCTATGCCTATGATGGAATCAATCTGCTTATCGCGGCCATTGAAAAGGCTGGTCCAAATCGCGAGAGAATAGCCGAAGCCTTGCGCCAGCTTCGACTCGATTCGTACGAGGGTGCTAGCGGCCATTTGTTCTTTGACGCCAACCTGAACAATGTTGCGACTCTAGAGCTAGCTCGCGTTCAAGGAGGAATGTTCGTTTACTGGATTCCAAACGCCGCTCATTGATAAGAGCACAACTTGGCTGGCAGACTGGAGCCGAGCGATGATGTGCCGTTGTGTCTGGCCGAGTATTGGACCATATGACTCCTATTTGTGCGTCTTTACATAGAATTTACCGATTACGTTCTTTCATAACCGGGTGAACCGCCGCTCGACGCCCAACAATAACGGTCTGTATTGTGACGCTTATCACAATACATTTGAAATGTCAATCAAGAATGAGTTTTTCATAAAAAAGTTCTTGACACCGAGCCGTGTTTTTGATTCATATACGGGTAAGTTCCTTTTGTAATCTTACGGCGCTGGTAAAAATGACGCTAGCAGTGTGTATTGGGTACTATGGTAACATTTTAGCCTCAGGTAGCGCATCGTCCCTTCATTCGGCCATTGCGAAGCGCGCGATCTGGAGAGCTTGGGTTGACAAGAGCGCCGTGCAGTGAAGAAGAAGTGCTTTCATAAGGGTATTCCCTTCAAGATTTGATGGACTTTAGTGAAGTGGCGAACGGCCGCTGTAGGTGAGGTTCGTTCGCAGTTGTCCGCAGAGCAGTGTGCATATACTGCCTGCGCAGAAAGGGTTTTTCAGATGAATCGCTCGACTCGCGCCATTTCCTCGTTGTCCAAATTACTGGTTTCTCTCGCGATTGTTTGTGTGCCGGTTGTTGGTCGAGCGACTACGGTTGCGACGCCCACTTTTAGTCCGGCCGCTGGAACCTACACCAGTGCGCAGTCGGTAACCATAAGCGACACTACATCGGGCGCGACTTGCTACTACACTCTCACCGCCGGCACAACTGGCACCACGCCGACGACCTCATCGCCTCTGTACACGAGCCCCATTACGGTCTCGGCATCTTCAGTCCTTGAGGCGCTTTGTACGTACAGTGGTGACACCAACTCTGCCGCGGCGAAAGCTGTTTACACGCTTCAGGTGCCAACTCCAGCGTTTTCTCCTGTTGCGGGCAGCTATACGAGTATTCAAACTGTAGGCATCAGCGACTCGAATACTGCTGCGGCGATCTACTATACGACCAATGGGTCAACGCCGACGACCGCATCCGCTGTGTACAGTGGCCCGATCACGGTCAGCGCGACGGAGACCATCAAAGCGATTGCTGTCATTTCTGGCGACTCGAATAGTGCTGCCGGTTCTGCGGCTTACACCATTAAGCTGCCAACGGCATCAACACCGACGTTTTCTCCGGTTGCAGGCACCTACTCCAACGCACAGACAGTGACCATTTCGGACGCGACGAGCGGCGCGACAATCTACTATACAACGGACGGAACGTCACCTACAACCTTATCAACTGTATACAGCGGGCCAGTTTCGGTCATTTCAACGGGGACGTTGAAGGCGATTGCGTCCGCTTATAACTACTCGAACTCGTCGGTTGTGACAGCTGCCTACACGCTCAAAGTTCCCACACCGACTTTCTCTCCTGTTGCGGGCACTTATACCAGTATTCAAACAATGACCATCAGCGACACGGACTCTGCTGCGACAATCTATTACACGACCAACGGAACAACGCCGACGACCTCCTCTAATTTGTATACCGGAGCGATCAAGGTGGGTGCGACGCAGACTATCGAAGCGATTGCGACAGCTTCCGGCTATCCGAATAGCGCAGTCGGGTCTGCTGCCTACACCATCAAACTGCCGCCGGTAGCCACGCCAACATTTTCTCCTGTAGCGGGAACCTACACCAGTATTCAAACGGTAACCATCAGCGACTCGAACTCTGCCGCGACCATCTACTACACAACTGACGGGACAATCCCGACGACTGCGTCTGTGGCCTACAGTGGACCAATCACAGTGAGTTCCGCTGAAACGTTGAAGGCAATTGCAACGGCTACAGGATACTCGACCAGTGCAGTGGGCACGGCGGCTTACGCGCTGCAGACCCCAACGCCAACCTTCTCTCCTGCGACGGGAACTTACACAAGCATTCAAACAGTAGCTATTAACGATACGAATGCTTCAGCGACGATCTACTATACGACCAATGGCGCGACGCCAGCGACCTCTTCAACCCTGTATAGCGGCCCGATCACGGTCAGTTCGACGGAGACGTTGAAGGCGATTGCGACAGCCCCGGGCTATACAACCAGCGCGACCGGATCCGCTGTTTACACGATCAAGCTGCCACTTGCGACCACTCCGACCTTTTCTCCAGTTGCCGGAACATATGCCAGTACACAGACGGTGACGATTTCTGAAGGGACGAGTGGGGCAACGATTTACTACACAACTGACGGGACAACTCCGACGACAGCGTCCGCAGTCTACAGCGGCCCGGTCACAGTCAGCGCGACAGAGACGTTGAAGGCTATTGCGACGGCCTATGACTATTCGAACTCAGCAATGGCAACTGCTGCTTATACGCTTAAGGTGCCCACGCCCACCCTCTCTCCCGCAGCGGGCAGTTTTGGCAATTCGCAGACAGTCACTATCAGTGACGCAAACGCCGCAGCAACAATCTACTACACCGTCACCAGCGGCACGACGGGTTCAGCACCGACGACCTCTTCGAACCTGTATTCAGGTCCGATCACTGTGAATTCGACCGAGACGCTGGAGGCGATCGCGGTCGTCGCTGGCTATACGAACAGCGCATCCGCGTCCGCTACTTATACCTTAGTGACACCTACACCAACCTTCTCTCCTGCGGCGGGAACTTATACCAGCATTCAAGAAGTGGCTATCAGCGACTCAAATTCTGCTGCGGCCATCTACTACACAACCAACGGGTCCACGCCGACCACAGCTTCGACCTTGTACAGCGGCCCGATCACGGTCAGTGCGACGGAGACTATCAAAGCGATTGCTGCCATTTCTGGCAACTCGAACAGCGCGGTAGGTTCTGCGGCTTACACGATCAAGCTGCCGACAGCAGCAACACCGACGTTTTCTCCGGTGGCAGGCAGCTACACCAGCGTTCAGACAGTGACCATCTCTGACGCAACAAGTGGTGCAACCATCTATTACACCACCAACGGGTCCACGCCGACCACAGCTTCGACGGTATACACAGGTCCGATCACGGTCGCATCGACGGAGACGTTGAAGGCGATTGCGACAGTCACGGGCTATGCGACCAGCGCAGTTGGGTCCGCAGCCTATACCCTCAAGCTGCCATCTGCAGCAACGCCCACCTTCTCTCCTTCGGCGGGAACTTACACCAACTCGCAATCGGTGACGATTGCAGACGTGACGGGCGGCGCGACGATCTACTACACGACCAACGGGTCCACGCCGACGACAGCTTCGAGCGTCTATGGCGGTCCGATCATGGTCAGTTCGACCGAGACGCTGGAGGCAATAGCGACGGCGACGGGCTACTCGCAATCTACGGTTGGATCAGCGGCCTACACGATCACTCCGCCAACAGCGACACCGAGTTTCTCTCCCACGGCAGGCACTTACACCAGTATGCAGACCGTGACCATCGCAGATGCGACAAGCGGCGCGACTATCTATTACACGACCAATGGCACGACGCCTACTACTTCCTCGACCTTGTACAGCGGCCCGATTACGGTTAGCTTGTCAGAGACCATCGCGGCGATCGCAACAGCAACTGGTCACTCGAACTCTGCCGTGGCGTCCGCGGCATTTGTGATTTCTCCCCCCGCTGCAACACCGACCTTCTCTCTGGCAGCGGGAACTTACACCAGTATGCAGACCGTGACCATCGCAGATGCGACAAGCGGCGCGACTATCTACTACACCACCAACGGCAATCCGCCGACGACCTCATCGAGCGTGTATAGTAGTCCGATCACAGTAGTCTCGACCGAGACTGTGCAGGCTATGGCGATAGCTGCGGGATATGCGCAATCAGCGGTAGCCACTGTTGCTTATATAATCACACCTCCGGCTGCTACTCCGGTGTTTAATCCGGTTGCGGGGGCGTACTCCGTCAACCAGACGGTGACCATCTCGGATGCAACGAGTGGCTCAACGATCTACTACACGACCAATGGGTCTACACCGACCACAGCTTCGAGCATATACAGCGGCCCGGTCACGGTCACCTCGACCGAGACAATCGAGGCGATAGCGATAGCTACAGGATATTCGCAGTCGGCGGTTGCGACTGCGACTTATACGGTCATGCCTCCGGCAGCACCCCCGATGTTCAATCCCGTAGCCGGAGCATATTCAGTCAGTCAATCGGTGAACATCACGGACGCGACAAGCGGCGCAACAATCTATTACACGACCAATGGAACGACACCGACAACCTCATCGACCGTATATAGCGGTCCTATTCTGGTCAGTTCGACGGAGACATTTGAGGCGATAGCAACTGCAACGGGCTATTCACCGTCAGCGGTGACGACGGCTGCCTATATGCTCGGCGCGCCCGCTGCGACTCCCGTGTTAAGTCCTGCCGCAGGCAGTTACAACAGTGCGCAGACAGTGACGATTTCGGATCCGACGCCTGGGGCAACGATCTACTATACGACCGATGGAACGACGCCGACCACCTCATCGAGCGTCTACACCAGCCCTATCACGGTCGCATCGACAGAGACGATTCAAGCATACGCTGTAGCCACCAGCTTTACGCCGTCCGCAGTAGGATCTGCGGCTTACACTATTGTTTATCCGCCAGTGATTACGGGGCTTACACCCTCATCTGGCTTCCCAGGTACATTTGTGAGGATCACGGGAACCAGTTTTGGATCGTATGTTTCTGGAACCTCGTCCGTAACATTTAACGGAGTAACCGCGCAGATATTAAGCTGGACAACGACGGCGATACAAACAGTGGCTCCGTCCGCAATGGATTACCCAAGTTCTCCATCGGTTACCACCGGCCCAGTCATTGTAAATGCGGCCAATCCCCCGAGCACTTCTACACTTGCAAGCAATGCTGTCCAGTTTACTGTGCCGACGGCTCCGAGCATCACCGGCGTCAATCCGGTATCCGGGCCGATAGGAACCAGTGTAACCATCAGTGGCTTCAATTTTGGGACGTCGCAGGCTGCCGGAACGGTGACATTCAATGGGGTTGCAGCCACTCCTACCAGCTGGGGGGCTGACTCGATCATTGTGCCAGCGCCGACTGGCGCAACGACAGGTCCAGTCGTTGTGAGCGTAAGCGGCGCTACCAGCAACAACTATGTGTTTACCATCAGCGCGGGCATTTCTGGCATCCTGCCCGCGCAAGGTAGTGTGGGCACAGTCGTTACCATCAGTGGATTGGGCTTCGGAGCTTTACATGGCACCAGCGTTGTGAGCTTCAATGGAGTTGCCGCGACTCCGTCGAGTTGGAGCGATACGGCGATTGTTGTGCCGGTACCGAACGGTGCTACAACCGGCACGATTGCGGTTCTGATGAATGGTGTATCAATAACGGGTCCAGTATTTACGCTTGTCCCGTCGATTACCAGTCTGTCGCCATCCGTTGGGCCAGTTGCGTCCACAGTAACGATCTCTGGATCCAATTATGGCCCAGTTCAGGGCAGTTCAACCGTTGCATTTGGACAAGTCCTTGCTATTCCTACGCAATGGTCGAAGAACAAGATTGTTGTGCCGGTTCCTGCTGGCGCAGTCACGAGTTCTGTCGTGGTCACGGTCGCAGGTCAGGCGAGCAACGCGATGCTGTTTACGGTTGGAGCCAGCATTACTGCCACGATTACAGGTGTTGTGACCAGCGCGAGTGATGGTACGCCTTTGAATGGAGTGTCGATTCAGGTTTTGCAATCGAATGCTCAGATAGGATCTGCGACCTCAGCGACAAATGGGGTGTATAGCATCTCCGGCCTTCCCCTTGGGACGTATGATCTGCTTGTCAGCGCAACTGGATTTGGCTCAACGGTTGTTTCCGGAATCAACCTGTCTTCAAGTGGAAGCACTACGGTCAATGTTTCTCTCGGGACTCCAGGAACCATTGCTGGAAGTATCACGCAGTCGGACGGTGTGACTCCAATATCTGGTGCAACCGTAATTGTTGCCGAGGGAAGCGATACCGTGGCCACCGCAGTAACGAACACATCGGGAGCCTACTCCGTATCCAATCTGGGAGTTACATCTTATAGCCTTCAAGCCTCCGCCTCTGGATATGGAACACAAAATCAGACGGGAGTCTCCGTGACCGCGGGCCAGACAACAACCGCCAATTTTAGTCTCTCAGGGCAGTCTGTAATAACATACACATACGATGAAGTTGGGCGGTTGGTTGGAGTAACTGATTCAATCAAGGGCAGCGCGACTTATACCTATGACGCAGTCGGAAACATTTTAAGCATCAGCCGCGTGAGCCCCGGCCAACTCGCCATTCTGGACTTTACGCCCAAGAGTGGCCTGTGGGGAAGCACAGTCACAATTTCTGGAACTTCATTCGGTAGCAGTGCGCAACAGGATGCAGTCACAATCGGCGGCGTAGCGGCCACAATCACGTCCGCAACGAGCAACCAGATTGTTGTAACAGTTCCAGCCAACGCCATAACCGGTCCGATAACTGTAACTGCGCCGAGCGGAACAGCTGAGAGCAGCACTTCATTTACCGTAGATGCAATCACGAGTTTGCCGTTGATTACCTCGTTCCAGCCAGCCATAGCCAACATTGGAGGAACGGTTACTCTTACAGGATCCGGGTTTGATCTGCTGGCAAACGACCGCGTGAAGTTCAATGGGGTTGTCGCCACAGTGACCTCTGCGCTTCCCTCAATCCTTACCACGACGGTTCCCGCAGGCGCGGAGTCCGGCCCCATTTCTCTTGCGACATCGGTAGGGGTCTCAACCAGCAATCAGGATTTCTTTGTTGTTCCAACTGCTTATACGCCGAGCCAAGTCGATTTCACGGGACGGATGGCGATTGGAGAAGGGTTTCCGGGCACGATCAACACTGGCGGGGATATAGGCATTGTTCTGTTCAATGCGGCTTCAGGTCAGATGATCAATTTCCAGGTGGTCGGATCAACTATTGCGAATGCCAACATCACGATTCTGAATCCTGATGGGTCTTTTCTGGTTCAGTCCGCGATTGTGTCAGGCAATACGACTATCAGTCCGTTGCCAGCCCCTGCAACAGGAACTTATACGATTCTTGTTGCAAGCAGCGGTGCTTCGTCTACCGGAAGTTTGATTCTCGGACTGTTTAATCAGAATCAGCCCTTCATTGCGCCGGGGACAGCTCAGACAGTGACGGTGAACACCCCAGGGCAGAGTGCGCAGTATATGTTCGTCGGGACCGCTGGCCAGATGGCGAGTGTTCAGCTTTCCAACTCGACGTTCGGCTGTTGCGTAACAGTCAGTATTCTCAGTCCGGATGGCACAACTCTTGGATCTACCTATACGAGCGGAACTTCTGTTTCCCTGAATCCGATTGCTCTTCCAGCGACTGGAATTTACACCGTGGTTATCGCTCCAAATAGCAGCAGTACCGGCAGCGCCAGCTTGAGTCTGTCGTTATTCAACGAGCAGACGGGCGCGACGATTACGCCCGGTACCCCGGCTGCGATCACCATCAGCACTCCTGGACAGACGGACTCGCTCACATTTAGCGGAACTGCGGGCCAAATGGCGACCGTGCAGCTTTTCAACTCAACATTCGGCTGCTGCGTGACTGTCAGCATTCTCAGCCCAGACGGCACATCTCTGGTATCGAGCAATACGAGCGGCACTTCTCCCATTGCACTGCCTGCAACGGGAACCTACACGGTGGTCATTGCTACCTACAATGGAGCAACCGGCAGCGCAAGCCTGAACGTGTCATTGTTCAACGAGCTGACAGGGGGGACGATTACGCCTGGCACACCAGCCGCGGTCTCTGTCAACATTCCAGGCCAAACGGACTCTCTGACATTCAGCGGCACGGCAGGCCAGATGGCGAGTGTACAGCTTTCCAACTCGACGTTTGGCTGCTGCGTGACTGTCAGCATTCTCAGCCCGGATGGTGCAACTCTGATCACGGGCAATGCATACGGTTCATCGTTTGCATTGAATCCAATAGCACTGCCAGCAACGGGAACTTACACGGTGCTTATCGCTCCCTACAATGGAGCAACCGGCAGCGCCAGTGTGAACGTCACGCTGTTCAGCCAACAGGCCCCTGTCGCGATCACGGCTGGAACTCCGGCGACAGTCACCATCAATACGCCAGGGCAGTATGCTTCACTAACTTTTACCGGTACAGCAGGCCAGTTGGCCAGTGTACTTGTTTCCAACTCGACATTCCCCGGCTGCTCGTCAGTCAACGTGAGTCTGGTTTCTCCAGATGGAACGACGCTGGGATCGAGCGGCAGCGGTTGCAGCAGTTCGTGGTTCCAGAATCCGGTGAC
>Ga0255356_1002212_pt1 | contig 11401 bp, 3 predicted proteins | sample HBST100metaG_FD_189944 | JGI IMG/M metagenome (GOLD analysis project Ga0255356, IMG submission 189944) | Peat soil microbial communities from Stordalen Mire, Sweden - H.B.S.T100 | ecosystem: Environmental > Terrestrial > Soil > Wetlands > Peat | place: Sweden: Norrbotten County, Stordalen Mire... | reverse complement strand
GTTCAATCCCACTTCGCCTCTGCTGCCCGGTACGCCATATGACTCGCCAAAGTTTCGCCAAGGCGCGTTCACCGCGATTATTGTCCCCGTTTCGTCGATCACGGAAAGATGCGATGGCAGAGCGTCGATCGTTGCCTGCAGGAACTGCCGCGATTCAGCGAGCGCCTCTTCCGCTTCCTTTCGATCCGTGATTTCCTGCATGGTGCCTTCGGCATAGACAACGTTGGAATGTTCGTCGCGCACGGCCCGTGCGTTTTCGGATATCCATATGACCGTGCCGTCTCTTCTGCGCAGTCGAGCCTCGAAATCGTGGACGACACCATGCGTCTTGATCAGTTCCCAAAACTCCTTGCGCCTCTCCATGTCCACATAGACCTGGCTGGTGTTTGCAACAGATGCCATAAACTCTTCGGGAGACTCATAGCCGTGTATGCGCGCGTGTGCGGGGTTTACAGACAAGATCCGCCCATCCGGAGTAGATTGAAAAATGCCCTCCACCGCGTTCTCAAAAATCGACTTGTCCTGCGATTCGGCCTTCAGTCGGGCAATCTCAGCCTCTTTCTGTGCGGTGATGTCGAGCAGCATTCCCTCGCAGCGTAGAACCTCTGAATTGGCGTCGCGTACCAGCAGGATGCTCTCTGACACCCATATGATATTGCCGTCCTTCCGACGACGTCGCAGCTCATAGTTCTTCACACTGCCTTTTTCCAGCAATTCCGCCCAGAGCTTTTTCCGGTCGTCGGCATCGACATATATCTGATCCGCCCAGGTGGGAACGGATGCAATGGCCTGCTCCGCCGAATCGTAGCCAAAAATGCGCGCAAGAGCTTGGTTGGCCGATAAAAGGCGACCATCGGGGCTGGCTTGAAACATGCCAACTACGGCATTCTCAAACATTGAGCGGTACCGTTCTTCCGTGTCTTTCATTTGCCCCGAACTCTCGGCGTTGTCGGCAATTTCGCTTAATTTGACGTCATCATGCCTCAAACGTCGCGAATCCAGTCCGCGTCCGACCAGCGCCACCAGCTCGCCCATGTCGAACGGCTTTGAAATGCAATCGTACGCGCCCGATTTCATGGCATTGATCACAGTTGGCACCGTGGGATGGCCCGTCATGAGAATGCCTACAATGGAGGGGGCGATTTCGCTTGCCGCGCGCAGGACGGCGATGCCATCCTGTTTGGGCATCATCAGATCTGTCAGAACAACGTCGAAGCTCTCACGCCGCAACAGTTGCAGCCCCTCTTCAGGAGAAAGGACGCCGACGGTGTTGCAACCGTGTTTTGTCAGCACTTCACAGATGACGCGAACTAGCTCTGGCTCGTCATCAATTACAAGTATTCGACCGGAAAGCGGGTGGTCCATGGCGCTGATTTTCTCGTAGGCGAATTATCGGTGCAAGGATGCCTTGCAGAAAGACAATTCTGAGGCCACTTCTTAGTGTGGCTGCCTATTATTACACGGAAATTATGCAGCGTTTGCTACAGAGACGCTGTGATCCTCGTTCTTTGTACGTTCTTCATCACTTCACTAAATAACACCTGCATCTGGCAACGTCGAATCGTTGTCCCACTCTTCAAGTCGCCACAAGTTGCCTGTAATCCTGCGCTAAGCCTGCAGAAAAGTCTGGTCCACTATTTCAAGCACCTGCCGCACGTCAAGTGGCTTTGTCAGATATGCCGTCGCCCCGCTCGCGAGGAGGCGCTCCACATGAGAGTTGGTCGCATCCGCGCTCACGATCACCACCGGAATGGATGCCGTGTGCGGGTCCTGCTTCAGAGACCTGAGAACGTCGGCGCCCGTCATGTCCGGCAGATGCATGTCCAGAAGGATCAAATCAGGGACGTGTGTCTGCGCGAGGCTGATGCCTATGCTGGCCTGCATTGCGCCGATGAGCTTGACGCCCGGTCGCTCGCGGAGAATGGCTTCGATGAGAACGTAGTTGGACGCGTTGTCCTCGATCGACAGGATGGTCATCGTGGCCTGGGCATCCGGCGCACTGGCCGAACATTGTATGTCGGGCTGCGCCGCCGCGTCCCTTGTCGCGTCTTCCGGCTGTGGCGGCGCGATAGGGAGATCGACGTAAAAGGTCGATCCCTGCCCGCAAACGCTTTCCACTCCGAGGCTGCCGTTCATCGCTTCCACCAGTCGCCGTGAAAGGGTGAGCCCAAGTCCGGTGCCCTCGATCTCCGTCTCAGTGGCGCGAAGGCGCTCAAATGGCACGAAAATCTTTGCGATATCTTCCACGCTCAGGCCATAGCCGGTGTCGGCGACCTTGGTGCGCATGATTCCGTCTTGAGCTTCCTCGCATGAAATGCACACTGTGCCGCCGTCCTTGTTGTATTTCAGTGCGTTTCCCGTAAGGTTGATCAGCACCTGTTTGAGACGCTGCTGGTCGGCAAGCACTCGCTTGCCGTTAAGTCTGTTCGGCTTGAGAATAAGCTGCACATTGTACTGTGCCGTGAGCGGGCGGATCATGTCCACGGTTTCGGCTATGACGTCGGCAATGTCTATGGGCTCGATAGAGAGGTCCACACGGCCCGACTCAACCCGTGCAATGTCCAGTATCTCGTTGATCAGGTCGAGAAGGTGCCGGCCGCCCTTGAGAATGTGACCGATGCTCTCCCTTTCAAGCTCGTCAAGCTCGCGCATTTCCAATATTTGGCCAAATCCGAGGATGGCGTTGAGCGGTGTTCGGAGCTCGTGGCTCATTCGGGAAAGGAATTCGCTCTTGGCGTTGTTCGCTGCGTCTGCCACATCTCTTGCCGCCTGGAGCTCGTAGTTTGCCTTTGCAAGCTCTGCCGTGCGCATCTGCACCCGCACTTCGAGCTCGTCTTTCGACTCCCTGAGCGCCTCGTGCGCCTGCCTGCGCTCGGTGATGTCGCGCAAAATAAAGCGGGCAGCTTCCGGGCTGCCGTCCCTGAAGCTGCAAGACAACGAGCCGTCGGCTATAATCGCCCGCCCCTCCTTTGTCACCAAGGTGACGTCAATTAGGGGGTGCGGGTCGCCTGCCATTGCTTGATGAAGCAAACTTGCGAACGCCTGCAAGTCGTCGTCGTGGATTATGTCGTACACCGATAACGACGGAATTTCCGCCTCGGTGTAGCCGAGCGTCTCGCGCCATGCCCTGTTGACGTAGAGAAGGGAGCCGTCGGGGGCGACGCTCTGGATCAGGTCGTGCGCGTTCTCGAACAGGTCGCGGTACCGCTCCTCGCTCTCCTCGAGCGCCCGTTGCGATTGCAGGCTTTGCGTGATGTCCCGAAACGATACCACGGCCCCCACGATTCTCTGGCTTTCGTCGCGTACGGGCGTGCTGGCGTACTCCACCGGAAAGCTCGTGCCGTCCTTCCGCCAGAACACCTCGCTGCCGAGATGATGGACCTCGCCGTCTGCCAGCGTCGATAGAATGGGGCACTCCTCGATGGGATAATGGGAGCCGTCGGTCTTCGAGTGGTGCATCACACGGTGGGCAATGTTGCCTATCATTTCCCCTGTTTGCCAACCGAGCATTCGGGTTGCGGCGGAGTTTTCAAAGCTGATTTTGCCGTCTTTGTCGATACCGTGGATGCCCACGTCGACGGAATCCAGAATGAGCGCCTGTTCGCGGTGAAGCTGAAGTATCTCTCGTTCCGCCCGCTTTCTGCCTGTGACGTCCAAGTGCGCAATCGCCACACGGCACGGCCCTTCGCCTGGAAAGCGTCTCGCACGCATGATGAACCAGCGGCTCTCGCTGGGAGTGTCGAACGGATACTCCAGGTCGAACGATTCCGTTTCACCTGCGATGATCGCGCGAAGGCCTGCTGCCGCTTTGCTGGCGAACTCCTTGTGCTTTGGTCCCGTCGTTTCGCAGACGTCAAGGTAGTTCAATCCCACTTCGCCTCTGCTGCCCGGTACGCCATATGACTCGCCAAAGTTTCGCCAAGGCGCGTTCACCGCGATTATTGTCCCCGTTTCGTCGATCACGGAAAGGTGCGAGGGCAGAGCATCGATCGTTGCCTGCAGGAACTTCCTCGATTCAGCAAGCGCCTCTTCCGCTTCTTTTCGGGCCGTGATTTCCGTCACTGTTCCTTCGCAAAAGAGAATTTCGGAGGTGTCGCCCCGCACGACACGAACGTTTTCAGATACCCATATGAGTTTGCCGCTCTTTTGCTTGCATCGCAGCTCAAAGTTTTCCACGAAGCCGTGTTCTTGCAAGCCGCTCCACAGCTTTTCTCTATCGAGGGGGTCTACATACAGGCGTTCTGTAAAATTGGGATCGGATGTGACGTCATCAGATTGGTCGTATCCAAATATGCGCAGCACCGCCGCATTTGCCGAGATAACCTGGCCTTTCGAATCCGCTTGAAAGATGCCCACGATGGAATTGTCGAAGATGGACCGGTACTTCAGTTCGGCCTCGTGAAGCGCGTCCTCGCTCGCCTTTCGGGCCGTGATATCGACTACCATGGCGTTGCAATGGAGTAGCTCAGAATCTTCGTTCCGTATTGCTTGAACGTTCATGGACGTCCAGATCACATTGCCGTCTTTGCGCCGCAGGCGGGCCTCGAATTCCTTTGCGAATCCGCGCTCGCGCAGGATCGCCCACAGCGCGTCCCTGCATCCCGCGTCGGCATAGAGATGGCTTTCAAAGCCCGCCACCGTGGACATGAACTCTTCCACCGAATCATAACCCAGCATGCGGGAAAACGCGGGGTTGATCGACAGAAAATGGCCGGCGGCATCAACGCTGGAAATGCCCTCGACTGCATTCTCAAAGATCGACCTGTACTTTGCGTCTGCGTCCTTGCTCGCCGTCTCCGCGTTCTTCTGCGCCGTGATGTCCTGCAGCGTTCCTTCCATGTAGACGATGTCTGAAATGCTGTCCCTGACGATTCGAGCATTTTCGGAAACCCAGAAAATGGTGCCGTCTTTGCGCTTCTGGCGGACCTCGTACGCGTTGACAAAGCCCTTTTCCAGCAACTCGGCCCAAAGATCTTCCCTGTCGCTCGGATCCACAAAAATCTGTTGCGGCAAGTTTGTCAATGTCGAGATTGCATCCTCTGGCGAATCGTAGCCAAACATGCCCGCAACCGCGCGATTGGCCGATATGAGGCGACCTTCGAGGCTTGTTTGAAAGATGCCGATCAGAGCATTGTCGAATATGGATTTATAGTCTATTTCAGAGATTTGCAGCCTCGCTCTCTTGAAAGCGCCTTCTGACAGGACGCCTGTTGATGGGAAAAAGCGCCTTTCGCGGCATGGCCATGTGCGCGCAACGCGTGACTGACGGCATGTAACGGGGAGGCCTCATCGTCGATGATTGGTGTTCGCCCGGGGGGGAGATGTACTCATTCTCCGAAAATTCTAGCCCGCCAACGTGCCAGGGCATACTGTAATTGTGGCAACTTGTTTATTGTACATTAGCCCTGGGGAAATATCGCGCAACGCGTCTATTCTCTGTTCTCCAGAAAGACATTGTCTATCGTTTGCAGCACTTGTTTGACATTGAGAGGTTTCGTGAGGTAATCGCGAACTCCGCTTTCGAGCACCCGTTTGATGTGTGACTTCGTCGCGTCCGCGCTCACGACCACCACTGGGATGGATGCCGTGTGGGGGTCCTGTCTCAGTGCTTTCAGCACGTCAAGACCGGTCATGTCCGGCAGGTGCATGTCCAGGAGGATCAAATCAGGGTGCTGTGTCTGCGCGACGCTGATACCTTCGTTGCCCCGCATTGCGCCGATGAGCTTGACGCCGGGGCGCTCGCGGAGGATGGCTTCGATGAGCCTGTAGTTGGACGCGTTGTCCTCAATCGAGAGGACTGTCATGGTGGGCTGGGCGACCGGCGGATTTTCCGCATTTTGCAGGACGGGCTTCAAAAGCGCCTCTATCGCCGAATCTGCCGGCTGAGGCGGTGCGAGAGGGAGGTCGACGTAGAATGTCGAGCCCTGCCCAACCACGCTTTCCACGCCTAACGTGCCGTTCATCTCCTCCATGAGTCGCCGTGAGAGGGTGAGCCCGAGGCCGGTGCCTTCCACATCTGTTTCGCGGGCGCGAAGTCGCTCAAACGGCACGAATATCTTGGCGATGTCTTGCGTGCTGAGGCCGTAGCCGGTGTCGGCGACACTGATGCGAATGTGTTCGTTCGGAAGGCTCTCGCAGGAAAGGCAGACGTTTCCGCCCTTCCGGTTGTACTTAATTGCATTTCCAGTAAGATTGATCAGCACCTGTTTCAATCGCTGATGATCGCCAAGCACGCGCTTCGTGCTGGCCTCGTTTTGCCGCACGGATATTTGCACGCCATGTGGGGAAGCCAGGGACCGCACCAGTTCCACGGTGTCTGCAAGCAACTGCGATATCTCGACAGGTTCGATAGAAAGGTTGAGACGGCCAGATTCGACCCGCGCAATGTCGAGTATCTCGTTGATCAGATCGAGCAGGTGCCGCCCGCCCTTGAGAATATAGCCGACACTTTCACGCTCCAGGTCGCCGAGGGGACGCATTTCAAGGATCTGACCGAACCCGATAATGGCGTTGAGCGGTGTTCGGAGCTCGTGGCTCATGCGCGATAAAAACTCGCTCTTGGCTTTGTTCGCGGCGTCCGCCACTTCTCTCGCGGCTTGCATTTCTTCGTACTTCAGGCGTTCCGTGATGTCTCTGAAAGACACCACGCCTCCGACAACGCGTTGGCTTTCGTCGCGTAGAGGCGCACTGGTGTACTCGGCGGGAAAGCTGGTGCCGTCCTTGCGCCAGAACACCTCGTTCTTAACGTGGTGGACCACTCCTGTTTGCAGTGTCAACAGAATAGGGCATTCTTCTACCGGATAGGGCGAACCGTCGGCTTTCGTGTGGTGGGCCATGGGATGCGCAAACTTGCCGATCATTTCCTTCTCTTCCCAGCCGAGCATCCGGTGCGCCGCAGAGTTTTCAAATGTCACGTTGCCGGCAAGGTCAATTCCGTGTATCCCTTCTTCTATCGAATCCAGAATCAGCGTTTGGCGCTCGTTCAGGCGGCCTATCTCAAGTTCCGCCTGCTTTGCCACGGTAAAGTCCGCGAGTATCATCGCGATTCGACAAGGGCCGTCTCCTGGAAATCGCGTGGCGCGCATCCTGAACCAGCGGCTCTTTTGTGGGGAATAGCAGGGATATTCTATGTCGAAGCCGGGGCTCTCGCCGCAAATGAGCGCACGAAGCGCATTGGCGGCCTCATGGCCGATTTCCTTGTCCGCGCCTTCCGCCTGGTCACAGACGTCGATATAGTTTGTTCCCGGATTCCAACCGCCGCACAGCACGGGCGGCGGATGGTCGAAATTGCGCCACGCTGCATTGGTGGTGATAATGATGCCGTTCTCGTCGAGCACGGCAATGTGCGCGGGAAGCGCATCAAGGGTGGCTTGCAGAAACTTTCCCGACTCGATTTGCGCCTCTTGGGCCTCCATGCGCGCCGTGATGTCCTGCATGGTGCCTTCACATGCAACTATTCCGCCGTCGCTGTCCCGTATTGCCCGCGCATTTACGGATATCCAGACAACCTTGCCGTCCTTGCGTCGAAAACGGGCCTCGAAATCACGTGCAACTCCCTGCTCGCTCAACAATGCCCAAAACTGGTCTCGTCTGCCGGCGTCCACATGGAGCTGTTCTGACGACGTGACATTGGTAAGAAAATCCTCGGGCGAGTCGTAGCCGAGTATTCGCGCATGGGACGGGTTGACGGTCAAGAACCGCCCGTCTGGGCAAGATTGAAAGATTCCCTCTACTGCGTTCTCAACGATGGTGCGGTATCTTTCTTCTGCTTCCCGCAACTGCTGTTGCAGTGTTGCCTCCGCAATGGCGGACGCTGCGGCGCCCGCTAAAACGTTGAGAGCCTTGACCGCGCCGGGCGCAAATGGCCGTCGGCGATTCACCACATTCGCGTTCACTATCCCAACAACTCTTCCGCCCGCCATCATGGGCATCGAAATCGACGAGACGATGTCGGGGCGGGGATACATGGGGGCAAAGCGCGAATCGTCAACCGTGCCGTTGAGGGTGACAGGAGTTTTATGGTCGGCTACCCAACCCGCAATTCCTGCGGATATCGACACACGTGCTCCCAACACACGAACCGGCCGATTGCCGCCCAACGCTGCCACGTACAGCTCTTTGCCGTCGCTGGTGGGCAGCATCACTGACGCCTCGTCTGTGCCAAGACGTTCTATCACGTCGTCGGCAATGGCCTGCAATGCGGAATCAAGATCTGCGCCCGTGACGCCGTCTGGAAATTGGGCCAGGGATCTTGCCGACTCGCTGGCAAACGTGCTCAACAAATCAACGTCTTCTGCGTCAAAGCTCCGTTCTGCGCACAAGGTGTTGACGTTGATGACGCCAACTAGTCTGCCGCCCTCTATCATTGGGGCCGACATCGACGACATTATCTCGGCTCGCGGCGCCACCGGAGCGAATCGCTCGTCGTCCACTTCTCCTTCGAGCAGCACCGCTTGCCTCTGCAGTGCCACCCAACCCGCAATTCCTCGCGTCTTGGGCGTCCTTTCGCCCAGAATCTGGCTTCGGTCGGCACCGCGCACTGCCGCAACGTAGAGTTCTCTCTGGTCGGACGTCGGCAATAAGATGGATGCCTCATCCGCGTCCAGTTGGTTCACCACGGCCGATACGGCTTTCTCAACAATGACGTCGAGGTCATGGGCCCGTGCCAGCGCAATGGTCAGCTCGTGTATGGCTAGCATCTCCCGCAACTGCACGTTTTCGAGCATGAGGCGGCGAGATTCCATCGCCCGTGCCACCACGTTGAGCGCGTCTTGCAGCTTGAAAGGCTTGAGGATATAGTCGTGAGCGCCCGTTTTCATGGCGTCGACGGCGGTCTGAACCGTGCCATGACCCGTCATGAGGATGCCGACGATGCTGGGGTCGATTTCTGCTGCCGCCCGCAAAAGCTCTATGCCGTCCATTTTGGGCATCGACAGGTCCGTGAGCAACAAGTCGAAGTCCTGTCGGCGCAGGAGCTCCACGGCTTCTTGGGGGGACGCCACGCCAACGGTCTCATAACCGTATTTGGTGAGCGCCTCGCAAATAATCCTCGTAAGCTGGACCTCGTCGTCCACGATCAGCAGATGGCCCAAATTGGCTTGTGTGATGATCCTGTTCCCCCATAATTGAATGCGCGTCGCCCGTGACGATCGCTGAAGGCTCCGTCAGCCCGCTTTCATTTGGCTTTGGTCCTCGATCAAAAGACGATACTTTAGCCGCATGCCCTGCGGGGTGCTTAACCAAAAATCGCGTACTTTCAGGTCGTTCGTGAATGTGCCCCCAACCTTGACGAACAGGAATTTCTTCGCTCCCATGCCCCAACTGTGCTCGGTCATCTCGACGATGTCGCCATTTGACTGCGGTGTGATGCTCGTGATCTCATAGTGGGCCTGCATTGTGCGTATCTGGTTGCGCATGCCCTGGTACTTCTTCATGGCACCCTGCCTGTTGAGCACGTGGCCGGCTGGGTCTGTTTGCGTGTAGTCGTCCGTCCATATCGCGTTCATGCGGCTCATGGCGTTGTCGATAAACGCGGAGTTCAACTGGTCGTACGCGCATTGAATGGCCGGCTTGTCGCCAATGGTCGGGTCGGCAACCGCGCGCGGGCAACAACACGCCGCCAGACTCAGGGCCAGCACGCTCGCCCAGAGCGCCGAAAGGCCAACCCGCATTGTGGAACGATGAATCATAACTGTGAGTCTCTATCGGGAGGAACCGAGACAAACTATAGTGTCTGCGGCTGTCGCCAGTGGGTCTTCTATCTTCTCTATACCTCGTCCTACGCGATATCAATCAGGTGCGTGCCACCAATGCCTGAAAACTCGAAGTGGCTCTTTGCGTTCAAACGTGAAATGATTTTTCAAATCGTTAAGGAATCGGACATGTCTTTGTAGAATGATATCACGATTATGCGGTTTCATGCCAAGCAGTGTGCGCATGCTCCGGTTCCGAATCGAAGCGGCGCCTTGAATGGCCTATGGACGAAAAAGCTTGTCGGGTCCCGCGGGCCGGCAATTACAGGACAATCCCAATATGAAATTTTTCCTCACATCTCTTATGCTCGGCGCAGTATCGCTTGCGATGCTCGCTGTGGCATCGGGCCCCGTGCGGGCTCAGACTGCAGACGATTTGAAGGCGGATGCTCCGCCAGCCAATGCCATATGGCTGAGCAGCCTTGACCTGTCGAAATTGATTGTCGGATTCGGCACGCCCGTTGCCGACAAGTCGATTGACGGCAATCAGATCTCCCTTGGCAACGTGAAGTACGCCCATGGCGTCGCCGCCCATGCTGTAAGCATGTTTACAGTTGATCTGAAGGGCGCTGCAACGCACTTTGCGTCTATGGTAGGAGTTGATGACGAAGCCAAAGCCAACGGCAGCGTGAAGTTCATCGTTATTGTTGACGGCAAAAGGGTTGCTCATACCGGGGTGCTTCACAACACGGATGCCCCTCAGTTGATATCGGTGGATCTCACCGGCGCAAAGACGCTTGTGCTCAAGGTCGATGACGGCGGAGACGGAATCGACAACGCTCATGGAGACTGGGCGGGTGCCGAGATCACATTGGCTGCGAACGCCACAGACAAACCTGTTGCAGTCGCGAGCGTCAATCCTGTCGACACGTCGCCGGGACGATTGGTGATGCCGGTGCCCGATCCGGTGCCCGCAATTCACGGCGCACGGGTTGTAGGTGCCACTCCTGGCCGGCCGTTCCTCTATATGATCGCGGCCACGGGCGACGCGCCGTTGACATATTCCGCAAAGCGACTGCCCGCTGGGCTGAGCATTGATCCGGCAACGGGGATAATCACGGGTTCTCTCGCATCGGCCGGCACGACCGTGGTGACGATCACGGTTAAGGGGCCGAAGGGCGTTGCCACGCGCAACCTCACGATTGTCGGCGGCGATCACAAGCTTGCGCTTACCCCCCCCATGGGCTGGAACTCCTGGAACGTCTGGGCCGGACATGTGGACGAAGGAAAGGTCCGCGCGGCCGCAGATTCAATGGTTGCAAGCGGCCTTGCAGCGCATGGCTTCAATTATGTGAACATTGACGATACGTGGGAAGCGGGACGGGACGCCAACGGAAATATCACGACGAACGACAAGTTCCCAGACATGAAGGCGCTCTGCGATTATGTCCACTCCAAAGGCCTTAAGATCGGCATCTACTCGTCTCCTGGCCCGAAAACTTGCGCAGGATTTACCGCAAGCTATCAGCACGAAGATCAGGATGCGGCAAGCTATGCGCAATGGGGATTTGACTATCTGAAGTACGACTGGTGCAGCTACCAGGGAGTGTCTGGCCCCAAAGACGCCCCGGACTATTTCCAGAAGCCTTATGTCATCATGCGCAAGTCGCTGGACAAGGTCAACCGAGACATTCTGTTCAGCTACTGCC
>Ga0255356_1002210_pt1 | contig 11406 bp, 4 predicted proteins | sample HBST100metaG_FD_189944 | JGI IMG/M metagenome (GOLD analysis project Ga0255356, IMG submission 189944) | Peat soil microbial communities from Stordalen Mire, Sweden - H.B.S.T100 | ecosystem: Environmental > Terrestrial > Soil > Wetlands > Peat | place: Sweden: Norrbotten County, Stordalen Mire... | reverse complement strand
CAGGTAGGCTCCGCTGCCGTTCTGATAGGAGTAGCGCGTGCTATCGCCGGCGGCTGAACTGGAATGAACGGTGTCTAGGTTGCCGGCGAGGAAATCGTCGAGACTGCCAAAGACCAGTTTGCCGCGGTGACCGGAATCGATGAAGCTGTTGATGAAGGTCCGCCGCCACTCGACACCAGCCTTGAAGGCATGGCGGCCTTTGGTCAGCGAGACGTTGCCGAAGAGCTGGTAATTCGAGTCGACGCGGCCGCGTGAGTCGCTGGACGTTGCACCGACGGGGCTGAATCCGCCAATGGCGATGGTCGGCAATCCCAAGTCGCGCGCACTGTAGCCCTGAGGCAGAGTGTTTAGGCCAAACGCAGTGTCCGGATTGAGGCCAGTGTCTTCGGGGATGAATTGCTGCACGAGGCGGTTGTAGCCGCCACGTACCTCGAAGATCAGGTTGGAGCGGGGAACGGAGGTGTAGGAGAGCGATGCGAGATTTACGTGCGTCGGCGTTGTGGTGTTGAACCCCGGCGCGCTGGCTCCCGTGTAGAGCATGCCCAGCGGGAAGCTCTGCATGCCGTGGCTATAGAAATAGCGCCCGGTCAGCAGGTCGCCTGCGCTGAACAGATGCAGATGCTGATCCGCCTTGGCGATCACGTTGTCGCTGTTGTTGCTGAACGGCGTCGTGAAGGTCTCGTTGCCGTCGCCCGCAGCAGGCAGCGCTCCCCAGGGCTTGCTCGCCAGCAGGCTTTGGATCACCGAATTGACGGTTTGCCCACCGTTTTCAGCCTTGTATGCGTCGATGCCTGCCTGAGTGGGCACGGTTCCCAACTGCGGCAGTGCGCCGCTCTCTCTCTGCCCTTCGTAAGCTACCAGCCAAAACGACTTGTCCTTGACGAAGGGACCCGCTACCTTGCCGCCAAACTGATGGTTGGTGAATGAATTTTTGGGTTGCGCATCGGTGTTGAAGTAGTTGCGCGCGCTCATCGATCCGTCGCGGAAATATTCAAACATGCTGCCGTGGATCTGGTTGGTGCCGCTCACGGTCACGATGTTGACGGTTGCTCCGGAACTGCGGCCAAACTCGGCCTCGGGGCTGCCGGTCACGGGAATCTCGGCCAGCGCGTCGACGGGAAGAATGGTGGAAGGAGTGCCCCACACACCGCCCTGGTTGACCGACGGCAGGTTACGGTAGCCATCGTTCATGTCCGTTCCATCGAGCAGATAGTTGTTCGAGCGGCCGCGATTGCCGTTCAGGCTGAACAGTCCGTAGGAGCCGGCCGATTCGGTCGACCCGACGGGATCGCTGGACGAGCCCGGCACCAGTTCCAGCAACTTGGTAAAGTCGCGTCCGTTCACCGGCAACTCCGAGGCGTCGCTGGCTTCGATCGTGCCGCCCATGGTGTTGGATCCTGTCTCTACCAAAGGCACGTCGGCGTTCACCTCGACCATCTCCTGCACCATGCCGGCGGTGAGCCTGGCGTCGGCGCGGGTGGGCGAGCCTACGCTCACCGGAATCTGCGTCAGCGTGGTTGTCTGGAAGCCCTGCTTCTCCACGGTCACGCTGTAAATGCCGAGCGGCAGCTCCGAGGCGGAATACTCACCGCGATCATTGGCGTCTACGGTGCGCGACAAGCCGGTGGAAGGACTGAAGACTTTCACCTTCGCTCCTGCGACGGCCGCGCCGGAACTGTCGATGATGGTGCCCTGAATGCTTCCACGGAAGGTCTGCGCGATTGCAGTTGGGATGGAGAGGAATACTAGACAAGCAAGCAACACGGTAATCTTGCCTGAAAAGGCAATCGAGCGGCTCTTCATTAGGCCGGACTCCTTAGGTTTTCTGGTGAGTTGCTTGAATCATACCACCCGAGTGGAAATTCACATATAAGAATCGTATAAGGAAACGCTCTGGTTCTCAGCGGTAATCGCTTTAGGTTAAGGCGTTTGGCGCTGGATCTCAGGGGGTGCGCTTTCATTTCCGGAACGCCACGCTGGGGCTGAGACGGATGGGGGCACCTTCACCGTCCGCAGCTCCACGGTCACTGCCGGGGGGAACAATATTCGAAGCCAAAGCGCATCGCGATCATCATCAAGGCCCATGGCAGAGGAACGGCGGCGCTGAAATCAAGATCGGCGAAAGTGTTGGCCTCGGCATCGTTCTTCTCTGCCCTGGCGCGATCTCGATTCGCCAGGACAAGAAAGGGCGACTGCTCAGGAGCGGCCGCGGCCGGAGCGGCGAGCTGTCGGACCGGCACTAATCAGTGTGTTAACATTCCGTCCATGTCTTTGAGAGTGCGTACGCTCAATCTCTCTCGTGCCGGGAGCGGGGCATTGTACGAACCGCCTTCTCCACAGCCGCTCTCACTTGAGTTTTCTCAACCTGCTTGCACGATCAAGCCCCAGAGATGACACTCAGCGTTCTTGTCGCCGATGACGAACCACTCGCTCGCCGAGGTGTGACCCTTCGTTTGCAATCTCACGAAGAGTTCGAGGTCATCGGGGAATGCTCTAACGGCGGCGAAACAGTTGAGTTTATCAAACGCCATAATCCTGACCTCGTCTTTCTTGACATTCAAATGCCCGTGATGACTGGGATTGATGTGGCGCGCTCTCTGCCAGAACACATTCAGCCCTTTATCATTTTTCTGACGGCGTTCGATGAGTACCTGATGCAAGCGTTTGAAGTTCACGCGATCGACTACCTGCTGAAGCCGGTCGATGAAGGGCGCTTTGCTGCTTCCCTCAGCCATGCATACCGAGTGCTTGGCACAAGAGAGCCTTCCAATTACAGCCGCAATCTAAATTCGTTTCTCTTCAAAGATAAAAATGCTCCTACGGAAGGGTTACGGGATTTCGCGATACGGATCGGTAGGCAGTTGCATTTGTTGCCCGTGGAGAACGTTGACTGGATCGAGGCGTATGGAGACTACGTAAAGATCCACGTTGGCGCGAGCGCTCACCTGATTCGCGAATCGCTGAACAGCGTGGAGGAGCGGCTGACCCCAGGGGCTTTTCTCCGCATTCATCGATCGGCGATTGTGAGGCTGAACAGAATCGCCACCTTGAGTTCACTGCCTAACCGCGACTGTTCGGTCACCTTGGTAAATGGAACTTCGCTTCGGGTGAGTCGAACTTATAGCGACCATCTGCGCAGGCTCCTTCGCAAGCGGCCCGGAAGTCGAACCAGTCACTTCGGATGAACCTGCAAGAGGGGTTCGAGGCGGATAAGCCAATCGGCATCAGAGGGGAATTGTGAGGGCGACCTCGTAGTGACCGCGCGCATTCGTGGTCGTATGCATGCTGCCTCTTGAGCCATACATCTGCTCCAGCCTCTTACGAACATTTTGCAGTCCGATTCCTCCAGCGCGCACAACGCCATCAAGCAACAGAGCCGCAGATTCTTCGGGCGCCTCGTTCTCAATGACCACAGCCAGGTGGTCGCCTCGATGTTGCGTCTTGATAAGGATGAAGCCCCCGTGTTGACGCCGGGAGATGCCATGCCGCACAGCGTTCTCTACGAGCGGCTGCAAAATGAGCCGCGGAACCAAGATATCTGAGAGGGCTGGGTCAATGTCCCAGTGCACCACGAGTCGCTCGCCGAATCGAACGGCTTCGATTGCAAGGTACTCTTCGGTGACCGCCAACTCGTCAGAAAGAGGAACCTGGTGGACATCCGGGGCGTCGAGCGTGTCGCGCAATAAATTGGCCAATCTGCCGATCATCTCTGTCGCGGCGCGCGGTTGGTTGTTAAGAACCAACGTTGAAATCGCATTCATGGTGTTGAAGAGAAAGTGTGGTTGCAATTGGTAACGCAACGCCTGCAGTTGCGCTTCCTTCGCAAGCATCTCGGTTGCAATCAATTGCCGCTGCTTCTCTTCCAGTGCGAGATAGTGCTTGATGCCAAAATAAAACGCGACCCAAGCCATGAGAGAAAACCATCCACTCGGCGTGGCCGTGATAACATCCGCCCAGCGGAATGGTGGACGCCCGTGGCTAAACCGCAATGCTGCTTCGAATGAGCTTGCCGCACAGATCATTCCCAACGGCAGCGCGCCAACCATGCACACAAATGCGGATGTTCGCAGGCTTATGTTGCGCCGCCATAGGAAATGACAAAGCCAATACATCGGAAAGCTCGACAAGAAGCTGCTCAGGAGGAAGGCTCCGCGGAACGCATCGTAATCGACGCGTCTCCACCAGGGCAGGGAACACAAGACGTTGATGCCAATGTAGAGTCCCCAACCTCTCAACTGCAGAGGCCAAAAGCGTAATGGGCGCGGCGGTGTAGACGCGGTATTCAATAGCACTATTGTAGACGGACATCCACAGTCTGCCGGATGTCCATTCAACGCAAAAAATGCACGACTCGTCGCATAATCGGGGAATGAACGGTTACAGATGCTCGATGAGTTGTACGCTCACTCATGTAACACAGTACAGCTCACGCACATACCATGAACTTCCTCGCAGCGGTAACCATTCACAAGCGAGGTAACTCCAAAGCGGATAGCTTCTGGAGGAAGGGGAGTGGTGTTTGCGCAACGCGGGTCTGCTCCACTTCTCTGCGGTCAGGACGCCTGACCTGCACCTAGAGCTCATATCGGAGGCTTGTGATGATTCAGAAATTGCCCTGGCGGATATTCAACGTAGTTGCTGCCCTTGCAGTTGTTCTCTCGCCTTTGACTTTCTTGTGCGCTCAAGGTTCGGTGAATTCGCGCCGCATCACCACGACCGTAGATGATGCTGATCGTGTGACTCTGGTGGGCACGACTCCTAAAAAACTGTCGTTAGCGAAGGACCTTGGTTCTGCCGATGCGTCGATCATAGGGCATCACGTCACCATGGTTCTGCAGCGGACCGCGAGTCAGCAGGCTGCACTCACTCAATACCTCAGCGATGTGCAGAATCCGCAATCTGCTCAATATCACAAGTGGTTGACACCGGCTGAGTATGGGGCTCGATTCGGTGTCGCGGCAGACGATGTGCAAACTCTTACTGCATGGCTGCAGTCGCAAGGGCTCACTGTTGAACGGGTTTCTCCAGCAGCGAACATGATCTCCTTCTCCGGTAAAGTGGGCCAGCTCGAAGCGGCCTTTTCGACTACCATCCACTCTCTATCGGTCCAGGGCGAGAGGCACATTGCCAACATGCGCGATCCGCAGATTCCTCGCGCGCTTTCGCCGGTGGTCAAGGGTGTGGTCGGGCTTGACGACTTCCATCCCCATAGCAGCGTCCAGCGGGGACCGTCCGCGCAGTTCAATGCCTCGACGCATCGCATCGAACCCACTTTCACTCTCTTTGATAATGCAGGCAATCCATATCTCTATGTGGATCCGTCGGACGCTTCGACCATCTATGACACGCCCAACTCCGCGCTGAATCCGAGCTATAAAGGCACAACCTACGACGGTACGGGCGTTACGGTTGGAGTGGTCGGCGATACCGACGTAAACATGGCGCCTGTGACGAATTACCGCCTCGCCTTTCTCGGTGAGACCGCGGGAACTGTGAATCTTCCGTCCGTCGTCGTTGATGGTTCAGACCCAGGTACCAACGGAGACGAGCTCGAAGCCTTCCTCGACCTGGAGATACTCGGCGGGATCGCTCCCAAGGCCAAGATCAACTACTACGAAAGTGACGACACTGATCTCTCGGCAGGGCTGTTCGATGCCATGCAGCGCGCCATCAACGATAACGTCGTCAGCATCTTGAGCATCAGCTATGGCGCGTGTGAAACCGGCCTTGGCACGTCGACCAATCAATTCCTGGAAGAGATTTACGCGCAGGCTTCCGCACAAGGAATCACCGTGACTGTGTCGTCAGGCGACAGCGGATCGGCCGGCTGCGACAATGACAGCGAAACTACGGCAGTCAATGGCCTCGGAGTCAATGGGCTGGGGTCAACTCCTTACAACGTATCAGTGGGCGGCACGGATTATGACGTGCTGGGGACGAACTTCAGTACCTACGTCGATTCGACAACCAGCGGATCGGCCCCCTATTGGCGCACCGCCTTGCAATACATTCCGGAAAATCCGTGGAATGACTCCACCAGCGTCAATGGCGCCCTAGCCGATAACGTCCCGCTGTTTTCAGGCAGGACGATCATGACGACGAACATTATCGGAGGGGGCGGCGGAAAGAGCGGTGTTTACAGCAAGCCCCCATTCCAAAGCGCATTGACTCCTACTGACGGAGCACGCGATGTTCCCGACGTCTCGTTTATGGCCGGCAATGGACTATATGGCGCAGTGTGGGTGCTTTGTGCAACAAACTACGATGCCCTGAACTGCACGATGGAGAACGGTACGTTCACCTCCAATACAACGTTCACGGGAGTGGGCGGAACGTCTGCCGCGACGCCGGCATTCGCGGGCATGCTGTCGCTCGTCGTCCAAGCCACCGGGTCGCGTCTCGGACAGGCGAACAACGTACTCTATAATCTCGCAGCGAACAAATATGGAACCGTGTTTCATGATGTGACCGTTGGCAACAACTCCGTGGTTTGTTCGTCGGCCCCTCCCGACTGTGGAGCAAACGGCTTCTTGACTGGCTACGACGCCGGCACCGGCTACGATCTTGCCTCGGGCCTCGGCAGCGTAGATGCCGCCGCGATGCTTGCGAACTGGACAACGGGCGTCGGAACAAGCTCGACCGCGACGCTTTCGATTAACGGCGCAGCTTCCCCAGTCAATGTAGCCCATGGGACAAGCCTGAACTTCGCCGTCGGAGTGACTCCTTCCTCGGCAACGGGCTTGGCTGCTCTGGTGGATACGGCTCCCGCTGCAACAGGATCTCCGCTGCTGCACGGACAGCCTTTCACGATTCCGATCAGCGCGGGATCAGGTTCCGCTGCGTACAACGGACTTCCTGGCGGGCAGTACACGGTTTACGCAAGCTACGGAGGCGACACGACCACTGCAGCAAGCCAGTCTCAGCCAATCAGCGTGAACATCGCACCCGAGAATAGTTCAACCCTGCTTTCAGTAAACGGCTATAACCTGGCGGGAACACCGCTCGCCAGCCTGAACGCGGTGCCGTACGGTTCCTATCTCTTCCTCGATTCCTCCGTGTACGGGACTGCGGAGGGCTACGACGGCTCACTCGGCGCCGCGACCGGCACCATGAACATTCTCGACAACGGGACACAGATTGGCACTTCTCCCATCGGCAGCGGGAATCTTTCTTCTTTCCCATCCATGGCTGCGGGCGTCTACCCATTTGCGGTGGGGACGCACAATGTTACGGCGAGTTTCCCAGGGGATGAAAGCTACAAGAGCAACACCAGCAACAGTGTCAGTTTCACCGTAGTGCAGGCCTCGACATCTGTTCAGGTGCTTCCCGTCGTCACGTCGTTGTTATCCACGGCTACTGACCCGATCCTGGTCAACATCATCACCTCCGATTTGGGCAGCGCCCCGACGGGAACAGTCACTCTCACCGCGAACGGCGCTACCATTGCCTCCAGCAATTCACTCCAGGCGAGCATTCAGGCGGGCGGAATTGCTCAATCCACGCTGACCTTCAATGTGCCGGGTACAGCGTTCCAATCAGGCGCCAACACGATCATGGCGACGTACAGCGGCGATGGCAACTATGCAGGCTCCAGTTCTACCACTCTAGTCACCGTGACCGAGGTGGCATTCGCGCTGAACGCAGGTCCGATTTCCATAAGCGCAGGCGCTACCTCCGGGAATACCACGACCATCACGGCGTTTCCATCCGGCGGCTTCGCGGGCCGGGTGAATCTGTCGTGTGCGGTTACTTCTGCCCCCCAGAATGCTACGAGCCCTGTCACATGCTTTGTGCCGTCCACTCTGGATATTTCGGGCATCGGCTCAGTGGCAACGCTCTTGGCCGTGAATTCGACTTCGTCCACGACTGGTGGCAGCTATGCCGTTGTAGTTTCCGGCACGGATGCGGCCACGGGCACAATTACGGCATCGACGGCCATACCGGTGACCGTGACCTCCGTCCCTGCCATCGCGCTGAGCAATAGCGGTGGAATCACCATTGCTCCCGGCGCCACCGCCGGTAACACATCGACCGTCAGCGTAACTCCCGTGAATGGCTTCGGGGGCGTGGTCAGTATGTCTTGCGCAGTCACGTCCGCGCCCGCTGGCGCAGCCGATCCGATCGCCTGCAGTGTTGCTCCGGCAATCGTGACCATAAGTGGAACCACCCCCGGAACGGCTACGCTTTCGATCAACTCGACTGCGTCAACGGCAACGGCTCTTCTTCGTTGGCAAGGTGTCTCCCGCGCCGCTGGTGGCATCGTGGCCGCGATCGGGTTCTATCTGTTCCTGCCTTTCCGGCGACGCAGACGCTTCACTCGTATGGCCGCATTGATGTTGTTGGTGTCACTTGGATCCTTATTGGGCTGCGGTGGGTCCGGCAAATCGAACCCAACTACACCTGGGCAGCCCGGAACATCGGCGGGCACGTATGTGGTTACTGTCACGGCGAACCCGGCTGGCGGAGCGACCCAGACTGCAACCGTTCAAGTCACGGTGAATTAACGTCACTGATTCTCATAACGATCTGTGTTCGTCAGAACCATCCAGGAGGCTTTATGTCACGTTCACTTTTCTTTGGCTGGCGGTGGATCGCATTGCTTTCGCTACTGTGCTCCGCGATCAACTTTGCTCAACGCCCGGTGCGTGTCCCGCCGACGAAGGCTCCTCCCGTGACGCCTCGGCACCACAAGTATCAGACGCCTGCGGAACGAGTAATGATCCCGTATCTCAAGGCGCACGCGCGATCATCCGCCGCCAAAGTTCCCGCTGCGCGCGCCATGGCCTCGACAGACTACGTCCCGACGCCAAACTTCGGAGCGTACGTCAATGCTCCTGCGTATCCCGGGACCACGACCTACGAGTCAGCGGCGGGCACCTCTTATTATGGCGGCACAGTGGGCGCTACGGTTGAGGTTACCGCCGATTTCAATAAGGACGGCAAGCCCGACATCGCCGTGATTCAAGAGAACGGGACACTCAACATCTTGTTCAATGATGGCAACGGGGGACTGCAGGCTCCAGTTTCCTACATCAATCCGAATTACATGACGTCATATATCTTCTGCATGTACGCGGCAGATGTAAATGGGGACGGTTCTCCGGACATTGTCGCGTTTGACATGGCAAGTGACTCTGTTCTTACATGGCTCAATCTGGGTAATGGAACATTCGGGCCGGTAGTCACCACGCTGCTGGACAGCACTTATGGCGTACCCAGTACCATCGCCGTTGCAGATGTAAACGGTGACGGCAAAGCTGACTTGATCTACATCCCCCTGCAATACCCAGCGTCGCCCCAGAGTTCTTGTCTTGAAGTTCAATTGGGTGCCGGAGACGGTACGTTCGGCGCGGCGTCCGCGGCCAAGATACAGAAGTTCTCTATCGCCGCTGGCGGCTACGCTGTCGGCGCGGTGACACTCGCCGATCTGAACGGGGATGGCAAGCCGGATCTCGCAGTGTCCCTTGAAGAGAATTTCACCTACACTACCGGTCAGTATGTGGTGACCACTGCGTTGGGGAACGGCGATGGAACATTCTCTCCGTTGGGGATTGTCCAGCCGATCTCTTTAGCCGAAACTGCGACCCAGCAAGATACGGGTCTCCTGTTTCAGTCGACCGGGCTCTCCCTGGTGGATGTGAACGGAGACGGAAAGCTCGATATCGTTTCCGACGTTAACGGAGTTATTGTGTCCGCTCTGGGGTCGGGCTCAGGTACCTTCGGCGCGGCAGTCACAAGCAACGCTGTGGGCATTGACAATGTCTACTCGTCTCTGGTGATGGACGTGAATGGAGACGGCAAAGCTGACTTCCTGGAAGCCGGACAGACGCTGGGTGTCTTTCTTGGCAATGGAGACGGCACCTTCAATCCTCCGGCGACCGGTGCCCAATGGGTCATTGACCCTCCAGGTGGAAACAGCCTGGTTGCCGCGGATTTCAACGGAGATGGCATCGCAGACGTAGCCCAGTTGGGTAGCACGACATGGGATGTCTCGCTTTTCTTCGGTACGGGCAAGAGCTTTGTGGGCGCGCCGGATGTCACAGCAATGGGTGATCCGAACGGCTTTTACACAATACTCGCATCCGGCGGCAATTACACCGCGTCGGGTTACATAAGTCCGCTGTTTCTCTATGACAATGGTGCCACAAGCAACATTGTCACCGGCGTCAGCGACGGCAAAGGCAACTTCATCTCTGTCCCATCGCTGGCCGGAGGAATCCCTCCAGACCTGGAGTATGTTGAACCCATCCGGGCAGACTTGAACGGAGATGGTCTGGACGACCTCGTCTATGCCACCGTCACAGGGGATTTGAAAGTCGCCCTTGGGAAGGGGGACGGCACCTTTGCAACTCCGGTGCCGGTCGGGCTTCCTGCGGCAGCTTGCCCCGTTAACTATGCGGCGGCGGGCGATATCAATGGTGACGGTAAAGTCGATCTCGTCATCCCATATGGTGGCGACCAGTTGTGCGGCGCGTCGGGGTCCGGGGTTTCCGGCTACTATGTAGCGTTGGGTCGTGGGGACGGAACCTTTTCCGCGCCCGTCTTCACTGCGACGGGGATTGAGTTATACAGCCTCACGCTCGCCGACTTCAACAACGACGGCCAGCTCGATCTGATTCTCAATGACGGCGACTTTACCGGCATTCTTAATTCCCAGGCGCCTTCGTATGGCCCGGCATACACAATCTCGGTTGCGATGGGCCATGGCGACGGTACTTTCGCGAATAGCAACCCTGTCTTGCAGAATTATGTCGTCACCGGTGTTGCCGCTGGCGACATCAATAACGATGGCAAGACCGACCTTGTGCTGAGTGCGCAGGAGGTGCTGGGCACGAGTCTGCAGACCGCAGGAATTCTGCTCATAACCGGCAATGGAGATGGGACCTTCAATCCTCCATCGGAGATCGCCTCAGACAACTACTTCTTCGACGTGAAACTCGCCGACATGAACAACGACGGAAACGCCGACATCGTTGCGACCTACTATTCCACCCCCGCGCTGCTGAATGGCTACTGCGGGATGGTCACGCTGCTCGGGTACGGCAATGGCGGGTTCGCTCCGCCTGTCAATGAGTTCGAAGGGCTCGACAACACTCTGGCCCTGATCGGTCATTTCATGAACGATGGGGCCATGGATGTAATGAATGACACTGGTTTCGGAGCCGCTTTTTTTGTAGGTCAGGGAGGCACCACTCTATCCCTAGGCGCCTCCACTTCCTCAATCGTCTTCGGACAAACGGTTACGTTGACCGCCACCCTGACTCCGGTGCTCTCAGGCCGGCCGGCATCAACAGGAACGATTTCGTTCTATGACGGTTCGACTCTTCTGGATTCCGCTCCGTTGACGTCGGGAGCCGCAGTCTACACGACCTCAACTCTTGCAAGCGGCTCGCATAGCATTCAGGC
>Ga0255356_1002204_pt1 | contig 11431 bp, 7 predicted proteins | sample HBST100metaG_FD_189944 | JGI IMG/M metagenome (GOLD analysis project Ga0255356, IMG submission 189944) | Peat soil microbial communities from Stordalen Mire, Sweden - H.B.S.T100 | ecosystem: Environmental > Terrestrial > Soil > Wetlands > Peat | place: Sweden: Norrbotten County, Stordalen Mire... | reverse complement strand
GTCCCAGTGATCGTCGGAGATGCGCCACATCTGCGCGGACTCGGCAACTTCCGCCGCGTGTTCGAGGGCTGTCGGACCGGGCGAAAGGCTGAGCACGATGGGGCGTCCGGTCTTTTTAATGGCCTCGGCAATCTGCCTAATTTCGGTTGGACGGTAGGGATGGTCGCTGATGCAGTCCACCTTGATGAAGTCCAGCCCCCAGGACGCATAGAGCTTCATCATGGAATCGTAATAAGCCTGGCCTGCCGCGTTGTCCTTAATGCCCCAGTTGCCCTCATCCCAAGGGCAGGGGCTGGTGGTGTCTGCCGCGTCCACGGCGTGAAAGCTCGACCCGGCAATGGGAAGGTTCTTCTCGACCACCTGGCGCGGAATTCCGCGCACAATGTGAATTCCGAACTTGAGGCCGCGCGCATGTACCCAACTGGCCAGCGGCTTGAACCCCGTTCCGTCGGCCGCAGAAGGAAAGCGGCTTGGCGCCGGAATCAGCACACCGCTTCCGTCCCACAAGTATTGCTTCTGCTCCACAGTTTTGCCGGAGGGATTTTCCATGTACCATCCCTCGTCGATGACGGCATATTTCCAGCCGTACTGCTGTAATCCTGCCAGCACCGTGGCATTGGCTTTGTATTCGGCTTCGTCGATGGTGAGCCCGTAAGAGTCCCAACTGTTCCACCCCATCGGTGGAACGGGGGCCAGCGTTTGTGCATGGCTGAGGGAAGTGGCGTAAAAAACGACGGCGAAAACAGCGGCTGGAAAAATTTTGCTGCGAGGCATGGGTAAACATATAGCACAGCGGGTCGCTGCGACGAAATCTTGCCGTGCATTTGCCTTTCGCGCTGGGCGCAAGGCGGCGGCAAGCGATGACGGAGCCCGAAGCATCTACACTCGAAGCAGCCCCAGCGGAGTGGGGCCAGGATGGAACCGGCGAATTTGGCACGGGCGACGTGGAAAAGTTGAATCCGGCCGAGAGATGATTTCGCATTTCGACCGGATTTTTGCATAATATGAGCAAGCCAATTGTTTTCAGCGCCGGATCGGGAAGGCGGCAATTATTTTACCGCCTGTACGGTAACTTTATCTTTGTAACCAGTCATTCTTTGCGAAGCAGGGCTAGAGCTATATGTGTGGAATCGTGGGCTACACGCACATTTCGCGAGGACTCCAGCCGGGCGTACTAAGCGCCGGGGTGGCTGCAATTGTGCATCGCGGTCCCGACCAGCAGGGGAGCTTCACGACGCAGGAGATCTCGCTTGGCGCAACGCGGCTTCGGATTGTGGACTTTGCCGGCGGTGACCAGCCGATGCAGAGCGCCGACCGCAACATCGTGATTGTCTTCAACGGGGAGATCTACAACCATCAGGAACTGCGCGCAGAGCTTGAAGCAGAGGGCGTGAGTTTCCACACGCGCTGCGACACCGAAGTGGTTTTGAAGGCTTTCATCCAATGGGGGACAAAGTGCTTTGCACGCCTGCGGGGCATGTTCGCTGTCGCCATCTGGGTTGAATCCGAACGCCGCCTGGTGCTGGCTCGCGATCGCGTGGGCATCAAGCCGCTTTATTACTCTTTGAACGGGGGCGAACTCAGCTTTGGCTCCGAACTGAAGTGTATCTTCGCAAATCCCGATGTTCCGCGCCACATCGACCTTGCCGGCCTCAACTGCTATCTCAGCCTCAACTACGTTCCCGGGCCGTTCACGCTGGTTGAGGGGATCACGAAACTGATGCCCGGCTGCATGCTGGAGTGGCAGAATGGCCGCATCAAGCTCGGCTCCTATGTGCCTCCGGCCGCCAAGGTTCCTGCGCCTGCTTCGCTGGACGAAGCCTGCGAAGAGCTGGACAGCTTGCTTACGCAGTCTGTGAAGGAGCAGCTTGTTTCCGAAGTTCCGCTGGGCATCTGGCTGAGCGGGGGATTGGATTCATCCTCGGTTCTCGATTACGCCACAAGGCTCTCGCCCACGCGCCTGAAGACCTTCTCCATCACCTTCCACGGGAAATCCTTCGACGAGAGCCGCTACATTAAATCAGTCACGGAGCGCTACGGCAGCGACCACACCGAGTTCGACCTAGACATCCAGGCCGATTTGGCCAACGTTATCGGCGAGCTGGCCTACTACTCAGACGAGCCCAGCGCTGACGCAGGCGCCGTCCCGGTCTGGTACCTGGCCAAGATGAGCCGGAAAAACGTTACGGTGGCACTGAGCGGCGAAGGCGCAGACGAGCTTTTTGGCGGCTATCTGACGTACAAGGCCGATCGCTACAACCGCATCTTCTCTGGCGTACCACGCGCACTGCGCGCGCTTGCCCTCAACTGTGCGCGCCGTATTCCGGTTTCGGACGAAAAAATCGGCTTCGAGTACAAACTGAAGCGCTTTTTCGAGGGCTCGCTGCTATCGCCGGAAGCTGCTCACGTTTTCTGGAATGGCTCTTTTGGCGAGGACGAGAAGCAGCGAATTTTCAAGTATGCAGATGCCGCGCCACTGGCCGCGCTTCTGGCCCAGATGCACCCCGGCAACTCACTGGAACGCTATCTGGATTTTGACCAGCGATACTCGCTGCCGGACGGCATTCTCTACAAGGTGGACCGGATGAGCATGGCTCATGCCGTCGAGGTGCGCCCTCCGTTTCTTGACGATCGCATTGTTGCATTCGCTGCGCGTTTGCCCGAGCGCTTCAAGCTGGCCGGACTCCAGAGCAAAGTGGTGCTGCGTCACCTGATGCGGAACTCGCTGCCGCCTGCTGTTCTGCGACGGCCAAAGACCGGATTCGATATTCCCATTCACGAGTGGTTCCGCAGCGTACTTCGCCCACTGCTGCTTGATACGCTCAGTGAAAGCGCCGTCACGGAAAGTGGCCTTTTCCACTGGCCCGCCGTCCACCGCCTCATCGACGAGCACCTGAACCGCAAGGCCAACTGGGGGTACCAGTTGTGGGGCTTGGTGACATTGATCCTGTGGATGAAGCGCTGGAAGGTGGAAGCGCCGGCCGGCCAAGCAGCGGCCCGGGTCCAGCACGGCGAGGTTCTGACGGACGAGACCTCGCAGATCTGGCAACCCGCACCTTATTCAGCGCGATCGACGGACAGCTCCCCTTCCTGAGAGCAGCGCGAACTTGCCCTGCATCAGCGCATGTTCGCCAACTGCTCCGCTACCGCGAAGCCCCCGGCGCTGAGAATTCCAGGAACATTGAAGTGCTCGAGATAATCCGCATCAGACGCCAGACTGGGCGTGTCTTCCAAGTGCAAGGAAACAGGAACATCGCTGACGGCGGCGACGAAGGTGGTCTACACAGCCGCGTCTCCGTGCGGATTGAGCACGCTTGGATGATTCGCCTTTCTGTTACGAGGGCGGTAGAGATTGCCACCCAAGTAGAAGCCGGGCAGGGGCTGGAGTCCCGCTGCAACCAGTATCTGGTTGTGCAGGAAGGCTTTCCGGAGTTCCCAGGCCTTAAGGCTGGTAAACGCCGGCAGCGGCAGATGGGTGTCCTTGGTTACGATGGCGGTGTTGCGCGCATCCTCGGGCGGGACTGCGGCTGCCTGAGCCGCCAGCCGCACGCTGCTTGCGCAACAGATCGTCGCCAGCGCAACACGATTGAAGCCCTGCCTTGAAGCACTTACACATATTTGCCATATGTACTTCCTTACTTTCCCGTGGTCATTGCATGAATAAAAAAGCAAGATGACATCGATCCGGGAGCAGCAAAAATTGACTGGATGAACATTGCCACATACGCGAAGTTTCAACGATTTGCGCATTAGGCTGCAGATTTTTCTGGAAGTCAATATACTTGAAAATAGATAAACATGTTTCTAATTCGTTTTTTAAAGGCTTGAATTGCAATTTTTTTCCACTGCGCAGTGCTTCGGCTATCTGGCATTTGTTCTTGGCGTATCGGCTTTTTTACAGAAAAGCGATCGCAAGCTGAGGACGCTGAATGGCAGTGAAAGTCTTGTTTACGCCGTCCATTTCTTCCTGCTGGGTAATCCCTGCGCTTCCGCCAGCGCATTGGTGTCAGGCACACGCTCTTTTCTGTCTCTGAAGGTGCGCTCACCGTTTCTTGCCGCAGCGTTCGTCCTTGTAAATGTGGCTTTTGGCTTTGCATTAGCCAAAAGCGCCGCCGGATGGCTGCCTGTGATCGGGTCTTGTTTTGCAACCCTGGCGATCTTTCTTATGCGAGGGGTCAGGATGCGGTTGGTGCTCCTGGTAAGCACCTTGTGTTGGCTGGCAAACAACATCCTGAGCGGATCGATTGGCGGCACGCTGCTGGAATTTACCATTGCAGCCGCGAACATTGTGACGGTGACCCGCATGTTGAACGCGCGCTCTCACCTGAGCGATCCACAGGCAAGTCCCGGCATTCAAAATAAGTAACGATCCATAAGAAAAGAAGCAACAATCAATAAGATGAGGCGGCAGTTTGGAACTGCCGCCCCATCTTTGTGTAGCTTGCGCGCATATTGTGTGCGCACTTTGTGGCTTCAAGCAACTTCAGGCTGCGCGGGCGTGAGTTCGAAGTCCACGTGCTGAGCGCCCAGGGTTGGATGGTGTGCGGTTAGGCGCACCTTGCCCGGCTGCTCTCCGGCGCGAATCCAGATGGCCCCCGTGCCTCCGACCAGCGCAAAGGGATTGTCGCCGATGATCTCTGCGGGTCCGCTCAACTCGAATTGGATGGCATCGGCGGCAAACGGACGAATGGCGCCGAACTCGTCGGTTACACGCAGAACCACGCGGGTGGTGTCAGCTCCATCGGCTACTAATTTGGTGTCGTCGGGGCGCAGCGCAAATTTCTGGTCGATGCCCTTGCCGGAGAAGTTCCGCGATATTACCTGTTTGCCCTGAATGTACCCGTCGATGCGCAGGTCGCCCCATTCAGGATGAGTGTGTTTCAGATTGGTCGAGAAAGGCGCGTATTTGAGATGCGCAAACTCTGTCCGGTCCGGATCAGCCTCCGCCACCAGCGTGTCGTCTATATAAAACTTGAGATGGTCGCAGTTCGAACAGACCACGGCATCGGTAAAGCCCACGCTTTCGTCCCCGTGCGCCCAATGGAAGGCGGGCTCCAGCACAATCTCTTCCTCTGGATCGCACTGTGACTTGTAAAATCCAGCGGCCGGCTTCGGCTCGCGGAAGATGTCTGTGACTCCGTGGTAGCAGATACGGTCGCCCGATCCGAAGTTGTTGTGGGTGTTGTAATCGAAGGCGCACCAGCCGATGCCGCCTGCGTACTGCGGATTCGAGGCCAACTGGTCGTGAATCCGCGCATGGCGCAGAGTGTGTTCACGCAGCCGTTCGACGTTGTCGATGGTCTTGGTTGGGAAGGTGTGGCCGACGAACTCCGTATTCAGGTAGAGCGGATGATTTGGCGCGCGCAGCGGGAACCCAAAGTCGTTGATCGTGAATACGTCTTCCAGTAGTTCCGACTCTTCGAAGTTACGAATTCCGCCTATTTGCCGCGTCGTGTCCAGCTTGCGCGCCATGGCGTTGGTTCGCGTGTAGAAGTCGTGATTGTCGCGCGATTCGTTGATGCGCACGCCCCATAGGATGATGGCTGGATGGTTCCAGTCGCGGCGAATCATACGGCTCACGTTGTCGACAGCAATGTCCTGCCACGCAAGGTTGCCGATGTGCTGCCATCCGGGAATCTCTTCGAGCACCAGCAAGCCGATTTCGTCGCACTCGTCCAGAAAATGCCGCGACTGCGGGTAGTGCGAGGTGCGCACAATGTTGCACTTCAGGTTTTTGCGCAGTATTTTGGCGTCCTGCCGCTGTACGCGTCCCGGCATTGCCTGGCCCACCCAGGGGAAGGTCTGATGCCGGTCAAGGCCGCGCAGCTTCACCACTGTGCCGTTCAAACTGAATCCCTGCGGCGTGAACTTTGCTTCGTGGAAGCCGATGCGGCGGGTGTCGTTGTCGAGCAGACGGCTGCCGTGCAGCAGGCGGACTTCGACGCGGTAGAGCTTGGGCGACTTCAGTCCCCACAATTCGATGGCGCCCAGATTGTCGAGGTGGAGAGTGACGGGTGTGGCAGTACCGACGGCTGCCGTCACGTCCTGCGACGTTTTTGCCAACTGTTTGTCGCCGTCGTAGAGCGCGGCCTCCAGAGTCAGGCCGTTTTCCGCGGTTTTGCTGGCGCTTTCCAGGAAGCACTGCACGTCGAGCGTAGGCTTTCCGGAGAGAACATCCTTGGGCTGCGCGAAGACGTTTTCGATGTACGTGGGTGATACTAACCGCAGCGAAACCTCGCGGTAGATGCCGCCGAAAGTCAGATAGTCGACCTCGTTTCCGAACGGAGGAATGTCTGCGCGCTCGGTGGAGTCCACTTCAACGGCGAGTACGTTCTCGCCGTTCCAGTCCACGTGCTCCGTCAACTCAAACGAGAAGGGCGTGAAGCCGCCCTTGTACTCGCCCAGGCGCACGCCGTTCAACCAGACGGTGGAGGCCGTCATCACGCCTTCGAAGTCCACAAAGATGCGCTGTCCGCGCGCTGCGGCCGGCAGCCGGAAACGCCGCCGATAGATCGAGATGAATTCGTAGGTCTTTTCGTCGAAGCTGTGCCACGGCAGGCGAATGTTTGTGTGCGGAATCGTTACGCGCTCGAAGCTGCTGTCGTTGAACAGCCGCTCATGCGCGGCAGCAGTCGCCTTGGGGCTATAACGCCAGCGGCGGTTGATGGGCAGCACCAGACGCCCTTTGGCGGCAGGCGCGGTTCCTGCGGCAAACCCAGTCGAGGGAACCATCGCCGAAGCGGCAATCAGTGTTCCAGTGGTCTTCAAAAAATCACGACGGTCCATAACACTCCTTGGCAACAGACAAATTGAGCTTCAGCCTTGCCGGAGCGCCTTCTTCGGCACGCGCGCAAGGCAGGAATCCGAGATAGGGGATATTGTAGACGTTTACACCCAAGTCGCTGTACTTCCTTTTGAATACTCTTCTTGCACGTGCCACCGCCGCTCGATAGAGTTTCCCTTGCGCGGAGTCTGGGCATATTCCGCTCTTCCAGCCTTATCTCTGCCGTTCAACAAGGAGTCCCATGAATCGTCGCGACATGCTGAAGCTTTCGTCTCTGGCCGTAGCTTCCGCTTCTGCTTCCGCGCTGGCTGAATCCTCAGCAAAGCACGCGAATACTGCTGCTGGGCGTTCCATTGCACGCTGGGACTACATTGAACTCAATTTTGCCGGACCGTCTGCTGGCAATCCATTTCTTGACGTATCGTTGAGCGTCACATTTCGCTTCGAACACCGCTCTTTGGAAGTAGCAGGATTCTACGACGGTGCGGGCTCCTGCAATATCCGCTTTATGCCGGACGAACTGGGCGCATGGAGTTGGGCGACATCGAGCAATGCTCCTGCTCTGGACGGCAAATCCGGCGCATTCCAGTGCATTGCACCCGAAGCCGGCAATCGCGGACCCGTTTCCGTTCGTGATACCTTCCACTTCGGCTATGCCGACGACACGCCATGCTTCCGGGTGCCTGCTCCGGCAAAAGTGGAGCTCAAGCTTCCTGGCACTCCATGGGGTAGCGTCTGGTTCCGCGAAAAGGGCGTTGTGTAGATGTAGAGGCTCGAGATTCAACCCTTGGCCGGTGTCTGCGAGAAGGGTATTTCAGTACGGCTTTTCAGTTTGCCGGGAGTGACAATTCCGGAACCTTGCACAAGCGCGCCGTGACACGCTGCTTGGGTAAGCGATAACCTAGGGAGTACGCGAGCGGCGCGTCAGAAGGAGTATTCAGTCCCCATGCCTATACAAACCACGTCCAAAATTTGGCATAATGGCAACCTCATTCCCTGGGAGCAGGCCACCCTGCACGTCATGAGCCACGTTGTTCACTACGGCTCCAGCGTTTTTGAGGGCATCCGATGTTACGGGCAACCGCAGGGCTCGGCCATTTTCCGGCTTCCCGAGCACATGCAGCGGCTGCTGGATTCGGCCAAAATTTACCGCATGGAAGTGCCGTACACGCTGGAAGAGCTGTGCGCCGGCGTGGTTGATGTGGTTGAGGCCAACGGTGTATCGCCCTGTTATATCCGCCCCATCGTGCTGCGCGGATACGGAGAGATCGGCGTCAGCCCCAAAGGCTCGCCCATCGAGGTCTACATTGCCAACTTCCCGTGGGGCAAATACATCGAGAGCCAGGGTGGCGCGGACGTCTGCATCTCCAGTTGGAACCGTCTCGCTCCGAACACCATGCCCGCTCTTGCCAAGGCTGGCGCCAATTATATGAACTCGCAATTGATCCACATGGAAGCTGAAGCGAACGGCTACCAGGAGGGGATTGGGCTGGACGTGAATGGTTTGGTCAGCGAGGGCTCTGGTGAAAACGTCTTTGTCGTACGCAACGGCGTTATCTTTACTCCGCCCCTGGGCAGCTCAGCTTTGTCTGGTATTACCCGTGACAGCGTGCTCACCCTGGCTCGCCACCTCGGCTTGCCGGTTACCGAACAGAGCCTGCCGCGCGAACTGCTCTATATTGCCGACGAGGTATTTTTCACTGGCACTGCCGCCGAGGTGCAGCCGATTCACTCCATCGACCGCATTGTCATTGGCGACGGAAAGCCCGGCGAAATCACCAAGAAGATTGCCGATGAGTTCTTTGCGATCGTCAATGGCTTGAAGCCGGATCGCTTTGGCTGGCTGACTCCGGTGAAGGTCAATGCCAGCGAACCGGTAAGAGCATAAGCCTTTCGAGTGTTCGATTCTTACGGGCTGCTCCTTTCTCTGACAGCATTACGCCGCCGGAGAAAGGGGCAGCCCGTTGCCGTTCTGAGCAAAAATTTATTCCGATGCAGGGAGCAGCGCGATGCGGTGTGTCATCGCTGGCTTCGGCTATATAAACAAGTCTGTAACAGCCTGTATATAATTCTGTGACAATTGGTTCGATACAATCAATATATGTCCTCATTCTCTCGCTCATTTCATGCGATTATTTGTTCTTTCGTTGCCGTTGTTCTGATCATTCTTCTTCCGGTTTCTACGCCGGCGCAGGTCTTCGCAGGCCATCCCAAGCTGATTGTCATCGTGGTCATCGACCAGTTCCGCGGCGACTATCTCCAGCGCGATCGCAGCGAGTTCAAAGGGCGCGGCTTCAAGCTCTTTATGGATGAAGGCGCGTGGTTCACCGATTGCTACTTTGACTATGCCAACACCAAGACCGCGCCGGGGCACGCGACCATCGGGACAGGCGCTTACACCGACGGTCATGGCATCAACGCCAACGACTATTGGGACACATCGCGGTCCTATACGCACAAGGTCAGTGCGGTTGAGGACGAGCGATACCAACTGGTAGGTCTGCCGACTGACAACCAGTCTGGCGGAAGCAGGATCGGCACTTCGCCGCGCAATTTGCGCGCCACTACACTGGGCGATGAGTTGCGACTGGCCACACAAGGGCGTGCCCGTGTTTACGGCGTTTCCATCAAAGACCGCGCGGCGATTTTGCCCGCGGGACAGGCTGCCAACGGGGCCTTCTGGGTTGACGGTTCCAGCGGCCAGTTCATTACTTCCTCCTACTACATGGAGCACCTGCCGGAGTGGGCGCGGACCTTCAACGCCAGCGACCGCAAGGCCGTGATAGCGCGCGAAGCCGGAGTCAAAGACATTTCAAAATCCTTTGGCCAGGTACTGGGAACTCCGGCAGCGAACCGCTACGAACTGGATTTTGCCAAGGCACTGATTACGGGAGAGAAACTCGGACAGAATGGAGTTACAGACCTGCTTGTGGTTTCGCTTTCGCCCAACGACATTCAAGGCCATCAATTCGGGCCTGATTCGAAATCCGAAGAACAGATGATTCTGGGCCTGGATAAGGATCTGGACGGGTTTAATTCCTGGCTCGACCAGACCGTTGGCCTCAAGAATGTGTGGCTCGCACTAACCGCCGACCATGGTGTTGCGCCGCTTCCCGGCGAGGCTGCAAAGTTGGGTATCCACTCGGCGGTTCTTGACATGAATGCGCTCTACGCAAAGCTGGACGAGGGCTTGAACGCGCGCTTTTCGCCCGGCAAACAGGCGGAGTACCTGATGCCGGATTCGGACATGCCGTACATCATTCTGGATCGCAGGGTATTCGAGAAGCTGGGAGTGGACGAAAAGACAGCGGAAGATTATTTGGCAACGCTTCTGCCTGAAGCCGTTGCCAGCCAGGCGCCGCAACCGGAGCAGGCTGGCCAACGCATCCCGTCCGCGCCGCAGGTGTCTGGGGTTTATACGCGGCTGGAGATGGCACACGGACAGTTGCCGCTTTCAGAGATGGGCCGCATGTTGGGTCACAGTTACGCGGATCACGGCACCTGGAACGCGATGCTGGTGCTGGACGCCTATCAAGAGCCGGGAACGGGCGCCTTCAGCGGAACCACGCACTACACTCCATGGTCCTACGACCGTCATGTGCCGCTGGCTTTCTTCGGGACGCCGTTTATTCCTGGCGAGTATCATGAGCGTGTGGCTCCTGTGGATCTGGCAGTCACGCTGGCTTCTCTGGCCGGCGTCAATCAGCCGTCCGCGGCGGTGGGCCGGGTGCTGACAGAGGCGCTCAAGCCGATTAAGCCAACCCGTCAAACAGCCGGACAATAGATAGCCTTCGGATCGAGACGGGCAAGACTAAACAAGAAGGAAGATAGCGGCCAAGTGAAACCCGACATGAGAGTGAAGTTGGCTGGCATGGAGCTGGTCAATCCAGTGATTGCAGCCAGCGGAACTTTTGGCTATGGCATCGAGTTTGAAGAGATTGTCTCGCTGGACAAGATCGGCGGATTTGTCAGCAAGGGCATATCGCTGGAGCCGATAGCCGGCCACGCCGCGCCCCGCATTGTTCAGACGGCGGCGGGCATGCTGAATGCCATCGGATTACAAAATGTGGGCGTGGAGGAATTCATCGCCCGCAAGCTGCCGCCGCTTAGCCGCTATCCGCAATGCAATGTGATCGTCAATGTTTTTGGCTATACGTCGGGCGACTACTGCGCTGTCATCGAGCGGCTCAACGATGCCAAGGGCATTGCGGCTTACGAGTTGAATGTTTCCTGTCCCAATGTTCAAGCCGGCGGCATGGCTTTCGGCTCCGATGCGGGTGAACTCGAATATCTGGTGCGGCACGCCAAGTCGGTTTCAACCCGGCCGCTCATCGTAAAGCTATCGCCTAATGTAACGTCCATCGCCAGCATGGCCAAAGTGGCCGCCAATGCCGGTGCGGACGCGGTCAGTCTGGTTAACACGTTTCTGGCCATGTCGATCGACATAGAAACCCGCAAGCCTCGCCTGAGCAATATCACGGGGGGCCTTTCTGGTCCGGCGATTAAGCCCATTGCCCTGCGCATGGTTTACGAAACGGCCCGCGCCGTGAGCATTCCGATCCTGGGCATGGGCGGCATCGTTACCCCGGAAGATGCGGTCGAGTTCCTACTGGCCGGTGCTACTGCGGTCGAGGTCGGCACAGCCAA
>Ga0255356_1002203_pt1 | contig 11444 bp, 7 predicted proteins | sample HBST100metaG_FD_189944 | JGI IMG/M metagenome (GOLD analysis project Ga0255356, IMG submission 189944) | Peat soil microbial communities from Stordalen Mire, Sweden - H.B.S.T100 | ecosystem: Environmental > Terrestrial > Soil > Wetlands > Peat | place: Sweden: Norrbotten County, Stordalen Mire... | reverse complement strand
TAGATAAGCCGGGAGCAACTGTCGCAGGTGAGTAGTTCGCCTTCGCGCAGTTGGTTCCAGGTCTGAGGACGGATGCCCATGCGGCAGCCGGTGCACTGCTGATTTTCAACACGAGCAAGGCCGGTGCCGCGAGAGCCGCAGAGGCGGTCAAAACGAATGAGTGACTCGGCCTCGATGAGCGGACGGAGGGCCTCGCGCTCGACGGTGAGCGCAGCCAGTTCGCGGTCGAACTCGGCCTGGCGAAGGGCGACACCGGCGCGGGTTTTATCAAGAGCCGAAGCGGACGACTCAACCTGGGTGCGGGTTGCGGCAAGGGCGGCTTCCTGAGCCTCGGTGCGCTCAAGGCTGGTAATCTCCTCGCCTTCAAGACGCTCAACTTCAGTCTCGGCAAAGCGTAGCTCGTGTTCGACGGCCTCAGCCTGCTCGGGAGTGGTAAGTGAGTCCTGTTGTGCACGATAGCGGACGACCTTCTTGCGGAGGGCGTCGATCTCGCGCTCGAGACGGGTGCGGAGGGTCTCCTCGCGGGTGAGAACGGCCGAGGCTTCAGCCGCCTGGTGCTCGGCTGCGGCCAAGTCTGCCTTGGCCTGAACGATCTCAGCCGGCAGCGCGTGCAGAGCCTTTGTGAGGCGAGTACGTTCCAACTCTACCGCTTGCAGCTTTACGAGGTTTTCAATATGCTTTTGCATCCGTGTTATGAAGTCTACGTCATTCACCGTCTCATTAGATAATGGGGCCTCTTGAGATTGATGGCTGAAGAGCAAATCTGAGCTTCGTCAAATCACCGATGCTTGCGAAAATGAAGACCAAATTGGGAGGCGGGTGTGGCCGAGGTACGGGAAGGATTCTGGCGTAAGCACCGGTGGGCAAAGTGGGTTGCGGGCGGATTGCTGCTGGCTCTGGCGACGGCGGCCGTATTTGTGGATTTGGGGCTGCGACAGGCAGAGCCGTATTTGCGCGCACGCATTGTGGAGGGGCTTGAGAATCGCTTTCGCGCTCGGGTGGAGCTGGACAGCTTTCATCTGTCGCTGGTGGATGGGCTGTGGGCCGAAGGCAAGGGGTTGCGCATCTGGCCGCTGGCGAGCAGTTCTACGGGCGAGCCGCTGATCCGGCTTGCGACGTTTCGCTTTCATGCTCCACTCACGTACCGGCCGGGCGATCCAATTCACGTTTCGGTGGTGGAACTGAAGGGGCTGCGCATCGATCTACCGCCGAGGTCGCACTTTGAGCATGGCGCGGCGGTAGATGTGGGCGGTTCTGAATCTGTTGGCAGGCGCAGGGATGCGATGGCCGGGCTGGTGCGTTTTGACGTGGAGACGATGGAGTGCACGGACGCTGAACTGGTGATGGAAACCAGCAAGCCGGGCAAGCTGCCGCTGGATTTTGCGATAGCACACCTGAAGCTTACGGGCATTTCCTCAGGCGGGGCGATCCGCCCTCAGGGCGACAACCGGCCTTCTGGAATCCCGGCAATTGGGTTTGACGCTGAGCTGACCAATCCACGGCCGGTGGGGACGATTCATACAACGGGGAGCTTTGGGCCCATAGATGGCGCCGATTTGGGAGAGAGCCCGCTCGATGGCAACTACCGCTTTGAGCACGCGGACCTTGCTAGTTTCAAGGGGCTGGCGGGAATTCTCTCGTCGACTGGGCACTACGCGAGCACGCTGCGCGACATAACTGTGGATGGGCAGACGGAGACGCCGGATTTCCGATTGACGCACTTCGGAAATGCGATGCCGTTGCACACGCACTTTCATGCACGGGTGGATGGGACGAACGGAGACACTTGGCTGGAGCCGGTGGATGCGACGCTGGGCCGCTCGCACTTTACCGCTCAAGGACAGGTTGTGCGTGTCTTCGCCTCGAATGCAGGCGGGCTCCCGCGAAGCCTCGGTCATGATATTGCCTTGACAGTGATCGTAAATAAGACGCGGATTGATGACTTTCTGCGGTTGGCCAGCCACTCGGCAACGCCGTTGCTGACAGGGGAGGTGACGGCGAAGACAAAGCTGCACATTGTGCCCGGGCCGGCTCCGGTACATGAGCGGCTTCAGCTTGCGGGCAATTTTGTGCTGGACGATGCCCGTTTTACCAGCGCGAAGATTCAGGGGCGGATTGCGCAGCTAAGCCTACGCGGGCAGGGTCGCCCCGGAGAAGTGAAGACCACCGATCCAACGAGCATCCGGTCGAAGATGCAAAGCAGTTTCCAAATGGCGGGCGGAGTGATAACGCTGCAAGGGTTGGAGTACACCGTGCCAGGTGCGACGATTGAACTGAATGGCACTTATGGGCTCGATGGCGGCGCGATGAACTTTGAAGGAACTGCGAAGATGGAGGCCTCTGTCTCGAAGATGGTGGGCGGCTGGAAGGGATTGCTGCTCACGCCAGCCGACCGCTTCTTCAAGAAGGACGGAGCTGGAGCAGAGGTCCCCATCCACATAGAGGGAACGCGCGATGAACCGAGATTCGGGATTGACTTCGACCGGATGAGGAAGCCCAGCCGCCTACGAGATCAAGGCCAGACCGGGTCCCCTCCGCCGCAGGATGCGCACCAAACCGGCCAACCCACTGCTCAGCAACAATAGCGTTCCCGGTTCTGGGGTCAGCACTGGAGGAGTCGTCTCCGCTGCAGCGGTGAAGGTTCCAAACCCAAAACTTCCGTTGTTCTCAGCCCATCCATCAGTGCCGGCTCCGCCGCCTGTTTGCCACAAGTTGAGTTCCAAGCCATCAAAGCTGAAGAGCAGGCCATCAGGGTCAAGAAACTGGGCGGGACCACTCCCGGGGAATAGCAGGTCGTCATACGCAAAGAAAAGCGAGGCGGACACCGAGGAGTTGCTGGGACCGTTGGGATTCGAGATCAGGCTGATGGATCCGCTGTTTACGCCGTCGGTAAAAACACCGGTTCCGCTGGTAATGAACCATTCGCCCGAACCCTCATCCGTACCGACCAGAGTGCCGGAGCCTGAGACGCCTCCACCATCGGAGAAGGAGAAGGTGAAAGAGTCTGCCATTGCAATGGGAACGATCAAAAGTGCGACTACCAATACGAGTAAAGTTAGCAACCCTTTCTTCATCTATGCCTCCAGAAGTCAGCCCCATGGCTTCTAAGCAACAACCACCCAAAATGTGAGTGCGATCACATCGCGATAATCAACAAATCATTCATATCCCAATCTTTCGATGCGCGCAAGTGTTTTCTGTTGGGTTTTTTCTGTAATGGCGAATCGCCAGACTCGGGCCTGGGAAGCGAATTCAAAAACCATGGCCAGCTCATGCCCATTCGCTTTGGCCTGAGTGTAACTTGGCTGTTCTGGCGGTCGGGTATAATTCTCCGTTGCTTCAAGATGAAGCAGCGGAGGAAGTGAATGGACGTTATCTTCTTAATCCCGCTGGGAGCATTGGCTCTCATCGTTCTCATTGTGATTCTGGGAAGTTTCTTTACCGTGAACACGGCAGAGGTGGCCGTGATTACGCGTTTTGGCAAGTTTCTTCGGGTTGCCGATCCGGGATTGAACTGGAAGCGGCCATTCTTTGACACCGTCACAGGCAATGTAAGCCTGCGCGTGAATCAGATCTCGCTGACGATGGAGACCAAGACCAAGGACAACGTTTTTGTCACCATTCCGATTTCGGTGCAGAATCGGGTGCGCCCGGAGAAGGTCTACGACGCGTTTTATAAGTTGTCTGACCCGACGGCGCAGATCAAAAGCTATGTGGAGCAGGTGATTCTGGGCCATGTGCCTGGGATGACGCTGGATGAGGTCTTTGCCTCGCAATCGAGCATAGCCGCGGCGGTGAAGTTGGAACTAGATGCTGACATGGCGACCTTCGGCTTTGAGATTGTGAATGTGCTGGTGACCGATATCGTTCCTGACGCCAAGGTGAAGTCGGCGATGAACGACATCAACGCAGCACAGCGCGAACAGGTGGCCGCGAACGCCAGGGGCGAGGCGGAGAAGATTCTAGTGGTCAAGAAGGCCGAGGCCGAGGCAGAGAGCAAGGCTCTGCAAGGGCAGGGCATCGCCAATCAACGGAAGGCGATTATCGAAGGGCTACAGACTTCGGTTGAGCAGTTTCAGAAGGCGGTCGAAGACGCGTCGGCGAAGGAGGTCATGCAGTTGGTACTGGTGACGCAGTATTTTGACACGCTGAAGTCCATCGGCGAGAACGATAAGACGAATACTCTGTTTCTCTCTCACTCGCCGGGTGCGGTGAAGGATGTCTCGGAGCAGATCATGCAGTCGATGCTGGTGGCAGAGCGGGCGAAAGAGTAATTGAAGACGGCTAGCTTCCCATCCTTCCCGCAAGAGGCACGGAAAGGATGGGGAAGTGTCACCTTACACTGTCCGAGAAATTGCTTTCTCTGCCTGAACACATGAATCAGACCAGCTCCACCTCGATCTTTTTGGCTTCGGGGTCTAGCTTGGTGATTTTGAAGGATCGGATTTGGCCTTGGGTCAGGGGATCGGGTTTGGATTGGGGCGCGGGGGCTGTGCCTTGCCAGCGGGCTTTCAGCATTGATCCCAGGCTCGATAGGTCGGGCTTGGGCAATTCTGGCTTGGGACTGGATTTGAGCTCGACCTGCACCTCGGGTGCGACGGCTGGGGCAGCTGTGGCGAAAGTGGTGCAACAGGTGGCGCGTATGCCTTCGCCTAGCTCAACGTGGGTGAGGGTGGGCGACTGCTCGACGACACGGCCGGAGACTTCATCGCCAACCTTGTGCTCGGCGATGTACTCGTCGATTGCTGTGGGGATGAGCTGCTTCATGCTGAGCTTGATCTGGCGCTTTTCGGTGTCGATGGCAAGGACTTGCGCCTTGACGATTTGACCGGCACGCAAGACGTCCGAGGGATGATTGATGCGCTTGTCGGCGGAGATTTCGCTGACGTGGACGAGGCCTTCAATGCCCTCGACGAGCTGAACGAAGGCGCCGAAGGCCATCAGCTTGGTGACCGGGCCTTCAATCTGCGAGCCTACCGGGAAGTTGCGGGAGACTTCGGTCCATGGATCGACGAGGGTCTGCTTGAGGCCGAGAGCGATGCGGCGCTCCTCGGGCTTGATGGAGAGGATGACAGCATCGACGCGGTCGCCCTGTTTGAGCATGTCGCTGGGATGGCGGAGCTTCTTGCCATAGGACATTTCCGAGATGTGAATGAGGCCTTCAACGCCGGGTTCGATTTCGACAAAGGCGCCGAAGTCGGCCAGGCGGGTGACCGTGCCGGTGATGCGCTGGCCGGCGACGAAGCGTTCGGGAACGGTTTGCCACGGTTCGGGCTGAAGCTGCTTGAGGCCGAGGGAGATTTTCTTGGTCTCCGGATCGATCTTGAGGATCTTTACCTGAAGCTCCTGGCCGACGGTAAGGACGTCTTCGGGCTTGGCAACGCGAGCGTGGGAGATGTCAGAGACATGGAGCAGGCCGTCGATGCCGCCCAGGTCAATAAACGCGCCGTAAGGCATGAGGGTGCTGACGGTGCCGGAGACGATTGAGCCTTCCTGCATGGCTTCACGGCGGGCCTCAGTGACACCGCGGGCCTGCTCTTCAAGAACGACGCGGCGATCGACGACTACGTTCTCGTCGGTGACGTCGAGCTTGGTGATGCGGCAAGTGATCTCAGTACCGACGAGCTTTTCGAGCTCGGCCGCGTCTTTGGTGCCGCTGCGGCTGGCGGGCATGAAGGCGCGAACTCCGACATCGACCGAGAGACCACCTTTGATAACTTCCGTGACAGTGCCGACGACGGCGAGCTTCTCAGCGAATGCGGCCTCGAGAGCCGACCAGTCGCGGGGCTGGGCAACCTTAAAGCGGGAGAGCTCGTAATAGTGCTCAGTGTTACGGCCGGTGACGGAGACAGGGAAGGCGTCTCCTGGTTTGACGGCTTCTGCATTGTTGTCAAAGGCCGAGCGGGGAAGGACACCCTCAGTCTTATAGCCGATGTCGAGAAAGACCTGGTCGGCGGAGAGCGAGACAACGACGCCTTGGAGCTGCTTGGCTCCCGGCTCAGCCTTGTGCGAGTGGCTGTTCTCGAAGGCGCTAAGGAGATCGGCAAAGGACTCAGCTGGCTCGTCGGCTGGTTCAGGAACCGGTTCAGCGATTGGAGCAGGAATCGACTTAGGAGCCAGCTCCGGGGTTTTCTCGGCGATTGGCTCAGGCGTGTTTTCGGGGACGGGGAGGGATTTTTCGAGGTTGTCGTTGGTCATGATGTTTACCCCTCCATTCTCCCACGATTTAGCGGGGGATGCAGTACGCGGCAGATTGAGGATCGAGGTTTCCCGCACAAGAGCGGAAAAAGGCACGTGGATAGTAGGGCAAGCATGCCGGTATGTGCACAAAAACAGCGAGTTAGCGCCGCAGCAGGTTATCGCCGCTTCGCCGGGTTAGCGAACTAGTGGACCGCATAGTTTGAACGGCGACGGGAGCGGGCTTGCTTTCCCTGGCCTTAGAATTGAGGGGACGAATCCGAGCCAGGGAGAAATGCAGATGAGCAACAGTTCAAGGAGAAGCTTTCTGAAAGCTACGGCAGCCGTTGCGGCAGCGGCCAGCGTAGGCGCAGGCCGGCTGGCGGCCAAACCACTGGGGCTGCCCATCGGTCTGCAGCTCTATAGTGTGCGCGAACTGCTGCCCAAGGATTTTGACGGGACGCTGGCTAAGGTGCGCTCCGCGGGCTACACAGAAGTCGAGGCGGCGGGCTACTACGACCGCACGGCGGCGGATTTTCGCAAGGCGATGGATAAAGCGGGGCTGCGCTGCACGAGCGCGCATCATACGTTGGCGCTGCTGCTGGCGCATCTGGACGAGCTGATCGAATATGGCCATGCGCTGGGACTGGATTACATTATTTGCCCCTGGCCGAGGCGACGCGACCCGGCGCAGACCGGAGAGCTCATGCTAAACGATTGGCGCTGGGTAGCGGACGAGCTGAACCGCATTGGCGAGAAGGTAAAAGCCGCAGGAATGACCTTCGGCTACCACAATCACGGGCCGGAGTTTGGCTCGGAGGGCGGGGTGGTTTTTTACGACGAGTTGCTGCGACTGACCGATCCGAAGCTGGTGTGCTTTGAGATGGATTGCGGCTGGGTGGCTGCGGCTGGGCGCAACCCAGTGGAGTTTTTTAGCAAGACGCCGGAGCGCTTCCCTCTGCTGCATGTGAAGGATATGGTGAAGGGGACGAATGGCGAGTTCCACTCGACGGTAATGGGCCGGGGAGTGGTGGATTACAGGCCTATTCTGCGCGCTGCCACGAGCCTCAAGCATTACTACATCGAGCAGGAGGAGTTCGACATGGATACCATGGAGGCTCTTCGGCTGGATGCGGCGTATATGAAGAAGTTGGAGCTGTGAGTCGGATGCACGCGGAGAGGTCTTAATCTCCTGTGGTCACCGCAGTGAGGTCCTGGCCACTGATGGCGGCACAGTCAATGGACAGGCAACTGCCAAGTTCGCAGAAGTCCTTGTCCCAGCGTGGGTGATCGTCGGGGGTCAACGCGGTGAGCGCGTAGCTGGAGGTGCGCAGGATCTCATACCAGATGTTCTGCGCCTGCCAGAGATTCAGATCAAAGGGCAACTCGGCCAGCCTGCGGCTCAGCACCAGCGCCCGATCCAGGCTCTCAAGCAACCCAGAGGACATTTGCAGCTCGACCATGGCACGCTTCATGCGCAGGTCTGCGATGAAGGAGAGAGTGGGTGTTTCCAGAGAGACCTGATCGGCTTTGGCCAGAGAGAGGTAGGAGCGCAACACAGCTTGGTCGATGGGATCAGCCTCAAGGGCGTGGCGCAGGCCCGCGTTAATGGCAAAACCGGCAGCAAGGGTAAGGGCAGGCGGCTTGGGCAGGCCAGCCTGGGAGAGAAAGTGCAAGAGGCTGGCGTGATCTTCGTAGATGGTGGTGAGGGAGTTCTCGATGTCAGAGAGCGTGGAGTTGAGGATGAGTTGCACAATGCGCCGCTGCTCGTCGGTGAAGAGCGAGGTCAGTGAGTAGTCCATGTGGCCGAAGTAACGGTCAAGCAAGCGAATCACCTCGGGGAAATCGGCGCGTTGAACGTGTTCGGCAGCCTCGCTGGCAAAGGCCTCGAAGGCGGCGGCGTCTTCCGGCTGATAAGTCTTAACTGCGGCTGTAATATTCTGGTCGCCAAAATGCAAAACTGCAAAGGAGAAACCGCCCTCCTTGCCCGTGATGGCACCGACGATCCTGGCCCTGCCCACAGCGAGCCGCCCGCGGCCAGAGGTATACACATCGTAGGAGTTGCGCCAGACACGGAAGCAGAATAGGTCGGTCTCTTCGGAAAAGGAGGAGAAGATCGAGCTGATGGCGTAATGGGCCGCGACCTGTTCCAGGCCCAGCTTCTTGGTTCTAACCTGTTCCTGGTAGATGAGGGCACCATCACCGGCTGCGGCGACATTCGAGCGGGCCTCAGACATACGGGCCAGAAATGCCGGTTCCAGAGACGCGGCGAGTTCGCCAAAGACCTCTCGGGCGAGTTGCAGCACGCGGGCAGCATAGGCAATTACCTGCACGGTCTCGATGCCCGAGATGTCGTCAAAGAACCAGCCACAACTGGTGTACATGAGCTGAGTGTGGCGCTGCATCTCCATCAATTCCAGAGCATGCACGCGTTCCTCAGCCGTGAGTTCGCGAAGCTGGTGAGTGTGGAAGAATTGCTCCAGCGACTGTTGACTGTGGTCGAAGACGACCTCGATATATCCGTCGCGAGCTGCCCAGACATCTTTGAAGAATCCAGCCCCCTCCTGCTCGGTCAACGGAACAAGCGCGTCGCGCAGCTCATCGAGGGCCTTGCGGAGCGGAGCGCGCCAAGCCTGATTCCAGCCCTGTTTACCGCCGTTGCAGCCGCAGTTGGAGCGCCAACGCTCGACGCCATGCTCGCAGCTCCAGGAGGTGTTCTCGACGATCTCGGCTTCGTACTCTGGAGGAAACTGCTCAAGAAAACAGCCGTAGTTGGTCAACTTGACGGTCTTGTCGTTTTCGAGCAGGCGCAGCGCGTATGCAAGAGCCATTTCGCCGTACTTGTGGTGGTGACCGTACGATTCTCCATCGGTTGCTACATGAACCAGTTGCGGCTGAGTGTCGTCTTTGAAGCTGGCTTTGAGACGCAAGGCAAGGTTCTCGCCGGAGTTGAGCAGCCCTTCAAAAGCGATGGCCCGCGAGGTTGGGCCGTCATAGAAAAAGACAGCGATGGAAAGGCCAGAGGCAAAGCGGACAAGATATGGGCGCGTGGTGTCCACGGTAGCGCCGGGAGTCTCTGTCCAGTTTGCACCGTCTTTTAGTGGGCGAATGCGCTTGGCCTGGTGCGGCGCGAGGACAGTAAACTTGATGCCGTGCTGGGCCATCAGCTCCAGCGATTCGGAGTCGGCCGCAGTCTCGGCAAGCCACATGCCTTCGGGCATTTCACCGTAGTGGCGCCGGTAGTCGGCGATGCCCCAGCGAATCTGAGTGATGCGGTCGCGGCGGCTGGCGAGCGGCAGAATGATGTGGTTGTAGACCTGCGCCATGGCCGAGCTGTGGCCGCCAAAGGTTTTTCGGCTGCGACGCTCGCCGTCCAAAACCATGCGGTAAGTGCGGGGTGCGTTCTCCATCAGCCAGCTCAGCAGCGTTGGACCAAAATTAAAGCTGATGCGCGCGTAGTTATTCACGATTCGCGTGATCTTGTTCTGGTTGCTCACGATGCGCGCAGCGCCGTTGGTGGCGTAGCACTCCGCGCAGATGCGCTCATTCCAGTCGTGGTAGGGCGCGGCCGAATCCTGCGTCTCGACTGTCTCGAGCCAAGGGTTCTCGCGTGGCGGCTGGTAAAAGTGACCGTGAATGCAAATGAAGCGTTTGCTGGGGGTCATGAAGATCGCCATCCCGTGCCGGGGCGCCGGCCGTGTCTGCTTATTGTAGGCTTGAGCGCCCGGCTGGCGCTGTGCCCTTGGCCAGATCGCAGGCACGCCAGAGGTACCAACTGGCGACTGAACGGTAAGGCGCCCAGCGTTTTCCTCTTTTGATTAAGACTTCTGGCTTGGGCAGATCTTCCGCAGCCAGGGGACGGGTCTTCGGCAGGCGCTGGAAGGTGAGCGCGAAGCCCTTGCGCACGCCGTAGTCGGTCACCGGCAGCACGTCAGGCCGGCCCAGGCGGAAGATCAATAGCATCTCGACTGTCCACGGGCCGATGCCGCGAACCTCAGTGAGCCGCTCGACAATCTCTGCGTCGGAAAGTTTTTTAATCTCCGCAATCATGGGAACTGTGCCATCCAGAGTGCGGGCGGCCAGATCGCGCAGCGCTTTGATCTTATTACCGGAGACTCCGGCGGCACGCAGCGGTTCATCGGGGGTGTCAAGCAGGAGTTGGGGCGCTGGATCGCCGCCAAAGTACTCGCGCACACGGCGATGGATGGTGGCTGCGGCCTTGCCATGCAACTGCTGGTAGAGAATCGACTCTAGCAACGACTCAAACGGCGAGGGTAAGGGGTCGAGCCGAAGCGTGAAGGGACCCGCACGATCGATCAGCGCGCCCAGCTTGGGGTCGCTCACTCGCAGGTGCGCCAGCGCCTCGTCGGGATCGAAGGGAAGTTTGCGGCTGCGGCCATTGTGAATCATAGGGGAACAGTGTATCGCGACGGGAACCGGTTGTGGCAGGAGAAGCGAAGGCCACCGATTGGCCACACACGCCAGCCCAGCCCTTGTAACATCTAGGGCAGAGATGGACGAGGAGTGTAAACCATGAAGATGCGGCCGGGAACACAGACGGGATTTCTGATGTGCGGCAAAGAGTGGATCGAGGGCGAAGCGCTGGAGGTGCGTTCACCGTGGGACCAGGGGTTAGTGGGGCGTGTCACCGCGGCTACTCGCGCCGACGCGCGCCAGGCGGTGAACCACGCTGTGGCCAGCCTGCGCCGCACGCGCGCGCTGCCACGTTGGAAACGCCGCGAGATTCTGGAAGACGTCGCCGCCGCACTGATCGAACAAAAAGAGCGGTTCGCGCAGCTCATCGTTGCCGAAGCGGGCAAACCTGTCCGCCAGGCGCGGACTGAGGTGGATCGCGCCGTGCTCACCTTTAAGACCGCAGCCGAGGAGGCATCGCGGCTGGGCGGCGAGAGCCTTCCGCTTGACTTGATGGAAGGCAACGAGGGCCGTTGGGGACTCGTGCAGCGCTTCCCGTTGGGTCCCGTGCTGGCGATTACGCCATTCAACTTTCCGCTGAACCTGGTGGCGCACAAGGTGGCGCCAGCGCTGGCCGTTGGTTGCCCGGTGATTCTGAAGCCCGCACCCGAGACCCCGTTTACCGCGCTCGCGCTGGGCGAGGTGATCTTGAAGGCCGGCTGGCCAGAAGAGGCGTTGGCCGTGCTTACGCTGAACAATATTGACACCGCGTGGCTGGCAGAAAAAGAAGACCGCATCAAGCTGATTAGTTTTACCGGCTCGGCCAAAGTGGGCTGGGAGTTGAAGGCCCACTC
>Ga0255356_1002202_pt1 | contig 11444 bp, 11 predicted proteins | sample HBST100metaG_FD_189944 | JGI IMG/M metagenome (GOLD analysis project Ga0255356, IMG submission 189944) | Peat soil microbial communities from Stordalen Mire, Sweden - H.B.S.T100 | ecosystem: Environmental > Terrestrial > Soil > Wetlands > Peat | place: Sweden: Norrbotten County, Stordalen Mire... | reverse complement strand
CTCATGATCCGTGCCGCGAAGTTCCTCCACCCCGTCCGCCCTGGCGAGAGCCTGACCCTGCGCTGGCAATCCCTCCCCACCGGCACCATTAAGTTCGAATGCCGCTTGGCCGGGGGCGAGGTTGCGGCGTCGGGCCTGCTCGATCTCGGCCCCGTGCCGTCATGACCGAAAAATTGCTCACCCAGGAATGGGTCACCCGCCCCGAGCGCGGCGCGCAATCGGTAATCAAGCTCGGGGTCTGGATCGCGCTGCACCTGGGCCGGCGCGCGGCACGGCTGTTCATGTATCCTATCTGCCTGTATTTCCTCGCTTCCTCTCCAGCGGCGTCGCGGAGTTCGCGGGCCTATCTGGCGCGGGTGCTGGGCCGCCGGGCGCGCCTGACCGATATCTTCGCCCATTTCCTGACCTTCGCCTCCTGCGTGCTCGACCGCGTGTTTCTGCTCAACGACCAAAGCCAGGCTTTCGACATCGAGGTGCATGGCGAGAAGATGCTGCAGGAAATCGAGCGGGGGGGAGGCGGTTGCATGCTCTTCGGCGCGCATTTCGGCAGCTTCGAGGTCGCGCGCGCCATCGGGCGGCGGCGGGGCGATCTGCCGATCACCCTGCTGATGTATGAGGAAAACGCCCGGAAAACCCGCGCCGCCCTGGCCGCGATCAACCCGAAGCTGGAGACCGAGATCATCGGCGTCGGCCGGCTGGACTCGCTGATCACGGTGGCGGAGCGGCTGCGGGGCGGGCATTTCATCGGCGTGCTGGCGGACCGCAATGTCGATGGCAAGGATCTTGTCCGCTATCCGTTTCTCGGCGCCCCGGCGGCCTTTCCGCGAGGGCCGTTCCGCGTGGCCCAGATGCTGCAATGCCCGGTCGTGATGATGATCGGGCGCTACCGGGGCGGGCGGCGGTACGAGGTGTTTTTCGAAACCCTGGACGAGACTGCCGAAGCCGGCACGCAGGACAGCGAGGCGAGGCTCGACGCCATGATGCGCCGCTATGTCGCGCGGCTGGAGCATTATTGCCGGGAGACGCCGCTCAACTGGTTCAACTTCTACGATTTCTGGGCATGAATATGCGCCTGCGGCTGTTGCGGCTCTGGCTCTGCCTCATGCTCTCCGCGGGCGCCGCGCGCGCCACGGCGCAATCCGCTCCCGGCTGGGGGCTGGAGCCTCTGATGCACGATCTGGCGCAGACGCAATCAGCCTCGGCGCATTTCACGGAGCGCAAGACCATCCATCTCCTCACCGCGCCGCTGCTCGCCTCCGGCACGCTGACCTATGCCGCGCCGGATTACCTGCGGAAGACGACAATATCCCCCGTGCCGGAGGATTTCGTGCTCGATCACGGCAAGATCACGATCACCGGGGGGCCGGACAACCAGACGCACCATTTCGCGGTGGGTGACGATCCGCGCATCGGCGGGCTGGTCGAGGGTATCCGGGCGACACTCGCGGGAGACCTGCCCACGCTAGAGCGGTTTTATACCGTACAGCTCAGCGGCACGACCACGGACTGGCAGCTCGACCTGCTGCCGAGGAACGCCGATCTGGCGCATTTCATCAAATGGATTCTCATTCGCGGCAGCCAGGGGCAGATCAGCACCATCGACACCGCCAGCAGCAATGGGGATCTTTCCGAAATGAGCATCACTGAAGACCAGAGCGATGCCAGGTAAGCGCCTCTCGCTCGGTCTCTGGCTGCTGCTGCTCATCACCTGCGCCGTCGTCATCACCAGAACCCAATTCCGTACCGATATGGGCGCGTTTCTGCCCCGCTCGGCGCCGATGGCGCAGCAGGTGCTGACCGAGCAGGTGAATAGCGGCGCCGCGTCGCATCTAGTGCTGCTGAGCATAGACGGCGCCCCGCCCCCGGTTCTCGCCGCCGCCAGCGAGGCCCTGGCCGCGCGACTGCGCCAGCAGCCCGCGTTCATCGACGTCATGAACGGCGATGATAAATCCTTCGCGGATGTGCAGGATTTCATCTGGCGCAACCGCTATCTGCTCAGCGCGGACATCACCCCGGAGCGCTTCACCACCGCCGGGCTGCACAATGCCCTGGTGAACGATCTCGGGCTGCTCGGCTCCGATTTCAGTGCGTTGACCCAGCAAACCCTGCCCAGCGACCCGACCGGCGAGGTGATGACCCTGCTGCAACAGCTCAACGATACCAAGGGCCCGCAGACCCAGGATAATGTCTGGGTCTCGGCCGATGGCCGCCGCGCGCTGCTGCTGGTCCACACCAAGGCGCCGGGGTTCGATATCGACGCGCAGCAGCAGGCCCTGACGCTGATCAGCGACGATTTCAACCATATCCACGGCATCGGCACGGCGCGCCTGCACGCAAGCGGACCTGGCGTGTTCGCCGTCCACACGCGCGACACCACCAAGCGCGACGTCACGCGGCTCTCGATCCTCGCCTCCCTCGGCGCGATCAGCCTGCTAGCCTTCGCCTACCGCTCGCCGCGCGTGCTGCTGCTCGGCATGCTGCCGGTGGCCAGCGGCGCGCTCGCCGCCATTGCCGCGGTGTCACTGGCCTTTGGCTTTGTTCACGGCGTGACGCTCGGTTTTGGCGTCACGCTTATCGGCGAGTCGATCGACTACGCGATCTACCTGTTCACGCAGACCGCGCGCGGCGACCGGGCGCGGGATACGCTGGCGCGCATCTGGCCGACGCTGCGGCTCGGCATGCTCACCTCGGTCGTGGGTTTCAGCGCCATGCTGTTCTCGAACTTCATCGGCTTCGCGCAGCTTGGGCTGTTCTCGATTGCCGGGCTGATCGTCGCGGCTGGCACCACGCGCTTCGTCCTGCCCCATCTCGTGCCGCAAGGCTTCTCCGGCGCCGGGGCCGAGGCTCTGGCAACGCCCCTGCTCGCTGTCCTCCGCCAGCGGGGGCGCCTGCGTTGGCTCGTCGCGGCGGCGGCGCTAGCCAGCTGCACTGCCCTCCTGGCGCATCACGGCACGCTGTGGGACGAAGACCTCACCGATTTGAGCCCGATTCCAGCCGCCGACCTGGCCCTTGACCAGACATTGCGGCACGATCTTGGCGTGCCCGATCTGCGCTATTTCGTGGTGCTCAGAACCAATGGCGAGCAGCCAGCACTGGAGGCAAGCGAGGCGCTGGCTGTAACTTTAAGCCAGCTGGCGGCGCAGCAGCGCCTCGGCGGGTTTGACGTGCCCAGCGCGATTTTGCCCAGCGACAAGACGCAACAAGCCCGCCAAGCCGCCCTGCCGGACACCGCGACCCTTGGCACCCGCTTCACGCAGGCGCTGGCTGGGCTGCCCTTCCGCGCCGACACCTTCGCACCGTTTTTCCACGATGCCGAGGCGGCGCGCACGGCAGCCCTGCTGACCCCCGCCAGCCTGCCGCCGGCCCTGGCGCTGCGGCTTGAATCGACGCTGACGCACAGCAATGGCGGCTGGAACGTGATCGTGCCGCTGCACGATGTCACCGCCCCCGCCGCCGTGGCCGCGGCCCTCGCCGCCAACGGGCCGCCGGGCGCCGCGTTTGTCGATATGAATCTTGCCTCCGCTCAGCTTCTGCACCGGTTCCAGCGGGAGGCCATGCTGCTGGCCTCCATCGGCAGCCTCGCCATACTGGCCATGCTGCTGGCGGGCCTGCGGTCGCTGCCGCGCGTCGCCAGGGTTGCGGCACCGCTGGCGGCCGCCGTGGCCGTGACGGCGGCGCTGCTGACGCTCGGCGGCGGCAAGGTCTCGATTTTCGAAATCGTCGGCTTCCTGCTCATCGTCGCGGTCGGGTCCAATTACTGCCTGTTCTTCGAACGCACGGAACCAGATGCCGAGACGCGGCGGCGCGCGGTCGCCTCCATTGTGCTGGCCAATCTTTGCACGGTCTCGGCTTATGGGCTGATGTCATTTTCCAGCATCCCGGTACTGCACGATATCGGCGAGACGGTCGCCATCGGCACCTTCCTGAGCCTGCTCTTCGCCGCCGTGCTCAGCACGCGCGGCACGGCCCGCGCATGATCACCAGCCTCCACTACAAGCCCCCCGGCGATGGCGAGCCCCGCATGCTGCTGGTCATGCTGCCGGGCGCGGGCATCCAGGCCGCCGAGTTCGCCGAGCGCGGCATGGTGGAGGCCGTGCACGCGCGCGGGCTGGCGGTCGATATCATCGCCACGCAGCCGGAGCTGGGGCATTACCTCGACGGCGACATCGCGGCGGCGCTGCATCGCAACGTCATCGAACCGGCCCTGGCGCGGGGCTATACGCGCATCTGGCTGCTCGGCATCTCGCTGGGCGGCATGGGGGCGCTGCTTTACGCCAACGCCTATCCTGGGTTGGTGGAGGGCCTGGTGCTGCTGGCGCCGTTTCTCGGCACCCAGGGCACCATCGCGGAGGTGGCGAAAGCAGGCGGCCTGAGCGCATGGTCAGCCAAGGGCTCCGCCGCCGTGGCGACGGAACAGCAGGCGCTGCTCTGGCTCCAGGCTTTCATCGCCGAACCGCCCGCAATTCCCGCTCTGTATCTCGGCTACGGGCAAAGCGACCGCTTTGCTCCCGGGCACCGGCTGCTTGCCGCGCATCTGCCCGATAGCCGCGCCATAACCGCCGCTGGCGGCCATGATTGGGAGACGTGGCTGACGCTCTGGCAGAGCCTGCTCAACACCTCGCCCTTTGGCGCCGCCCCATGATGCGAGCTGGACGATGGACTGCGCCGGCGGATATCATGCCGGGATGGGGAGGAAGATAATTGCGGGCCACAGGCAGCTCTCTGACGACGCATGAAAACCATGCCAGCGTTTGCGCGGGCAGGGAAACCGCGCCCGTGGACAATGCCGCCTATACGCGCCTCTACCCCTATTACGCCGAGCTTTGCGCGCTCTCCGAGCTGCGCAAGAAGCCCGGCTTCGGCGCGCCTTTGCGCAGCGGCGCGGGCGGGCATTGCGTCCTCTATCTCAACGGCGTCCGGCTCGACCGCGCCGCCGGGTATCCGGTGCTTCAGCTCTGCCCGCCTGAGGCCACACCGGCCAGCCATGGTGTCGGCATCAGCGTCAATGCGCATTACAAGAACGCCAACTGGGTCGCCGCCGAGGGCCGCGACTTCCTCTGGCGCGGCACGCTCCAGCCCGGCGAACACCTGACGCGCGCGGCCTATGAGCGCACGCAGCACCACGCCAAGGCGATTGGCCTGCTCGACGGCGTGCAGTTTCATGAACATCTGTTCCGCAACAAGCCGCACGGCATGTCCGAGCAGGATTATATGTACGAAATCTCGATCGCAACCGATTACGCCGTGCATTTTGGCCGCGATACCTACCACGCCCGCCTGCCGCTGGAACCGCGGCGGATGGCGGCCATCGTCGATTACCTCAACCGCCTCAACGCGCCCTACCGTGACGGCTCGCGCGTCTTCCGCTGGCGGCTGCTCAATAATAACTGCGCGCATGTAACGCATAATGCGCTGGCCGCCGCCGGCATCTGGGCGCCATGGCCGACCGGCCAGTTTTTCGCCTTCGCGGCGTTCAAGTTTCCGGTGCCGAAGAACGAGTTCGTGGACCTCATGCTGCGGACAAATGATTTGCCGATCGATGATGCGCAGGCCATGTATGAGGACGCCTCCGCGAGGCGGGCGCTGCTCGAAACCGGCGCATTTCCCACCGCCCCCGGCGCCCTGGCTATCGCCGAGCGGGCGTTCCGCCATAACGATGTCTATGACACGGAGAAACTGCGCCTGATCTTCTACGACAACCCATATTGGGGGCCTTACCGCCCGCGCCTCGCGCGCATCTTCCGGGAGCCGCGCTATTTTGATCTGCGCGCGAACCTGAAGCATTTCGCGGCACTCTACGCCGCCGCCCCGCAAAGCCGGACGGGGATGTTTTCTCCCGAACGCGCCAAATTCCAAACATGCTACGACGAGTATATCGCGCGAGAGGCTGTGAAGGTGAAACACCTGCTGAACAGCCTGGATGAGGCCGCGCCATGACCGGCCCCATGCCGCCTCTGGCCCTGACTGATTTCTCCATCGTGACCTGCCTGGGTGCCGGGCGCGAGGCGACCCTTTCGGCGTTGCGCCAAGGGCGCAGCGGCCTCACCCCCGGCAATTTCGATTCGATTCCATTTGAAACCTACACTGGCGAGGTCGCGGGTCTCGACGCCGCGCCGCTCACCGGTGAACTGGCCGGGTTCGATTGCCGCAATAACCGGCTGGCGGCGCTCGCCCTGCGGCAGGATGGCTTCATGGAGGCGGTTGCGGCGGCACGGGCGCGTTACGGTGCCGGGCGCATCGGCATCTTCGCTGGCACCAGCACCTCCGGCCTGCTGCAAACCGAGATCGCCTACCGCCACCGCAACCCCGGAAACGAAACCTTGCCGCCCGGCTTCGACTATATGCGCACGCATAATACCTACTCGCTCGCACGCTTCATGCGCACCGTGCTCGGCCTCGCCGGCCCGGCTTTCGTCGTGTCCACGGCCTGCGCCGCCACCTCCAAGGTCTTCGCCACCGCCCAGCGGATGATCGCCGCCGGTATCTGCGACGCCGCGATTGTCGGGGGCGCCGACACACTCTGCGCCACCACCCTCTTCGGCTTCCAGTCGCTCGGCGTGATGGCGGAGGAGCCGTGCCGGCCATTCGACGCTGAGCGGCGCGGCATCTCCATTGGTGAAGCCGCCGGGTTCGTGCTGCTTGAGCGGCCCAGCGCACAGCATGGCGCGGAGACGGTGCATCTCCTCGGCTCTGGGGAAGGGTCGGACGCTTATCATATGTCATCGCCCCACCCCGAGGGCGTCGGCGCGCGGCTGGCGATGGAGCAGGCGCTGGCGGCGGCCGGGCTGGCGCCAGCGGAGATCGACTACATCAACCTCCACGGCACCGCGACCCTGGTTGGCGACGCGGCGGAGGACCGCGCGGTCTCCGCCCTGTTCGGCACCGCCACGCCCTGCAGCTCGACCAAGGGGTTCTGCGGGCACACGCTCGGCGCCTCCGGCGTGGTGGAAGCCATATTCGCCACACTCGCCATTCAGCACGGCTTCCTGCCCGGCAGCCCGCATACGCGCGGTTTGGACCCGGCCTTCAAAAGCCAATATGTGCTGGAGGGCCGCGCCGCGCGCATCAACCGGGTGATGAGCAACTCCTTCGGCTTCGGCGGGGTAAATTGCAGCCTGATTTTGGGACGGGCGGCATGATGCGCGTCTATATCGAAGGCGCCGGGCTATGCGGCCCGGGGCTCAATGGCTGGCAGGCCAGTCAGCCAGTTCTCACAGGCGCGCAGGACTATGCAGCAGCGCCTGTCCTGGTGCCGCCGAGCGCATTGCTGCCAGCCAATGAGCGCCGCCGCGCCGCCCAGATCGTGAAGATTGCACTCGCCGTGGGGGCTGAAGCGTTCGCGGCCTCGGGATGCGACCCTGCGGAAACCGCGACGGTGTTCGCCTCCTCCGGCGGTGACGGCGACACCATCCATGAAATCATGAGCGTGCTGGCCTCGCCAAACCGCGAGCTTTCGCCCACGCGCTTCCACAACTCGGTCCATAATGCCGCCGCCGGTTACTGGAGCATCGCCACCAGATCGCGATCCGCCTCAACCAGCCTCTGTTGCCATGATGACAGCTTCGCCGCCGGGTTGCTGGAAACCGCCGTGCAGGCGATCACCGGGCAGCGCGCCGTGGCGCTGATCGCTTATGACGTGCCTTACCCCTTTCCCCTCAGCGAGGTGCGGCCCATCGGCGCGGTCTTCGGGGTGGCGCTGGTGCTGTCCCCACAGCCGACAGCGGCTTCACTTGCCTGTGTCGAGCTGGAGTTGCGGTCAGCCTCCAACACAGCGGCTGCCCTGCCGCCCCAGCTTGAAACGCTGCGGCAAGGCACGCCCGCGGCGCGAAGCCTGCCGCTGCTGGCGGCGCTGGCGCGCGGGGAAGAGGCTGGCATCACCATCAACTATTTGGATGACATGGCGCTGGCCTTGAACATCCGCCCCTTCCCCGCCGCGGCACGGCGCCCGGCATGAGCATCATCGAACGCGACGAGATTTTAACGATGATCCCGCATGCCGGGGCCATGTGCCTGCTGGATGCCGTGCTGGACTGGAACGAGCATTCCGTACGCTGCCTGTCGCGCCGGTACAGACAGCAGGACAACCCGCTGCGGCGCGCGGATGGCGTGCTGGGCGCCGCTTGCGGCATCGAGATCGCGGCGCAGGCCATGGCGGTGCAGGGGCGCCTCGCCTCCGGGGCGGACGGGCGGCCATCGGGTGGCGGCTACCTCGCCAGCCTGCGCGACGTGCGGCTCCACGTCAGCCGTCTTGAGGCCGTTGACGGCGACCTCATCATCGAGGCCGAGCGCCTGATGGGCGATGCCCGTGGCGCCAGCTACCGCTTCACCCTCACCGCCAAAGGCATTGAGCTGCTCAGCGGCCGCGCCACCGTTTTGTTCGGGGCTGGCGCATGAGCCGCGCCCTGGTCACCGGCGGCAGCGGCGCCATCGGCGGCGCCATCGCGCGGGCTTTGGCGGCGGCGGGGCACCATGTCTATGTGCACGCGCATGGCCAGCTGCCCCGCGCGGAACAGGTGGTGGCGGAAATCACCGCCAGCGGCGGCACGGCCGAGGCCGTGCCATTCGACATCACGGACGCCGCCGCCACAAACCAGGCGCTGGCGCGGATGCTGGCCGCCGGCCCGATCCAGATCCTTGTCAACAATGCCGGCATTCATGACGACGCCGTGATGCCGGGAATGCGCCCGGAGCAATGGTCCCGCGTTATCGACGTGTCGCTCAACGGTTTCTTCAACGTCACGCAGCCGCTGCTGATGCCGATGATCCGCACACGCTGGGGGCGGATCATCAACATCTCCTCGGTCGCCGGGATCATGGGTAATCGTGGCCAGGCCAATTACGCGGCGGCCAAGGCGGGGTTGCACGGGGCCACGCGCTCTCTGGCGCTGGAACTCGCCAGCCGGGGCATCACGGTCAACACCGTCGCCCCCGGGATCATCGCCTCGCCCATGATCAAGGATGCGTTTCCCAAGGAGGTGATCGACCAGCTGGTGCCGATGAAGCGGGCGGGCCAGCCGGAGGAGGTGGCGGATCTCGTCGCCTTCCTCGCCTCTGGGCAGGCCGGCTACATCTCCGGCCAGCAAATCTCGATCAATGGCGGAATGGCCTGAGCCCCCCCACCGTCAGCCGCAAGCAACCCGCGAGGAGGCGCAGATGCATCGCGGCCAACACGATGTTGTCACGGCCATAGCGGAAATGCGAGACCCCGCCATCATCGGCGCGAAAATACCGCACCGGGACGGGTTGCTTGACCACCTCCACACCGCGCCAGGAAAGCCGGACAATGGCTTCCGTGTCAAAATCAAACCGGCGCATCCGGCGGGTCGATTCCATGACCGCAGCCAGGGCGGCAACGGGATACACCCGAAAGCCAAACAATGAATCGCCAATCGGCTGCCGCGTCTCCAACCGCGCCAGAACATTCGACACCCGCCGCCAGAGCACACGCAGGCGCGGCGCGGAAGCATCGAACACCGGCTGGCCGAGGATCATCGCCCGGGGATTGCGCTGCGATAAGGCCATGAAGTCCGGGATCGCCGGGGCGGGGTGCTGGCCGTCCGCATCCATGACCAAGGCATGGGTAAATCCCTCCAGCGCCGCCGCGCGAAGGCCATCGAGCACCGCCGCGCCCTTGCCGCCATTACCGCCGCGCCGGATGACCCGCACCCCAGGGTCATCCCGCCACAACGCCGCGAGCGCCTCGCCAGTGCCGTCGGTGCTGCCATCGACCACGACCCAGGCGGCCCCCCAATAGCGCCGCACCGCCGCAACGGTTTCAAACAGCTTGGCACCGGTATTGTAGCTGGGGATCAGAACCAGATGGGTTTGCGCCGCGCCCGCCTGCATGGCTGCCCCCTTAGCGGGCCGCCTCAGGCTTGCCATGGGCCGAACGCGGCAGCGTCAGCTTCGTCACGTAATAAATCGCCCTGAAGATATACAGCCGCGCGCGGAGCCGCCAGCCCTCGGCAATACCGCCGGCCAGCAGCGACAGCACGGCCTCTTCCACCCGGAACCAGTTGCGCGGCCCCATGAATAAATTGCGCATCGCGGGTTCTCGGATGCGGTAAATGAACCAGGTGAAAGCCTCCAGGGTTCTGCGCGCCGCCGCATCGTAGCGCGCCAGGGCGCGGCGCGCATGTTGCGGCGCGCAGAGGCAGGCTTCCACCGCGTCGGCTCCCCAGAACGCCGTGCTCATGGCGAAAAACACACCGGTGGAGAACACCGGATCGATAAACGCGCAGGCATCACCCACCAGGAGGAAATTGCGGCCGCTGGTGCGCTGCACGCCATAGGAATAATTGCCCGTCGCGGTCACCTCCCCTACCAGCTCAGCGTCCTTCAGGCGGTCAGCGATTTCGGGGCTGGAGGCGATGAGGCTCAGGAAAAAGCTCTTCAGATCGGCGCCCCGGTTCTTGAAGAACGGCCCTGGGCAGACGGCGCCGACGCTGGTTGTGCCGTCTGCCAGCGGGATAAACCAGAACCAGCCATTGTCGAACCAGATAATGGAAATATTGCCTTCTGCCTTTCCGGGCAGCCGGCGCGCGCCGGTGAAGTGCCCGAAGATCGCGGCGCTGTTATTCCTGGGGTTGCGCGCCTTCATGTCCAGCTGCGCCGCCATCAGCGTGTCGCGCCCCGAGGCGTCGACCACGAAAGCGGCCTTCCATTGCCGCATGGTCCCGTCCTCATCGCGCCCGGTGACAACAGGGTGATCCGCATCGGAAAAATCGACCCCCGTGACCCGGCAGCCCTCAACCACCTCCGCCCCCTTGGCGGCGGCGTTCTTCAGCAGGATATGGTCGAAGGTCGAGCGGCGGACCTGGAACGAATAGGGGAAGCGCTTGTCCAGCGCGTTCGAGAATTCATAGTTCACGGTCTTGCCATGATAGGGGGAGACGAATTCGATGCCGTATTTATGCATTGAGCTGCTCTCAACCTGCTCGCGCACGCCCAGCCGGTCGAGCAGCGGCAGGTTATGGGGCAGCAGCGACTCACCGATATGGAAGCGGGGATGCCGGTCCTTCTCAACGAGTACCACCCGCCGCCCGCGCTCCGCCAGCAGCGCCGCGATGGTGGCGCCGCCGGGGCCGCCGCCGATGACGAGCACATCGCAATCCTGTGCTGTTTCGTGTTGCTGTGCCAAGCGCTGAAAGCCCCTTATCATCCCGAACCGATTTAGCCCCTGGGGTACTCCGCTGTCCAACTACGCCTCAACCCCTTCCGGAATGGCGTGGCGGATGCGGGGCAGCAGCACCTTCAAAAGCGGTCCGGTCATGAGCGTGGTGACCACTGCCATCAGCACCAGCATGGTGAACATTGCTTGCGGAATGAAGCCGAGATCGTAGCCGATATTGAGAACGATCAGCTCCATCAGCGCCCGCGTATTCATCAGCGCGCCCAGGATGCAGGATTCGTCATGGCTGAACCCCGTCAGCCGCCCCCCGAGA
>Ga0255356_1002193_pt1 | contig 11482 bp, 5 predicted proteins | sample HBST100metaG_FD_189944 | JGI IMG/M metagenome (GOLD analysis project Ga0255356, IMG submission 189944) | Peat soil microbial communities from Stordalen Mire, Sweden - H.B.S.T100 | ecosystem: Environmental > Terrestrial > Soil > Wetlands > Peat | place: Sweden: Norrbotten County, Stordalen Mire... | reverse complement strand
GCCGGGTGCGCTTTACTACCAGCCATCCACGCGACTTTACGCGAGACATCGTCGATGCAATTGACGCCGTGCCCACGCTTTGCGACCACGTCCACTTGCCAGTGCAGTCTGGCTCCTCGCGGGTGCTCAAACTTATGGCCCGCGAATATACCCGCGAGTGGTACCTTGAGCGGATCGCTTGGATCAAAGCTGCACATCGGTCCATTGCGCTGTCTACGGACATTATTGTGGGTTTTCCCGGTGAAACCGAGGATGACCTCACCGAAACCATGAACCTTTTGGCCGAGGTCGAGTACGATTGCGTCTTCGGGTTCAAGTATTCGGGCCGCCCCAATACCCCGGCATTGACCATGATCGATTCTATCCCTGAGACGGAGAAAGCCGCTCGGCTTCAAGTGGTACTTGATCGCCAACGAGAGATTCAAAAGGTTAATTACACCAAGCATTTAGGAGAGATAGTAGAAGTAATGGTTGAAGGCGTTAACCCGGCACGAGGGCAGATTATCGGACGCAGTAGCCAGAACAAACCAGTCAACTTTACCTGCACGCAGCCGATAGCCCCGGCGACTGGAAGCTATCTGCAAGTGCGAATTACTGCGACGCATCCGAACAGCTTGACGGGCGAAACGGTCTAAGATGAGAGCGAGCGAAGAAAGGGAGCCATGGATATCGAAGTGCGGATTCGTGGGCTGATGATGGACCCGGCTACCAGCATGCCGATCGTTGTGCTCAAGGACGTTGCTTCCGAGACGGTGATGCCTATCTGGGTAGGGATCTTTGAGGCCAATGCTATCGCCATCGAGATTGAGAAGGTAGCAGCGCCACGCCCGATGACTCACGACTTGACCAGAAATCTCATTCGCCACTTGAATGCTCAGCTGGAACGTGTTGTTATTTCGGAACTTAAAGATGACACCTTCTTCGCGACAATCTGGCTTCGGCAAGGAAATGAGGCTTTGGCCATTGATGCACGACCGTCGGACGCCATCGCTTTGGCCTTGCGCGCGGATTGCCCGATCTACGTTGCAGAAGATGTGATGCAGACGGCGAAGCTGAACACCACAGGTCCGCCCGAAGGTCCGACGGCCGAACAGCTGCGCGGCTGGCTTGAAGGCCTCAACGACGAGGATCTCGGTCGCTATAAGATGTAGATGCAATTAGCGTGAAGATTATTGGAATTGACTGTACAGAATATACGTTATCGGACTTCTTGGCGCTTCTTTAGGTGTTGCTTTTTAGACGCTATAAGAACCATTTGGCACGCAACACTCATTGAACCAAGGGAAAGACCAACTTTACGGCCGTTCCTTTAAGTAGTTGGCTTGCGACGCTAAGATCGGCATGATGCATCTCCGCAATCCATTTCGCAATCGCCAGACCCAAGCCGCTGCCTTCGGTCTGGCTACGCGAAGGATCAGCGCGGAAAAAGCGATCGAAGATATGCGGCAAGTCGACCTCCGAAATGCCCGCACCGCTATCCCTTACCAGCACGGTCGCGTTCCGCTTATCGGTGGTTAACATCACTTCGATTTGGCCAGGAGCCTGGGTGTACTTAAGCGCATTGTCGAGAAGAATCCACATCAATCGACGCAGAGTTGAGAAATCGCCAAGAACATCGACGAGTCGCTCATCGCCTAGGGAAGCCGAAAGCGAAAGACTGCGTTCCTCAGCGAGCGGGCGCGCCAACATGCAAGCCTCTTTGACAACATCGGCCAGATTAAGAGGTTTGAGATCCGTGCCACCACGGTCAGCATCGGCACGTGCGAGGGTAAGCATGTCCTCCAACAAGACAGTCGCCTTGGCGGCCTCTTCCACAATGTCTTTGCAGGCTTGACGGCTGGCAGCGTCGGCACTGGGATTGCGGAGCGCCACCTCCGCGACTGTGCGAACGAACGAGAGTGGGCCACGCAACTCGTGGGAGGCATCGGCGGTGAACTGATTGATTCGATTCACAGACGATTCAAGCCGGTCGAGCATTGCATTGCAGGTTTCCGCGAGCCTTTGCAACTCATCCCCTGTTCTGATGACCGGAATGCGCTCGGAGAGGTTGCGGATGCTGATGAATCTCGCCGTGGCCGTAATCTTATCCACAGGTTTCAAGGCCCTGCGACTAAGCCAGTAGCCGCCAGCTGAGGAAATCAGAAGGAGTACCGGCGCAGAAGCAAGAAGTCCCTCCCAAAAGCGCTCGAGAACAAGAATATTTCCTGCCTCTGGAGCTGCTACAAACAGATAGACTGCCTCACCTTGAAGAGAGAATGGCCGGGCCAAGACCCTGTAGGATTGATCCGGCGTTCGCACCTGCACAAAAGATTCTCCCGCCACGTTGCGTGTAACTGGCCAGGGAAATGTCTTTGCTGCCGTGGATGGCGAGGGAAAAGCTCGGGAGCCATCAGCGCGAAAGACCTCAGAAAGACCTCCGCCCGTGGCGTGTGCAAAATCCTTGAAGTCCTCTGCGCGGTCGGAGGGATCTTCGCTTTGTGTCTTCTGCAGTAGATCCTGCAATCGGTCGATGCGGCGACTGAGTGTGAGTCGGCGTTCGCTGGTCAGCGTGTGCTTCAGATTGAACCACATTGCAGCCCCAAACAGAACCCATCCTAAAAGAAAGATCCCACTGAACCAGATCGTGAGGCGGAGCGAGATCGAAGTGCGGCCAGTCAGCATGCCTGAGTCCGAAGCGAGTAACCGACCCCGCGAATGGTATGGAGCAGTTGAGCCTCGCCTGGGTGCGTGATCTTGGATCGAAGCGCGCGAATAAAAACATATAAACTGTCAAAGCTGACATCCGCTTCCCCGCTCCACCCTTCGTCGATCAACACTGCGTGCGGAACGACCGACTGAGCCCTGCGCATTAACACGGCGAGCAGCGCACACTCCGTGCGTGTCAACAATACCGTGCGTGAACCGCGTTGCATCTCATATAGATGTGAGCGAAGGGTAAGATCCTCATACTGCAAGGCTTGAGGAGCGCGAGCCGGAACTCGCCGTGCGGCGGCACGCACCTTTGCCAGCAGCACATCAAGCGCGAAGGGTTTGGTCAGATAATCGTCGGCCCCGGCATCCAGGCCATGAATGACATCGCGCATCGAATCACGAGCTGAAACGATGATGGCTTGTGTAGAGAGCTGAACCTCGCGCATTTTACGGATGACTGAAAAGCCGTCCAAGCGCGGCAGCATCACATCGAGGATCATTACGTCGAAGCTGTCAGTCTTGCCTAGGCGGAGCGCTTCTTCGCCGTCGTAAGCCAGCGTTACCGAGTAGCCTTCGCCCTCGAGAGCACGGCCAAGATGGCCTGCCAAGCTACGCTTATCCTCAACGACCAGAACATGCATGTTTGGAAATCCTGAATAGAATACTAGCGGCCAAGTGTGAAGAGTCCGTGAAAACTCCTGAAAGCCCGCCTTCGCTCAGATTGGGATTAGATTGACTCGCCATACTTCGTGCAGTGTCATCCTCTGCTGCGTGCAGGGACGAGTCAGGAGAAGATCACGATGTCTATTATTCGCAGAACTTGGATCGCGCAAATGGTTAGCTTGCTGCTTTGCGTTATGCTGTTTTCTTCGTGGACCATAGCGCAATCTGTTAAAGGCGTCATACTAGGCAAGATAGCAGACAACTCGGGGGCCGCTCTGAAAGGTGCGCGTCTTGAGTTGCTTCCATTAAAACTTGTCGGAGAAAGCAACCCACAGGGCGAATTCACGCTATCTAACGTTCCGGAAGGCAACTACACGCTGTCGGTCTCCTATGTCGGATTCAAAACCACGAACATCAAGGTCGATGTGACCGCGGGCCAGACCAAGAACTTGGACGTCACGCTAGGGGTTGCTTCGGCTATCGACGAGATTGTCGTTAGTGCTGAGCGCGTGCACGGCGAAGCAGATTCGATCAACGAAACTCGCATGGCGGACAACATTGAGCAGGTGCTTCCCGCTGAGGTCATCGTAAGCTTGCCCAATGCGAACGCGGCCGACGCGATAGGACGCCTTCCCTCGGTCTCGCTCTATCGCATCGAGGGCGAGGGCGTCTACATTCAGGTGCGCGGAACCGAACCCCGCCTGTCCAATGTGACGGTGGATGGAGTTACCATTCCCGCTCCAGAACCGACAGTTCGCGAGGTCCGCCTGGACGTACTGCCCTCGTCGATGATCGACGCTGTCGAACTCAACAAAACCCTATCCGCAAATATGGATGCCAACGGTATCGGTGGATCGGTAAACATCCGCACCAAAACCGCAGGCGAACAACCCACCATCGATCTATTCATGGATGGCGGTTACACCAACATTCTGAATGGTCGCGCTTCGAACGCAGAGGGAGTGACCGCAGGAAAGCGCTTTGGCGCAACCAAGCGCTTCGGCCTCCTCCTCAATGGCGCTTATGACTATAATGGCCGCGGCATCGACAATTTCCAGCCCGCCCTCGATCCCTACTCTAGCTTTGCCGCGCCCTTCTATGACAGCAACACCATCCGCGACTATCGCTACTACCGTTATCGCTACGGCATCTCCGCTGCAGCAGATTACAAGTTGAACGACAACACCAGCTTCTTCGCCAACGGCATCTACTCTGACCTAAAGGACTGGGGCGACAAGTGGTACTACAAACCCGTCTCGCAGGTTCTCTCGGGCCTGGGCGTATTCAGTAGCAAGGCTGCAAAAGCTCCTGCCTTTTATACCTCCAGCAAACGCCCCAATGCTTCAGTGGGAACCCTCATTCTGGGCGGACGTCACATTGGCAACAAGTCCTGGTTTACGGCCGTCACTTCCGCCTCCTACTCCTATGAAGTAGACTCGGCGGGCAACCCCAAGGCTGACTTTGCATGGAATGGCCCGTCTCTGGGCAATACCTGCGACTATAGCTTGACTGGTGCGGCGGATAAGTATCATCCCCACTTCGGTAACTGCGACAACTCCGCCAGCTCGCCGCTGTTAGTTGCCACCAACTGGGTCTTCCAGGATCTCACAACATCCACCGGCAAGAACTCGCAACTCAATCTCACCGCGGCCTCTTCCTATGCTCGCAACTACAATGCCGGTTCGCATTTTGGAACCTTCGAGATGGGTTTCAAGTTCACAAATGGTCACCAGGCACAGGATGCTACCGAGACTGTCTACGACGGATGGGCGCTCACAGGCGCAGGCACCGCTCCCTACACCATGGCCGCATTGCAGAGCGGCTTCCACAATACGGATTATTTTGGCGGAAACTACTTTGGCGGCAACTTCGGCCCAGTGTCTGACTTCAACAAAGTTGTCAACTACACGCTAGCCAACCTCTCCGGATACGTGGATGCGGTCAAGACCGCGGGCGATACCGCGCCCAATCTCTTTGACTTCGTCGAACAAGTTACCGCCGGATACTTGATGAACACCATTGACTTCGGCAAACTGCACGTGCAGACCGGCCTGCGCTTTGAAAGCACCAACATGGACACGCTCGGCCATACGCTCTGCTATTACACCAACAAGACTTACAAGACTTGCGGAGTGGCATCGTATACCGGCAGTACCGAGCAGTGGGTGGTCAACGCGGTCAAGAACAATCCCTCCTATCTAGACGTCTTGCCCGACGTACAGTTGCGCTATGCTGTCACTCATGATTCTGCTCTGCGCGCCGTCTTCGCTCGCGGCGTTGCTCGTCCTACCCCCTATCTGCTGGTTCCCTACGTGACGGAAGACTCCACCGCCAGCCCCGTCTCCGTGTCAGTCGGTAACCCGGCTCTACGTCCCGAGCACGCCAACAACTACGACCTCCTCTATGAGACCTCTCTGCATCCGCTAGGCATGATTCAGGCAGGCTTCTTCTTCAAGCAGTTGACAGCACCTCAGGTTCCGACTTCCATCGCCGGTACCATCAACGTCGCCAACCTTCCGGCGGGATCCATTCCGACCGAGGAGTTGCAGGCCATCGCGAACTTTCCTGGGGATTCGATCTCCATTACCGTCAATGGCCAAAACGCGTACCTCTATGGCTTCGAGGCAAGTTATCAACAGCACCTGAGCTTCTTGCCTGGCGTGCTGGGCGGATTTGGCATTAATGCCAACTACGGCTACACCTCGTCGCAGGAGAAGGGCCTTCCGCTTCGCCTCGATCAGCCTCGCATGATCGACCAGGCGACAAATACTTGGAGAATCAGCCCCTCCTATGACAATAAGAGGCTTTCCGCTCGCGTTGGCTTTGCCTACGACGGACCGAGTGTCTTCCAATACAGCTACACCTCCCCAGCTTTGGTTACGGGCGTCGACCCTATTAAGCTTGGCCCCACCGGCCCCACCGGCGACATCTGGACATTGGCTCACTACCAACTGGATGCTCAGGCCAGCTATCGTATCTGGCGCGGACTGAGTGCTAAGGTGGTGGGTCTCAACCTCAATAACGAGGTCTTCGGTTACTACCAGGGCAGCAAACAATTCGTGAACCAACGCGAATACTACAAGCCCACCTATACAGGCGGGCTTCGCTACACCTTCTCACGCGAACGGTAGTTGGAGAAAATGGCCGTTCTGCTCCAACTGTGGGGCACGTGGCTCCTCTGGAGATGCGTACCCCATCATTCTCACTGGTTCTCCCACCTTTGATTCCGGCGCGATGCAGATTTTTGCAGAGTCAGACTTCAGGCCTTGCAAGATCGCGCCGCGTCAGCCTTGAGGAATAGCATGATTCGATGGGTACTTTGCCTTGCCAGCTTCTTTGTCGTTATTACCGCATCCGCATCGGCACAAACTACACCGTCCGCGTCAAAAATCTCGGATGAGGAACTAAGATTTGTTGTCTATCTCAGCCGCCACGGCGTGCGCTCGCCCACGGGAAAGGCTGCGCAGTATCACGCATATTCCCAAGCTCAGTGGCCCACATGGGACGTTCCTCCCGGTTATCTCACAGCGCATGGTTTTCGATTGATGCAGATCTTCGGGGCCTATGACCGGGATCAACTATCGGGCGAAGGACTATTGAGCGTGACCGGTTGCGAAGATGCGAGCCGCATTACCATCTATGCCGACTCTGACCAGCGTACACGTGAAACAGGTCTTGCTCTGGCAAAAGGCCTCCTTCCGGGATGTGACTTTGCCGTAAAAGGATTGCCTGAGAACACTGCGGACCCACTTTTTCATCCGCATGAGGCAAATGCTGTCTCTGCAAATTCAGAGTTGGCCGTGGCGGCGATCACTGGACGCATAGGCGGCGACCCCAACAATCTCAGTACGATTTATCACTCGCGCCTCGCCGAACTTGATGCCATACTCGCCAAGTGTGGCGAACCGGATGCCACGACACAAACGCGCGTTTCAATTCTGGAGATTCCGGCAAAGCTTTCCATCAGCAAAGGCGATCATCCCGCCGAGCTTCGTGGTCCAATAAACACTGCCTCGACTCTTACTGAAAATCTTCTGCTCGAATACACGCAAGGCATGGCCCCCTCAAATGTAGGCTGGGGCTGCGTAAATTCGGACAATCTTCGCTCATTGCTTGAATTGCACACTGCCGCATCGGACTTTACGCAACGCACAGCCGTGATCGCGCAGTTGCAGGCTTCCAATCTTCTCGACCATATTCGTCGGTCTATCCAACAGGCCGCCATGGGGAAACCAGTTCCCGGTGCAGTCAGCAAGCCGGGAGACCGGGCGCTCTTTCTGGTCGGGCACGACACCAACCTCTCCAACCTCGCCAGCCTGCTCAATATGACCTGGATCGTTGATGGGCGCCGCGACGATACTCCTCCCGGAGGAGCCCTTGTCTTCGAGCTTTGGCGTTCGCGAAAGACCAAAAAGGATTCTGTGCGCACTTACTATACGGCGCAAACCCTTGAGCAGATGCGATCTGAAGCTGCACTTTCACCCAGCAATCCGCCTCAGCGTGTCCCCGTCTTTCTTCCCGGTTGCGGCACAAAAGATATGTCTTGTCCACTACATTCTTTCACTCAAACCGTCAATCAAGCGATCGATCCACACAGCGTGTCTCCCAATTGAGAGAGTCTGAGCCAGCTCTCTAGTGCCGGTTTGCCAGTACTCCACATGGACGATTCTTTGCATCCCCAATGTTGCGTCTCACAGCCTTCTGGTACGACCGCCAAGAAACTGACTCAGTTCTCTATGGATCTCTTCCCTGTTCACCGTCCATTTACCATCTATTCATCTGTCTGAAATGTCGCTGTCTTCAAATGAAATGAGCCCAACGCAATCAAGAAACCCGACTGGATATTGCAGCAATCTGAATTGGCTGACGCGTCCGGGAATAGCGAGAGTGCGATGGGGCGTCCCATTGTCCGCATCAAACTCACACGAATGATCTAGACAGAACTGCAACAAAAACTGAGGAGCGCCATCATGTCGAAATGTAGCCACTTATTTCACCATGGATTTGCTTTAGTTCTTGCACTTTGCATGCTCGTTACCGGCCATGCATATGCGCAAACCTACACCGAGGGTTCCATTGCAGGCACAGTAGTCGACCCCAGCGACGCTGTCGTTCCAGGTGCCGCGATCGTCATCCACAACGATGGCACCAATGCCGAGACACACCTTACCTCAGATGGCAGCGGTTACTTCAAGGCTCCCCAATTGCCCGCTGCGATCTATACCGTGACTGTTAGTGCTGCAGGATTTGCTCCCTTCAAGGAAGTCAACGTCATAGTGCAGGTTGGGGTGACCTCCCAGGTTGCGCCTCACCTGAAGGCCGCTGGTGCCACATCGAGCGTGGAAGTGAGCGGCGAAACACCCATCCTGAACTTCGAGTCGCCAGATATTAGTACCGTTCTGACCGCGACCACCATTGAAAATTTACCCCTGAACGGCGGTCGCTGGTCGAACCTGACGCTACTGACGCCGGGAGTGGTGGCAGATGCGAACGGTTTTGGCCTGCTTTCCTTCCGTGGCATCAGCCCGCTTCTCAACAACGTCGAGATCGACGGCGCTGACGACAACCAAGCCTACTACTCGGAAGAGCGTGGCCGTACCCGTGAAGGATATTCGACGTCGAAGTACATGATCGAGGAGTTCCAGATCAATACCGGCGTATACTCTGCGGAGTTGGGCCGCGCCGCCGGCGGCGTGATCAATGCCATCACCAAGAGCGGCACCAATACATTCCATGGCATGGCATATTTCGGCGACCGCGATAATGGCTGGGGCGCGATGAACCCCTTCACAACATACTCTGTCAACACCTCAACAACTTCTATACCGAATATTGTGACCAGCCCGGCTAAGCCGAAGGACTGGCGCAAGGAGTGGGGCTTCGATGCGGGCGGCCCACTGAAGAGCGATAAGCTTTTCTGGTTCTACGGCTATGCTCAGTATCAGCGCAACTTCCCCGGCGACGCCAAGGCAGCGACCCCTGGCTCTTTCTTCGCCACGCCGGATGCGGCCCTGCCCGCTGGCACCACGTGCAATCTAACCGGCGCAAACGCGGGTTATATGACAGGTTCTCCCGCCAACGCGGTGGATCAGCAGGCCTGCGAATTGGCTGCGAGAATCCCGAGCCTGGGTGGCACCTATGCGGCCGGTGCCATGGCGTACGACACCCAACTGACTAATCTTCTTGCAGACATGGGCTCAGTTTACCGTACTGGCACTGAGGTACTAAACACACCCAAGCTGGACTGGCAGATCAACGGCAAGAATCACCTGAGCGTTCTCTACCACCGTCTGCGCTGGGATTCACCGGGCGGCGTACAGACGCAAGCCACCAACACCTACGGCGTCGACACCTTCGGCACCGATTTTGTGAAGCTCGATTACGGCCTAGTCAAACTGAATAGTGAGATCACTAAAAACCTCGTTAATGAAGTTCGCTTTCAGTACGGTCGCGAGTTGAATGACGAAGGTCAACAGCCGTACAGCTCTTACACCAAGCAGTACCTGCTCGGCACCAATGGAGTGACGAACACCGCCGCTGGCGACTTTTCGCCTAATGTGCCCGAAATCATACTCGATAACCCGTCTACGGGAGCCGGTATCTATCTTGGGTCGCCTTATTACTCATATCGCAAGGCGCTGCCGGATGAGCACAAATGGCAGATCGGCGATACGGCCGCGTGGCAGGAAGGCAACCACAACATCAAGTTCGGCGTAGATTTGGTTCACAACTACGACATCATGAACAATACCTACGAAGGCAACGGCGTCTATACCTACACCTATATCGGAAACTACTTCGCCGACCTGTTGAATGAAGGGAAGACGACCGGCGTTTGTAACAGCACCAGCACGGTCTCATCGCCCGGAAGCTCTACCACAAAATACACCGGAACCTCTCCCTGCGGGACGTTTGTACAAGGCTTTGGACCCACAACCTGGAATATTTCAACGATGGATTATGGCTTCTTTGGAGAAGATCACTGGAAGTTGACTCCGCGGCTGACATTCGATCTGGGCTTACGTTACGACTATGAGGCCCTGCCCGAACCATATTCAACGCTGACAGCGGCCTCTGGCACGTTCACACCGTACGGGCCTACGACGAGCGGCCTTTGCTCCGCTTACACCGGCCCCGGCACCTGCCCCGCGCTAGCCGCCAATGCCAATCTCACCAACCACCCCAGCAATAAACTCAACTTTGGCCCACGCATCGGCGCCGCATGGGATCCTTTCGGCAACGGCAAGACCACAGTCCGTGCCGGATACGGCCTCTACTTTGGTCGTGTAACTAACGGCGTGCTACTGAACAACCTTCTCAATACGGGCAGCCCGCTGGGCCAATATGTCTCTTCGTCATTGAAGCCGAATTCCGTGGGAGCGCCGCAGTTCCCTAACATTATTCCCGCCGCAACCGGATCGGCTCCGAGCTCGCAATTCTTCGCCTCGAACTTCAAAAACCCGCAAGTACATGAGTTTGATCTTGCCGTACAACGCGAACTTCTCCGCGGCGTGATCTTCCAGCTCAGCTACATGGGCGCCTTGAGCCGCGAATTGCCAAATGCGGTCAATATCAACTTGAACCCCAATGCGAATACGGTCGCTACCGCTGCTACACCCAACGGCGTGATCCAAAGTGTCATCACAGTTTCAGACACGAGCGGCCGGGGCCCTCTTCCAACCGGCACCGTCTACACTGTTCCCACCTACACCGGCACGTTGAACTCCAACTTCGGCGCGGTGAACGAACTGTTCAGTAACGTCAATGCCAGCTACCACGCCCTGGTCGCCGAGATCGAAAACAAAACCTCGAAGCGCATTCAGTACGACGTCAACTACACTTGGTCGCACGCTCTGGATTACGCCCAGAACGAGTCCACCACTACCCTCAGCAGTGGCTGGTTTGATCCCTACAATATCGACGGATACAAAAAGGGTGCCAACTACGGAAACTCGCAGTTCAACGTTCCCAATCGGCTGGTGGCTTGGGCAATCGTTAATTCGCCTGAAATTCAAAGAAATGGCTGGGTAAAGTGGGCGGTAAACGACTGGAGTCTGAACCCAGTATTCCAGGGACAAAATGGTCTGCCCTACTCGGCGACTATCGGCAGCGGCTACCCATCGTATTC
>Ga0255356_1002189_pt1 | contig 11495 bp, 11 predicted proteins | sample HBST100metaG_FD_189944 | JGI IMG/M metagenome (GOLD analysis project Ga0255356, IMG submission 189944) | Peat soil microbial communities from Stordalen Mire, Sweden - H.B.S.T100 | ecosystem: Environmental > Terrestrial > Soil > Wetlands > Peat | place: Sweden: Norrbotten County, Stordalen Mire... | reverse complement strand
CCGTCATTCCCGTCAGCATGCCCGGCTCCCTGATGCCGGTCACGCAGTGATTCGAACAAAACCCGATTCGGGAATCCGTCAGAAAAGCATGTCAGCGATTCCGTCCACACGGCCTAATCGGCGAGCAAGCCGCCATCCTCGCCGTCACCGTACAGCCCGCCCTGTCGGTTTTCCTTGAAACCGAATCTGGCGGCTTCGAAATGTTGAGTCTTTCCGGGTGGTTGTGCATCTCCCGATTTCCCTTGAATCATGGAATTTGTTCCTGAATCGTGGAGCCGCGTCCAGGTGCGGTCTTGAGACAGGTGGATGCGTCGGAGTGAGCGGCGAAGCGCTGCCAAACCGATTGCCGTTCGGATCTCACAAGGATTGGAAGTTCAGCCTGGAAGTTGCCGTGCGCCTGCTGTCGAAGCATCGACCCTGGGCTTGCCAGCACACCAGCGCGCCTCGTCGACAGACTCAGACCGGCGCCTGCGTCCACGATTAAAGGGAAATTCCATTCCACGATTAACAGGATGCGGAAAAAGCCGGTCGGGTTCACGTAGAAGTGCAACGATCGGAGAAAAGGAATCCCACAGCACAGATCAGCGAACTTTTCGTACTTTTGATGCGGGGTGATCACGAATCAATCTTTCGTACATCCCCGTGTCTCGCCGGGACAGCCCCTTTTTCCGCAGCCTGTTAAAGGAACAAGAGTCGACGATTTAGGGGACCGTTCAATCATTTATCGGCTCCAGTCCACGCTTTGGGGGAAACCGACACGCCCCGCTCGCCTGAAAGCGGACTTCGTCAACGCGCCGTCAAGCCGCTCGCCGTATTTGCAACAGAGCCGTCGGGGTCGCGAGGTGGCTGTGCATCGATCGGAACCACACGTGATCCGACTATCCGATCCCTTATCTTCTTGGGAGGGCTGTTCCTAAACATTCCGTAAGCTCGATGGCGGCTCCATTTGTCGTTCGCTGCAATTTTGTCAGCCCTCCGTTGCACGGAGTGCAGGTTGAGGTGGCCCGATGCGGATCGATATTCATATATTGTGTAATATTACTCGGCGGTAATCTTAGTCCCGCCGACATTGTCGCGGTTCATACTCACTGTGTCGGAAAACCGTCATATTCATCTGGATGCGATTGGCGGCATCTCTGGCGATATGTTTGTCGCCGCGATGCTCGATGCCCTGCCCGAGCTCCGTGCGCGCGTCATGGCCGATCTGGCGGCGGTGTTGCCATCAGCGTGCGGCGAGCCGCGACTCGTGGCGGGCACCAGCGCCGGGCTGCCGGCGCATGATCCCGCGGAGCCGCATGCCCATGCGCACGCAGGGCATGCTCCCGCGCCGACCGGGGGCTTCCGTGACATCCGCGACCGTATCGGGTCCGCGCCGTTGTCCGCCGGCACCGCCGCCCATGCCGTGGCCATCCTGCGCGTCCTGGCCGAAGCCGAAGGCCGGGTCCATCAGGTGCCGATCGACGACGTGCATTTCCGTGAAATCGCTGACTGGGATTCGGTCATGGACGTGGTCGCCGCGGGCAGCATCGCGGCCGCGCTGGACGGAGCGACATGGAGTGTGTCGGACCTTCCCAGGGGGGGCGGGCTGGTGCGTGCCCAGCACGGGCTGCTGCCGGTTCCGGCTCCGGCGACGGTGGCGATCCTGAAAGGCTTCCGCTGGCACGACGACGGCGTGGGCGGCGAGCGTGTTACGTCCACCGGGGGGCCTCCTGGTGCATCTGATCGGCCGCGAGGCCGCCGTTGGCGGGTCGCTGACCGCGATGGCACCGGCGCCGGCAGCAGGGACTTGCCGGGTCTGCCCAATATCCTGCGCGCCCTCGTGTTCAGCGCCGACGCGAGCAGCGTCGAGGCCGTTGTCGTTCTGTCATTTGACGTGGACGACATGACCGGCGAGGAAATCGGCATTGCCGCCGACCGGCTGCGCGAGGCCGACGGCGTGCTCGACCTGACCATTGGCACGCGCCTGGGCAAGAAGTCCCGGCCGGCTCACGATTTCCGCCTGTTGATCAAACCGGCCGCCCTGCCCGTCGTCCAGACCCTGTGCCTGGCGGAAATGTCAACCATCGGACTGCGCTGGCGGCTGGAGCGGCGGGTCTGTCTGGAACGCTCCTTCGAGCGACGGACCATCGAGGGGAAAACGGTCCAGATCAAGCGGGCACGGCGCCCGGACGGAGAAGCGACGGCCAAGGTGGAAAGCGATGATCTGGCCGGGCTGGATGGCTTCGCCCGGCGCCGCCGGCTGAAGCGCCTGGCCGAGAGCGACGGGACCGAGTCATGACGCAAGCAGCCTCCCCGTCCGAGCTGGTGGCGGTGCTTGATCGCCATAAGGCGCTGGCGATCGCCGTCAGCGGCGGTGTCGACAGCATGACGCTGGCGTTCGTCGCCCATCGCTTTTCGCGGGCCGCCGTCACCGTGTTTCATGCCATATCGCCGGCGGTGCCGGCTGTCGCCACCCGGCGCGTGCAGACCTACGCCGAGCGGCACGGCTGGCAACTGATCTGTCTCGACGCCGGCGAACTGGCGGATCCCACCTATCGGGCCAATCCGGTCAACCGCTGCTATTACTGCAAGGGTCGACTCTATGCGAGCATCCGGGCAGTGACCGGCCTGCCCATCGCCTCGGGCACCAACATCGACGATCTGCACGACTTCCGTCCGGGTCTGGAGGCGGCGCAGGAGTTCGGGGTGGTTCATCCCTTTGTCGAGGCGGGCTTCCGCAAGAGCGACATCTATGCGCTGGCCGGACAGCATCGGCTCACCGATCTGGCGGCCCTGCCGGCCCAGCCTTGTCTGGCCAGCCGCATGGAGACGGGGATCGCCATCGACGCTGCCAGCCTCGCCTTCATCGAGGCGGTGGAAACCAAACTCGGCATGCTGTTGCCCACGACCAGCATGCTTCGCTGCCGTATCACAGCGTGGGGTGTCGCCATCGAATGTGCCCCGCTGCCGGATGACGATGGTCGACGACGGCTGATGGAGAGGGCGGCGGAGCTTTGTGCCAGCGCCGGCCGCCACTTTGTCGGCCTGCGGCCCTACCATCGCGGTTCGGCGTTTCTGCGCCAGGCCGTCGCATGAACGATTTCGGGATGGATCAGGATCGTCAGCGGCGCGTCGGCAGGGTGGAGGCGCTGCCGTGCGAAGGGAAAATGGATCAAGCTGGATGGCAGAGTGATGCACGACGACCGATGCCGTGATACCGCCCTGTCGGTGTGATGTCTCCGAGGGATGCTGTCGTGAGCTACCAAAACCTGGCGAAGCTTCGCCGACTGTCCCAAATTATCTTCTTCGCATTCTTCTGCCTATTGTTGCTGCGGACAGAGTTCCGTGGTTCGCTGCGCGCTTCCGGCACCGATGTCCGGTTGGATTATCCCGTTCGCTTCTTTTTCGAACTCGATCCCCTGGCGGCCCTGTCGAACGCGCTCGCGAGTCGTGCGCTTTATCGCGGGCTGCTGTGGGCGCTCGTGATTGTCGTCCCCACGCTGTTCCTCGGGCGGTTCTTCTGTGGCTGGATCTGCCCGATGGGCACGATCCATCACTGCCTCGGCAATTTAAGGTCCGAGAGCAAGCTTGGGAAGCAACTCGTCGATTCCAATCGCTACAAGCGCTGGCAGACAACGAAGTATTACATTCTTTTCGCGCTTCTGATCGCGGCGGCCCTGGGAACGGCGCTCGTCGGCTGGCTTGACCCATTCTCGGTTCTGGTGCGCTCCGTCGGCCTGTCGATTTTCCCCGCCTTGAACTATGCCCTGAACGCCTTCGTCCAGGCGCTGGAGCATAGCGATTTCACCCCGTTCCAGGCCGCGGGAGGCGCGCTGCACGCGGCGTTGGCGGCGACGGTGCTGGATTTCCGCCAGCCGTATTTCCGCCAGGGCCTCTATCTCGGCCTCATCTTCGTGGTGATCCTGGCCCTGAATCTGCGGATCACACGATTCTGGTGCCGGGCTCTGTGTCCGCTGGGCGCGTTGCTGGCCATCACCTCTCGCTGGTCCATTCTTGGCCTGCGAAAGAACGCGGAGGCTTGCAACGACTGCAATCGCTGCATGATGCATTGCCAGGGCGGCGACGACCCGTCCGGCCATGCGCCTTGGCACAAGGCGGAATGCGTGCTGTGCCTGAATTGCGTGGCGTCCTGCCCGAAGCAAAGCCTGTCCTTCGCGTTCTTCAATGAGTCCGCGGCCGTGCAAGGCCCGAACCTGCAGCGGCGCAAAGCCCTTACCGGCGTGGCGGCGGGCGTGGTGGCGATTCCGCTGCTGCGCAGCACCGCGGGCTTCGCGGTGGCCCGGAACGAACGCCTGCTGCGTCCACCAGGCTCGCTTGACGAGGGGAGCTTCCTGGAACGGTGCCTGCGCTGCGGCGAGTGCATGAAAGTGTGCCCCAACAACGCGTTGCAGCCCTCCGTGACCGAAGGCGGATTGGAAGGGCTGTGGACGCCGGTCCTGGTGCCTCATATCGGCTACTGTGAGCCGAGTTGCGTGCTGTGTTCCCAGGTCTGCCCGACAGGCGCCATCTGGGAGATCACGCCGCAGGAAAAGGGCTGGGTCGTCGGCGTGGGCAAGAATACCAAGCCCATTCGTCTTGGAACCGCCTTCTATGATCGCGGACGCTGCCTGCCATGGGCGATGGGCATCGATTGCATCGTTTGCCAGGAATGGTGCCCGACCTCGCCGAAGGCGATCTATCTGCAGGAGGCAGAAATCACCGATGCGACGGGCAACAAGAAGGTCTTGAAGCGGCCTTATATCGATCCGGCGGAATGTATCGGCTGTGGTGCGTGTGAATTTGCGTGCGTTCTGAAGGACCGGCCGGCGGTCTATGTCACCAGTATCGGTGAAAGCCGCTCGCACGCCAACCAGTTCCTGTTAAATCGAGCGAATGGAGCAGCGAGATCATGACCATCGGTGCAAAGTCCCTCCTGGCTGCGGCCGTCGTCACCGGATTTCTCATGACGGGAAGCGCGACCCATGCCGCCACGGCGCAGCCATTTCCCGCCTCCGTCTCCGGCTGGGCCAGGACCGACGACGTGCGCAGCTTCGATGCGGCAAATCTCTATCAGTACATCGACGGCGACGCGGAGAAATATATCAAGGCCGGCGTCAAGACCACATCGACGGCGGATTACAGCTTCGGCGGCAAGGTCGATGCGGTTGCCGACGTCTATACGATGTCGGATGCCAACGGCGCCAAGACGATCTTCGAGTCCGATGCCGCAGGTACTGCCAAGACGGTTCCCCTCGGCGATGCGGCCCACGCCGACAGCCAGAGCCTGGTGTTCCGCAAAGGGGCCTATCTGGTGCGCATCGTCGCCTACCAGGGGGGGCCGGACGTGCCACAAGCGCTGATCGATCTCGGGCATGCGATCGATCAGCAACTCGAAAACTAGCGCATGATCGGGACAATTCGGAGAGCAAACGATGGAAGATAGCCAAGGCGAGGGTCGTCGGGAGTTCCTGAAAAGTTGGGTTGGCGTCGGCGTGGCGTTGGGTGCGGTCGACGCCCTCGCGCTCACCGAGGCGCACGCGCAACCGGCCGCGAAATCCGTGGTGGTGGGGGCGACCGACCCCCTGTTGCGCGGCAGTGGTACGGCGGTGGATCCCACACGCATGGCGGCGTTGCTCGATCGGGCGATGCAGAGCTTTGCCGGCGCCACCGGCGGGGCGGACCCCTGGAGGCAACTGGTGCATCCCGGGCAGGTCGTCGGCCTGAAGGTCAATACCATCGCCGGCCGGGGCCTTTCGACCAACGTGATCCTGGTGCAGGCCATCATCGCGAAACTGCAGCAGGCCGGCATCAAGGCAAACGACATCGTGGTCTGGGACCGCACCAACCACGAACTGGAAAGGGCCGGGTTCCACGTCTCGTCGTCTCCCGGCGCCGACCAGGTGCGCTGCATGGGCACGGACGGCGTGGGCTACGAGGATACCGAGGAGAGCTTCGGCGTGGCAACATGCCGGCTTTCGAAGATCCTGACGCGCGTTTGCGATGTCGTCATCAATGTTCCGCTGCTGAAGGATCATGGTGAAGCGGGTGTGACGCTGGCGATGAAGAACATGTACGGCGTCATCGACAATCCGAACCACTGCCACGCCAATGGCTGCAACCCGGCGGTCGCGGACGTCAACATGCTGCCGACGATCCGGAAAAAGGTGCAGTTCATCGTCGCCGACCTCAGCACTGTCGGCTACGAAGGCGGCCCCGGCTTCCGCCCACAATACGCCTGGCAGTACAACGGGCTGCTGGTGGCGAAGGATCCCGTCGCCATCGACACCGTCGGCTGGCAGATCATCGAGCGCAAGCGTGCCGAGCAGGGGCTGGCGACACTCGCGGCGGCGGGCCGCCCGCCTCGCTACATCGCTACCGCGGCCGATGCGCAGCATAGGCTAGGGACCAACGACCCGAACTTCATTTCCGTCGTCGAGGCCGCGTGACGCCTCGCCATGAGGCAAGGAGATGGCCATGAACCGGCGTGAAGCACTGTTGAAGTTGCTGCGCCTGGGCGGTCTCGGCGCCGGGACCGTCGTGTTGGGGGCTTGGCTCAACCAACGCAGCCAGCGACCCGTCGATGCCGTCGTGGTGGAGGCGAAACGCAGCCATGCCGTTCGTTCCAACACGACGTTGCCGGAGATGGTGGTGGTAACGGGCGGAGAGCCGGCGCAACTGGTGCAAGCGGCAATCCGGGAACTGGGCGGGATGGGGCGTTTCGTCGCGCGCGGCGACGTGGTGCTGTTGAAGCCCAATATCGGCTGGGACAGGACTCCCGAACAGGCCGCCAACACCAATCCGGAACTCGTTGCGGAGGTCATTCGGCAATGCCGGCAGGCCGGCGCAGGGAGGGTGATCGTCACCGACGTAAGCTGCAACGATCCCCGTCGCTGTTTCCGTCGTTCCGGCATCGCCGCCGCCGCGGAGCGTGAGGGCGCGGAGGTTGTGCTTCCCGACCCCGACAATTTCAAGGAAGTGGATATTCATGGCACCGTGCTGCGCAACTGGCCGGTGTTCGCGCCGTTCCTGTCCGCGGACAAGATCATCAATCTGCCCATTGCCAAGCATCACAGCCTGACCGGGGCGACGCTGGGCATGAAGAACTGGTACGGCATGCTGGGCGGCCAACGCAACCAGCTGCACCAGCAGGTTCATGAAAGCCTGGCCGATTTGGCGGATTTCATCCGTCCCACTCTGACCATGCTGGATGCCTACCGCGTGCTGATACGCAACGGCCCGACGGGCGGCAGTCTGGAGGACGTGGTCCTGAAAAAGACGATGGTCGCCGGTACGGATCCGGTGGCGATCGATGCCTATGTGGCGAAGGCATACTGGAACCTGGACGCCGATGCCCTTCCTTATCTCGGGTTCGCCAGCAAGAAGGGCCTGGGAACCCTTGAGTTCGACAAGGTTCGGTCGAAAATCGTGAACCTGTAAGATAGCCCCGGACCCACCAAAGGGTGGAGGGTCCAGGGCCTCACGGCCCTGGCGGGTTTGGGCGGAGCCCGACTTGCCTTGCCGAGGAGTGGTCGCTTCGGCCGGTTCCAGCGCGTGTTGCGCTAGGGCATCGTGTCCGAAAGGGTCAGCGTGAAGCGCTCGCCCTGGCGAGAAATACGCCCGCAATGCGGCGCCCCGAAATGCGCGGGCAGTACCAGGCTCGCATGCTCGGCGCAGTATTCCAGCACGCGCATCCGTGTCTGGCGCGCGAGCTCCGGATTTTCGCAGTACTTGCTGTTCCAGTCCGGGTGATAAACCTGCACCGGCTGGTGCATGACATCGGCGATGAACAGCGCCTCCTGCCCGCCGGAGCGCAACCGCACCGCCATCTGGCCGGGGGCGTGGCCGCGGACGGGCATCAGGTCGATGCCGGGGGCCAGGGTCTCGTTGCCCTCCAGCAGTTCGGCCATCCCCGCCTCCAGGATCGGCTGCACGCTGTCCTTGAACGGCAGCAACGTGGCCAGCGGCCGGTTCGCCGCGCCCCGCATCGGGTCGCGCGCCTCCCGCTCGATGCGCGGGAACAGGTAGCGTGCCTTGCGGAACGTCGGCACCCACGCGCCGTCGGCCAGGGTGGTATTCCAGCCGACATGGTCGACATGCAGATGGGTGTTGATCACCACGTCCACGTCCTCGGGCCGCACCCCGGCTGCGGCGAGGCGTTGCAGGTAGGGCCGATCGAGATGATCGAAACGTGGCGAGGCCGGACGCGGCTTTCCGTTTCCGCCGCAGGTGTCGATGAGGATGACCTGGTTGGGCGTGCGCACCAGCCAGCTATGGATGCTGGAGACGAAGCAATCCGTGGCGGGGTCATAGAAGCTGCGCGGCAGCAGGTCCCGATGCTCGGCGACATGCTCCGCTCGCCACTCGGCGAACAGGCTTGACGGTTCGGGAAGCTGGATCTCCTCGATCCGGGTGATCTCGAAATCTCCGATGCGGATCATGCGGCTGTTTCCCTCCGGGGCTGATCCGGCGCAGCCGGCGCCGGCTTCTCGTCATCGCCGGCCTACGATATCATGCGCATCCTGATGCCAAGCACTCCACCGGGAAGGCCCGCCATGCTCCGCTGCTTCATCCTCGACGACTACCAGCAGGTCGCGCTGCGGATGGCCGACTGGAGCCCGCTCTCCGGCCGGGTCGAGGTGCACGCTCTGCCCGGGCACATCGGCGAGCAGAATGAGCTGGTCGCCACATTGGCGGAAGCCGATATCGTCCTCGCGATGCGGGAGCGGACGCCATTCCTGGATGCGCTGCTCGCGCGCCTGCCGCGGCTGCGGCTGCTGACCACCACCGGCATGGTCAATGCCGCCATCGACATCGCGGCCGCGGCACGTCGCGGCATTACCGTGTGCGGCACGCGCGGCGGGGCCGGCGCGGCGGCGGAGCTGGCCTGGGGGCTGCTCCTGGCAGTGATGCGTCACCTGCCGCAGGAAGTGGCGGGGTTGCGGCAGGGCGGACCGTGGCAGACCAGCGTCGGGCATGACCTGAATGGCCGGACGCTGGGCCTGCTCGGTCTCGGCCGGCTCGGCACCCGCATGGCTCGCTATGGTCAAGCTTTCGACATGAAGGTAATCGCCTGGAGCCCGCATCTGACGCAGGAGCGGGCCGATGCCGCCGGCGTCGCGCTTGTTGGCAAGGACACGCTGTTCCAGCATGCCGACGTGCTGGCGGTGCAGATGGTGCTCTCCGCGACGACGCGTGGCCTGGTGGGCGCGCGGGAGCTGGCGCTGATGCCGCCGCACGCGGTGCTGGTCAACACCTCCCGCGGGCCGCTGGTGGACGAAGCGGCGCTGATCGCGGCACTCGAGAACAAGCGCCTTCTCGGCGCCGGCCTCGACGTGTTCGAGCAGGAGCCGTTGCCGGCCGATCATCCGTTTCGCCGCCTGCCCAATGTCGTGGCGACCCCGCATCTCGGCTACGTCACGGAGGAGACCTATCGGTGCTTTTTTGCCGATACGGTGGAGAACATCGCGGCCTGGATGGCGGGCGCGCCGGTGCGGGTGATCGGCGCGCCAGACTAAACAAGTCGAGGGGCTTTGCCCCTCGACCCCACCAAAGGCGGAGCCTTTGGAATCCAATCGGTTTCCAAAGGCCTCGGGTCTTTGGCAAGTCGAGGGCAGAGCCCTCGCCTTGCTTTTGAATGCCTTATCGCTGCTTCTGGAATTCAGGATAGTCCGCACCGAGCGTGACATCCTTCCAGGCGTCGAAATTCGCCCGCAGGGTGTTCAGCTTGGCGTAGGCCATCTCCAGTGCCGGCGCGCCCAGCAGCAGGTGCAGCGGCGGTTTCTCCGCGGTGACCGCGGTCACGATGGCCTCGGCCGCGCGTACCGGATCGCCAACCTGGTTGCCACTGCGGGCATGGGTCTGCTGGCGGCGCAGGCCCGCGGTGTCCGCGTAGTCCTCGATCACCGTCTTGGACTCGACGATCGAGCGGCCCGCCCAGTCCGTGCGGAAGGGACCGGGCTCGACCAGCGTCACCTTGATTCCGAGCGGCGCGCCCTCGATCGCAAGTGATTCCGACAGGCCTTCCACGGCGTATTTCGTGGCGTGGTAGTAGCCGGTCGAGGCAAAGCTCACGAGGCCGCCGATCGAGGAGAAGTTCACGATATGGCCGCTGCGGCGCGCCCGCATGCCAGGCAGCACCTGCCTGGTCAGCGCGATCAGTCCGAAGACGTTGGTCTCGAACTGCGCCCGGATCTGATCCTCCTCGCCCTCCTCGATCGCCGCGAGATAGCCGTAGCCGGCATTGTTCACGAGCACGTCGATACGGCCGAACCGCGCCTCTGCCTCGGCGACCGCCGCGGCGACGTTCTGCCTGTCGGTAACGTCGAGCCGAAGCGGTAAGGCCTGGTCCGCGTGGTTGGCGACGAGGTCCTGAAGCTGCTCGGGCCGGCGAGCGGTCACCACCGCGCGCCAACCGCGCGCCAGCACAAGCCTGGCCAGCTCGCGGCCGAAGCCGGTCGAGCATCCGGTGATGAACCAGACCGGGATATCCTTGTTCGTCATGGCTATTCCCTGAGTTGCGTTCCGACGGAAGGTAGGCCGGAATTGGCTCTATACAATCAAGGCTCTGTTGCAAATACGGCGAGCGGCTTGAGCGACCTGTTGGCGCGTCACGGGTTCAGGCGGCGAGCAGGAACAGTCTGGCAACGAAGGTTGCCTGTGCCTTCATGTCGCTGCCACCGATCCGTCGAACCTGCCCCTTCCTCATCATCGCCATCGCCTCGTAGCCTGCCACCGTTCGTCGTGCGGTCCGGAAGCTGCCGAAGCCAAGCCCCGGTCGGGTCAGTCGTTTGATCCTGCGATGGTCCTGCTCGATGATATTGTTCAGGTACTTGCACTGCCGGAGCCGGGAGCGTCGCCACAATTCACCGGCACCCTTCATGTCGGCAACGGCCTTTGGGTAGGCGGCGTTCTTGTCGACGGTGAGTGTGCGCGGGTCCACGCAATGCGGCTGCCCGAGCGCCTTGCGGAAGAACCGCTTCGCCGCCGCCGCCTCCCGTTTCGCGCTGAGGAGGAAGTCGATGGTTTGGCCCAGGCTGTCGACCGCCCGATACAGATAGGTCCAGCGGCAGGGCAATCGCATTTCAGAATAGAGCGAGGAGGTGGGAGAGATAGCCGTCGTTCCAACCGGCCCGTTGGAACTTGCCGCGCAAGGAGCCCTTGGAGCCGTCCTTTTGCATGACGTTCAGGGCCATATGCCGCAGAACCGCGAGGTTGTGCGGGCCGTTGCCCAATCGGGTTCTGTCCTGATCCTCGTTCATCACCACATCGAGCCGCCAGTGCAGCCTGTTTTCAACACCCCAGTGCTGGCGGACGACCTCGTTGAAGCGAGCCGCGGACAGGACCGCGCTGAGTAGGTAATAGGCGGTTTCGATCGTGGTTTTGGTGGCGGTTTCGCGCACGCGGGTCACCTTGCCGATGGCGGCCAAGCCGGGCCAGCGATGATCCTCCTGCAACCATGCGATATCGGCCGAAACCGTCGCTGTGCGGGTCTCGATGCGGCCATGATCCGCATCGAC
>Ga0255356_1002186_pt1 | contig 11507 bp, 9 predicted proteins | sample HBST100metaG_FD_189944 | JGI IMG/M metagenome (GOLD analysis project Ga0255356, IMG submission 189944) | Peat soil microbial communities from Stordalen Mire, Sweden - H.B.S.T100 | ecosystem: Environmental > Terrestrial > Soil > Wetlands > Peat | place: Sweden: Norrbotten County, Stordalen Mire... | reverse complement strand
CGCGACCTGTTCGCGTCCCTTTGCAAGTATCCCCAACTGGCCGACGACGTCCGCGCCGTGCTCGCAGAAACGTCCGCAACATTTGGCACAGAGCAGGCAACGCTGAGGAATCTTGCTCCTCCGCTGATGCGATCCAAGTTTTTCGATGATCGCTCCGGCCGCGCGGTGGGCGCTGACGACCTGCTGCCATTAACAGCGCCGCTCGGCAACCGCGTCACCGCCCGACGGATCGTCGAGCTTATAGACGCCGGGGATCAAAAGGCAATTGCGTTCATGCGGAGTGCCCTTCCCACGTTGTCGGTCGAAGACCAAGCGAGCGTCCGAACGGCGCTCTCAGCCTTTCCACCCGACGACGACAGTTATCTCAACCTGATAACCCGGCGCTCACTGACGGGAACGGTGCTGGTGGATGCGAGCAATGTGGCGCGACACGGTCAGGAAATGCTCGTAAACAACCGGGCGAGCGTTGCCCAACTGCATGCGCTGCTCAGGGAGCTTCGCAATCGCGGATATTTCCCTATCTACTTGATTGGGGACGCCAACTTGCCGTTCTTAGCCGACGACAAGGCAGCGATATTGAGCCTTGAAAAAAGCGGCTTGCTGCAACTGGTGCCCTCTGGCACGGATGCCGACGAATATATCGTCCGCGAGGCGCGCCGCCTTCGCGCTGCAGTGGTGACCAACGATTACATGGCCGACTGGGACATGGACGGCGACGTCGAAAAGCTGCAATACTCCATCTCGCCGTCGAATCTCAGCGTGACCCTCGATTCTCCCCGCGCAAACTAGGCGCTTGCCTGGCTGATTAGCTCAGTTTCCGTTGGTGTCGCCGCCGCCGGCAGAGCCGTCGGATGTAGGGACTTTGACCGTGATCCCTCCGCCGCTCACACTGGTGGTGTTGTTCTGCTGCGGCGGTGACTGTGGCGCGGGAGCACTTCCCATTGGCGATGACGTCGTTGGCGATGCGGTGGCCGCTGGTTGAGCCGTGCTGCCCGGCACGGCAAATCCCGCTGCTTGTGCGGACACGTGTCCATTGGTAGGATTGTACTGGTACGTGCAATCCGGCGCATTCAACATTTCGGGAGTGACCCCGTACCGTTGCAGCGAAGCGAGGTCGGGTGGATTCTTGCCGTTGTCCTGCTTGTACATCATGATCGCCTCGTCGATTTGGCTCATGTATGCGCCACAGGCCACGGCTTCGCCGCGCTCATAGGGAGTCGGCGCGGTAGCGCCCGCTTTATGGTGCCGTGCAGCAATCCGGGGTATCAGCCACGCGCCCAATGCGAGCAATACCAGTACGGCAACCAGCAAGCCGATCATCGTGCCCTGGCCCCGTCTACTCTGAAAAGGCTGACTCATTGTTTTTCCCTCTTGGCGTCGTCTCGGCATGGCGGCTATGCGACGAGGTCCACTCGAACAAGAGGCTGCCCGTACTCTACAGGTTGGCCGTCTTGAATAAGGACGTCGTTCACAGTGCCCGACATGTCCGCGCGTACTTCGTTCATCAACTTCATCGATTCAATATAGCCCACAATCTGACCCAGCGCGATTTGCGACTGTGGCGCAAGGGCGGGCTTTGCCGCTCGAAAAACGCCTACAAGCTTTGCCGAGATCAGTGCTTCCGGCTCATCGTCCACAAGTTCGACGTCCATAGGCGCATTGCTCACCGCTTCGAGCGCCGCACCGGGATGGACGGAATAAGGAACCATTGCAGTAGTTGGCACTGGCGGCTGCTTTTTCACAGAGATGTGCGAACCGTCTGGGCAGGTTAAGCTGAGCTCCGAAACGCCGTCAATCTCGTTCAAAAGACCGGCGACCTGCCGGATGTTGTCGATCGAAATCATCATATGCTAAATCTTGATTCTAAAGCAGCAATACTCCACAAATTGCAGCACTTGCGAAAGTACGAGAATGAGCAACGTCAGCAACACCAGCCAGTCCAGATACAACGGCATGCTTTGCACCGACTGATGGAGGTTCGGGTTGGCGACTATGGCGAACCTGTTCACCACTGCGTTGACGAAGTCGAACACGGCACCGACAATGCTTATCATATTGTCGCCGAAAAAGGCCATGAGGGCAACGCATCCCGCGAGCACAAGGCCAACAAGCGCTTTGTACTTTTGCTCTTCATGGGTGTTGTAGATCACGCATTCACGGCACCGTTGGTTTTTTTCCGCTTTGCTCATTGCTATCGGCATGCGTGCAGCCGTGGGATCGGCGAGATTTTCGCGCCAATTTGGGTTGATTGCAAGCTGCACAATGCTCTCGTCGCACATGCAGCCGCGTTTGTTTCTCCAGCACGGCCCCCGGCTCTTCTTCAGGAATACCGGACATCTCTTGCGTATGTTGTCGCGGCAATAGGGGAGGTCCCAGCAGTTCCCAAGGAACTTGTTTCGCGGCTTGTGTACGGCGATGCCACGACCGTACGGCAGTGTTGCCCTGCGCACCCGCGCGTTTGCCAGACCTTCGCTTCCTCGCCGCACGATATCGAACAATATCAGAAATGCCCCAGGCACGGCGGGGATATAGCTCAATGTCCGAAGATAGCCAAGAATATCGTCCACAACAGGGCTTGGCGTGCTTCGTGTGAACGTGAACACGTAACCCGTGATATACGGAACTGCGAATTGCAGCACCAAGAACGCCGTCGCCAGGCCATAGCCTACCATTTCCTCGTCATAGTAGAGAAAGACAAGGATAATGGCGTCGATCAAAAGGCCGACCTGCAAAACGGTTTCGACCAGCCCTATGCCACTGAGGATACGCACGCGATCATTGTGTGTCAGGGTGTGCTGATAGTAGTCAATGGACAGGTGTCCGCCCCAAAGGCCCCAAAGGAGATAGGCGAGTGCCAATACGACAATTGCAAGCCCGATGTAGAACACAGCGGTCGCGAAATCGTCAGCCGGCGTCGCCCGCCGCTCGTACACGACGGTGGCGATCGATGACACCCGATTGTTGGGATAGTTTGGGTGGCTGCGGAGCAGATCCGACGCGCGCGGTGCCGGCGGCGTCAATGGTTCTAACGCCGGCTTTTTATTCGTTTCGCTTTCGCGATCCTGGTTTTCTTTGCGTAAGTCTGGAATACGGGGCGGGGTATCCAGATCATATGGATCAGACACTTCTGGCTATTCCTTTCCCGTGGTTTCACTACGCGCGAACCGCAGTAACCGCACCTCGGTCAGACTACAGATTGCGCATTGCTCAGGCAATCGACGTCACGCTCATTTTACTCGTTCGAGGTAACTATCTGTACGGGTGTCAATCTTGATTCTGTCACCGACATTGATAAAAAACGGGACGTTCACGGCAGCGCCTGTTTCCACAGTGGCGGGCTTGGTGCCGCCGGAGGCCGTGTTTCCCTTTTCGCTGCCCGCCGTCTCAATGACTTCCAGCTCAACGAACGTTGGAATTTCAACCCCGATGATCTCATCCTTGTGGGTCATCACCACAACGTCCATATTCTCCTTTAGATACTTGACGCCGTCACCGATCTGTTCCCGCTTGACGGGGATCTGCTCGAACGTGTCTTTGTCCATCACATAGTAATCGTCCCCGTCACTGTACAGGTACTGCAGAGCACGCCGGTCTAGCACGGCTTGTTCCATCCGCTCGCCTGCTCGAAAGGTTTTTTCAATCTGCCGGCCGTTCTTAATGTTCTTCAGCGTTGTGCGCACAAAAGCGCCGCCCTTTCCGGGCTTGACGTGTTGAAATGCGACGATGGTGTAGATGTCAGCATCCTGTATGATGGATAGGCCGTTACGAAAATCACTCGTGTCCATAGATAGGTTAAAGTTTACTTCCTCTTAAATTTGCCAGGTGCGACAGGCCGGAGCCGCCGCACCGATAAACGACGCGGCGGCAATAACGGCGTCCAACATTCAGGGCATCGTATTACGCGCGATGTTTTGGGTTGCGCCGCATGGCGAACCATTATTATATCACATGCGCCCGAATGCGGGGTCAGGGCTAAAGGTCTTCTGGCGATGGAAGAACTTTTCGAAGCTCCTCAGCCTTTTCTTCTGCCAACGTATCGTTGATGTACGCACCGGCGCCAGCTTCCGAGCCAGCCAAGAACTTGAGCTTGTCCTTGGTTCGGAGGGGAGGATAAAACTCAATGTGGAACTGCGTGATCATGCTGTAGTCTTCTCCGGCCTTTGTCGGGCGTTGGTGCATGACCAGAATGTATGGCATCGATATGCCCCAAAGCTTGTCGTACGCCACCAGAATCTGCTTTAGAACGACCGCCAACTGATGCTGCTCGTCTCGCGAGAAGTCTGTGAGGCACAATTTGCCGGGCTCTTTGGCCGTGATATGCACTTCATAGGGGTATCGTGCGAAGAATGGGACATATGCGGCGAAAGTGTCGTTTTCCACGACCATGCGCCGACCATCGGCCTTCTCGCTGGCGACGATATCAAGAAACAGGTTGTTGCCGGTCTCGTCGTAGTGCTTTCGGGCGTTCGCCAATTCGGTTTCGACCTTTGGCGGAATAAACGGGTAGGCGTAGATCTGGCCGTGCGGGTGGTTCAGCGTCACGCCGATCTCGCGGCCCTTGTTTTCGAAAATGAAGACATAATCGACTTCTGGGCGGGACCCAAGGTCGGCAAAGCGATCGGTCCAAACCTGAATCAGGTGATAAATCCGGTCTACCGACTGCGCTGCAAGGGTGCTCTCGTGGTTCGGCGTGAAGCACACCACCTCGCAGGCGCCCACTGCAGGGCGAACCGGCTCCAAGTCCGAGCCATCGATTGCGGGCTCGGGGGGATTCTTTTGCAAGGACGGGAATTTGTTGTCGAAAACAACGATGTCGTAGTCTTCAGCCGGAATTTCCGTGGGGAAAGATCCGCGTTTGGTGGGGCACAACGGGCAGTAGTCTTTTGGCGGGAAGAACGTTCGATCCTGGCGATGTGTCGCGGTAATTATCCATTCGCCCAGCATGGGATGCCATCGTAGCTCAGACATTCGCTTTGTCTCCCGTCCCTGTTGAAACTGCCTTTGCCGGCTCTTCCTTGATTATTTCCGGGAATTTCTCGTCGCCAAAGGTGAAAAAGTAAAGGTTGCGACCATCTGGTTTAACGTGTACCAGTTTTTTCAACGGGTCGCTCGGGGCTGTTTGATCCATTGGAATCAGTATATCCCCGTTGAGAACGCGAGTCAACCGCGAGGCGTGCATAAACGGGCGTCACCACGTCGAATGCGACCTTCTTAGGGGCCATTGGCGTTATTTTTCGCACCAAGACGCTCATGGTGCCGGTGTCCTCTTTTGGGCGGGGAGCCCATCCCGTAGCTCTTATGGCATAGCGTGGCGCGGTGTCCGCTCCAAACGGCCAGACAAACTGCTTCGACGGCGTCCTTGTCAAGAAGACGACGGGGAAACCTCTGCGCGGCGAGCAGGGCAGGGGATCACAAACCTGCTGCTGGGCGGGAAGAAACAACGCGACGTGATTTGGAAGCACGGCTTTTCGCGTTCCCGCAATTGCATAGCTTATGTTAGATGGGTCGTGCGGGGCGGCAAGCCTAACCATACGGACGTCGTCAATGTGACCTTTGCTGTCGATTATGTGGCACGGAGTGAGAGTCAGGTTGATCCGGAGTTTTCGCCTGTCGCCGAAGCCTGGCGGAACAACCGCTGTTGCCGCAGTTGCATCGCCGGTGTGCAACGCAAAGTCAGACGGCGGATTTTGGCTGAACGGCAACAGGTTGCCGTTGCTGGAGACCGCGGCAATGCTCGTGTTCCACGCTTCGGCCTTGCTGGGCGCAGGCGGCTTTACGGTGAGCACCAACCTGCCATCTGTGCGCTCAACGGCGGTGACAGAGCGTATCTTGACCACGGGATCTGAGCGGTGGTTCGCCACGGGACGGGGGATGTTGCGCAGTGTCCACATTTGCACGGCACGCTGGCTGGAGATGCACACCGAAATCTGGGCGCATGCCGCCGAATATCCGCACGGGATGCCGATGAACGCGTACTCGTCGCCGTTGTCTCCCACTGCGGCATGGGCCCTCCATGGGAGGGTCTCGCCGTCGCTTCCCCGCAGGGTCACAGTGAGACGATCGACAGAAACATGCTTTGGCATGTGCAACCAGACGCCGAAAACCGCGCCCGGCTCTCGGGCGATCAGATCGCGGGACTTGGCCCAGTGATGCGGATAGTGAAATGCGAGTGTGAACTGCCCCGACGTCGAAATGGGAAACGACGTTGCTATGAATGTCAGTCCGCCGGACGTAGGTGCCCGTGACGAAACAACGTCCGGTGCAGTGCGCGTAAACAGAAGCGGCGCAAGTTGGGTGTCACTATACCAGCCCAATGCGATCGCAACGACCACTACGGCTACCACAATCCGGACCTGTTTGCGATTGTTGGCAAGCCATGCCGTGAAATTACAACGAAGGGTCGCGCTCATTGGTATGAGCAGTAGTGTACCACCGTTGTCGTCACGCGCTGAAGTTCCTGCGCGAACAACCTCTCTGCCCCGTCCCGCGCAGAGACTCAGGAAGGGGCAGAGAAGAGGGGCGGGGTCACACTGGTTGATGGAAATGGCGGTGATCAGGCACCTTGGAGGAAGTTGAGGGAATGGGCGAGCCCTGCCTGTTCGCCTTCCGTGCTGCCGTTGAACTGCTCGTCCTCAAGCTCGATGCTGACCTTACCGGCGTAGCCAGACTCTTTCAGAATGCGGAAAATCTCGCTCCAGCGGGCTTCGCCGTGACCTGGCACAGTGTATCGCCATGTCCACTCGCCGAATCCGTGGCCGGGCTTTTCGATGCTGTGATAGTGGTAGCCAAGCTCATAGAGCCATTCCTTGTCTGTTTCCGCGTCCTTGCCATGAACGTGGTGGACATAGGGCGCGAACTCCCGAAGGAAGCGGACGTGGTCGACGCCAAGGCGGATCAGGTGGGACGGGTCGTAGTTCAGGCCGACGCCTTTTGGCCCGAGATCGCGAATGAACGCGCGCACGGTTTCCGGTGTGCAGCACAGATTGGAATAGAACGGATAGCCGCCGGGCCAGCCCTCGATCGCAATGGCACCGCCTGTGTCCGCACATGCTTGGACTATGGGACCAAATGATTCCACAGCAAGCTTGTAGTTTGCCTTCCAGCCTTTGGACGCGTCACTGGCGACAACGCACGTGAAAAATGCCTTTGCGCCAAGCGCAGCGGTTTCTTTGACATACGCTACATTGGCTTCCACGGCGTTCTTTCGCCTGCCTTCGTCCGGACTGAGCAAGGCACCCGTGTCGACCAGATCGACGCTGCCCAAGGACAGGCCCGCAGCGGTCAAAGTGTTGACGTCGGCTGCCGACGCCCTGCCAAGGTCGATATGATCAAAGCCCGCCGATTTCGCCCAGGCCGCGAGCTTCGCGATGTCACGCTGCCATTCGCCCCCAGGACGACGGAAGCCGATGGGGAAGTTCCCCGTTCGAGTTGCCATTGCTTCTCCTTTTAGACGACGCCAAATGCCGTCGAAGAGCCAAGTTTTTAGAGTGCTCCCAGTCTGGCACACAGCGCCATTTGGCAAAACTCTCCGCGGCTAACATTCGTCATCAAGCCCGTTGAAACCTTCGCGAATGCGTTGCAATTGCAAGAAAAAGCGGCGCAACTGCAAATCGTGTGACACTCGCGCGAAAAAACCTCTCTAGGGGGAGACCGCACCGATCGAAGAACCTCTACCCACAAAGTGGGGCCTTTCTCCCCTACGCGGGGAGACTCAGGAGGGAGGGGAGGAGATGTCGGCGGCACCACTGTTATGTTGGTAGTCGGTACTTGGAGGATGGTCTGGGCGGCGTCCAGCGACACCTGCAGCACAAACTGGCTGGTGTTCATATGCCTGGCTTGCGCGGCCTGGCTTAATGCCTCTTTTGCGCCTCGGAAGCCCGTATGGATAGTCGCGTGTTCGTTTTTGTTGGCACAGGTCTGTCCTCACAATCGTCTAACCGTTTACCTTACCAGGTCGTGTAGCCAGTGTACAGCCGATTGTTAGAGGGCAGGCTACACTGACGCCGTTATTAATGGCTGATTACCTTTTTGGCATCCCGCATATTGGCGCTAGAGAGAGCGCTGCGTGCTGCTAAACGACGGGGGCAAAAACCTATTTGGCTTTTGGTGTCTCAACAGTCGCAAACACGTTGTTGGACCCGCAACGCCGACGGCCGGCTGCAACGATTGGGAAGTACGGCGATGCGGTACAATATGTTCACTGAGAGGGCTTTGGGCTCCCTTGGGGAACCGAGCTAACTGAAATGACCGCGTCCGAATCGATCGAGTATCGGTACAACGTGCTTACCAGCCCTGAGCCTATTTTCGAGGAGCGAACCTATGTGGTGAGCTATGATGGCAAGTATCCGCAACCGGTGACCCACGAGGGGGAGAAACCCGGCCGAATGCCAGGAGGGTCACAGGGATACGTGCGGGTCACCGGCAGCGCGGCGGCGTTCCTTAAATGGTATCGCGAGCCAAGCGATCTGCAGGTGACGCGGCAACAGTTTCAGGACGATGCTGCGGCAAGGGTTCAGGAGATTTTGAATCGGCCTGTGCGTTAAGGCGCAGACGTGTGCGGCCGCTCTAACATCTCTGTGATGCGACGTGCGGCTTGGCATGCGCCGGGAAGATCGAGCATTCTGCTGACATAGCCTTCGGCGAGCAGGTCTTTGTCCACATATCGGTCGAACTTCTCGATTCGCGCTCCAGGCACAAATTCCATCAGCAGCAGCGGGTTGTCCACCGGTTCGGCGGCGAGCGCACGGGCGATTTGGGATTTGTCCGAATCGGGCGCGAGCAGCGCCGGGCCGGCATCCATCGCTTTGATGCCGTTGAACGCAAGTACCAGCGCCAGTGTCCGTCCCACCCTGTCTCCTGCCCAATGGAAGACGTAGGTGTCCGCACCTGATCTTATCAACGGGGTGGTGGCAAGCTCGAACCTTGCGTAAGCTTCCCGTGCCTCGCACAGCATTTGCCGTGCCGGGCGGTCCAAAAACTCGGGCACCCAATCGCCCTGATAGATTTCCACCATTTTGACGCGGACACGATCATGGACGATAGGGCCGTTTCCCGTAAAGATCGGTACGCGCCCGCCCTTTGACGGCGAGAGGTCGATCACTTTCCGCTCCGCGTCCACATCCTCGATCCGCCATCTACGGCCAGCGAATATGAGATAGGAGCCCGGAATGACCTGGCTGTCAACGGGCAGGGAGCCGAGCAGCTTGCCCTTGTGAAAGACGCGGTACTCTTCGGGGGTGGAGAATGCCGCGTAGAAGCTGTAATGGTTGACAAGGGATTCGCCACGCCCTCCCAACATGATCGTGCCGTCGCTTGTTTGCGAGATGAGCTCGTGATCGGCAAGGCCATGCAAAAAAGTGGCGAACTGGGCCTTGGTGACGCTTTTGAACGGGCCTGACTGGCACAGCAAGCTATAGAGGAACGGAGCGCCGGCACCGCCGTACTGCGCGATCACGGAAAGCACCTGCTGAACCATTGTGGAGAGATGCATCGCATCGCCAGCGGGCGGCTCGCACCAACCCTCGATCAGCAGCGAAAGCACGGCGATGGATTGGACAAGGCTTATTCTGAGGCAGTCCAGTATCGACGTCGCCGGTGTGATCTCGGCCTCGCTGACATACATGCGAATGACCGCGGCCTGGCCGCGCCTTCCCGAACGGCCCATTCGCTGCCGCAGGCTTGACACCGACGGCGGCGCGCCGATCTGGGCCACGCTGTCCATGGCGCCGATATCTATGCCAAGCTCGAGCGTGCTGGTGCAGACGACGTTCACAGGTTGGTCCCCAGCCTTCAGCATCGCCTCAACGTCCTCCCTGATGTCGCGCGAAAGGTTGCCGTGATGAGGAAAGAAATTCACGGGCACACGCGCATCCTCGCACATCCCACACAGCAAGGCCGTGTACTTCTCGACATTTGCGCGAGAGTTTGCGAAGATCAAGTTGTTCTCGTTCCGCAACGTGTTGAAGAGATGCGTGGCAATCGCGCGCTCGCAATTGGCGAGCTGCAGCGATTCGCCCTCACCGTTTTCGTTCGCGTCATCCTCGGCAGCCGTATCCGATTTGTGGTCGGGAATGATCGCCGGCTCCAAATAGCCCCGAATCTGGGCGCGAAGCTCCTGATGCGAATCGAGGGACTGTATAATCTCGACGTCGTCAGGAGCATCGGATCGAAGATGCGCTGCCGCAAGGCTCAGGTCGCCGATAGTCGCGCTCAGGCCGATTCGCTTCGGCGAGCGGCCCGTCGCACGGTCGACGCGGTTGAGCAGGGATTGCAACTGCTTTCCGCGCTCTGTGCCGATGAACGCGTGAAGCTCATCGACCACGATGAAGGACAGGTCCCTGAAAACGCGCGCGATGTCCGGCCCGTGAACAATGCAGATGGCTTCCAGCGATTCCGGGGTTGTGAGCAGTATCCCGCGCGGATTTCGGATGGCCTTGTGCTTGACGTTTGCAGGGACGTCCCCATGCCATTTCGTCACCGGAATATCGAGGCGGGCGCAGAGATCTTCCAGGCGCCCGAACTGGTCGTTTATCAGTGCCTTCAGCGGGGATACATAGAGCACGCCGAAGCTCGATTGCTTCTCACCGGCGATGAGCGAGCAGATTGGGAGGAACGCGGCCTCGGTCTTGCCCGACGCGGTTGCGGCGGAGATGATGATGTCTGCCGGCTCGCGCAGGACGCTTCTGATGGCGTGCTCCTGGATATCGCGCAGCTCGTTCCAGTTCTGATCCCAAATCCATCGTCTGATCTCCAGGCTGAGAAGGTCAAAGCTGATCGAGACGTCGTGCGGCTCAGAGCTTGAAGCTTGCGAGTTCGTCATCACCTTCGTCCTTGGTCGCCAGTGATTGCAGGGGCGTGGAATCGGTCAAGGGGTCAAGATCGGGGTTTCGGTCCGCAACGATTTCCACCTTCTCGATGAGATCGGTCCAGGACACGGCCGGGTTCTGCTCAAGGATGGACAGCAAATTGAGGAACGACGTGATCGTGGTGCGCGGCGTCCGGAAATACGCGTCTCCGATTCGCTTCGAGCAGTGTGCCATGAACGCGTTTAGCGCCTCGTCGGGCACCGCGTAGCGACTCTCGTCACCAAGCGCTTGAAGATGTCTAAGGCGCATCAAGAGAACGTAGAGGTCCTCCTTCGAGAGATTTGCGAGCCGGATCACAGGGCCGTTGTAATCGACGAGACCATCGGTGGCGAACGTGTTTTCGGTGAGGCGCGACGCCAGCGCGGCGTAGCTGTACAGGCCGCGCCGGGGATCGAGCAAAAACTCAGGCGTTCCACCGAACACAAAGCCGCAATTGGTGGAGCTGCCCTGCAACGTATCGTTCACAATCCGCAGGATCTGCTCGTAATTTGACGTTCGTGCCTGGGTGTTGGAAAGCTTGTAGAGGTTGACCATCTCATCGAGACACACGAGAAGCCCGCTGAACCCGGCCATGGTGACGAATTGGGACATCAGCTTGAGGTGGTCGTAGAAGCTCTCATCGTCAATGATGCTCCTTACGCC
>Ga0255356_1002183_pt1 | contig 11518 bp, 14 predicted proteins | sample HBST100metaG_FD_189944 | JGI IMG/M metagenome (GOLD analysis project Ga0255356, IMG submission 189944) | Peat soil microbial communities from Stordalen Mire, Sweden - H.B.S.T100 | ecosystem: Environmental > Terrestrial > Soil > Wetlands > Peat | place: Sweden: Norrbotten County, Stordalen Mire... | reverse complement strand
ATCGAGCGCGGACGGCATGATCCATCTCACGGCAGACAAGTCGGGTTGGGCCGCCAGCAAGGAAGACGCGCGCAAGATCGTTGACAGCGCCAAGGCTGAGCCGATTTACGACAGCAACGGCAACCTTAGCGGCTTTCACGTCACATCAGACGAATCGTTGCCGGGAAATGTGACAGTTGATCTCGAATTGTCGGTGCCAAACAATGTTGTGCCATCGCTGACCACGACATTTGGCGACATCGAGTGCAAGAGCTTTTCCAATGGCGCCGGGCATATCGAATCAGTCTCGGGCGACATTCACGTGTCCGCAATAGCTTCAAGCGCATCAACTGCACAAACGTCATTGATAACGCGAACCGGCGCCGTTGCGGTCGAGCACTGCAGCACTGGCGATCTGAAGGTTGAGACGACGTCCTCTGACGTGGATGCGAGCGATATAACGGCATCCATGGCAACGTTTTCTACACGTTCCGGAGGGATTGACCTAACCTCCGTCACCGTGTCCGGCGAACTCTTTATAGAGACCGTCAGCGGGGACGCTCAGGTCAAAAAGGCGGACTGTGAAGGAGAAATCCGACTTTCAACAAAGAGCGGGGATATCAGCCTTGCCACGGTCAACTGTGCAAAGCTCTCCGGTCACCTGGTAAGCGGAGATCTCGATCTCGATGGCGCGTCCGTTGGCGAGGGCGGCATCCTGCTCGAGTCGGTAAGTGGAGATTTAGGCGCCGAAGACTTGGCGGCAGGGCTTGCTCGGCTGCGCTCCGTGTCTGGCGACGTCTCGTTGGAGTTCTCAACGCCGTTCAAAGGAGATTTGCAAGCAACTACCGTGAGCGGGGATGTGGTTGTGAAGGTGCCGGAAGCATCGGACGCCACGGTGCAGATGGTCACGCAAAGCGGAGATTTGACGAGCGATGCGATCCTCGTGGATCCGCGACAAGCAAGCGACCCCCGCTCGGTGAACGGCACCTTGGGTGCCGGCACAGGATCGGTTAAGCTGCACTCTGTTTCGGGTGATATTAGCGTCAAGCTTGCCCGCTAGGGGTAATTGCCGCAAGACAAAGGGCCGGTGGAAAACGGGTTTCCAGCGGCCCTTTCAAGCTTCGAGCAATTAAGCAGGCTTGATTTCGACCTTGGCGCCTTCGGCCTCGAACTTGGCCTTCAGAGCATTGGCTTCATCTTGGGACACGCCCTCTTTGACTGCCTTCGGTGCGCTCTCAACGAGGTCCTTAGCTTCCTTCAGACCAAGGCTGGTCACTTCGCGAACGACCTTGATGACGTTGATCTTCTTCTCGCCGGCGCCGAGCAACATAACGTTGAACGCGGTCGGTGCTTCGGCTACGGGAGCGGCTTCGGCAGCGGCAGGCGCAGCGGCAGCGACGGGAGCGGCAGCGGATACGCCAAACTCTTCTTGAAGAGCCTTTACAAGCTCGCTGAGCTCAAGAACAGTGAGATTCTTAACTGATTCGATGATTTCGGCTGTATTAGCCATGGTTCAATTCCCCTGTAAGTATTGAAAATTAGGCTTCGGCGCCCTTTTGGTCCGAAATAGCCTGCAATGTGTAGACAAAGTTCGAAATAACCCCTTGGAGCGTTCCCACAAGGTTTGCGATCGGTGCGTTGAGTGATCCCATCAACTGCGCGATGAGCACGTCCTTTGACGGAAGCTTTGACAGAGCTGTAATCTGTTCGGGCCCCAGTACACGTCCCTCCACATATGCTCCCTTGATAGAGAACGTCTTGTGGTCTTTCGCGTATTCTAGCATCGTCTTGGCCACGCCTGTCGGATCGCTTTTCGCGAATCCTATGGCTGTGGGGCCTTCGAGATGCCCTAGAAACTCTTCGTCCGTGATCAGACCGTCCGTCGCACGCCTGAACAGCGTGTTCTTCACTATGTGGAACTCGGCATCGACAGTACGCAACTTCCTTCGAAGCTGAGTCAGGTCCGATACCTTAAGACCACGATAGTCGGTGAGGATGGCTGCCTGGCTGCCCGTGAACATCTCCCTCAGCTCCGCAACAGTTTGCTCTTTTTGCACTGTTGGCATAGCATATTCACCTCTTAAAGTAACAAAAATGCCCCGCCGGCGTATAGGCCAAAGCGAGGCACGCAAGCGGGGCATTTGCAACCGAATCGAATCGGAAGCGACTGCGGCTCACCTCGGCGGGAAAGCATAACGACTATGCTTTATGGATGATTCCGACCCGCTGTCTCTGGCGAAAGTTGTAAAATATCTTAACTGCTGTTCAGAAAATCAACGAGGCAGCACCGGCTTCTGGGCTGCCAGATGATCTATGCTGACGCTCGGGCTCATTGTGGCCGAAAGCGCGATTTTCTTGAGATATCGTCCCTTGGCAGTAGTTGGCCGTGCTTTGACAAGAGCCTCTATGAGCGCATGGAAGTTTTCCAGAAGCTGCTCTGCGGTAAACGACACCTTGCCGATCGGCGCATGGACGATTCCAGCTTTGTCGACGCGGTACTCCACGCGAGCGGCCTTTTTGACGTCAGAAACCGCTTGTGCGATATTCGGCGTTACCGTCTGTGCCTTAGGATTCGGCATCTTCTGCTTGAACGTGGAGCCAAGGCGTCCCACCTGGGCCATCATGTCTGGTGTGGCCATGATCAGGTCAAACTGCTTCCAGTCGAGCGTGCCCTTCTGGACTTCCGCAACAAGCTCTTCGGCACCAACGAGATCCGCACCGGCTTCTGTGGCCTCTTTGGCCTTTTCGCCTTTGGCGAAGACCATCACCTTCCGCGATTTGCCTGTTCCGAACGGAAGCGTGGTCGTGCCGCGAACCATCTGCTCGCCGTGTCTCGGATCGACCCCTAGGCCGACTGCCAGCTCCACGGTCTCGTCAAACTTTGCCGTTGCCAACGTCTTCACGAGCTCGATGGCTGGAAGAGGCTCGTAGAGCTTGTCGACTTTGACTTTGGCTGTAAGCGCTTGATAGCGCTTTGATATTACTTTCTTACGGTCTTTCTTTCGCATTTTATGTTCCTTGGCGGTACCAACGGTGCCCTGAGGCCCCTCCCGCGGGATATCAAACTGCTTCCCACAATTAGGAAGCTATATCTATGCCCATCGAACGGGCTGTTCCTGCGATGATGTTCATCGCGCCCTCGATGTCGTTCGCGTTCAAATCAGGCATCTTGGTCTGCGCGATGGCGCGAAGCTGATCCTGCGTCATCGTGGCAACCTTGGTTTTGTTAGGCGTGCCCGATCCGCTCTTGATATTGAGCGTCTTCTTCAGCAGGTCGGCTGCCGGCGGCGTCTTAGTGACATAGGTGAAGGACCGATCATCGTAGATCGTGATTTCAACCGGCACAATGGAGCCAAGCTGAGAAGCGGTCTTCTCATTGTAGCCCTTGATAAACTCCATCATGTTGATGCCGTAGCTACCGAGCGCTGGGCCAACAGGAGGGGCAGGAGTTGCTTTCCCCGCAGGGATCTGGAGCTTGACGACTCCCACGATTTTCTTTGCCATAGGGTTTTCTCTTTCTAACTAATCTTTATCTAAGACGCGTGTCTGTCGCAGTGCGCACTAGACGTTCTTTTCAATCTGGTTGAATTCAAGCTCCACAGGTGTTTCACGACCAAAGATGTTGATCAGCACTTTGACCTTGTCCTTGGCTGCGTTGATTTCCTGGATTGTGCCATGGAAATCGGCAAACGGGCCGCTCATGACGCGCACATGCTGTCCGGCTTCCCACTTTGGCTGAATGACCGGCACATGGTGCTCTTCTCGATAGATGATCTCTTGGATTTCCGACGCCTTCAACGGGGTCGGCTTCGGATCTCCAACAAACTTTATGACACCGATCGTGTTCCGCACGAGATGCCATGTCGTGTCATCAAGAACCATCTCCACAAAGACGTAACCGGGATAGACCTTCCTATCGATTTCCGTCTTCCTGCCGCCTCGCACACGGGTTTCCTTCTCCGTGGGGAGCAGCACATGATAGATCTTCTTGTTCAGCAGATCAAGTGACGTCGCGCGCTTTTCAATATTGGTGGCCACTTTCTTTTCGTGACCGGAATAGGTGTGGACCGTGTACCAATGTCGCTGCATAGTTTACTTGCCACCAAACAACGGTGCTGTGATCTTGCCTAGGAGAAAGTCAAGCACGAACACCCATACGAGAGTAAGGGCGATAAATCCCAAGACAACGTATGTGGATCGGGTAAGCGTGTCTCGGTCGGGCCAAGTGGTCTTCTTTAGCTCCGACGCCGTTTCGTTGATAAACGTTTGAAACTGTGCAGGAGACGCCACCGGTCCGGCTTTAGCCAATTGCTCCGCTTTTGCCCGCGCCGCAGCGAACTTCGGATCTTCCTTCTTTTTAATGTCAGCCATCGTCTTCTTTCAGCAATCAGGCAAAAAATATGAACAGAAGCCGCTAGCTCCTGCTCACTGAGTTTTGCTATGATAGCACTTTATGAATATTCCTGTCAATGATCGCCGCGAAACATTTTGACGGGGCGTGTTGTCTCAAACCGTGACCGTGATGCAATCGGCACACGCACCACACTTTGACAGTTAAGACGCGAAATGCACGATCAATCGGGCGGTGGCGAGTTCGTGTTTTGGCGGAACTTTTGGATAATGTGGTGAGCAGTTTCGACGTCCTGCCATCCTAAAACTTGGGTTTCCTTCTCTTCGAGTTCCTTGTAGATGTCGAAGAAGTGGACGATCTCCTTGAGAGAATGGGGAGGGAGATCGGAAAGGCGCGCGATGTCGGTGAAGCGCGGGTCGGCGGCCGCCACGGCCAAGATCTTTTCATCCGGGCCTTTGTCATCGCGCATTAGCAAAACGCCGAGCGGGCGCGCCGCGATGAGGCAACCGGTGAAAGTCGGCTGCGACGTGATGACCAAGATGTCAAGTGGATCGCCGTCTTGAGCAAGCGTGTCGCAGACCCATCCGTAATCGAACGGGTAGTACAGCGGCGAATAGAGGGTCCGGTCAAGCTTGAAAATCTCTAGCTCGTGGTCGAACTCGTATTTATTGCTGCTCCCTTGCGGAATCTCGATGACGGCATTGACGATCCACGGGCATCTGTCCCCAATGGGAATCTTGTGAAATGACATAACTTATCGCTCGTCAACCAAGTTTTGGCATCGATGCCTCATGTGCCGGCGCTAGACCGTAGCGGCATGCAGACCGCACTCAGTTTTGGATTTGCCGGCCCAGCGTCCTTCCCGCTCATCGTCGCCAGCCCCAACCGGATGCGTGCACGGCTGGCAGCCTATGCTGGGGTATCCCTGATCATGCAGCGGATTGTATGGCACGCCGTTGCTGAAAATGTAGTTCCATACTTCCTTCTTTGACCACTTTGCAAGAGGGTTTACTTTTACGACCTCAAATCTCTTGTCCCACGCCACAATTGGGGCATTGGCTCTCATGGGAGATTGGTCGCGACGGATTGCCGAGATCCATGCGTCGTATCCTTTCACGGCCAGTTTCTGCGGCACGACTTTTCGAATGTTGCAGCAGGTGTCTGGATCTGTGCCGTAAATAGGGCCCTTAAACCGGGCCTCCATCTGTTCGACCGATTCTGCGGCCCTCACCAAATGCACTTGCATACCGTACTTCGCCATGATCCGCTCGCGCAACTCCAACGTTTCGGGAAATTGATATCCCGTGTCCAGGTTGAAGATGAATGCGCGATTGTCGATTTGAGAGAGCATCGCAAGCAACACGCAACCCTCGGCGCCAAAGGCCGTGCCCATGGTGAGCTTGTCACCAAATGTCTCGCAGGCCCACGCCAATATATCTTCGGGACTATAGTTCTCAAGCTGCTCTGCCAATGCTGGCAGCTCGTCTATGGCAGGTTTCCTCACAAGCGTTTCTATCGTTCTCACCTAAGCCCTAACACCGGACGCGCCCTAAACATTCCCGGTTGCCCAATTGCCGCACAGATGCTGCTTTTGACGCGCACCGCCATGTTATACCGCGATATTTATGTTCGGGCACAGGTTGTCAGCCAGCTCGCGGACAAAGTCTATGCAACGTGCGTGATCAGGCGCGCTCATTGCTTTTGGTCTGTTTGCCAGGCTGATGGGTGGGGATCTCGTCTGGAGAAACGCCGTCTGGGTCGTTGGCCACGGCACCGGGCGGAAGCTCTACCGGCCCCGAAAGCAGCGGATCGTCAGTTTGCACCATCCACTGCTTAAGGCGAAAACGCATGTCGCCCAGCACATCCGCGCAAGCGGGATTGAACGCGACGTTCGCGGATTCCGCCGGATCAAACACGACGTCGTAGAGCTCCTCGCGTTCCACGCGGCAATCGGCCCAGCCTTGGGACAACAGGAAGCTCTTTGTAAGTCCATCGTCGCAGTTTGGCAATACGATTTTGTCGCGGTCTCCGAATCGCCGAATATAGTTCCAACGCTCTGTCCTCACAGAGCGCATCGGCTCGTATGCCGCGTGGTAAGTGACCTCGGAACAGATCGCGTCGCGGACGTTGTTAGGTTTCCCTTCGATCAAGGGCAGCAGGGAATTGCCTTGTAGCCACGGTGGACAAGGCGTGTCGGCTAGGTCGCAGAGGGTGGGGTACAAATCGACATGGGACACCAAAGCGTCCGATATCGTTCCCGCTGGGACACGTCCGGCAAGGCGCATGAGCAGCGCGACTGCCGTGCCGTGTGCCGTGAGGTTGCATTTTGCCTTGGGAAACGCCACGCCGTGATCGGTGGTGTAGATGACCAACGTCGTGTCCGCATACCCGAATTGCTCTAAGGCATCGATCACACGCCCGATCTTGCAATCCAATCGTTCGGCGGCAAATGCGAAATTGGCAAAGTCCTGGCGCACGGCAGCGACGTCGGGCAAGAACGCCGGTGGCCGAATGTGACGTGGGCCGGATAACGCACTGTTCTCCGTGAAGAGTCCGCCGCCTACGCGGTGCGTTTCGCCAAAGCCGACGTCAAGAAAGAACGGCTTGCTCGGCCTTGTTGACAGAAAGCGCGCTGCCTCATCCTCTGCGGGAACGCTCGCGTCTCTTATGCGGTCGTATCCAAGCAGTGGCAGGTCGTCTGTGGCGACGTGCTGGAAGCCGGCGAGCACAGTTGTATATCCCGCATTGCGCAACGTGTGGGCGAGGTGCTGAGTGGGATCTTTGAGCGCAAAGCCTCGATGCGCCAAGCCAAGCATTCCCGCATTGTGCGGTGTCTGCCCTGTGAGGAGCGCCGCACGCGACGGGGAGCATGTTGGGGCTGCGCAGTGGGCATTTCGAAACGTGACGCCCTGTTGTGCGAGAGCTTGGAGCCGCGGGGTGCGCACGGCGTATCCATAGGGCAGGATATATTGGCCCGTGTCGTGGGAGTGAAGGTAGACGATATTGGGTTGCTTCATGGTCGCCCGCCGGGCACGCAGTTGCAAACAAAAAAGCGCCGAACCAAATGGCCAGGCGCTTTTTTGTTTGAGGGTTTACTCCTCGACAACTACTTCGAGTTCCGTTGCTTGGAAGAGACGCACGGCGAAGCCGTCGTCCTTCATTGACGAAAGCAACTCGAGCGCTTCCTCGATGTCTTCGGACAGTTCGAATGCGACTTCTTCTCCCCGCTCGCCATAAGCGATATAGGTAAGACCCTCGTCGGATTCTACTTCCTCTTCCTCTCCGTCTTCCAGTTCTTCTTCCGCATTTACCACGGGCAGCTCTGTGAGCTTGCCGTTCACTTCATTCGTCTTATCAGCCATGTCGAAGGTCCTCTCATGGGGCTTTGGTTCAAACGGCGGCATTATACCGTATGGTGCATCAGTGTGACGAAAAGAGCTCGATGAGATTTGCCTGAATATCGGCTGTTTGCGCCACAGTGGCATAGAATGACGCTTCTCGGTACCGCCGCTGTGCCGGGCAGGAAAGCAGGTGCGATTTTCCAGCCGTGGCGGCAATCGCCGTTTGAGCGGCCCTAAATGCCAAAGATATTGCGGTTGAGCGCGAATTCAGCGCGTTTTCGAAGTAGCACGGCTCGTCGGCCCGTGATCCGGACCAGTATATCGATTGTTCGCGACAGAGATCGATCTGCTGCTGAAGTCTGTCTGCGGCCGCAACCACGTTCTCGCGTCCCTTCGCGATAGTGCGCAGGTAACGGACGCTGCCAAGAGCACAACCAAGCGGGAGGGTCACGTGGCCGGTGATGCCGCAGTAATCCCCACGTCTCATTTCGGATGCGGGACGGCTAAAAAGGACATCACGGTCAGGGACGAACAGATCGCGAAACTCCACGGCCACCGTGTCTGCGGAGTTCATAACCTGCACTTCGACTGGTGCCGAAGCCACGATTTCCGCTGCCGATTTGTGCCGGTCAATGTAGACGTACACATGATCTTGCGATGAATCGTCCACCGCCCCAAGAACGAACGAATCGAGAAGCCCCCAGCCTGTGATCCATGGGGCTTTCCCATGAATCGTGTAGCCGTCGCGTACTCGGTGCGCGGTTGCAACAGGTGGACCGGTGCGCCGGAGATGGGCGAACGCAACGCCGCAATGCAATTCTCCGGATGCGAGACGAGGCAGCACGTCGGCTTTTATTTCGTCCTTCTGTGCTCCCGAGACAAATCCTGCGCCGCCATTGATATTTTGAGCGGTGAATGCAGTGGTGCCGCAAGCCGATGCGATCAGTTCGGCGCACTCGCGGCGAATATCGGGATCGATTTGAGTTCCACCATAGACGGGGCTCACGCCTGCCGCAAACCAGCCCATTTCGCTGAGCGTGCCGATGTTTCGGCGAAGGTGCTCGTTGCTTGGGCCCGACACGTCCGTTGCCTGTGCATCGCGCTCGAACCGGGCCGTTGCGTTGGCCATATTTCGAAGTAAGCAGGGATCCTCGCAGTCGGTATTCACGGCGGAAATTATACCCGTTGCTTGACCCGTGCGCTGACCGTCCGTATAATTGGCGATTAGTGCGGTGACGATCGCAAGGAAAGGTCAGGCAAACTGTGAGAGTACTAGTCACAGGTGGGCGCGGCATGCTCGGAACGGACATTTGCGCGCGTATGTCAGCACTGGGGAACGACGTTCATCCGGTGACAACGAAAGATTTTGATATCGCTGATTTTCAAGCTGTGGACGCGGGCGTGCAGGCTTACGCGCCCGACTTGGTGATCCACACCGCCGCGTACACCGATGTGGATGCCTGCGAAAGAAATCCAGACCAGGCATTTCGCGTAAACGCGCTTGGCTCATGGTGCGTTGCAACTGCTGCGCAGCGTGTTGGAGCGAGGCTGGTGGTGATATCCACGGACTTTGTCTTCAACGGCGAAAAGGAAACGGCATACAACGAGTTCGATCAGCCGTGCCCGATCAACCAGTACGGCGCGTCCAAGCTAGAAGGCGAAAGGCTTGCGACGCGAGCGTGCAGCCGCACAACGGTGGTGCGAGCACCTTGGCTGTTTGGCGTGCATGGAAAGTGCTTTCCGCGAACAATATTGAATCTGGCGCGCACGAGGAGCGAGCTCACCGTGGTTGCCGATCAGGTGGGCACTCCCACGGGCACAAGGGATCTTGCGAACGCGATCTCCGAAATCGTCGAGTCACCCCTTGACGGCATTTATCACGTTTCAAACTCAGGCGAGTGTTCCTGGCATGAATTTGCAGAAACGGTGCTTGCCGTGGCCGGGCTCTCCCGTGTCCGCGTGAAGCCCATTCGCTCGGAAGAATGGCCGTCACCCACGCGACGACCGCACCGCTCTGTGCTGCGCAACTATGTTCGTGAGCTGTTCGGCGTTGCTCCTCTTCGCCCCTGGCAAGACGCCGTCAGCGAATTCGTGACCGAAATCAATGCTGCCGACGCATCCGAAGCTTAGCCGGGCACGTGGCCCCACAAGCGCCAGTGCCCAACAAAGGCTTCCGGCGCGGCTGCCGCACCGCGCCTGCCCTGGCGGCGTCCCCGCTACTTGTCAGAGTATGCGGTGAGGCCGATGCTCGTGTCTGCCGTTCCGCCGGTGAGGACCACGAGGTAACGGTGTCCTGCCGAAAGCTTCAGCGTCACCGGGTCCATGAGCGGGCTGTAATCGTCTCCGGCCACCTTTACCGCCCACTCGTACGGAAGGGCTGCCAGGTTGGTGGTGGTTGTGCGTGATCCGTATGGAACGTTCTTGAAGGCAACGATGCTGTTGATAAGGACATCGACATTGCCTGCATCCTGGGACGCGTTGAAGAAGGTGACCTGTGCCTGGTCCGACGGTGCTGTGCTGACCTTCGGGTCGTCGAGGATCATCACCTTTGCCGGTGGATTGCCTCCGGGCTGACCCATCACCACTGCGGTGTACCAGTGTCCGGAATCAACGGTAACGTTGTCTGCGGTCACGGTCTGTGCGTCGAAGCTGTTCCTGTCAATCTTCACGGCCATGGAATACGTTCCAGGGTTGACGCCCTTGAACGGCGTCCCTGTACGATAGGCCAGGTCTTTGACTACATCCTTCCCGTTTACCTTTGCAGAAATGGAATCGCTGTCCCTTACGGAATTGACGATGCGAACGGCGCAATCCGATGACGTTCCTGTATCGCCCTGCCGACAACCCGACACAGCGAACATAATCGCGACAACGGAAAATAGGATGGAAACCTTCGTTAAGAACGTAGCTGCCTTCAATTGCAGTACTCCTTCGTGCTGATCAAATATCATAACGATTATCCCTCGGAATCGCCGATTCTGTAACATGCATTTGGTAATCGGTTTCGGCGAATGGCCCGAGCCTTGACTTTCTTGACCTATTCAGGTTTCATAACGCTCATAATTTTGGCGCGCGGCGAGACGTTGCGGGCATTGGGAGACAAATGGAACAGAAGCGAGTGCTGAACTGCATCGACGGGCGAACTTTTGACATCACCATGTCTTGGAACGAACAGTTCAAGGATCAGGAAAAGCTCTTCCCGATTCGATTCAAGGCCGTTGACCGGTCAACGGGAAGGGATTTGAAGTTGCCGAAAGAGATCGCCACATTTGCGGTTGGCGACCCCCTCGAAACACTCAGCGAGAAACAGGCGACGTTTTATGGGGGCAGTCGCGATGCCATGTTGGCGGACTGGACCGCGATGGCTTTTCGTCGCGTCACAGACTGGATAAACCGCGGCAAGTAGCGTTCAAGCCGAGGTCAATCACCGCCTCCGCCAAATGAATCGTCGGGCGCATAGTATTCGTGCATTATCGAACCAAGAAGGACGGCAATCACAGCAAGCACGACAGCCACTGCGAGAGTCTTTCCTTTGCCGGGCCGGAATCGCGCGAACGCTTTGTTTGGGTGAAAAACAAGCATGCTCAGGGCGTACGCGCCGACTCCGGCGATCACTTTGAGGTCGCCGCAGAGATGGTATTCCGGCGCGGAATGCCAAGCGTTCCCGCGATAGAGGTTGATGAACCCCGTTATCACGGCGACGGTGAGGAAGATCCCGATCCACTTCCCAAGCTGCCGAGTGACGCTTTCACGCGTTTCGACATCTTTGATTCGCGGAACGACAATCATTGCGGCAACCAGGCCGCCAAGGCCGACCGCAGCGCCCAGCACGTGCAGAAATCGAGAC
>Ga0255356_1002179_pt1 | contig 11530 bp, 8 predicted proteins | sample HBST100metaG_FD_189944 | JGI IMG/M metagenome (GOLD analysis project Ga0255356, IMG submission 189944) | Peat soil microbial communities from Stordalen Mire, Sweden - H.B.S.T100 | ecosystem: Environmental > Terrestrial > Soil > Wetlands > Peat | place: Sweden: Norrbotten County, Stordalen Mire... | reverse complement strand
CCAGGTTCTCGTTGAACGGCGTCTCCAGCGTGCGCGCGTAGGAAACCCGCATCACCGTCGCAGAGGGCTTGATGTTGTACGCAACGCCCATGCGGGGTTCCGCCTGGCTAGCCGCGGTCAGGCCGTTGTAGAGGTCGCCGCGCAGGCCCAGGTTGAAGAGCCAGTTGCCGGCCTTGATCTGGTCCTCGATGTAGAGAGCCATTTCCTTGATGTCGCCGTGGCCGGAGTACTGGTAATAATGCCCCCCGCGCGTCATGTCATACGGCGCCAGAATCGGGAGATACGCCAAATTCAGACCGAACGCCAAGCGGGCGCACTGCGAGCGGGAGTACCCCGGCAGAGGGTTTCCGCTGGCATCCACGCAAGGCGAGTTATAAGTGGGATCGACGATACCCAGGCTGTCGTTCTCATTCAGGAAGGTCTGCCCGTACTGCACACCGGCCTTGATGTTGTGGATCCCCTTGGCGTAGGAATAGTCCGCATGGACGGCGGCGTTGGTCAGCGTGCGGTTCTGCACGATGGATGAAGTCTGCAGGTTGGCGGGGCCCAGATCGGCCAGGGGGTTGCCGCTGGGATAGTAGTTGTAGTTATCCCTGCGGACAAAGGCACCCAGGTTGAAGACCGAGTTATTGCCGATGATCCGCGTATAAGTCGGCGAGATGTTGATGGTGCCGATTTTGGAGTGCTGGTCGGTATTGCCTACATTGGCGAACAGCGGAACCACGTTGGCGGCGCCGCTCACCACATTCATCACGTTCAGGTTGTCGTAGGAGTTGGGCGTCTGAAACCAGGAACGGCTGTAGTTCATATCCAGGTGCATGGAATCGACAGGGGTGAAGTTATAGTCCACGCGGTCGAAGACGTTCTGCTCGTTGCCCTTGTCGTGAAAGACCGCAAACTCCGGGGGATCGAGAAAGCGTCCGGAATTGAGCCCGTCAGCCTCGACAAAATTTCCCCACTTCTTGCCGCCATAGGCCAGGTCGAAGCCGGCGGTCGCCGATCCGAAGGCGCCATAGGAACCGGTAATGCTTCCCGTGGGCCGCGCCACGCCTTGCCCGGAGCGCGTAGTGGCCACAATCACCAGGCTGGTTTTGCCGCCGTACTCGGCTGGTGGAGCGCCGGTGATCACTTCGATGGATTGAATCGAATTGGACGGGATCTGGTTGGAGAAAACCTTGCTCTGCTGATCGGTAATCGACTGCCCGTCCACGGAAAACGAGTTCTCCGCGTGGTCGCCCAGTCCGTGCATCTGCCCGTCGGAGTCGGCGGAGATGCCAGGGGTGGAAAGCGTAACCAGGGAACTCAGCGTGGAAGAGGCGCTCTCCATCGGCAGCTTGTCCATCTGCGCCCGGTCCACATCAGTGTGGAAAGTGGAGTCGGTCTCGACCAAATCACCGCCCGCCTCCACCGTAACTGTCGTGTCGGACGTCGCGATCTGCAGAACCAGCTTCAGGTTGGTTCCCACCACCGAGCGAATCTCAATGGTCTGGCTGAGAGGAGAAAACCCCGGTGCGGAGACCGCGACCCGATAGGGATTGAAGGGAATATTCGAGAACACAAACTGCCCGGTGGCATCTGTGGACGCCGTACGGCTCAGGCCGCTGACCGCGTTGCTCAGGTTGACCTTCGCGCCGGGAATCACTGCGCCCGAGGGATCGGTGACCGTGCCGCGGACCTCGCCGGCATTGCCGTTTTGCGGGGGCGGGTCGGATGCCGCCAACAAGAAGACAGCGAGGGGAAGAATGCAGAAAATTGCGCCGATTTTGAACGGCATGGAATGACTCCTGAAAATGGCTGGATGATGCGGAGCTTCGGCCGCGATGAGAAGTCCGCGGCATCCTCTAAGGGAAAGACGTCCTCGCAGCGATTTCGAAGTAGGCTCTTCAGGTTGATTCCAAAGGTCGTCGTCTTTAAGGACGGGAAGCTTCGGGCCCGAACAGAAACAGAAATCCGGAAGGAGGACCTAACAGCCGATAGGAGGCGGGCGCGTATAAAGCTTGGGATGACGGTGACGAAGGACGGTGAGGGGCTCAAAGACCGGCGCGGGACCGGCAACTCTGACCAGCACAATCACAGCCGCGGTGACGGCCACGGGCGCCGCCGAGTGCATCACAATGCACAGCGGGCAGTGGTCTGCATCGCTCTGGAAAGGATGGCTGTGGGCCACCTGGGCCACAGTCAGCAATGCCAGCAGAATCAGGCACAACAAGGCAACTGTCCCGAAAGCTTGCCGCTCCGTGGGGCGTTGTCTGCCGGAATGTGCCGGAAATCCTGTCAAAATCCCATCCCTTGTATCTCAAGGATACACAGAATTGGATGCGGAGGGACAAACCGGGGTTACATTACGGTCCGGTTTTGCGCTTACGCCATGTTGCCAACCCCAGCCGCGCCGGCTCGTCTAAACTGTGTAGCTATGCCTTATTCCCGTCCCTTGCGGCTCGTGTTCGCGACTGCCTTGGCCCTTCTGCTGGCAGGGCCGGTGATTGCCCAGGATCACCCCCAAAAGCCCCTGCCGCTCAAGCCGGATCTGCCCGGCATGGCCACCAACCATCGCCTCATCCTCAAAGACGGAACCTACCAGAACGTGCGCAAATACGAAATTGCCGGGGACCGGGTGCGCTACATTTCCAGCGAGCGCGGCGGCGACTGGGAGGAACTGCCTGCGGACCTGGTCGACTGGGAGGCCACGCGCAAGTGGGAACGGGACCATGCCAACACGGCTGAGGAAGGAGCCTCGCCAGCCATGAAGGAAGCCGAGAGCATCGACAAGGAAGAGGCCGCCGAGCGCGACGAACAGAAGGCGCGTCAGCCCGAAGTGGCCAAAGGCCTGGAATTGCCCGACGAAGACGCCGTATTCGTCCTGGACACGTTTGAGGGGACTCCGGAGCTGGTCGAACTCGCGCCCGTGGATCTGGCCATCAACGCCAAAAACCGTCACGGGCTGAGCACGCTCAACCCCCTGGCCGGCGCCAAGGCCAGCCTCGAACTCGAGGGCGCCCACGCCAAGGTCCATCTGCACGTGAACGATCCGGCCATCTACCTCTCCCTGAACGCCCAGGACAACGCCGAAAAGGTCCTCTCCCACGCCTTGACGGTTCAGACCGGCGGCGCCAAAGAGGTCATCAACCGCAAGCACGGCGCGCATTCGCCTTCTTCCGGCTTCGCCATCGTGCGCGTAGACGAGCGCAAGGCATTGCGCGTCGTAGGCGCCGTCCACGTGAGCCCCACCGGCACCGTCACGCAGGACGAAAACGTGATTCCGGCCAAGGTCGAAGTCCTTACCGGCAAGCACTGGCTCAAACTCACCCCGGACCAGCCGCTGGCCATCGGCGAGTACGCGCTGGTCGAGATTCTCTCCGCCTCCGACATTAACCAGTCGGTCTGGGACTTTCGCGTCGACCCGACACTGGGAGACAATCCCGGCTCCCTGGGGCCGATTTTCAAGTAGTTATTTGGCGGAGTAGGCAAACCCTCTGCCTCCATGCGCCTCGGATGGCCTCCTAAACCTGGAAGCAGAATAAGTTCGAGGCTTCTCGACACACGCTTGTGCCAGCGCTATGATCTACGCGACGCTGCAGGGGATGCCTCTTGCCCCGCCAATTTACCGGTGTTTCTTACTGCGGCAAGGAGTCTTCCTCCATGGCACATGAAAGTTCCACCATTGACTTCTGGGCGCTCAAGCCCGTACAGCTGGCCCACGAATGCCGTCTGATTGCCGACGGAGACCTCGCGGAGGCGGATGAGAAGCTGCGCACGGAGGCCCGGGAATTGGCCTCGGACTGGCGCATAGCCATCGACATGCCCCGCGATGAATTCGACGATCAGGCGCGCCGCGCCGCCCGCATCGCAGCGCTCAGAAAGCGGACCATCGAGATCCTGGTCAAGCTCACCGGAACCATCTAACCAACAGTCGTTCCGCTGGCGCCGGGTGCTGGGAAAGCACGGACTCAACATCCGAGATCTTGCCGCCAGAGAGACCTAGTCTGCGTCCGGCGCCTTGGCCTTCGCGAATCTCTGCCGCCGCTTCTCCCATTCTTCCGAGGAGAAGAAGCCCGGTCCCACCTCAATGAGCCGCGGAATCATGTTGAAGACCGCAACCCGATTCCAGCATCGCCCATCCCGCATGCGGAAGCCCTTCTCGTTCAGGTCGCTCACAATGCTGGAATAGCCGAAGTCCTGCACCAGCAGCTCCATCATCAGCATCAGCGCCTGGTGTTCGGTGGGTTCAACCTCCAGCCGCTTGCAGTCTTCTGAAATCCGCAGGCCGTAGGGTATGTCTTCGCTGAAGGCCCCTTCCTCCGGAGCCTCGGACTCGGGCAGCTCCCGCCGCCATTCGATTGAAACCATCTGCCAGCCGGCCGCCGTTCGCTTCTGGATCACGTCGGCGCTGAAGGGGGAGGAAATCACGTCGCGCATGCGCTCAAAGTAGGCCATTTCAAGCCTCCGCTGATCGTTCTTGCAATCAGCCTGCTTAGAAGCAATTTCGTGGCCAGGATTGCGGCCGTCGGCGAATGCCACAAGTTACGGACCGGAAAGGCGATAGCCTCGAGGGTGGATTGCGTCGATAGCCGGCGACTGTCCGGTTGCGAAAGCCGATGTCCGTTTGTGGACAGCCGCTCAATGGGGGCCGTCCGTCGCCCCTGACGCAAACTGCCACAAGGAACAAGCTGCTTCGGCTACGCTCAGGAGGGAACGCATCTTTCTGTCAGCAGCCGGGTTAGTACCCGATAAGGAATTCTGTTCTCACGTTCGGTCTGTCCGAAACCGCGGCGATGGGGCTTGCCGCTCAACCGGGGCGGTTCGCCCTGCGATCTGGAGGAATCATGCTTCTGATTTTGAAGCGATTTGCCGTCCTGGGTGTTCTCTCGGTGTGCTGCATCTCCACGCTCTCTGCCCAGAGGAGTTCGGCGGCCAAAGGCATCAACACACTCGCCGCCCCTGTACCCACTCCGTTGCTCAATGGCAAGCGTGCGTTTATCTCTTATGAGCTTGGAGACGTAGCGGCCTTCCCGTCCGGTTACAGCGGCGGTCCGGAACGGGCTTACAACGAGTTCTTTGCGGGCATGCAAAACTGGGGCCGCTTCCAGCTGGTGATGGACCCGAAGGACGCCGACGTGGTGTTTGCGGTGCGCTTTGTCGAGTCGCCCGGTCTGTCACTGCCGCAGATCCGGGTGGGCATTTCAGACGCAAAGACGCACGTGGCGCTTTGGGGCTTCGTCGAGCAGATCAATCCGCATTTCTTCAAGAAAAATCGCGACGCAACCTTCTCGGCAGCGGTCCAACTGCTGGTCTCCGACGTTGAGGCCTTGATCACGCCAGGAGTAGCGAAACCCGCAAGTACCACGGGAGCGGGGGAAACCGGCCCTTCCGATCAGGTCCAGTAGGATTCCGGTGGGGCCCAGATCCCCGCTCCTACTCCCTACTCCCTGTTCCCTGCCCTACTCCCTCACGCTGATTCCCAGCGCTTTCATCTTGCGGTAGAGGTGGCTGCGTTCCAGGCCCAACAACTCGGCGGCGCGGCTCACGTTGTTGCGGGCTTCCTCTATCTTCTTCAGGATGTACTCGCGCTCGTAGGCGTCGCGCGCCTGTTGCAGCGACGAAAACTCTTCAGTGGACCGCCCGCCCGCCTTGTGCGTCAGCGGCGGCAGGTGTTTGCGCTCGATGCGCAGCGTGCGGGGATTCAAGATCAGCACCCGCTCGATCACGTTCTTCAGCTCGCGCACATTGCCCGGCCAGTGATACTGCGACAAAACCTCCAGCGCTTCCTCGCCGATCTCCATGCGCGGGCGGCCGTATTGGCGTCCAAACTCGGCCAGAAACTCGCGCGCCAGCGGGGGAATGTCCTGCTTGCGCTCGCGCAGCGGCGGCACAAAAAACGGAACCACGTTGAGGCGGTAGAACAGGTCCTCGCGGAAGTTGCCCTTGGCGATCTCTTCTTCCAGGTCCTTGTTGGTGGAAGCGATCAGCCGCACGTCCACGCGCAAAGGCTGCGTGCCGCCCACCGGCGTAAAGAGCTGGTCGTCCAGCGCCGACAGCACCTTGGCCTGCGTCTTCAGGCTCATGTCGCCCACTTCGTCCAGAAACAACGTGCCGCCGTCGGCTCTCTCCAACGTGCCGCGCTGTTCCGGAGGGCCGCCGGGCTGGGCACCGTGCCGGTAGCCGAAGAGCTCCGCCTCAATGTGCGCCTCGGGAATCGCCGCGCAGTTCAACTCCACAAAGACCCGGTCGCGGCGCAGGCTTTCGGCATGAATCGAGCGCGCAATCAGTTCCTTGCCCGTGCCTGACTCGCCGTAGATCAGCACGCGGCCGTTGGAGGGGGCCATCAGCCGGATCTGCTGCCGCAGCGCCTTCACGGGAACGCTTTCGCCGGTCAGTACCGAGCCCACGCTGAACTGGCGCTTGAACTCCAGGTTCTCCGTGCGCAGCCGCCGCGCTTCCACCGCGTTCTTCAGCACGATGAGCGTTTTTTCCAGTGAGAGTGGCTTCTCCAGAAAGTCGTACGCGCCCAGCTTGGTGGCCTTCACGGCAGTTTCAATGGTTCCGTGGCCGCTGATAATCACCACCTCCGGCCGCATCTCCATCACCAGGCTGTGAATGTCGCCCAGCACGTCCAACCCATCCCGATCCGGAAGCCAGATGTCCAGCAGGACCACGTCATACGGCGAGTCCTCCAGCAAAACCATCGCCTCGCCCGCGGTGGCCGCGCTGGCCACGCCATACCCCTCTTCCCGCAGGATGTCTTCAAGAGAGGTGCGGATCTCGGCTTCGTCGTCCACCACCAGAATATGGTTCATGCGTGCTCGCTCCCTGCTCCTGCGTTCTCTGTCACTGCAACTGTCTCTCCGGCCGGTTGCGCCACGGCCTCCCGCAACGGCAACCGCAGCAGAAACCGCGCGCCCTTTGGACTATTGGACTCGGCGCGCAGCGTGCCGCCGTGCTCCTGCACAATCTTCGCCGCAATTGACAATCCCAGCCCGGTGCCGCGATGCTTGGTGGAATAGAACGGCAGGAACAACCGCTCGCGTATTTCATCCGTCAGCCCATGGCCGGTGTCGGAGACCACCACCTCCACCGCCGCGCCGTCCTCGCTGAGGCTGCTTTCCACGCCCAGTTCCTTCAACAGGCTGCCCTGCATGGCCTCTGCGGCGTTGTCGATCAGGTTGGCCAGCGCGCGCCGGATCGCCTCCGGATCCGCCAGCACCGGCGGCAAATCCGGCTCCAGGTCGCGCTTGATCGTAATGCCATCCAGCCGGCCGGCAAACAGCGCCAGCGCCTCCTCCGCCACCTTGTTCATGTCGCAATCCCGCGGCTGCGGCGCGGGAAACTGCGCCAGCGCAGAGAACTGGTCCACCAGCGTGCGCAGCGTGCCCACGCACCCCAGAATCACCTCGCTGCACTTGCGAATCACGGCCGGTGAATCCGGCTGCCCGCGGTCCAGATGCCGGCAAATGCGCTCAGCGGAAAGAGCGATGGGCGTGAGCGGATTCTTGATCTCGTGGGCCACTCGCTGCGCCACCTCTTTCCAGGCCAACTGCCGTTGCGCGCGCAGCAACTCCGTCATATCTTCCACCACCAGCACCGATCCCGGCCGCCCGTGCGCCAGCTCCAGCCGCGCGCTGGTAATCGTCAGATGCAGCGTGCGGTCGCCGGCACGGAATTCCAACTCGGTGGACGCGGCGCCCATGCGGTGACCGCGCCGCATCACGCCCGAAAGATCTTCCGCGCAGTCGGCGGGAAACAGCGAATCGATCTTCTCCCCGCCCAATCCCAACTCCCCGCGCCGGCCCATCAGCACGGCAAAGGCACGGTTCGACTGCAGAACCACCCCTTCCCCGTCCAGCGTCACCACGCCCGAGGGGATCGTCTCCACAATCGTCTCCAGCTCCCGGCGTCGCTCCTCGATCGCCAGGTTCGCCGCCGTCAGTTGTGCCGACGAGCTCTCTGCCAACTGCCGGCTGGCCTCCAGATCCGCCGCCATGTGGTTGAACGAGCGCACCAGGTCCGCCATCTCGCCCGTACTCACCAGCTCCACGCGATGGTCGTACTTGCCGGCGGCAATCTCATCCATGGCGTCGCCCAGCGCTTCCACCGGCCGCGTAATCTGCTTTGACAGAAATAGCGCCAGCCACACGCTGGAGAAGAAGACAAACAGCGTAATCAACAACAGCAGCAGAATAAAGATGGTGCGGATGCGGTTCCGCGAGCGGAAAAGCTGCCAATACTCGGCCGCGCCGGAACGGATGCGCGTCGTGGTCTGGCTCAGCCCCTGCGGCATGGGCAGCGCCGCCACCACCGCCTTGCCTGATGCGGTGATCGACAGCCCCAGCGCGTACTCCTGGTCGCCTACCCTCACCACCGGCTCATCGCTGCGCTGTGCCGAACTCAACAGACTGGCCGAGAGCGGCCCTCGCAGCGGAATCGCCGTGCCCCGCTCGCCCTTGTTGGTTTTCTCCGGCAGCCACGGAATCAGGCTGGCCGGGGCGGAGTCCGGCGGCGCCTGAAAGTTCGTCAGCACCTTCCTGTCCTTGTCGTACACCACCACAAAGCCGCCGTCCAGCGTGATCCGGTGCGAGTTCAACACACTGCTCAGCTCCGGCAGGCCGCGATCCGCCGCGCCGGTCGCCCCAATCGACTCCGCCTCGCCGCGCGCATTGCTGGTCACGTACTGCGCCAGCTCCAGCACCACCCGCGTCGAGTCTTCCCGCAGCTCCGAAGTGTTGGGTGAGAACCAGCGGTCAATCGACCGGTTCATCAAAAAGAAGCTGAAGAGAAACATGAAAATCGCCGGCGTCAGAGCGATCAGCACCGCCCCCAGCACCATCCTCGTGCGCAGCCGCGACCCCAGTTCGCTGCTGCTCTGGCTGGCCTGCAGCTTCAGGATGTTCCTCAGCAGCAGCATCGACAGGACCATCACCAGCAGAAACACCAGTACGGTCAAAGCCGTAATAGCCAGCGTCTCGCCCGAGGTCTCGGGGTTCAGAAACCCAACGCTCGACGTGTTGAAGGCCTGCAGCCCGCCCAGCAAGCCCAGAAATATCGCTAACCCGCCCGCAAGCAGGGTCACCGTCCGCCGTCGAGGATCGCCCCGAAATGACATGGGCCGATTATAGAGCGGCACGTGGTGAAGCCGTCAGGGGTCAGGGATCAGGGCTCAGGGGCGGAGAGCAATGATCAGAGAAGGTAAATCCTCAGAGGCTCACCACAATGGCCGCCGGACATCATCATGCTTTACCCACAGGGGTGTCATCCTGAACAAAGTGAAGGATCCGCTGTTGCCTTTGAGAGTTTCAAAGTGGGATTACTTCCAAGTTGGGCACGACTCGTCCGGAACGAGTCTCAGATCGGGGTTCCACGACTGGAGTTGCTCACGCCAATTCAACTCAAGTGGAAGAGAGATCGACCTCCACGCAGCCCAAGGTAAAGACATATGGAAATGGTCCGGGGTCGCCTGTGCGATAGGACCCGTCGAAGAAAACGAACCGCTGCTCACCGGCATCGCTGTCGAATTGCAATGATGGCTTCCAGGGTCCCGCGTGCCACCCTCGATCTTCACCAGTCATGATCTGGACGGGCTCTCCCCAATCAGACAGCAGACCGGATGCCGAGCTTGAATGGCACCACCACAGCCCCGTCTCCGACGGCATTTCACCCCTGCCCATCCAGACACGTGCAAAGACAGCCTCGAATCCCTCGGCTCGCCGGCAAACGCAGAAGTCAAACATCTTCATTTCCGGCGCGGCAAACACGGCATGTTCGCTCCAACCGGTGCGCCCGTCTTCACTCTCCGCGTAGCCGTGAACCAAATAATCTTCGTGATTGGACCCGGCTACGTACCACATTTTCCATTTGCCGTCGTGATAGATGAGATTGGGTTCGTAGACACTTCCGTGCTCCCAGCCTTCGTTGGCGACGAACGCCGGTTCGGGCTGATCGATCCAGTGCTGACCGTCCCATTCCAGATAACCAATCGTGTATGGTCCCCAAAGGTTCTCTGCGCCACCCGCATAGTAGATTCGCTGCACCCATGCCGAACGCTCGGGGTCCCAACCCTCGACGCAAGAAGGGCAGTGCCGTCCGCCTTCGCCGTCCCATGGTTCACTACGGTCTCGCCGTGCTAAGGGCACCAATTCCCCGGCAGCATTGCAAAGCGGTTTCCACCCTGTGGCAGACAGCCTCGAGCCTTCCGGCAGGCTCGCGCTGAAAAGATCAGTGGCTCCATGCCCATTTGGTTGGCCCGCCAAAACCATCCACCAGTCATTGCCTCTCCGGGTAACGCTGCTATCAAGTAGTTCGCAACCATGTGAAGGTGTCGAGGCGTCGCGCGGATCGAAGATTCTCGACTCTCTGCTAACAGACGGAATGGACATTGTCGCGATTTTACACGTGAAGATTCGATCCTGGTGTATCACCGCCAGCGCGTCACTTATCGACTGACAAACGCCCCATCCCGGCGACATTCAGACTCCCACCCATCTCGATTCCCGCGCCTTCTTTCTGGCGCGGACCAGCCGAAGGCAGTTGGCCCCACCGCGGGTGGGCAGGTGGGTATACTGACTCAACATCCGTTTAAAAAATGAAGACCCCAATCCCAGCAATTTCATTCTCCCGTTCCCTGCCGCTGCGCCGCTCCATTGCGAGGGCCATTCTTCCCTGCCTACTGCTCCTGGCTTTGGCCGCGCAAGCGACCGCGCAGCAACCCCTCTCGCTCGCCGACGCCGATCTTCGCGGCGCCGTCATCTTCCAGCAATCCGGCGCCACGGGCATGGTCCTGGTCGTTGTTCGCAATCGGGAAGTGATGATCAAGGGCTACGGAGAAACAGCACCGGGCAGCGGCATCCGCCCAGTGTCAAACTCCCTGATTCGCCTTTGCTCCATCTCCAAAGTCTTCACCAGTGAATTGCTCCTGCAACTGGCCAACGAGGGGACGGTCCGGCTCAGCGATCCTCTACAACGGTATGCGCCGCCCAATCGGATGGTGCCCCGAGGTGCAGACGGGACCCCTATCACCCTGCAGGATCTCGCCACCCACACCAGCGGCCTGCCGCGCGAGGTCAGCTCGTATCCCCGCAAGACGCCGCACTTCACTTTTCCCGATCGGGCGTTTCGCTGGGCCTGGCTTCCCCAGCAGACACTCCTCTTTCGCCCCGGCACCGCTGCCCTCTATTCCAATGTGGGCTTTGATTTTCTCGGCGACGCCCTCGCCGCGGCCACGCACCAATCCTATGCGCAGCTTCTGAACGATCGCCTTCTCAGGCCTCTGGGCATGTGGGATACGACGCTCGCGCCCAGTCCGGCGCAGTGTGCCCGCCTGCTGCAGGGCAACCGGGATGAAGGTCCCTGCACGGATACACAACCCTCGGGCCCCAGCGGCGGAGTGTATTCCACATCCACTGACATGGCGCACATGCTCCAGCATCTCCTGCGCATTTCCGGATCCGGCGTCCCCCCTGCCGCGGCCTTGGGCGTCTATCTCAAGCCGGCTCAACTGAAGTCGATCGAAGGCCTCAGCCATGCAGGAAACCCCACCGGC
>Ga0255356_1002175_pt1 | contig 11542 bp, 11 predicted proteins | sample HBST100metaG_FD_189944 | JGI IMG/M metagenome (GOLD analysis project Ga0255356, IMG submission 189944) | Peat soil microbial communities from Stordalen Mire, Sweden - H.B.S.T100 | ecosystem: Environmental > Terrestrial > Soil > Wetlands > Peat | place: Sweden: Norrbotten County, Stordalen Mire... | reverse complement strand
CGGCACGCGGATGTGGCCACAACCATGAATGTGTATGGAAAAGCGATGATGGACAGCAAGCTCAATGCCCATACAAAATTGTTGGAATACGCTGGTGTGGGGTTTTGTGGGGTTGTGAACTAACCGGCTGATAGATAAGCTATTGATTCTATTGGTCGGGGCGGAGAGATTCGAACTCCCGACCCTCTGCTCCCAAAGCAGATGCGCTACCAGGCTGCGCTACGCCCCGACACTCTTCGATTGTAGCGCGGATTGGTTTCCCGTTGGAGCGGAGACGGCTAATATCAGTGGCTGATGAGCCAGGCCAGAAACCACACGACTAGGGCGATGGGGATCGCGAAGACCAGCGCCAAGGCTGTGGTTAGCATAAGCAAAAATGCCCAGTCGCGCCCGGTGTGACGACGGGGTTCGTCCAAGTGGCGGCTGAGCAGACGATAGTTGCGGCGGTTGGCCTTCCAGGCAATATCAAAGATGTCGCCGAAAAGGGGAATCGAGCCAACTAGGACTCCGATTCCGAGGTTGGCCACCATGCGCGCCAGCGTGACGTAAGGGACACCGCGAATCCAGGCGGCCAGCGGAATCATCAGCGAAAGCAGACCGGCCAGAACGTCGCCCAGGCCAGGAACTAGCCCGATAATTCCGTCCAGGCCGAAGCGGATGCCGGTGCCAGGAATTACGAAGGCCTCATCCAACAGAATCTCCAGCCCGTGCAGGGTCCGGTCGCGGAAGAGCCAGGCGCCACGATTCCAGCGATCTGAGGCTTGAGCGGATGCCGGTGCCGGTGAGTTAGTCGGGATTGGACGAGGACGGAGTATGGGCATTCCCTCTGGCCGTGAGGGGCCAAACAATCTGATTCGATGCTACAATCTTTGTATACGGCGGTTATAGTTCAGTGGCAGAACGCCTGTCTGTGGCACAGGATGTCGAGGGTTCGATCCCCTCTAACCGCCCCAAGTTGCACTCGTCACGGGGGGCACAAACAGCCCGGCCGGTCGAAATGACTAGCTTCCTTGATCGACAAAACCCCAAAGAATGAAGAGACTAGATACACTTCGTTTGGAGTGCAGATGAGCGGGCGGCCTTGGCTCGCTCCATTTGAGCCTCGCCGCGGCCTGACCAGCGGCCACCTGCAGACGATTGTTGGAAATTTTCTTCCCCGACCGGTCTTCCGCCTTGCGGCTACTTCAGAGACGGTCGAGGTAGACCCGGCCGATGGCAGTCGCGTGCTGTGTCATTGCCACTGGCAATCGGAGACCGTGCGCGCCAGGCGGTTGACCATCGTGCTGGTCCATGGTCTTGAGGGCTCGTCAGACTCCCGCTACATTCAGGGCATCGCCGCCCGAGCTTGGGAGTCCGGCTTGAACGTTGTTCGGATGAATATGCGCACCTGCGGGGGCACGGAAACGTTGACGCCTACGCTCTATCACTCTGGGCTTTCCGGCGATCTGGGTGTGGTGGTACGTCATTATGCCGAACGATTTGGCCTTGAGCAAGTGGCGCTGGTGGGCTACTCGATGGGCGGCAACGTGGTGCTGAAACTGGCCGGGGAATGGGGCAAGCGACCGCCCCTGAGCGCGGTGGCCGCGGTCTGCCCAGCCATCGACCTGGCCCCGGGTGCGGACGCTCTGCATGAGCCGCTCAACCGTATCTATGAGTGGAGATTCCTGCTCGGCCTCCTGAAGCGCTACGCTCGCAAGGCGGAGCTGTTCCCCGACATTTATGCACCCAGGAAGGCCATTGGGCCGATTGGCTCCATTCGCCAGTTCGACAACAAGATCGTGGCCCGCTATTGGGGTTTTCGTGATGCAGACGACTACTACCACCGCGCCGCCAGCGCTCGTGTAGTAGACAAGATTGCGGTTCCCACGCTGATTCTTCGTGCCCTTGACGATCCCTTCATTCGCCTGCTGCCGGAGACGCGCTCAAAGCTCCTCGCCAATCCGTACGTGAGCTTGATCGAGACCCGTTACGGTGGCCACTGTGCCTACCTTTCCCGCGACCCAGGCAACGAGATTCACTGGGCGGAGGCGATGGTGATGCGGTTCTTGCAAACGGTGACCACCGAATCTCATGGAAGCTGACTGGGAGTTCGAGGTGGGCGGTGATGCGACAGTGCCTGAGGCCCCAATCATCGACGCATGCTGGTCGGGATTTGTGGATTTGCAACGTGCGCCGGAGCGTGCCCGGCTGTTGCCTGAGGCCAGTCAATTTCCAGCATTGGCCGATGCCCTGGTTAAGCTGAACGGTGTTGGTTCGCCGGTTTGGACCTCAAAATGCGATTTCTGGCCGCATCTCGAAGTGGATGAGTTTGACCCCGACGAGATGGATGCGCCGCCGGGTAGCGCTGCCCATGCCATGGGCTGTTACATTGATCTCCTGCCGAGGAACGACGGGCAATGGCTCCAACCGGCCATGGCCGAGGCCAGTTGCAGACGCGTATGCGGGTTTCTCCGCAGCGTTCCGCTCGGTTGCTGCCGCGTCGATCTGATTGTCCGGCGTGCCTCCATCACTCCAAATCCTACGGCCTCCGAGATCATGAGTCTGGGAATCACCGCCTACCTGACCGCATGCGGAGCGTCCACTGCAATGGCCGAGCAGACACTTCGGAACGCCTCGGCAGCATTTGCAGATGTACTCTGCGGTCGCTCAACGTTAGAATGAGAACGGAGACGGGCGAGTAGCTCAACTGGATAGAGCACCGGCCTTCTAAGCCGGGGGTTGTGGGTTCAAGCCCCGCCTCGCCCACCACCCCTTCGTTCTCTGTCTGTTTTCTTGCCTAGTTTCCTCGTGCACCGGGGTATAATCACTCGGATGTGGTCAGAGCAGCGTATTTACTCGCGGGACCTCCCCCATTTTCATCTCCCATCATGAGTTATGTTGACTGGCTGGCTCACAAGACGCTTGGCAAGGGCCAGCGCTTGCAGGACAACGATTCACAATGACCGGCATGAGCGATTATTCGCAGAAACAGAGCTGGCAGATTGTGGCAAATTTTCCGTTCCAGTGATCGGGAAGGCTTGCCATAAGTGACTCGGGTGGAGTCAGCACAAGTCGCGCTTAACGTAGAGCGCAGCTTCTGCCCTGCACGTGAGGTTTTCAGGCATGAGCGACATACGGGTCCAAGGACAGCCAGTTCTCCTATTTGCTGAGGAGTGCTCTCGCGGCACGCTGAGCGAAGAAAATCAGGATTCCGTTCTCCGTGTTCGCATTCCCTTGGGAGACCTTCTGATTGTTGCCGATGGCATAGGGGAACACGCAGGGGGAGCCACCGCTTCATGGATGGCGGTGGAACAGATTTACGGGCATCTGGCGACATTGCCGCAAAGTTATCCAGCTGAGAATGCTATCCACGAGGCAGCGGCACGCGCCAATGCCAAGATCGCGGCGGTTGCCAAAGCACCCGACTCGCCGTTCCCGCGCATGGGCTCCACGGTGGTGGTGGCTCTGGTGCAACAGAAGAATGACGGAACCAGCGCCTGGATCGGACATGTCGGCGACAGTCGCGCCTATTTGTTGCGTGCTGGTCGCTTGCATCGCCTCACGGTGGATCACACCGCCGTGCAGTCTTTACTCAATCGCGACATGATTACTCCGGAAGAAGCTTTGCACCATCCCGACGCCATGGTGCTAACCCGCAGCCTGGGCCAACAGCGCGAGGTGGAAATCGAAATCGAGCGGCACCTGCTTGGGATCGGCGATACGCTGCTGCTCTGTTCCGACGGCCTCTGGAGATTCGTGTCTGAGAAAGAGATCCAGTTGGCGACTGCAGATCTTACGGTCGAAGCAGCCGCTCGGAGTCTGCTCGAATTGGCCATCTCTGCTGGCGGCCAGGGCAATATTGGCATCGAGATGGCGCGGGTAATTCTGCCTCCGGCCGTTGCTCCCCGTCGACACGAGTTTTCCCTCGCATTCAAATGGATTCTGGTGATCTTTCTGCTAGCGATTTCTGGTTTGTGCGCGCTGGCTTATTTCGCGTTCTGGCGCCTATGACTGCCCGTAGCGTGCGACAGCCCATTGCAGGGGGTAACTGGCGGTCAATTTGTGGATGATTTTTCCGCTGTATCTCTGTGGATGCTTTACTTTAATCGCAGACCAGCAGATCCTGCGGAAATTCTGTCTCTACAGAATCTGCGGGAGTTGCGTCAGGCTCCGTACCGCGCGCAAGCTGGGCACCAAAGAACGCGTCCACCTGGGTCAGCACTTCGGCGCCGGTTCGCGCATGGTAGATGGCTGCCCTTAGCTTCGCCCCGCCTGCCACGCCGTGCGTAAACCAAGTGGCAAACTGCTTCATCTTGCCTGCCGTTTCGCCCAGCCGTGCTGCGCGGGGCAGATCCCGAGTGGCCTCGACCTCGTCCAACAGCATTTGGAAGTAGGCGCGAATCATGCGATAGCGGTCTTCAATCGTGGGCCGTTCATAGCTGCCGGTGGCCGTGTACTGCGCAATCTGGCGGAAGATCCACGGATTTGCCGGCGCGGCCCGGCCGATCATGACTGCGTCGCAGTCGGTCTGAGCTATCATGGCCGCTGCGTCCTCTGGGCTTCGTATGTCCCCGTTGCCGATCACCGGAATTCCCACCGTCTGCTTTACGCGCGCAATCCACTCCCAGCGCGCCTGGCCGCTATAACCCTGCTCGCGGGTGCGGGCGTGCAGCGCCACCGCGTTCAACCCTTCGGCCTCGGCCATTCGTGCCAGCTCCAGGCAAATAATGTCGGCATCATTCCAGCCGAGCCGGAACTTTACCGTGAAGGGAATCGTCACAGCCTTGCGCACTGCGCGGAAGATCTCGCCGATACGCGGCAGGTCGCGCAGCAGCCCAGAACCGCCGTTCGAACCCACCACCCGCTTTGCCGGGCAGCCCAGATTGAGATCCACCAGATCGAAGCCGGTTTCTTCCACAATTCGCGCCGCCTCGGCCAGAGTTTCGGGATTAGCCCCGAAGAGTTGCGCCCCGATGGGGTGTTCGTCTTCGTAGAAGGTCAGATAGCGCTGGCGCTTGGTCTCCCTCATTCGCGCCAACCCATCGGCTGAGGTGAACTCGGTCATCAGCAAGCCACAGCCGGATTGAGCGTTGCTGACGGCGGCGCTAATCGAATCTGCATTCGGCAGCGGATTCAAATCACAGTGGTCCTCGGCAGCGGTCGTGAACAAACTGGCGTGGCGGATAAATCGCCGGAAAACAGTGTCCGTAACCCCCGCCATGGGAGCCAGCACCGTGGCAGGCGTTACCAGCACCGTTCCCAGACACACCTCTGCTGGAACCCGTGCTTCCGCGGGCATCGCGTGCTCCCTGGGGTTGTCCCAATCCTTCTTCACGGTAAAGCCCTTGCCCGCCATCTGAACCTCGCTTGAAAAAACTCCAGATCAACCCGGCAACTCAGCCACTTCGTACACGAATGGCTTTCCACGCGAGGCTGGGTCGTATCCGGCCGCCATCGCCAGCCGAATATGCGCTGCCACCTTCGCGGGAGAGATGTTCTGCTTAACGAAGCCGGTCCGTGAAAAGTCGGCGTTTTGCGTTTTTACCGCAGGATACTCTAGATGAAGCTCCCTGCGTATGCCCTCTGCGACCTCCACATGAATGGCTACGCCCCTCCACCCATCCTCGGCGCTTACCTGCTGTTCGCGATGCAGGCACCAGATCAAGCAAAAGCCATCGATAGTCAATTCAGAATGAATGGATCGTTTTGCGCGCGGCATAGTTGACCGTACCTCACATCCAAGATCGAACGACGCGTATCTGTTGTCTTACGAATTCGTTTTTGCGCTGGCCGGCTCCGAACGAAGTTGGGCCTCCGCCTAGGCGGAGGCCCAATCACGATAGACGACTGCCGCGCGCCAGCTACTTGGCTGCTGCTGCCGCCTGTGCTCCGTCTGACTTGGCATACTTCCGGCGGAAGCGCTCTACGCGGCCCGCCGTGTCCACCAAGCGCTGTTTGCCGGTAAAAAACGGGTGGCAAACCGAACAGATTTCCACGGAAATGTCGCCCTTGTGGGTCGAACGGGTCTCAAAGGTGCTTCCACAGGCGCACTTGACCTGCACTGCGGCGTAATTGGGATGAATCTTTTCCTTGGGCATCGCTCTAGACAAACCTTTCCTGCAATTCTTCTATTGTAAGGAGATCTTGACTGTTTAGCAATTCCTGGAAGGTCTGGAGCAGGAACCGACCACCGATACGCGATCGATCCTGCCAAACGCAAGCAGAAACTGTGAAGAGTCAGACATCCAAGATTCGTTGAATGAAATACTTCGGTCTGTTCATTTTTTCCTACTCGACACTCCCGGCCTTCAGCGCCTTCTCGATTCCCGCCTCAACCAGCGGTGTCATCACCACATAGCCGGCAGGCAGCGGATGCACGCCGTCCATGCTCAGCTTCGCCGGCAGCCCGTCGCGTTTGTCCTTCATTGTCGAGTGGAAGTCCACGTAGACGTGCCCCTTCTCCTCTGCGTATGCCTTGATCCACGAATTCAGCGCCAGAATCTTGGGCGCGGGCGTCATTCCCGGCCTCCAGGGAAAATCGAAGGCTGGCGTCACTGAGCACAGCACCACGCGGATGTGGTTTGCCACGGCCAGCTCAGCCATTGAGGCCAGGTTATCCTCAATCTGTTCCAGCGTTGTCGGTCCCGTGTTGCCGGCAATATCGTTAATACCGGCCAGAATCACGACCACCTTCGGCTTGAGGTCAATCACATCCTGGCGAAAGCGCACCAGCATTTGCGGGGTGGTTTGTCCGCTGATGCCGCGATTGATGTAGGGCTTGCCGGGGAACGATCCATTCGGTCCCTCTATCTTCCAGCCTTGGGTGATCGAATCACCCATAAAAACCACGCGATCTTCGCCTGCTGCGGGCGGAGCCAGCTTCAAATCAGCCTCCTTGAACCTGCCCAGCCATGGCCAGTCCAGCTTTGGATTGTATTCATTGGTTATCGGCGCTGCTAAATTTGGCGCAGTGGTGAGCACTGGTGCAGCTTTCGTCTCCGGCGCGGCTGCGGGCGCCTGCGCCATCAGAACAGCGGCGAATAGAGGGCAGGCGAGGACTACGAATGCAAAAACGGTACGCAAGCCAATTCGATGCAAGGTGAGTTCATCCTCTCTTTGCGAGCAGAAAACACGATCTTTCGCACTGATCCGATTGTAGGCAATCGCCCTCCCTCAGGCTCAAAAACAGTCGGCGGGATTGCAGGCATTCATTAGTGGTAGTTGCAGCGTGGAGTCGTGCTCAGGGCCGGAGTAGATGCTAATAGTGGCCGGTTTGTAGGCTCCCGGTTTGGCAGTCATGATGTTGGGCACGAAGGTTTGCGGGTTGCGGTCGTAGAGCGGAAACCATGTGCTTTGAATTTCAACCATAACCGTATGGCCAGCCTTGAAGACGTGGTCCACGTCGTGGAGTGAGAACTTGTACTCCCGCACGGAATTCGTCTTCAGCGGCGCCGGTTTTTCAAATGAATCGAGATACCGGCCTCGGAAAATCTCGGCGTTAGTCATCAGTTGATAGCCGCGCATCTTGGCGTCGGGATCGTCGGCGGGATACTCGTCAATCAGCTTGACCACCATGTCGTTGTCCGTGCCGGTGGTTGCGGCGTAAATGTCGGCGACCACTTCACCCGTCAGTACCAGATCTTTCTTGAGCACGGGAAGCTTCCAGACGGCCACATCCTTGCGGCTGGTCACGAAGCGCTGGTCTTCAGTGAGCCAGTTGTACCACTTAGACCCTTCGCCATAGGTTGGCTGGATGGGCCGAGATCGGTAAGGGACGGGGTTTGCTGGGTCGCTCAAGTAACTGGTTTGGGACTGTGTGGTCGATCCACGCCAACTGAGCAAGCCCGCGTTCGCAAGATGCAGGCCCGTTGGCCGGGATTCTTTGGGCGGGAAGTGTGCGTAGTGCTTCCAGGCGTTCGAGCCGGTTTGAAAGCTGGCTGTATCTTCGAGGTCGAAGCTGGAGGGTTTTGAGCCAGGCTCATCCTTCAAATAGTGTGCGAAGAATTCCGCTTCGATCCGCGCTCGGTACTCTTTGCCGATTGGCTCGGTGTAGTCCAGGTTGCCGAGATGGCGCGCGGACGAGGACCACGAGCCATGCCTCCACGGACCGAGGACGAGAAAGTTCTGGTGGTTTTGGTCGTGTGGTTCCAGCGTGGAGTACTCGATCTGCGGGCCGAACATATCTTCCTGATCGTAATAACCGCCGACAGTGAGGGTAGGAACAGCGACCGCGTTCAGCGAGTGTTCGACGCCTCGCGAAGACCAGACGCTGTCATAGGCGGGGTGCTTGAGAAAGAGCGCCCAAGTGGGTAGAATCTTTGCGCCGGGTCGCTTCACGAGGCTGGCGAAATTTCTGCTGTCTAGAAAGAAGTCAAAGCCGTCACGCACTTTGCCGTCCTTGTCCTTGCCATAGTCCACATCGGTTTCTTGCTTGCTGCTCTCCAGACCGAGAACATAGTCGTAGCCGTAACTCTGGCGGAAGGCTCCATTGTGGAAGAAGTCGTCGCCCATCCACACGTCGATCATGGGCGCCTGCGGAGAAATTGCTTTGACGGCGGGATGGGGGTCGATGCCGGCCATCATTGCAAGAAATCCCGGGTAGCTGGTGCCGATGAAACCGGCGCGACCATTATTGCCGGCAACGTTTTTGAGCAGCCAAGCGACCGTGTCGTAGGTGTCGGTGCTCTCGTCGATAGCCTTTGGATCGTGATGATCGGCGAGCGGCTTGCTCATGATGAACTGGCCCTCGCTCTTATATCGGCCGCGGATATCCTCGGCGACATAGATGTAGCCTGCGCGGGCTAGTTCTGGGCGGCCATAAGAAAACGATGCTTTGTCCGTTTCATCCACGCCGTAAGGGGTGCGCTGGATAAGAAACGGGAGTGGCGTCGCGATGTCGGCGGGCTTCAGAATGACGGCGTGGAGACTAATGCCGTCGCGCATGGGAATCATCACTTCAGATCGCTGGTAATCGTGGAAAAGATGATGAACGGGCGAGCCCGTGCGGCGCAAAACGATCTCCGGCTCGGATGAGTGAACCAGGCTGGCGCTGTGGCTGGTCGCATCAAGCGTAAAGCGAAAAATAGTCTTTGAGTCGGGGATGCCGAATTCGAAGGCGGAGAGTGTCTTGAGTTCGGTGGGTACGCGGCGCTCGGACTCGACGATGAGCTTGCCGTTCGCTACGGAAAAGCTGAGTGGTGTATCGGGCTCGTTTGGATCCGTGTACTCGCCAGCGAGTGCCTCAAGCTGGGTTGCTGTCGGTGTGGCGGTCTGGGCTCGCTGCGCAGCCTGGTCTGAGTGCGCCACTCCTGAAAGCAGGGCAAGGGAAAGAATTGTAAGAGCGACGCGGCGGCAGATCAAAGTCAAGACCTCTTCAGGTAGCTTCAAGAAAACGCTAGATCGGTAATTATCGCAGAAACGGCAATTATCTTAGTGGCTAAAGCGCGGTCTCTTCAAACTATAGAGGACCTTCAAGCCAGTCCGCTAAGAGTATAGCTTCCGAATAATTTCAAAAGGTCACTAATGCGCATGGCCGTGATGGTGGCTTGGCTTACCGGCCATCTCTTCAATGGGAACAACGCAGCCGTGTAACTCCGTGCAGCCTAAGTGCTCAAATTGGATGGTGGCGTGGCCGATGTGAAAGCGTTCCTTGAGCACATAGTTGAGCTTGACCAGAATGCACGCGCTCTCTGAAGGTGGAATATCGGCGATGGTTACGTGACAGGCCAGCGCGCTGGAGTTCGAGCCGAGGCACCACACATGCAGGTCGTGGACATTGACCACTCCCTCGACAGCCTCCATGCCGGAACGAATCTCCGTGAGCGAAACGCCGCGGGGGGTGCCTTCAAGCAGGATATTGAAAGTCTCGCGGACTATGCCGAAGCTGGTCCAGAGGATGAACACGGCGATGAGGAGCGAGAGGACCGGGTCGATCCAGTTCTGTCCGGTGAGCAGGATGCCCGCGCCGCCAGCGATGACGGCGGCTGTCGAAAGCGTGTCGCCGGCCATATGGAGGAAGGCGGAGCGCAGGTTTACGTCGCGCGCCACGCCCCACAGCAGAGCCGCGATCACACCATTCATCACCACGCCAGCAGCAGCCACAATCATCATTGGCCAAGGCGCGACGGCGACCGGGGCCGAGAGCCGGTGGATGGCTTCAATGGCAATCCACAGCGAAATGACGATCAAAGCGCCCGCGTTGAAAAAGGCGGCGAGTACACCGGCCCGCTGGTAGCCGAAGGTCTTCGAGGTGTCGGCGGGGCGGGACTGAAAATAGACGGCGACAAAGCTAAGCAGCAGGGCCAGGAAATCGGAAACGTTGTGGCCCGCCTCGGACAACAGAGCCAGCGAGTGGGCGCGCAAGCCGACCACAAAGGTGACCGCCACGTAAGCGAGCGTGGCTGCCAGCGAGACGCGCAAAACGGACTGAGTCCTGTCTGCGCCGGGCGAGGCTGCCGCGTGGAGATGCATGGAGATAGTATACCGGGGGTGGGTATCTCAGGCCAGCCGCCCTTGGGTCCGAAGGGCGGCTGGCCGCACCGCAGGTGCTTACTCGTTGGCCTCGATGCGTCGCCCATGCGGATCCTGCAATCCGCGGGTATTCATCTTGAACAGCAGCGCGAAGGCGCGCACCTGGTCGCGGCTCAGATTCATTTCTTGCTCAAAGATGATCCAGCGCACACCTTCGGTGCATGGCGGGGCGGTCAGCGACCCGGTATAGGTCCAATAGCCGCGATCGGCTGGCAGCAGGCCGCCGAAGCTTACCATTTCGGTTACTTTCTCGGTCGCCCCCGTGGTTTTGGGTAGGTGCGGCCAGAGCGCGGCCAACACGGCATTCGGCGAATCCAAGTCCTCGCGCAGGCGTACCGCTACCACCGCCAGCTTGCCGTCGGCGCTCTTGTGAACCAGATGCGCTTCCATGTCGGTCAGCTTGCCCTTCACCGCTGCTTCGCCGGGGTGATGAAAGTGAAACTGCACCAAGTCATAGTGCACGCCGCCAGCCACGATGTAACTGCCAGGGTTTACGTGCGCCTCGACGGTGCGGCCGGTGTTTACCAGCGTCACCGGCCCGGCGATGTAGTGGAACTCGATGGGCGTGAGCGCCTTGTTCAGATGGGCGCCGCGAATGTCGATCGGCGACTGCTCGTGGCCTTGCGAACAGGCCTTGTACGCCGGGTCGAGCTTGCCCCAGTTGAGCGGACCGGTCTTGCCCAGGTAGCTCCAATTGGCGGTTTGGGGAACGGCGGTCGGGACGGCGGTTTGCTGGGTGGTTTGCGCGGCAGCCGCGGAGACCACGCAAACTGCGAGTGCGGCAAGTGCGAGAAAACGCATCGTTTGCTCCTTGACAGAATGGACGCGCAACGCGCCAGAAAGCATTCTAAGTCATTGACGAGACGTCTGTACCTGGAGGTCGAAACGATGTCCTTCTCAGACAGAAGCGGAGAGAAAAGCGACGAAAAGGGGGCTGATTTAGGCCGTTTTTTGGCTCAAATCGGGCAAAAAAGTCGGTTTTTGAGGCAAAAAACGGCGATTTTTCGGGGTTTAAGGTTACCGATTAGTTAAC
>Ga0255356_1002169_pt1 | contig 11565 bp, 11 predicted proteins | sample HBST100metaG_FD_189944 | JGI IMG/M metagenome (GOLD analysis project Ga0255356, IMG submission 189944) | Peat soil microbial communities from Stordalen Mire, Sweden - H.B.S.T100 | ecosystem: Environmental > Terrestrial > Soil > Wetlands > Peat | place: Sweden: Norrbotten County, Stordalen Mire... | reverse complement strand
TCTTCGCAGGCCGGAATCATGTCATCCAAGGCCATCCGGGTGGCAAGCAAGCTCTGATGAGCATCGCGCAGTGCCAGCTCTGTAACTTCAACGATACGGGACATTTATGACTCCCTCAAAATTGCCTCAATTATGGTATTTCATCACCAGCGGGTAGTGGATCAGTTTGAATAAACTTTTCTTAAGGGGCTAAAGCCTTGCTGATTTTGGTCGGCTTATGTACGGCTAAAGCCCGTACTCTTCAAACTGACCCTCTACCCAATACAGCCAAACAGCTTCTAAAAGTAGAACGACAGCTCAACGGTGCCCAAGACTGGATTAGTCAAAGTTTTGGGAGCGTATGCCGGATGCCTGACATATGCAACGTTTGCGTCGAGGATTATGCCGTGGCTGATGAGATACCCATAAGTCCCTGACACAGTTGTGGAATCGTCCCAACCGGGGTTACCGAATTGGGGATGAGCTGGGCTTTCTGGAAGTTTCTCGAATGTATTGAGCGCGGTACGGCTAAACTGACTCCTGTTGGCGTTAAGCGACATCATATCCAGCGGCCGCGCTCTAAACAGACCTTTCGCGTACAAGGCAGCCTGATAGTACTGATGGTATACCGCAACGTCTGGTGGGGCGTATTGACCGGTCAAATTCACATAAATTCCGCGGTACGGAAGATACTTGTCCGGTTCTGTAAGCTGCCGGTCTAACGCTACGCTCGCTGCACCACTGTGTGCCGTCGCCCCTGTAACCACTTTTATCACTGAGCTGTAATCCTGATAGTGAGATGCGTTGTACCATCCATTCATCCTGAACCAGGTCGACTTCACTCCAGGGAGTGCCCTCTGCTTATAGCCAACTTCGCCTAGATAGAGAGCACCATCTCCGTGAGGAATAGGGCGAAGACCTATCTTATTCCGCTCATTTTCCACAACGGCGCCCTTGGGATCCTGGCTGCGTTGTACGCCATCCAAAGTATAGAGTCCGTGGCTAAACTTGTACTTTAGGTCAAACGTGAGCGCAGAGAAAGGCGTACGCGCTTCTCCAACCTCAAAAGGGATGACGGCATTTACACCGAGGGCGCCAGTGGAAGTATCCTCGCCAGTATACCTCCCCTGAAAAACAGCCTCGCTATCCTCATATCCCAATGTGAGCAGCAGTTTGCGGTTGAAAAGAAACTGGTTGATCAGAGCGGTATTCAATCTGAACACATTTGGCCCTACAAAGCCCGTCCAGTTGCTCGCCATATACGCGCCTCCAATATTAAACTGAGTATCTTTTTGGGAATAAGTAAACCCATATAATTGGACCGTGTACCAACTGGGCTTTTCGCCGACGAAGACTTGTGGACTCTCCGGTGCATGCTGGAAGTTATACTCAAATGTAGCCTTCGACTGGCCAAGAAAAGTTAAATGCTTCTTCAAAAGGGCAGTACGCCACCCATTTTGATCGAGGTCTACGGTATTGCCGGTGGAAAAAAGTTGACCATACCATTCCCAGTCCGTGTACGGATCGAACTTATCGGCAACATCTTTTTCCTGTAATACTATGGCAGGAATGTGAGATGTAACTTGCGCTGTTGTTAGTCGCGGACTTGGTATTTGGTTTTGTGCCAGTGCCGCCCATCCCGTCGCTAGAATACACGCAGCGAGAAAAGAGAATCCGAAATTGTTAGTCATTCTGTGGCCTCATTCCTTCTTGCATCATCTGACTTGCCCTGCTTTCATCCAGCCGTAACTGGGGTTTTCCGTCTTGGCTTTCAAGTGAGTACAGCCCGTCGCAGCTGTGGTTAAACTGCGGAGATGCGCGGGCCGAATCCGTAAAGCCTTTCGGGGTTGTTTACGAGAATGCGGTCGCGGGTCTTCTTGTCTCCGGCCCATTCCGTCAAAAGATCGAAGAGGAGAGCGTCGTCCGGCAGATGGCGCAGCTCTGTTACGTGTGGCCAGTCACTGCCCCAGACAAGACGCTCGGGAGCTATCTTCACGAAAGCCCTGGCGATCCGTGTCGCGTCGGCGTAGGCCGGCGGACCCTGTTCGGTGTTGAGGTAGGCGCCTGAAAGCTTCACCCAGGCCTTATTCTTATCGAGGAGATTACCGATGATCCTAAAGGCAGGGTGGTCTGGTCCCTGCTTGGGTGGCAAGCGGCCCATGTGATCAAAAACGATAGGGCACGGCAGCCGGTCGAGGAGCGCGGCGGCATCGACAATCTGGTCGCCCGACATGTGAATCTGCGCATGCCAGCCAAGATCGGCGATACGCTTAGCCAGGGGCTCGATCATGTCAATGGTCGTGACCGCATCGGCAGGGTTCCAAACGCTGAAGCGAAGACCGCAAATGCCAGCAGCATCCAGGCGCTTTAGCTCGGAGTCGGTAACGTCCAGGTTGACAACGCCGATCCCGCGCCCGTTCACCCCGAAGTGCTTCAGCGCGTCGATGAGGCAGGAATGGTCGGTCCTATGGTACTTGGATTGAACGGCGACGGCCCGCGAGGTGCCGATGCGGCGCTGGAGGAGCAGGTAGTCATCGACGGTCATTCCGGTCGCGCGTATCTTCTCCGGTGTCGGGAATCTCGGATCGAGGATGTGAAAATGCGAGTCGCAGGCGTTGGCGAGGGCCTTCATGCGCGGTAACTCGGTTCCGGCCGACCATGGTACGACACCTCCCGTCGCATTCGACTGAGCCGCCGCTAGAGCAGTAACCGTCAAAGTCGCAGCACCCGCTCCCATGAAGGCTCGTCTCGTAATGTTGTCCATCTCAATTTCTCCTTATTGATCCGGCCCAAAAGAAATGCATCGGTTTCCCGCCTTTGCGCCAGGGAAAAGGCGCAAAGACGGGGCACGGTGTGTTAATTCTTCAGGGCCGGATCAATAGTTGTTTAGCTGTGCTCATTCGAGCCCGCACGGGATGCAGCCAGCGAGTCTCGGGTATCCGATCCAGATTCGTTTCCGTCCATCTCGACGTCAAGCAAGCGCACGTACTGTTGACCACCATGCATATCGCGCTCGAGCATTCCTCCCTGGGCGGTAGCGCGTGGATAGGAAATTTTGATCATGTTGAGACTGTCGACTGGGAAATGTTTGATCATTGCTGGGTCGACCTCGTACAGTGCCCCGAATGCCGCAGGGCCAATCGCCGGGTTGTCCCGGTACTTGCGATACGTTTCGGGGCTATCGAAGAACAGGTCGACCGTTATCCAGTACGGGCCAGCATTTTTTGAACGAATATCCAGACAGACATCGCGCAGCTTCGCCATTATCTCGCTCCTTTATTTGCACTAAAGTCGACCCATTCGGTACGGACCAACTCAAGCGGGTCGTCTATTTCGACGACGTGATTGAGTAGAAATTTATAAACGGGACCACGTTCAACCTCGGCTGGCGAAAAGGGAAATGCATAACTTGGCACTTCGATGCCGCGCTTGATTGGGAAATGGAAAAGATGCGAGTTGCATGATTTGGCGATTTGCGTGGCAATCGCTTGTGTCGCCGCAGTGGCAACGAACAGCAAACCCACCTCGCGGGGGAACGGCGTCCCCTTTGGCAGCGACCGTCCTGAAACTGCATTCCAACCATAGAAGCGCAGCGAGATGTTGAAATTGCCCGCAGCCTCACCCATTGTCTGGCGCACGCGCTCATACAGTTGGGCCAATATCCTGTCGTGAAAAAGGTCCAGATTCGCCAGTACTTCCGGATCCTCGATGCCAACCAGCATCAGAGTCTGGTATTGGTCAGCGCCAGCCCCTTCTAGTTTCATCGTGTAGGGCATGGGCTCCCAGCGCGAACCTGTAACTCGGACGGTACGGCGGTCGATAGCTTCGTACACGGCCTGGGTAACATCAAGCACGCCGCCCGGTTCCGTCAGGCGAAAAGGGTTGGCGTTCTCGTAGAGCATATGCGCGGAAATACTATGCACGTCGCAGCAATTCGACTCAGCTAATGGTTCGATCGTAAAACTGTCGGCACCGATGCGTATGAGGACACCCTTACCATCGGTAGGGTTGACTGTGCATAGCGAACCACATTCAGCGATTTTGCTTGCATGCCAAGCCGGTCCAAGCGGCGCGCCTCGCAATATCGGCAACGCCGCGAGCACTGCTGTGTCTGTCGTACGACCGCCTAGGATGATTTCTGCACCCGCTTCCAGCGCGGCGATATATGGTTCAGGCCCCATAACTGCGACGACGTGTTTACAGGCATCGATGGTCTTGTCCTCAAGCGGACCGGATGGAGCCAGAGGGCGAATGCGGCCCTCCGCATTTTTGCGCTTGAGCACTGCGGGATCCTGTTCCGAATAGAGCAAGGCAACGCGCGGAGAAATGCCCATCTCTGCGGCAATTTCGATTACGATGTCACGCGTCCACGCGACCGCCATGTCGTTGCCGGACATGGCACAGGATCCGACCAACAGAGGAATTCCGGCCTCGGCCTGGGTTGCCATGGCAATTGCCAGGTCGTGCTTGATTGCTTCGCGACTATGCTTCGAGATGCCCGTCGCGAGGGGATAGGGCCCACTATCCGTAGAGCCTGCATCCACGGCGATGACGTGAGCGCCAGCCGCAACACCGCGCTTCATTTCCTCGGGTTGTATACCTACCCCGAGCGAACCTACCGGAACCAGTACATTCACGGTTCCGGCCAGCTTGCTTGATGTGTTCATTTATATTTGTCCCACTCCTTGTGATCGACTAACTGGCACGTATAGACGCCGTGCATTCTCGTCATGTTGATCGACTGGAGAGTAATTGCAATTTAAATTGCTTGTCAAGATATATTATAATTATACATATTGATAATCTTCGTATACTAATCCTTCGAGCATGGAGTATACGGAGCAAACAGTCGACGCAGAGATGCGTATGAAGTTGGTTCTGTCTTAGGTTCGCAAAAGGAGGCGCACTACGCGTACACCAGAACAATTTCTCAGGTTGCACGGGCGTGCGCTCTGACTAAAGGGATATCCTGGTGCCCGAGTTCACATCGAGTAGCCAGTAGCTAAAGCAAGGATCTGCTCTTGAAGCGTGTCGAGGCGATCAACCGCTGCTTGAGTAAAATCGTCGAGAAGATCAGTCCGGTAATGGTCCAGAGTAGAGCACCATGTCCCGTACCGGGGAAATGCGCTCAGCCTCGCCGAGAGCATATTGTTCCATCGCATGGGCGATCCAGCCAGCGGCACGAGAAACGTGAAAGAGCGAATCGCGCGGATTCAGGCCAATGCGACGGCTGATGTAGAAATTTATCAGCGAAAAATCCGGTTCCATGCGACAGATCTCGCGTACCGTGGCGATCGCGGTAGTCAAGCGGGCTAGATCTGCGTCTTTCCCAAGCATCGCGTGCATCTGGTCGAGCAGCGCAACAACACGCGGATCACCACCGTCACGATAATACGCGGAGAAGCCAGGCAGTGAGGATCCCTCACGTACTCGCAGCAAGATCGGTTGGCGCGGATCACTACTCTGTGCAATTTCGTTGAGCATCCGTCCGATGCTTTCGACCCGTCCGAATTTGTTCCAACGTCCAGAGAGGCAGACCAGACCTGTCAGCACACTGCGCCAAGGCGTTACTCCGATGCTGGCGACGGCGCGGACGGCGCTGGTAGTGGCCTCGACACCTGCATCGGCACCTAACACAAGCACCCGCCGCACCATATCTTGCCAGTCCGGCGACAGTTTCAGGGCGCTGCCAATGAACTTGTGCAAGGGTGTAGCCCTTGCCTGTGGGCGCCCGACCAAAGTCGCGGCACTCCAACGCAACACCTCCATGCCGGTGCGGCGCATGCCGGCCGGCGTCAGATCGTAGGAACGCGGATCTGCCTGCTCCAGGAAGGGAAACAGCACCGCTGCACGGTCTACCGACGGCCACTCAGCCACTATAGGATACAGGGTATTGAACTGAGTTGGTTGCTTGATAACGTTGTCTGATATTTCCGACACGTTCATCTCCCATAATAGCGCCGCGACCTCTTCGAGCGTGGCGTAGGTAGCCAGTTCGATCGAATCGCGACCACGGTAAAACCTGCCGTGCTTTGTGGCGAGAGTGATCCGGCTGGCCGCTGGCGTCCACGGGGTCGCCCTGACCTTTCCACTTCCACTTGTGAGGCGTTCGATGTCGGCGCGCCAGTAGCGGCGGACACGTGAGCCGGGCACTGCTTGCGAGCGAATACCTTTGCGACTGACGTAGGCGTACAAAGTGGTGACACTGATGCCGAGCATTTTGGCCGCTGCGGGGGCGTCCATATACAGTTCGGATTCACGGGCACTTTCACGTGCGGAAACCTTGGCCATTCATTCCTCCCAGGTTAGATCGGCGTTTTGGCATACCGAGACTATATACATACGTATAGGACTATACACGCATATATTGACAGAATCAGTATATACAAACTTCGATATGTGGATGTTGTGAGTTTACATTGACTATTATTTTGCATCTTGACTATATATATTTTTGCAAGCTATGCTTTGCTCCGTGATAAGCACTCCACTTTTTCGACTAGAGTTTCTAGCCCGAAGGGAACAGTTATGAGTGAACAAGAATCCAAAACGCCGGCCGTATCCTCCGAGTCAAGTGCCATGTTGCCTTGGTACAGGGAGATTTCAGCTTCCGGTTGGCGTGTCCTGCTATTTGCAATGCTAGGCTGGTTATTTGAGGTCTATTCTGCCTCCATTGGTGCACTCGTTCTTCCCGCGCTGATCAAGGTCCTCCACATGACCAATGCTCAGGCTGGGTTAATGGGCAGTTTCTCCGCAGCCGGACTAATCATCGGCGGCATAGCCTTCGGCTGGCTGGCCGACCGGATTGGGCGCGTCCGCAGCTTGATGCTTGCCATTCTGATCTACTCCGTCCTGACCTTTGTCAACGCCTTCGTGTCCGGTGTGATTTCGATGACCTTGTTACGCTTCCTGGCTGGGCTCGGAATGGGCGGGGCATGGGTGTCGGGCGCTGCGTTAATAGCGGAAACGTGGCAACCGAAGCATCGCGGCAAGGGGGGGGCGCTCATGCAGATGGGCCTGCCACTTGGTGGGATGATCTCGATCGGCGTCGTGATGCTGATCTCGCACTTGGCGGGCGATCTAAGCGCCGGATCCTGGCGCTGGGTGTTTGGCGTCGGCATCCTGCCGGTCATCATTCTCTACCCGATCTCCCGGCGCACCCCTGAATCGCCGGTATGGATCGCCCGCTCCAAGTCGAGCGAGCCGGGCGGTAACATTCGCGACCTGTTTCATGGCCGCAATTTAGTTGGATTGAGTAAAGCATTCGGCTTTATCTTCTTTGTCCAATACATCTATTGGGCAGTTTTCAGCTGGACGCCAACCTTTCTGATCAGCGTCAAACATCTCAGTTTTGTGCGCAGTATGGGTTTCACCGCTGCTCAGCAACTCGGCTCGCTTGCCGGGTTCATCGGCTTCGCGCTGCTGGTAGATCGGATCGGTCGACGTCCGTCCTTCTCGCTCTATCTGTTGATAGGCGCACTTGCCGTCGTGGGTTTCACGACGTTGACAGATCCGCGATTGCTGATGACCGCCAGCTTCTTTACGGGGTTCGGCGTGACGGGACTGTTCGCCGGCATGGGACCGTTCACTGCGGAGATGGTGCCGCAGACCAGTAACCGCGCTTTTGCCATGGGGCTTGCCTATAACGGTGGACGCATCGGCGGTATAATCGCGCCCCTTCTGGTCGGTGCGCTAGCAACCACTGAAGCAGGTTTTCAGTTAGGTTTGCTCACAACGGTCGTGGCCTTCCTGTTTGCCTGGCTTGTCGTGCTCATTTCACCAGAAACCAAAGGAGTCGAGCTCTCATGAATCTCTACAGAATTGAAACCGGTCAAGCGCAGCGCCGGGCTGCCGTTACCGCTTGGCTGGACGGGCTGGAATTTGTGGAACAAGCACTGCGGGAGCTGATCGTCACCGCCTGGGTCAGCGTTTGGGTATCGAGCACGCACGAAACGCTTGAGGATATGCCCTACTCGATGGCGGTTCCCGATTACCCGCTGATGCGCCATGTCAACGAGGTGACTCGCACCGGACTCGCTCTGGCCCGGTTGTCAAAGAAGGAATGGGGCGACACCATCGACCTGGCTACCCTGGTACCAACCCTCATCCTGCACGATGTCGACAAGCCGCTGCTCTTTGGTCGCAAGAACGGAAAGGTCGAACCACTTCCGCTATGTCGCGAATTGTCGCATGGAGTTGTCGGTGCCATGATACTCAAAGAGTTGGGCTTCGCGCATCCCATCGTCAGCGCCGTAGCGAATCACGCTGCCAGCGCACCGTTTCACGGCGGGACGGTGGAGGCCTATGTGCTGCACTACGCGGATTTCTTCGTCAGCGACCACGTATTGAGGAACGCGGGGCTGGAACCCTTCTATCAGAAACACGGGCGATGACCCTGCTGTCCTCTCGCCCATGAACTGTGATCAACTCTATGACCGTTCATGGGTGGCAGACAGAATGCCTATGTTGGGAAGCGATCCCAGTCATCGGCTGGCTTCCGCGAAGCACCAAATTTATTGATACGGGATGAGGAGAAATAATGGCCCGCGGGTCTGTTTCTATCGTTGTGGAACGATGCAAAACATGTGGTTTCTGCGTTGAGTTCTGCCCACGCAAGGTGTTAGCACTTTCCGACGCATTCAATTCCAAGGGATACCATCCCCCATATGCAGTAATCCCCGAAAAATGCAGCGGATGCGATCTCTGCGGAATGTATTGTCCGGATTTTGCCATCCATGGATATCGCACGGATAAACTCGCTGCGGAAACAGTAACAGAGGAGGAGTCAGGCGATGCATGCTGACCCTGTAGGCGTCCTTACCGGTGCGCATTTCCTTGACGGCAACCACGCCGCCTGTGAGGGAGCGATAGCGGCCGGAGCGCGCTTCTCAGCCGGATACCCTATTACACCTTCGACTGAAGTGGTGGAGCGTTTCGCGCAGCGGGCGCCAAAGATCGGCGCAATCTTCATCCAGATGGAAGATGAACTCGCAGCTTCCATCGCTATACTGGGCGCGGTCTGGGGTGGAGTAAAGGCTTTCACGGCTACTTCCGGCCCTGGTTTTTCACTGATGATGGAACACATTGGATACGCGGTAATGACCGAAACTCCCTGCGTATTTTTTGACGTGCAGCGAGGCGGGCCATCGACGGGATTGCCCACCCTTCCGGCGCAGGCCGACATGATGCAGGTGAAATGGGGCTCCCATGGCGATTACGAGATTATCGCCCTATGCCCGAATTCTCCGCAGGAGTGCTTCGACCTGACGATCAAGGCCTTCAACTTATCCGAGCAATACCGCGTACCGGTATTCGTGATGATGGACGAAGTAGTCGGACACATGACGGAAAAGGTTGTCATTCCTCACGCGGAAGAAATTGAAATTGAGCCGCGGCGCTGGACCACCAAGGATAAGAGCGCGTTCCAGCTCTTTGCGCCTTGCGGTGAAGAGCAAGTGCCGGAGATGACAAAAGCCGGAGATGGATACAAAGTGCACGTTACGGGGTTGACCCATAACGCGCGCGGTTATCCCGACACGACTCCCGCGGTGCAGGACAGTCTGGTAAGGCATTTGGTTGGCAAGATCCGCGACAATGCCCGCAAAATCTGTCTCACTGAACAGCACGATATCGAAGACGCCGACGTTGTTGTCATCAGTTATGGCATTACTTCGCGGGTTGCGCAACGCGCCGTCGAGACGGCGCGCGCCACTGGCCTGAAGGTTGGCAGTTTGCGCCTGATCACCGCATGGCCTTTCCCCGAGCACATCATTCGCGCACTCGCCCCGGGAGTAAAAGGAATTGTCGTTGCCGAACTCAACCTCGGCCAGATGGTAAGGGAAGTGCAGCGCTGCGCCGCTGGACAGTGCAAGGTGAAACTTATGGGACACGCAGGCGGCACCGTGCATAAGCCTGAAGAAATTCTCAAGGCCATCCAGGAGGTGGTGCGATGAGTACGCCCGTGATTTCCGTAACTGCGCCAGGAAACCCGGTAGAAGACATCCTGCGAACAGACCGTATGCCGCATATCTGGTGCCCGGGATGCGGCATCGGCACAACCGTGAACTGTTTCACTCGGGCCCTGATTGATTCTAAAACGGACCTGAATAAACTGAGCATAGTGAGCGGAATCGGCTGCACCGGGCGAGTCGCCGGGTACATCAATCTGGATTCATTCCACACCACGCACGGCCGCGCCATTCCGTTCGCGACCGGGCTAAAGCTTGCGAGCCCGGATACGACGGTAGTCGTGTACAGCGGCGAGGGAGACTTATTCGCCATCGGCGGAAATCATCTGATCCATGCCGCGCGGCGCAACCTGGATATCAAGGTTATCTGCATCAACAATCTCACCTATGCCATGACCGGCGGTCAGACGGGACCGGCCACGCCGCTCGATGTCATCACCGCAACAGCAGCCTACGGGACGTATGATCCTCCATTCTGCCTGCCGCGGCTAGTGGATGCGGCTGGCGCAGTCTACGTGGCGCGCTGGACGACCTTCCATGTTAAGCAACTTGCGCGTTCGATGGCCGAGATGTTCAAGAAGAAGGGCTTCGGATTCATCGAAGTTATTTCTCCCTGTCCAACTCTTTACCAGCGGCGAAATCGGATGGGCGACGGGCTGGACGCGATGAAGTTTTACAAGCAATCTTCAAGAATCAAGCACGGAGCCCCAACCAGCGAAGTGGGGCTAACCAGAAACGGCGAGATTATCGTCGGCAAATTCGTAGATCGTGAACGTCCCGACTTTACAACTATGATGCACGCGCATTTTGCACAGGAACTTGGTGAAAAGTACGTTCCGGCGGAGGCACCCGTATGCAGTTAACTGAAATCCGTATCGCGGGCTTTGGCGGACAGGGCGTCATCATGTGCGCCAGTGTGATTGGCCGAGCCGCATCCATTGTGGAGAACGGCTTTGCAACTATGACTCAGAACTTTGGCCCTGAGGCGCGCGGCGGAGCTTGTTCGGCGCAACTTATCCTCTCGCCGGCTCCAATTCTTTATCCTTACGTCGTAAAACCGGATCTGATGGTTTTGATGTCGCAGGAGGCGTACACGAAGTTTGCCAAAGACGTCAGACCGGGGGGGGTATTAATCGTCGAGCAAGATTTGGTGCGCGTGCAGAAACTCCATATTTCCGGCGTCAAAGTATTTGCGATTCCGGCAACCCGCATCGCCGAAGAACTCGGTAAGAAGATGGTGCAGAACATTGTAATGACCGGTTTCTTCGGCGCCATCTCCGGACTGCTTCAGCGCAACTCCTTGCGCAAGGCGATCGAAGATGCAGTTCCGGTAGCGTTTGCGGAACTGAATCAGAAGGCGTTTGAGGCAGGATATAAATACGGACTGAAGCACCTGGACACAAACTCCATAGAGTTTGCTTCCCAAATGTGAGCGACAAACCGTCGGCTCATACCTGTCGCTGTCCGGAAATCGGTCCATTACACTCGTACAGCGCGGATTGACCTCCTCGCAAAAGGGGCGTGATCGTAAAAATCCAGGAGAGTTTATGCCACAGAACATTGTCGAGAAGATATTGAAGGGCCACCTGCGAGCGGGTGAGTATCAAGCCGGCGCGGA
>Ga0255356_1002168_pt1 | contig 11567 bp, 11 predicted proteins | sample HBST100metaG_FD_189944 | JGI IMG/M metagenome (GOLD analysis project Ga0255356, IMG submission 189944) | Peat soil microbial communities from Stordalen Mire, Sweden - H.B.S.T100 | ecosystem: Environmental > Terrestrial > Soil > Wetlands > Peat | place: Sweden: Norrbotten County, Stordalen Mire... | reverse complement strand
CCACACCGGAAGCGGTGTGCAGCGGACCGGGACCTTCCTGCGCCATGCCGACGATCGCGGCGACCGCGTTGCCGAGCACAGTGCGGGTCAGCGGGTTGATCCCCGCGATGTCGGCGACGGCCGGCATCAGCACGATGTCCCTGCTGCCGACCAGCGGTTCGAAGGTCCGCCGGCCGCTCGCCACGGTGGAGACGACGAGCTTGGGCACGCCGATCGGCAGACGCTTCATCGCCGCGACCGCCATCGTCGTGTTCTGCACGCCGCCGAACGAAAGGACGGCATCGAACGCGCCGCGCTGATAGAGCTGCGGCACCAGCGCCGCGACCCCCGCCGCCATCGCGGTGATCCGCTCGTGCTTCGGCCGGGTCTGGATGTCCGCCCAGCTTCGCCCGGCCGCCCACAGCAGCCGCTCGCGCGGAACGTCCGGCTGCAACGCCGACGGCCCCCACACGCTCATGTCGATGACGAGTGTCCGGCCGCCCTGGCGCTCGATCGCCTGCTTCACGAAGGCGACTTCCGCCTCCTTCGTATCCAGGCTTGCCAGCACGGCGATGGTCTTCTGCATGACTGACGATCCGCGTTCCCTCCCCGGCGGAACCGGCACCGTCACGGCACCGGTCCCGTCGCGGCTGGTTCAGACGCCCAGCACCGGCGTTTTCTTGACGCGCTCTTCGATTCCCGGCTCGTGGCAGGGCAGCAGCAGGTGCGGATGCGCGACGCGCGCCTTCTGCAACTCGATGCTCTTCCAGCATTCGATGATGTTGGCGAAGCGGCCCGGAGGCGTGATGTTGTAGTGCAACTCCGGGATCGGGTTGAGGTTTACCATGATGAAGATCGAATCGCCGGCGCAGATGTAGCTGCCGTCCTTGGTATCGACCTCGACCGACTGGTGCCCGGGCGAATGGCCCGGCGTCGGCAGCACGCGCACGCCCGGGACGATCTCCTGCTCGCCGTCCACGACATCGATCTTGATGCCCTCGAACGGCCGCCGCAACCCGAGCGCCGGATGCTCGTACGACTTGTAGTAGAGCGGGATCGGATTCAGCGCGAACTCGTACTCCTTGCGCTGGGCGATGAACTGCGCGTTGGAGAACTTCTCCATGTAGTAGATGTGGTCCCAGTGCATGTGGGTGAAGATCACCTTGCCGATATCCGCGCAGGAATATCCGATCTTCTCGAGCTGCTCATGGATGGCCATGCCCGCCGGCTGGTAGGAGCCGCCATGATGGTACTTGTCAGCACGTTCGGTCCAGGCCATCCCGGTATCCACCAGGATCAGCTCCTTGCCGCCCTCGATCAGGTACGTGAAGACCGGCAGCGCGACCTTCTCGTCCTTGATGTTCTTGATGTAGGGGTGCACCGAGTGATGATAGTGGTACTGCTTCGGGAACGTCGGAACGTAGCCGGTGTTGATCGGCCTGATTGTCAGGTTCGCCATGTGATCGAATGCCCTTGACTAGAAGACGCGATAACCTTCCGCCTGCGCGCTTACACACCCCAAGGCCGCGACAGTCGGTGTGCAGCCCTCCGGCTGCCCGTTCAGTTCCTCCGGCCGGTAGCGGCGCTTCCGCCCCGGCAACGCAGCTGGCAGGTCCCGACGATTCCTCCATGCGTTGCGCACGATAACCGACCCGATCCGCTCGCACAACGCCGGCTTGCCCGCCCTGCTCATACGAAGCGTCGCACCGTTTCCATCGCCCCGACCGCATAAACCGACGCCAGCGCCGCGCGGTATGCCTCGACGAATCGCGGCTGGTCGATCAGGTCGCCAAAGATGTCGCGATTGGCGATGAAGGCCGTGGGGTCCTCGCGATTGCGCAGGGCGATCGCCCGCAGGTGGTCCTTCTGCCCGTCCAGGATTTCCATCGGCTGCCCGGCCTCGTCCTGCCCCTCGCAGTAGCGTGCCCAGCTCGCGATAGTGGTGGTGCTGCGCGAGATGTTTCCCTCCGAGGCAAGCTGCGCGCGCACGACCGGCAGCAGCCATTTCGGAATCTTGTCGGAGCCCGCGCTGGAAACGCGCACCAGCGTGTCCCGCACCGCGGGGTTGGCGAAGCGTTCGATCAGCGTGTGGCGATACGCGTCTAGATCGACGCCGGGAACCGGCAGCAGTGTCGGCGTCGCCTCCTGCGTCATGTAATTGAGCAGGAACTTCACCATGGCCGGGTCGCGCATCACCTCGTGCTTGAAGCGGAAGCCGGCGAGGCGGCCGAAATAGCAGAGCCCCTGGTGGCTGGCGTTCAGCAGCCGCAGCTTCATCAGCTCGTAGGGGACGACGTCCCGCACCATCTGCACGCCGACCTTCTCGTAGGCGGGCCGACCCTGCGGGAAATGGTCCTCCAGCACCCACTGCGTGAACGGCTCGGTCATCACTGGCCAGCGGTCGTCGATACCGAAGCGGCTGCCAAACTGGGCGATATCCTCCGGCAGCGTGACCGGCGTAATCCGGTCCACCATCGCGTTCGGGAAGGCCACCGTCTTGCGCATCCACGCGCCGAGGGCCGCGTCCTTGCGCTCGGCGAAGGCGTTGAACATCCGGCGCGCCATGTCGCCGTTACCCTGGATGTTGTCGCACGACATTACGGTGAACGGGAGGACGCCCTGCGCACGGCGGCGGCGCAGCGCCTCCGCGACGAAGCCGAACAGCGTCCGCGGCAGCGCGCCTTTCTGCAGGTCGTGCGCCACGTCGGGGTTCTCGAAGTTGAAGGCGCCACTGACCGGATGGAAGTTGTAGCCGCCCTCGGTCACCGTCATAGAGACGATGCGCGTGCTCGGTGCCGTCATCTTCGACAGCACCGCCTCGGGGTCGTCCGGGGCGAAGAGATAGTTGACGATCGAGCCGATGACGCGGGCGTCGTAGTTCCCATCGGCATGCTTGGCGACCAGCGCGTAGAGGCAGTCCTGGCTGTGCAGGGCATCGCGCATGCGCGCATCGACCGGCAGCAGTCCGACACCGCAGATGCCCCAGTCGAACGCCTGGCCCTGGTTCATCAGGCGGTCGAGATACATCGCTTGGTGCGCCCGATGAAATCCGCCGACGCCGAAATGGACGATGCCGACCGTGACGCGGCTGCGGTCGTACGTCGGGCGGGCGACATCCTTCGGCAACACCGCGAGAGTTTGATTGCTCAGTTTTTCCATGACCACCTTCGCCTCTCCGACATGCGATGAAACTTTCCCCGACATGCGTTCTTCAGGCTGCCGGCAACGAGAACGGATACTGCTGCCGGGGCGCGGATGCCGCGGCAAGGAGCCCCTGGTCGATGGCCCGCAGGAAATTCTGCTTTGTGCGCCCGATATGGGTTTCAAGCAGGTCGTGCAGTGATGCTATGTCGCGGAGCCGGAAGTACTGCACGATCCGGCCGTGTTCCGCCAGCGACAGCTCCTGGTCGCCGTACTGCCGTGCCGACAGGTTGGTGCGCAGCGCCGCCATCTTGCTCGATATGAGGGCATAGGCGTTCTGGAAGTAGCCATTCCCGCAATAGTCGAAGAACACCTGATGCAGCTGGTCGTCCGAGTTCACATAGGCGAGGCCGTCACGCTCCTCGAACGCGCACGTCACTGCGGCGAGCTGGCGTTCCAGCATCGACAGCGCCCGCGCATGGGCGCGCGCCGCCGCAAGCGGCGCCACCGCCTGTTCAAGCATGATACGGAATTCGCAGAGATGGCCGGCGTCGGATGCGGTCGGCCGGAACACGAAGCTGCCGCGCTGCGGCGCGATCTCGATCAGTCCCTGGAGCTGCAGCACGCTCAGTGCCTCGCGCACCGGCGTCCGGCTGACGCCAAAGGCGTTCGCCAGCCCTTCCTCGGACAGCGCCTCGCCAAGCCCGAGTTCCGCATTCACGATCGCCTTCCGCAGGCGCTCGGTGACGGCGTGGACCAGAGTCTGCGGTCGGGTCAGAGCCAGTCCTTGCATGGCGGCAAAACTCCAACAAAACGAAATCAGGCATCAAAGTGGACTGCAAATGAACACCACATCAGCGGGGTACGAAGGCAACCGCACGCACCGGCGAGCCAGAGCCACCATCAAAGCGTAGCGGTAGCACGACGATATGGCACGTCGGGGGCAGCTCGCCGAGACGATCAAAGTTCTCGGCAATCAGCACGCCTCCGCCCAGCAGCGCCCGGTGGACCGGGTCGCCGGCCTCGCCGAAGCGATCGATGGCGAGACAGTCCGAGCCGACCATGCGAACCCGTCGCTGCAACAGCAGTTTCGCCGCTGCCCCGGAAAGGCCAGGCCAGTCCTTCACGACCCGCGGGTAGGTTTCCGGCGACCGCCAGAACTCGTCCCAGCCGAAATGGAAGAACACGGCATCGTCCGTCTCGATCGCGCCGTGCACGCCTTCCCATGTCTCGATCAGCTCTGGCGACACCAGACCGCCGACGCCGATGGCGTCGATCGTGCGCATGCGCCCGACCAGACGCTCCGGCGGGATCTGCGCGACAGTGGCGCCGTCCTCGATGAAATGCACCGGCGCGTCGATGTGCGTGCCGGCATGTTCGCCGAAGAACAACGCCCGATGGAAGGCCACGCCGCCCATGCGGTAGCTTTCCACCGTCGCCGCATAGAACGGCGGGTGCGTCGGCCACACCGGCATGCCCTGGTGCATGGGGTGGGTGAGGTCCACCAGCCGCATGCCCGCCAGCGCGGCTGCGAATGCCGCTTGCGCGCCATCCTGCGGCACCGTCAGCGCTCCCATTTTTCGCCACCCGCGACCACGATGACGATGACGATGATCAGGCCGTTGAGTACCAGCCGCCAGCCCATGCCGAACCCAAGCGAATTCAGCATCGAGCGCAGCAGGTAGAGGAACAGTGCCGCGCCCCAGATGCCGAGCAGGTTGGCGCGACCGCCGGAGGCGCTGGTACCGCCGATCACCACGATGGCAATCGACGCCATCAGGTATTCGGTGCCCATGTCCAGCGCCGCGCCACCCGAGAAGCTGGCGAGCAGCGCCCCGCACAGGCCGGCGAGCAACCCGCTGAGCGCGTAGGTGATGATGCGCACGCGGCCGATCTTGAAGCCGGCGAGCCAGGCGGCTCGCGTGTTCTGGCCGATGGCGAGCACCGACTGGCCGTAGACCGTCCGGTGCAGCACCACGCCCAGCGCCCCGGTGAGCAGCATACCCAGCACGGGCAGCACTGGCACGCCGAGCGCGCGCACCGTCGTCACCCAGCCCAACACCGGCGGCGGCTGCACCAGCAGGCCGCGTCCGTAGGCGATGGCGACCGATTCGAGCAGGAAGCTCATTGCTAGCGTGGCGATGATCGGCGGCACCTTGAGGGCGCGGATGAGCCCGGCGTTGCACAACCCGACGACGATGCCGACCAGGCACGCCGCCGCGAGGCCCTCGGCGGTGAGCGCGTTGGCGCCCGCCATCAGCTTCATCGCCACCACGCCGCCCAGCGCGATGGCCGAGGGGATCGACAGGTCGATGTTGCCGGGGCCGCTCGCGATGACGAACATCTGGCCGACGCCGACCAGCACGGAGAACACCGAGAAGCTGAGCGCCGCCGTTATCATGGCGGTGGCACCCATGCCGGCGGAGGCGGTGATTGCCACCAGCCACGTCGCCACGGCCGCGGCGAAGGACCAGAACCAGGGGGCCGAGCCGGCCTGGGGAAGACGGATGATCATGCCACCGGGCCTTCCGCGTCGGAATTGCGTTGCAGCAGGGCGCGCAAGGCAAGCACAAGGATCAGGATCACGCCCTGCGATCCGATCTGCCAGTCGGTCGAGATGCTGAGAAAGGTCAGCAGCACGGTCACCAGCGAGAGCGTCAGCGCGCCGAACACGGCACCAACCGCCGAGACTTTCCCGCCGACGAACTCGCCACCGCCGAGGATGACGCCCGCGATCGACAGCAGCGTATAGCGCCCGGCCATGTTGGCATCCCCCGAGGTGGCCAGGCCGAGCAGCGAGACGCCCGACAGCACGCCAAGCAAACCGGCCGCCGCGTAAGTCCCGGCGCGGATCGCCAGCAGCGACCAGCTGGCGCGCGCCAGGGCACGGCCGTTGCCACCCAGCCCGCGCGCCAGCACGCCGAACGAGGAGTGCATGACCAGCATGTGCATGACCACTGCGAGGACCAGCGAGATCAGCAGGGGCAGCGGGATGAAGGCAGGCCTCCACGTCATCGCGTGGTGCAGCCACGCCGGCGCCTGTCCGCCTGGAGCGGGCAGCATCACCACCGCGAACCCGTACCAGACGAACGACATTCCCAGCGTCATTGCCAGCGACGGCAGCCGGTACGCCTGGATCAGCCAGCCAAGCAGGGCATAGACCGCGATGGAAAGCACGAAGATACCGATGGTCATCCACGGCGAACTCTGCAGCCAGAGCGAGCCCGCGCAGGCGATGAAGCCGACGAACGCGCCGATCGACAGGTCGTTGTCGTTAACCGCGATGACGAGCATCTGGCTCAGCGTCGCGAGCACCAGCGGGACGGCGAGATTGAGGATCAGCGTCAGCCCCATGTACGTGCCCGCGCGCGGATTGATGGAGATGATCGCGCCGAGCAGGATCACGAACGATGCCGCGGGCAGCAGGCGCCTGAGCAGCGCGACGGAGACCAACGCCGAGATGGAGCGGCCGGGGCTGCCGGCGGCGGTGCTGGAAGCGCTCATGAGTGGAACGATGCCTCGAGGACGTTCGCTTCGTTGATGTCATCGCCGCACAGCTCGGCAACGATGGCGCCCGCGCGGAAGACGTAGACGCGGTCGCAGTTCTTCAGCTCGTCGGTCTCGGTCGTGTACCAGATGAAGCAGCGTCCAGCGCGGGCCTCCTCGCGGATCAGCCGGTACACCTCGGTTTTCGTTCCCACGTCCACGCCGCGCATTGGGTCGTCCATCAGCACGATCCGCGCATCGGAGGCGAGGGCACGGGCGAACAGCACCTTCTGCTGGTTGCCGCCGCTGAGGTTGAGGATGCCGCGGTCCATGGTGGCGCCGCGAATGTCGATGCGTTTCCGCCACGCCTCGACCATCCTGGCAGTGAGGGCGGGGTCCAGCAGCGGGCCGCGACGCAACGCACGCAGCGAGCGCGCCGTCAGGTTGCGGGCGATCGACCACAGCGGGAACACGCCATCCGATTGCCGGTCGCCGGCCACGAAGGCGAGGCGGTTGACATCGCCCCCCAGCCCGCCACCCCGGCCGCGCATCAGCGCCAGCAGTGCCCGCGTCTGCCCCTGGCCGGACAGCCCGGCGAGCCCGACGATCTCGCCGAAATGCGCCACCAGCGGCGCGGCGGGGCCCGGCACCGACAGGGTCAGGCACTGCTCGCCCGCCCCCGCCTCCGCCTTGGCGGCGGCGGAAACCTCCTGCGCCGGCGCGACGTGCCCCATAGCGGCGACCAGGTCGGTATGGGTGAGGTTCTGATTCAGCCGGTCCGCGACAACCTGGCCGTCGCGCATCACCAGAACGCGGTCGGCCACCTGCAGCACTTCGCGCAGGCGGTGGCTGATCAGGATGACGGACAGCCCGCCGGCGACACGGCGACGGACGTATTCCAACAGTTGCTGCGTCGCCTTGTCGTCAAGGGCGGAGGTCGGCTCGTCGAGAATCATCACCTTCAGCCCTTCGCTAGCGAAGGCGCGGACGATCTCCACCATCTGCCGCCGCCCGATCGCGAGATCGCCGAGCTGGTCGGAAGGGCGGATGCCGTGGCCGGGGAAGATCTCGTCGAGCTGCCGGACCATCAACGCGGCGGCGCGCTGCCGCCAGCCCCGCCCGGTCAGCGCATGGTGAAAGATGCGGGCGTTCTCCACCACCGTCAGGTTCGGGCAAAGCGACAGTTCCTGGAACACGCAACGCACGCCGGGCGGCGGCCCGAGATGTGTCCGCGCCGGCCGCACCTGGTCGCCGACCCGGAATTCCCCGCTGTCCGGCGCCAACACACCGGCAAGGACGAACATCAGGGTGGATTTGCCCGCGCCGTTGTGCCCGACGAGGCCGATGCACTCACCGGGCCGGATGACGAGATCGACACCACACAAAGCCTGTACGGCCCCGAACCTTCGCGTGATGCCAGTAAGCGCCACCACCGGGGTGGCGGCGTGCCCGTCTGCGGAAGGCGCTTTCACATCCGGCATGGCACCTTCCACGAAGGAATCACTGTGCGTCATCGACCGTCGCAACCTTCTTCTCTGGCGCGGGCTTTTCCACGAATTGCCGGACCTTCAGTCCACGATGCGGAAGAACCGTGCCATCTCGATGAACTGGTAGTCCAGCATGTTGCAGCCTTGTAGGATGCGAAGCCCCCGCTGCTGCGCCGCGTGCAGCAGGCGCGTCACCGGGGGTGCCTGCACGACGTCGGCGACGACGGCGCCATCGCTGACACGGGCCGGGTCGAAGACGAGCGGATCGCCCTCGTGCATGCCCATCGGCGTCGCATTGACGACGACATCGTAGCCGGCCGGGTCCGGGTTCGCGTCGACGACGTTGATCGGCACATCCGGCACCGCCGTCGACAGGCGCACCGCCAGCTTCTCCGAACGCTCGCGCTGCACGTCGGCGATGGTCAGCCGGGTGATGCCCGACTGCACCAGTGTCGCCGCGATCGCCGAGCCGGCCCCACCGCTGCCCACCACCAGAAAGGAATGCCCCTTCGGCAGGAAGATCTTGTCGGCCAGCCCGCCCACGAAGCCCATGCCGTCGAGATTGGTGCCGCTCCAGTGCCCGTTCGGTTCCGGACGAATCACGTTGGCCGCGCCCGCCAGCCGCGCGGTCGTCGTGACCTCGTCCACCAGATCGACGAAGGCGACCTTGTGCGGAATGGTGACGATGATGCCGTGCAGGTTGAGCATCCGACGGAAGCCGGTCAGCGCATCCTTCGCACCCTCCGGCTTCACGTGGAAGGGAACGAACACCGCGTCGATCGAGTGTTTCTCGAAATAGGCGTTGAACAGTTCCGTCGCGCGCACGTGCCCGATGGGATCAGCGATGATCCCGTAGAGTTGGGTGGTGCCACTGATCGGGGGTTTCATTTCCTCTTCCCCCTCACTTCACTTCGGCCCCGGCAAGCAGTTCGAGCACGCGCAGCATGCCGGAATGGTCCCATGCCTCGCCACCGTGCGCCGCCGCGGCGTTGAACAGCTCCTGCGCCGTCGCCGTGTTCGGCAGGCTGACCTTGAGCTGCCGCGCGGCGGAAAGCGCCAGGTTCAGATCCTTCTGATGCAGCTTGATACGGAAGCCGGGGGCGAAGTTGCGCTTGATCATGCGTTCGCCGTGTACTTCCAGGATGCGCGAGGAGGCGAAGCCACCCATCAGCGCCTGCCGCACCTTGGCCGGGTCGGCGCCCGCGCGGGAAGCGAACAGCAGCGCCTCCGCCACCGCCTCGATGGTCAGCGCGACGATGATCTGGTTCGCGACCTTGCAGGTCTGGCCGTCGCCGTTGCCGCCGAGCAGAGTGATGTTCTTGCCCATCAACTCGAACAGCGGCTTCACCTTCTCGAAGGTCTCGGGCTCGCCGCCGACCATGATGGTCAGCGTACCGGCCTTGGCGCCGACGTCGCCGCCGGAGACCGGCGCGTCGAGATAGGCGCAGCCCAGCTCGTTCACCTTCTTGGCGAAGGCCTTCGTCTCCACCGGCGAGATCGAACTCATATCGACGACGATCTTGCCGGGCTTGAGGCCCGCCGCCACGCCCTGCGGATTGAACAGCACCGCGGCCACGTCCGGCGTGTCCGGCACCATGATGATGATGACGTCCGCGGCCTCGGTCACCGCCTGCCCGCTCCCCAGCGCGTGCGCGCCCTTGGCGATCAGTTCTTCCGGGACGGGCGCAATGTCGTTCACGAACAGCTTGTGGCCGCCGTCGATGAGTCGGCCGACCATGGGATGCCCCATGATGCCAAGACCGATAAACCCAACCTTCATCGTCTTTCTCCGTGCAATCGTGTGCGGCTGATTCAGGCGCGGTAGGTCGCCATCCATCCGAGTCCGGCGACCGTTGTCGTCGCCGGCTTGTATTCGCAGCCGACCCAGCCGGTGTAGCCGAGCATGTCGAGCAGCGGCAGCAGGTAGGCGTAGTTGATCTCGCCGGTACCGGGCTCATGCCGGCCCGGGTTGTCGGCGAGCTGGATGTGACCGATGCGCGGCATCTGTGCACGCAGCGTCGCTGCCAACTCACCCTCCATGCGCTGCATGTGGTAGATGTCGTACTGGAACAGCAGGTTCGGCGAGCCGACCGCGTCCAGCACCGCCATGGCATGCTTCGTGTTGCTCACGAAGAAGCCCGGCATGTCGAAGGTGTTGATCGCCTCGATCACCAGTGTGACGCCCACCTTGGCGCATTCCTGCGCGGCGAACTTCAGGCTGGCAACGATCGTTTCCTCGGCCTTGGCGAAGGACAGGCTTTCCGGCTTCAGCCCGGACATGCAGTTCAGGCGCGGGCAGCGCAGCGCCTTCGCGTATTCCAGGGCACGGCCGACGCCGTCCTGGAATTCGCCGGTGCGGTCAGGCAGGCAGGCGATGCCGCGCTCGCCCGCCGCCCAGTTGCCCGGCGGCATGTTGTGCAGCACCTGCTGCAGCTTGTTGGCCTGCAGCCGCTTCACCAGGTCCTGCGGCTGGTAGTCGTAGGGGAACATGTATTCCACCGCCTGGAAGCCGGCCGCGGCGGCGGCGGCGAAGCGGTCCAGGAACGGGACCTCGGTGAACAGCATCGAGAGGTTTGCAGCAAACTTCGGCATTTCTATCCTCCAGACGACCCGGTCAGTTCCCGGCGAGCTTCTTCTCGACGGATGCGGCAACGCCCTCGGGGGTGATGCCGAAATGCGCCATCACCTCATCCGGCGCGCCGGACGCGCCGAAGGTGGTCAGGCCGATGGCGAGGCCATCAGGCCCGATATAGCGGTCCCAGCCGTAGGTGGTCGCCGCCTCGACGGAGACCAGCAGCGTCGAGGGATCGAGGATGGAACGGCGGAACTCCTGCGGCTGGCGGTCGAAGATCTCCAGGCACGGCATCGAGACGACGCGCGTCGGCACGCCGTGCTGCTCGAGGAGGCGTCGCGCGTCGCGCGCCACCCACACCTCCGAGCCGGTCGCCAGCAGCGTCACCCGCGCCTTACCGGTGGCCTCCTCGAACACGTAGGCGCCGCGCCGGCAGAGGTTCTCGGCCGTGTAGCCGGTGCGCACCGCCGGCACCGCCTCGCGCGTCATAATCAGGGAGACCGGCTGGTCCTTCGCCTCCAGCGCCAGTTCCCAGCACTCGGCCACCTCGACGGCGTCGGCCGGGCGCAGGAACAGCATGTTCGGCGTCGCCCGCATGGTAGCGAAGTGCTCCACCGGCTCGTGCGTCGGTCCGTCCTGGCCCTGGGTGATGGTATCGTGGGTGAGGATGTAGAGTACCTTCTGGCGCATCAGCGCGGTCAGGCGGATGGCCGCGCGGCAGTAGTCGGCGAAGCAGAGGAACGTCGAGCAGAACGGCAGAAAACCCTTGTGCAGCGCCAGCCCGTTGGTGACCGCCGCCATCGCGTGCTCGCGGATGCCGTAGTGGATGTAGCGGCCGTCGTAGTGCTCGGCAGACACATCCGTCAGGTTGTCGGCGCGGCTGAGATTGCTCGGTGTCAGGT
>Ga0255356_1002166_pt1 | contig 11576 bp, 9 predicted proteins | sample HBST100metaG_FD_189944 | JGI IMG/M metagenome (GOLD analysis project Ga0255356, IMG submission 189944) | Peat soil microbial communities from Stordalen Mire, Sweden - H.B.S.T100 | ecosystem: Environmental > Terrestrial > Soil > Wetlands > Peat | place: Sweden: Norrbotten County, Stordalen Mire... | reverse complement strand
GACGTTACCCGCCCCACCACAACATCCGTCGACGTCCCCAAACAAAGGCCCAAATAGCTGTCGGCACGCACGGACACACATGAGCCAACGGCCGCAAATGCAATTGTTGCCGCCCAGAACCCCGCCGCAAACCGCCCGCATTGCCCAAAGTTGTGCATCGATAATCTCCAGCCATTGGCGTCGCGTCATAGGTATAGCACGTAACAGCGTATGAGTTGGTGGTCGCGCCCTGCGACACGAACTGCTGCCTCAATGTGGCGATATTTACCGCCATGCCCGCAGAATTCAGTATATGTTATTTGCTGTCCCGCAGTGTCCCGACTGGCGCTGTCCGTCTGGTAAAAATCACAGGCGGCGGGCAACGGCCAAGGCCCGCCTTTGTAGCGCACGCCAGCGGTTTGGCGTGCTATATATTCTTTTTCTACGGCACACTGTACAACCGGTGCCATCAAGAACGAGCTCCGGCCCAGCCTACTCCTCAGCATTTAGCTGGTATTGTGCTGTCGCGGGATCGTACACGAGATACCACGAAACATCAGATTTTAACTGACCGTCAATATGAGACAAACAATAATATGATGAAGCGTATTTGCCAGTCAAAGTCACAGGCCTGTCCGCAATGCTCGGGGCAAGCGATCCGGCTCGCACTCTCTTTTCGGTATGAACCGAAATAGATTTACAAATGTCAGATACCGCGTCGCGCAGCCTATAAGTCCCGACAATTTCAATGGGCTGTGCCAGCAATGGAGCATCAATGATATTTTCTTTATCATCTATTGTCATCGACCTCGTTGGGCACACGACTGTAACATTGGCGACGGACTTACAAGAAAACTGTGCAGGATTATTCTGTAAATAGTATTCGCCGACCGCTGACGATAACACAGAGAGCATAGGTGCAGCGCGTGCAAACGCGAACGTGAATGACCCTCCCCGTAAACCTACGACCTCGCCGTCTGCAAGCCGCATTACCTCACAGTTACAAGCCCACGGAGGATCTTCATACACAACGGGAGTGTGGACGACCCGCCCCACGATCCGAATCGCGTCCAGAAGAGGTCTGTAAGACTCAACGCTAACAAGAACCGGATACTGAAAGTTGCTTGGCAGACCAACAAGTTGGAATTGTGCAACAGAGATATCCGGCATTCTGTTAACATACCACGACATCGACTGGTGCTCTAGACCGTAAGTTACTGCAACCTTCCGACCATCTTTTCGGAAACTGTCTATGACAGTATCGAGTACCGTTCGTATGGGCTGCTGCACAACTGCAATCGACGTATGCGATGCAGTAAAGCTGTCATGAGACATATCTATGGGACCGACCATTTTCGGTTCACCTTCCTTTGCGGCGAGCGCGCATACTGCTCTGCTCACTTGAAGGTATGTTCCAGAAGCGCTCAGCGTAATTGGCTTACTTAACAGAGAATCCTCTGGCGCAAGATGACCGTTCTCCTCTGTATTTTGGACCGGCACGACATCCAATATATCGGGGGCAACAGGAGATCTCCTAACATCGAACACCGCTGACCCATCGGATTTATTGTAAGTAGCAACAAGTCGGCGAAGGAGTTCCAGCGGTGTCCGTGCTTCGCCTCTCCGATACTGGAAACTAACTGCATGTTCTTTTAGAGCCATTGGGCCACCGGGCCACATCGCATGCATGACTGGTGCTGTGTATTTTGGATCTTCATAAGTGATCACTAAGCGTGTTTGGTTTTCAACAAGCAACAGAGCATCGCGGAGCGCTCGCGGACCTAATGCCTCAATTCTTACAGTCTGGTCGTCCTTATTGGTCGACGTTTGACTGTAACAACAGGATGCAGTCAATAATTCTAGTGTTACAGACAGCCCAACCCCGTATGCGATGAGTTTATTTGCGATCAAAGTGGTACCTTTTCCCAGCACTCCGATGACAGTTAAGTGTCAAGTAGCTTCTACGAAGACCAGTCCCAAAATCATGGGTAGCTAGCCGTTTCTGTCTGGCCGTTCTTTCCGCTCGTCACTATCGTTAAATGCCATCTTGTAGTCAATGTCGACGGGGATGCCGTAGAATGCAGTCTCGCTAGCGCACGTCGGTACCGCGCCAACGTCGTTCCAATGCTGGCTTACTGACGCCGTAGATCCACCTGGCGCAATGGAAATTATCACACTACCGGATATATCGCTCGCTTGATACGTACCCATTATATAGCCGGCAGCGTCCGAACCGGCGGCGCATACAGCGCTTGCGGCGTGAAAAACGCCTGTGGCAACGCTTCCATTATCGACGTTCAGCACGGGGGCAGGCGCACCCGCTACTGGGTTACCATTGCCGTCGGTGGCTAAAATCTGAATATCCGAGGTCGACCAATCACCGACACTTGCTGCAACGTTGCATGTACTACTAAATGCATCGTTCGTTCCTCCCAGCCTCACGCCCAACGTGTAATTCGGCACGATCACGCTCACGGATCTTACAAGCGCAACGTCGTCCCGCGTGCCGCGGTCCGGCGCGACAACCGCGGCGGGCATGTCGTCCATCGTGCAGGTGATCGTGTACGTGCCCGCCGCGCTCGGCGCGGTCCAAACGGTCGCGCCGTTGGAAGTCGTGATCGCGCCGCCGGAGCACGACCATGCGTAGCTGGTCACCGAATCCGCAACATATCCACCGTCAGTCGGCCAGTTAATTCCAGTCATGGCCCAGTGGTCCCAGTCGGTCGCGGGCGTGACGCTGCAGGTGAGCGCCTGGTTCGGCATGGCGTACACATTTAATGGCACGGGGCTGCTGCCCGTCTGGTCCTGCGGCGCTGTCATCTGGCCGTTCGGCGTTGTTGTGGTTGTCGTCGTTCCATCCGGATTCTGCGTCTGCTGCATGTCCACCCCGATCGGATAGCCCACGTCCCACCACTTCACAGAAGTGACTGTAATGCTTTCCTGCGCATACCCGACGGCGCTCTCAGGGTTGTTGGCGCTGTCCGTCCAGGACGCTTCGCACTCGACGTAGAACGGCCATGCCTGTGCGCCTGTCTGCTGGTCGGCGGTGATCTTCAGCCCGGAGCCGTCAGCGTTGATGGCAAAGTCCGGGGCGGGGCCGGTCCCGACGTTTCCTAAACGGCCGAAAAGTGTGCCGTGCGCGCCCAAGGCAGATACGCAACGTCGACACCTACAGTTACATCATATCACCATCTCGACATCTGCGTCTGTAAACCAATTTACACCCACCCAAAATTCGTGTCGTGCTTAAACGGCACTGCGAAAGCCGGCCCCCCGCATCATCCTCCCTCCGCCAACTCCCTATGGCAACGTCCCCCATTCTGGCGCAAAAGAGCTTTTTCGCCGTCTCACTCGCCCTTGACATCCACCGCAACCTCGCGCCATAATACGAACATATGTTTCTACGCACTTCGCTGGCGATTAACATGCTTTCTTATGTTACAATTTCGCAAGTGCGCCGCATTGAGAGTTCTTGTCACATCGAAAACCGCTACCACAAACTTTAATTTGCTCCGCTTTTCTGCATAATGCGGCTTAATCCAAACCATGACTATCGATCGCCGCGCGCTCGTCTCGCGCCACAACATTCGAATCTCGGCACCGGACCCGCTCACGCCGTTGTCGGTTGGCAACAGCGAGTTTGCGTTCACTGCGGACGTCACGGGGTTGCAGAGCTTCCCCGAGTTTCATCAGAGCGGGATGCCGCTTTGCACACAGGCTCAATGGGGCTGGCACACGATGCCAAATCCGAAGGGCTACGCGCTGGAACAGACGTTGACCGCGTATGAAACAGGGCGCGGCATGGCGACCTATCCCGATGACCACGATCTCACCGGCGGCCCGTCCGATGCGGGCGCATGGCTCCGCGCCAACCCTCATCGGCTGTCTCTCGCCCAAATCGGATTCGTGCGGCCTAACGGCACCGCTGCCGTCGAAAACCTGGCGATGACAGACATAAGCTCCGTTGAACAGACGCTCGACCTATGGGCCGGCCAGCTTGCGAGCGCGTTCGAGCTTCGCGGTCGGCACGTGCGCGTTGAAACGGTTTGCCATCCCGATCAAGACATCCTCGCCGTCCGTGTCAGATCGGGCCTGCTCGCGTCGCAGGAGATCGCCGTCCGCATCGCCTTCCCGTACGGCTCGTCCGATTGGCGAGTTGCCGAAGACTGGCGCAGCCCATCTAAGCATTCCACCATCCTCAACGCCTCGGCCCACCGACACGATTTCGAGCGTCGCTTGGACGCCGATGGCTACTTCGCGGCACTTGCGGCATCGCCGCACAAGCACGTTGCCCGCCTCTCCGAGCATGAGTTCGTTATCACCTCGGCCACCAATGAGCTCAGCTTTGTTGTCGCGTTCAGCGCGCGAAGCGATATTGGCGAAATGCCCGCGTTCGATCAGGTCCGATCCGCCGCATCTGCGCACTGGGAGCGATTCTGGTCCACAGGCGGTGCCGTCGACCTCGGCGGTTCCACCGATCCCCGCGCCAACGAGCTTGAGCGCCGCATTGTGCTCTCGCAGTTTCTCACCGCCATTCACTGCGCGGGCTCGATGCCGCCCCAGGAAACCGGCCTGGTTACCAACTCGTGGTACGGCAAATTTCACCTGGAAATGCATTGGTGGCATGCCGCTCACTTCGGTCCGTGGGGCCGTTTGGAGCTTCTTGAGCGAAGCTTGCCCTGGTACAAAGCCATATTGCCAATCGCGCGCGACACCGCTGAACGCCAGTGTTGCCGCGGCGCTCGATGGCCCAAAATGGCGGGTCCCGACGGTCGCGAGAGCCCAAGCCCTGTCGGAAATTTCCTGATCTGGCAGCAGCCGCATTTAATCTACTTCGCCGAGATGGCCTTTCGCGCCAGGCCAACGTCGGAAACGCTCGATCAATACGCGTCGCTTGTGTTTGAGACCGCCGAGTTCATGGCGTCATACCCGGTGTGGGAAGGGAGCAGGTATGTGCTTGGCCCGCCGCTCATTCCGGCGCAGGAGTGCTATGGGCGCAGCCGGGCCACACTGGTCAATCCGACCTTTGAGCTTGCCTACTGGTGGTGGGGCCTGGAAACCGCTCAGCGCTGGCGTGAGCGAACCGGCCTTCCTCGAAATGCGGCATGGGAGAACGTCAAGCTGCACTTGTCGATGCCCACTGTGCGCCACGGTTTGTACGCGGCAATCGAATCGCCGCCCTATCTGACCCGCACAGACCACCCTTCGCTTGTCGCCGCCTACGGAGTCGTGCCGCCCACCCCCATGATCGATCCGCAGATCATGCGACGGACATTAAATGATGTTGTGAAGAATTGGGACTGGTCTAGCACGTGGGGCTGGGACTATCCGATGCTCGCCATGACCGCTGCTCGCCTTGGCGATCGAGACCTTGCGATAGAGATGCTTCTGATCGACACGCCGAAGAACCGCTACCTTGCCAACGGTCATAATTTTCAACGCCCGTCGTCCCTGCCGCTTTATCTCCCGGGCAACGGTGGGCTGCTGATGGCCGTCGCCATGATGGCGGGACGTTGGGACGGCTGCACGATAAGTCTCGGCAATGCTCCCGGCTTTCCACTTAGCGGCAAGTGGTCCGTGGCGAGCGAGGGCCTCGTGCCCGTCATATAGAGCGAAGCTCGCACGTGCTTTTTCGGCGCGTGAGAAATGACGCAGGAAATAGGCCACGTGGCGCGAATGAGACATAGTGTGCGTTGCCAGCTCCACAAGCTCTGGTTTACGCGCGCTACCATTAAGATCAAGGGATAAAACATGTCCAAAATACCCATCGGTGTACAACTCTACTCCGTACGCGACGATTGCGCACGGGATCTCCCCGGAGTGCTTGAAGCAGTGGCCAAAATGGGCTATGCCGGCGTCGAATTCGCTGGCTACTATGATCGCTCCGCCAAGGATCTGCGAAAGCTCCTTGACGACAATGGCCTGAAGTGCTGCGGCACCCACACCGGCTTTCACACCATATTGGGCGACGAGCTGCTGAAGACAATCGAGTTCAACAAGACTCTTGGCAATCCGTTCCTCATTGTGCCAGGACTGGGGGGCGAGCAGACCGCTTCCAAAACGGCATGGCTAGCCACCGCCAAGACGTTCAATGAAGCGAGTGCGCGCGCACGGGAGCATGGTGCCTACGTGGGCTACCACAACCATTCCATGGAGTTTAAGCCGCTCGACGGTGAAATGCCCTGGGACACGTTCTTCGGCAACACCAGCAAGGACGTGGTTATGCAGGTGGACACCGGCAACATGCTGCACGGCGGTGCCGAGGCTGCACCGTTCCTCGAGCGGTATCCGGGCCGTGCCCTCACCGTTCATCTGAAAGAGTACGCCGCCAACAACGATAAGGCGCTCATCGGAGAGGGCGACGTCAACTGGCCCGAGATTTTTCGCCTTTGCGAAGGCATCGCGGGCACACAGTGGTACATCGTTGAGCAGGAAAGCTACGCCTTCCCACCACTCGAATGCATAGACAAGTGCCTTCAGCACCTCAAATCAATCGGCAAGTAGCCCGCGCATCGGCCCCGCTGCTCGCGACGTTGTCGGTCGTGCTCGCCCTGCTGCTTGCAACGCCGTCACTCGGCCACGCGTCCGATCTGGCGTTCACCGCAGGGCCGAACGGCTTGTCCGCCTTGACCTATCGCGGGCTTTCCCTGCTGGAGGCTGCCGGAAACGGCAGTCTCCAGCTTGCCAACGGCAGCCCTGCATTTGCGCGCCCATCCACAGCCGCCACCGATACGGGAGCGGCTGCGCATCCCGTTTCTCAGCCAGATGGCACCGCTTTCGATCCCATAAAGCAGGCTGTCGCTCTTTCCTATTCGTGGGGACGTCTCTCCTGCGCATACCGGGCAAAGGGCGACACCCTCGCAATGGCGGTCACTCTTGCCAACTCTTCGCCCAACGTCATCACGTCTGCCACGGTGCAGGTCGCCGAGCTGACGTTCCCTGTGGTTCCCACGGGCGACACGGCAGATCCCGGCATGTGGGGCACCAACGCGCCGCATCCGCTCAATCAATGGCCGCTGACCGCGTCGACTAGGGACACGCCGCCTGTGCTCCTGGTGGATTTTGGCAGCGGAGGTGTAATGGACTTCTGCGACGACGGGCTGGCCGATCCCGTAACGCTTTCCATCCCCTACTCGGCCAATCAGCCCGCCAACACGCGATATCCTCTTTGGGCCGCCATTGGCCCAGTCGGACCGGGAAAAGCGGAAACGGTAACGCTGTCCCTGCGATTTGCCCCACCGGGGTCGTCTGCCACGGCGCTCGCACGGGATGTTTATCGCACGTTTGCTCTGGCTCATCCCTTTCGTCTCGCGTGGAAAGATCATCGCGCGCTTGGCACCAGCTTCCTCTCCACCAGCGAGCACACGCACCCAAACAATCCGAGAGGCTGGTTCAACAATGACGCGTCTGTGGACACGACCACACCTGCGGGGATCGCCAGGTTCCGCAAGCAGCTTATGGACTATGCCGATGCGTCCGTCGCAATCCTAAAGGACATGAACGCGCAGGGTGTGGTCACATGGGATATCGAGGGACAGGAGTTTTCACACGTGACGTATTACGGGGACCCCCGTCTGGAGCCCAGATTGGCACCGGAGATGGAGGCGAAGGACGATCATGGCGTTCCGGCCATCGACGCTTACTTCGGAAAATTTAGGGCCGCTGGCCTTCGTTACGGTGTCTGCATTCGTCCGCAGGAGATCAGCTTTGAAAACGGCGTCCCGGTCCAGCACGACTCGCAAGACCCGGCAGCCACGATCGTTGCCAAGATACGATATGCAAAGCAGCGCTGGGGCTGCACGCTCTTCTATCTCGACTCATCGGTCGATGCAAGGGGCAATCCGCTCGACCCGGCCATTATCGAGAAAGTAACCCAGACGTTTCCCGACATCCTGCTGATGCCCGAAAATCAGACCACGCGGTACTACGATTGCAGCGCACCGTTTGACACGTTCTTTCACCACGGTGCGCTCGGCACGCCTGCGGGGCTCAGGGCAATCTATCCAAAGGCGTTTACCGCCCTTTATGCGCCGGACGATGGCTCTCACGGCACAGTGGCCGCGAACTTCGACAAGCTCACGGCCGCTGTCCGATCAGGTGACATCCTGATGTTTCATTCCTGGTACAACGCCCGTGTGAATCAGGAGCTCAAGGCGATCTACGCTGCGGCAGCGCCCGGCGCGTCCCACTCTCCGTGACGCGGCAATGCGTTTGTTCGCAATCTCGATCTACAGATCGTCGATCCGAGCGCGAAGCCGAGTCTCTGCATCGTCCGTCCAGTAGCCACACTCCAATGGGATGAAGACAGACGTGTATGGCATTGCCATGGTCGTCTTGATCACGATGACACGAAAAGATTGCCCGGCAGCGTCAAGGCTGCGGACAATCGAGTCGTGTAGACGGTGGCGGACGTCCCGGTGCTTCAGGACGATCTTTAACTGGTCCCGAAAAGCACCGATCCCCGGCGCGTCTTCTTCGTCGACCACGTCAAGCTCGTCGTCCAGAAGCACCACTGGCCGAACATGCGGCGCACGGTCGATCAACTCGATTGTCTGCTTGACCACTTCAATATGATCCGCAGGTGCAAGAAGTGTCCGAATACCCTGTGCGGACTGCGCGGGATAGGCCGAATCGGCCACCACGATCCAATTGCGGTGGCCAAACAGTGCGAGTTCTTCGCGGACGGTGGCCTGCCAGCCTTTCTGTTCGATCATCGAGCCACCGTCGCCCAAATTGCCTGCCGGTTGGTATTAATCATAGACTATCACGACCTTGCCGCTCTGGCCCTTGTCGGCGACATCATATGCCTTCGCTGCTTCATCGAGCCCAAAGCGATGAGTGACTGTCTTTTCGGGATGAATGCCCCACCGCGACAGTCGTTCCACCAGCTCCGCCATGTGGTCCAGGGACGTCACCCAGGAACCGTACAACGTGATCTGTGGATGGATCAGCGTTGGACTGACGTCAAATTGAACGTCGCTGCCTTCTCCAACGAACGCGCATCGGCCCCACTGACGAGTGCCCTGAAGCGCGAGTTTGCGCGCTGGAGCCGCCCCTGAGCAGTCAACAGCCGCTTCACAGCCTTTGCCGCCGGTGGCAGCCTTGATCTGGTCCAGCGCGTCTGGGCCGCTGACGATGCCCAAGTCCACCAAACCAAGCTCCTTTGCCAAGTCTATACGCGCCTGGCTGGTATCGGTGCCAATGACATATGAGGCGCCCAACGCCTTGCCGAGCATGGCCGCCGCCAAACCTACCGGCCCAAGGCCGGTGATCAGCAGCCGATCTTGCCCGTTTACTTTCATTCGGGTCAGAGCTTCCCATGCCGTTCCGAAACCGCACGCTACCAACGCACCGTCCACATAAGTCAGGTTGTCCGGTAAATGCACACACGTGTTTTCCTCGGCCAGCAGGTATTCGGCGTGTCCTCCGTCGCGTTGCCAGCCGTACGCGGCCCGCTGTTTGCCATGGCAGGAGATCATGTAGCCATGCTTGCAGTCTTCGCAAACTCCGCAACCGCTGATATGGTACAGCACCACGCGGTCGCCTGCTTTGAACTCCTTGCAACCTGGGCCCGCGGCCACGATCTGCCCGCTCGGCTCATGGCCCGCGATGACGCCACGATAGGCCTCGTCCCCAACGCCAAGGTGCTCACGGTAAATGGCCCGTATGTCCGATCCGCAGATCGAGCTCGCTTTCATCTGCACCAGCACCTGGCCATATCCCGGTACGGGCACGGGATATTCGCGAAACTCCACAGTGCTGTTTCCAGGCAGCACCACGCCCTTCATTGTAGCCTTAATTGTCATATCGATAGATCCTTGTCACTTGTTCAGATACTTTGCGCCTGGAACTCCAACGGGCGTTTGAAATGCCTCATCGTACGAACCCTGCCCAAAACCATTCATCCGCCACGTCTCGGCGCATCCCCCTGCCCGCCCGCTCTTGAGTCTCTCCGCGTGGGGTAGAGGGATCTTAATTGTCTCTCCGCGTAGGGGAGAAAGGCCCCGCTTCACAGGGAGAGATGTGCCGGAACCTAACCCTCGCTCCCTTCCCTAAAAAGGAAGGGATGTCAGAGCTTCTTCCTGTCCCACGTCTCCCCCCATGCGGAGAAAGGCCCCGCTTCGCAGGGAGAGATGTGCCGGAGCCATTACTCCGGCGTTATGCTCCCGTCGACGTCCCAGAGGGCTTCCCACGTTTGGTCGTCCTTCCAAAGAAAGACATGGCCCTTGATAAGGCGGTTGTTCTTGTCGATGCCGGCAATGGCCGTCATTTCCTCGTTGGTGAGCGGTTCGCCGACCAAAGCATTGAGAATCCCCAGGTACTGCGGGCGCTTCACGGAAAACGGGATGGGAATTTGCCCACGTTGCACGGCCCATTTGACGCATACGACTGCAGGATGCACATTGAGCCGTTCGGCGATTTTCACGATCACCGGATCTTCTATGTCCACGGTGTCATCGGGCGTGCGATCTCGCAGCGGGCGGCTTGGCGAGCCAATGGGCGAATACCCGATCGGCACCACCCCATGATCGACCACATAGTTGTAGAGCTCGGGCTGCTGGAAATGCGGATGCAGCTCCATCTCGTTGACAGCAGGCTTGACGTGCGCGTCGCGCAACACCCTTTCAAGCTTGGGCACGGTCATGTTCGACGTGCCTATGTGCCGAACGAGGCCCTCGTCGTACAGTTGCTCCATCTCCTGCCAGACGCGCATGTAGTCATCGTGGATATAGGCGCGGGCGTTGGGATCGCGGGACGATACGTCAACGCCTCGGCCGTGCGAATTCGGGAAAGGCCAGTGTACAAGAAACAGGTCCAGGTAGTCGAGTTGCAGGTCTCTGAGAGATCTCTTACAAGACTCGATCACCTCGCCGGCGCCATGCATGTCGTTCCAGACCTTGGATGTGATCCACAGGTCCTCCCGCGCAATGCCACCGTCAGTGATCACCCGCAGCGCCTTCCCGATCTCCTTTTCGTTGCCGTAGACCGATGCGCAATCGAAATGGCGATAGCCGACCTCGGCCGCACCAACCACGGCCTTTGCGATAACGTCAGCGCCATAGTTGTCCGACCCGAACGTGCCAAGTCCGACTGCCGGTATTCTGGCACCTGACGCGAGCTTTCGAAATGGAACCCTAGCGGGATCGACGCCATCGGCGGCGACACGAAATGATGATCGTTCAATCGTTTCTAACATCGAGAAACATCCCCCAAATTCTGCATGTCGCTCAGGCGGCAAGAAACGCTTTGAACGCGACACATGCGTCTATTCTACCGGCAACACGACGCAAGCCGCATACATGTGTCAGCAATAGTCAGGATTAATTTTCTACCGAGGATAACTTGCAGTTTGCGACGCTACAGCTCATCGTTGTGAAAAAACTCGATAACCTCTCCGTCGAGCCCCTTCACGAACGCGATACGGACAGAAATAACGTGGTCGCCTTGGATATCCACCGCCTTCGGCCCGCTCACGTCGGTTGCTCCCGCCGAAATTGCGCTTGCGTAAGACGCGTCGGCGTCGGCCACGCGCAACGCAAAATGGAGTACCGCGCCCTCTGCCGGTTGATCCCCGGTCCGCCCTTCGAACACCTCGA
>Ga0255356_1002164_pt1 | contig 11577 bp, 7 predicted proteins | sample HBST100metaG_FD_189944 | JGI IMG/M metagenome (GOLD analysis project Ga0255356, IMG submission 189944) | Peat soil microbial communities from Stordalen Mire, Sweden - H.B.S.T100 | ecosystem: Environmental > Terrestrial > Soil > Wetlands > Peat | place: Sweden: Norrbotten County, Stordalen Mire... | reverse complement strand
GCCAAACGGTCATCTCCGGCGCTCTGGCGGCTGTCGAGAAAGCCTCCACACTGGCCAAAGCCAAGGGAGCGCGCCGCGCCGTTCTGCTCCCCGTCAGCGCGCCCTTTCACTGCGCCCTGATGCAGCCCGCCCAGGAAGAAGTGGCGCGCGTGCTCGCCGCGCTGACGCTGACCGATCCCCGCATCCCCGTAGCCGCCAATGTCACCGGCGGTCTGGTCACCACCGCCGATGCGGCGCGCGACGCCCTCACCCGCCAGGTTACCGGCACGGTGCGCTGGGTGGATTGCATGAAGACTCTCATCGGTGAAGGGGCGCAGACTTTCATCGAAGTCGCACCCGGCAAAGTACTCTGCGGCCTGCTAAAACAGATCGACCCAGCGCAAAAATCCCTGAATGTGGAAGATGCCGCCACCCTCGAAAAAACACTGGCAGAACTGGCGAGCGGCAACTCCTCCGCTGGATGAGTTGCACTGACTCCGGGTTATTCCTTGGTTGGCTTTTCCGCTTCCTCGAAGAGTTGTTCAGAGTGCTTATGGGCGCTCATCGAGCGTTCGAGAGCTTGTTGGCTGAGTTCGCGAGCGGTTCGATAATCAGCTTTGCCATGGGCTTCGGCTGCGGCGGCATGGGCGTGAGCTGCCTGGTTGTGGAGCTCCGCGGCTCGGGCGTGTGTGCTTTGGGGCATGATCTTCTCCTTCCCTATTCGATGCAGACTGTCAGATCGAGTGATCGGAAAGATTTGTCGGTCCCCGCATAAAGCACTTGGGCTCCATCCTCATCGCGCTTCCGCGACAAAAATGGAGCCCATAAGATCAGCATAGACCGCCAACCTCTACGGCCCAAGATACAGTTCGACGTCCGGCGGAGAAAAGTTCAGTTGGTGCGTCTTAGGGTCCCAGTCTAGGTCGAGCGCCTTGCTCTTGCGCCCGTTGATCAGCACAGCCATCAGCAGCACGTTCCCGTACATGCGCGCCGCCACGATCTTGTGGCTCTGAATGGCGCCATATTCGTTTTCCGGACTCTGAGAACTCCAATCCTGCTGGAATCGGTCAAAGGTGTAAGGGCCGGTCTGGGACGGGCGCTGCTGCCAATTCTTATCATGCAACCAGATGCCGTAGGCCATGGGCAGATCGTTCTTTTCGACCGCCCCGAGGAAGCGGTTCGCCGCCATTCTTCCCCGCAGGTGGTTGTTCCAGCGCCAAGGCCAGTCCACTGGGCGGCCAGCCACCAGCCACCAGCCCACAAACAACACCAGCAGCAGCCCTACGGCGCTCAACAGAATCACACGGTGGCGGCGATCACGTACTTCGTCAAAGGCAGGTGCGTCGAGCAGAGTCATGGGAATCCTCAAGGTCAAGAGTACGGCAAGAAAGGGAGAAAGGAATCAGGAAATAACATCCAGAACCGTGGAAAACACTGAGATAGTTTACGTTTCCCACATTGGCCCCTCCCCGCTAACTTAGACACCGGAGATGAGCCTTCTGTTCCCTAGCCACCCCGGCGAGCGATTCTTGCTCGTTGGGGTGGCAATTCCCTGCCCTTCTACTCTTCCCGGCTATACGTCGTCCGGCTCTTCTCCGCGTGTCGCTCGAGAGCCAGCTCGATCAGCTGGGTAATTAGCTCCCTATAGCTGAGCCCTGTGGCATCCCATAGCTTCGGATACATGCTGATGCGGGTGAATCCGGGCATGGTATTCACCTCGTTCAGATAGATACGCCGTTTGCCTTCCGGCTCCATCAGGAAATCCACGCGCGCGAGGCCAGTCAAGTCACAGGCCCGAAAGGCCGCGACGGCCAGCTCCCGGATCTGCTGCGTTTCGGCTTTGTTCAGCTTGGCCGGAATCACCGGAACTGAGCCCTCCGAGAGATACTTGGCTTCGTAGTCGTAGAACTCCTTGCCAGGAACGATCTCGCCCACCACGCTTGCCTGGGGTGAATCATTGCCCAGCACTCCTACCTCAAACTCGAGCGCCTTGGTTTTCTTGCCTCCCACGCCCTGCTCCACCACAAGTTTGCGATCGTACTTGGCGGCCAGTCTCAACGCCGGCCCAAGTTCCTTGCGGTTGTGAACCTTCGAGATGCCCACTGAGGAGCCCAGGTTCGCCGGCTTCACAAACACCGGATACTGGAGCGCCGCCTCGATCTGCGCTGCGGCCTTCCGCGGAGACTTCTCCCACTCGGCCCGAAGCAGCGTCACATGCTTAACCAGCGGCAGCTTGGCCTGGGCAAAGAGCCGCTTCATCACGTCCTTGTCCATCCCCGCCGACGAGCCCAGCACGCCCGAACCGACATAGGCAATCCCCGCCAGCTCGAATAGCCCTTGAATCGTTCCGTCCTCGCCGAAGGTCCCGTGCAGCACAGGAAAGACCACGTCGAGGCCACCCAACGCAACGCTGCTATCCACGACTTCAGCTTTGCCCGAAGCCGGCGTCGCAGCCGTCCCCTCCAGCAGCGCCTGCGCCGCTTCCGACGTCAGCCACTGCCCTGCCTTGTTGATGCCGATCGGCACCACGTCAAACTTCCGCCGATCGATCGCCTTCAAAACCGAAGCAGCCGACAGCAGCGAAACCTCATGCTCGCCGCTCCGCCCGCCAAAAAGAATGCCAACTCGTAGTTTTTTTGCCATCTCTTTCTTTGATCACCGCTCTCAGCGCAAGAAACTCCGCACTTATCCAGTGTAGAACCCTTCACAGGATCTTCTTCCCAAATGCCGAGCAAGCCAGCTCGACGGCCAGTTCTGCCGTGCGGTTGTGTTCGTCAATTACTGGATTAACCTCGACAATCTCGAAGCTGAGCAGCCGGCCATGATCGGCGATGATCTCCATCGCCAAGTGCGCCTCGCGGTAGGTAGCGCCGCCACGCACCGGCGTGCCCACGCCCGGCGCATCTTCGGGATCGATCCAATCCATATCCAGCGAAACATGATACCCAGCGGTTCCGTGTCCAGCCGCGCGCAGAGCCTCTTCCATCACCGTCCTCATGCCGCGCTCGTCGATGTCGCGCATGGTGTAGACCTCAGCCACACCGGCACGGCGGATGTTTTCGCGCTCGCCAGCGTCAATGTCGCGCAAACCAATCAGCACCGTGTTCTCGGCAGCGACCTTGGGCGCATAACCATAAATGTTCCCCAGCGCCTCCGGCCCCAAGCCGAGCAGCGCAGCCAGCGGCATGCCATGCACGTTGCCCGAGGGCGACGTTTCCGGCGTATTGATATCGGAATGGGCATCGATCCACAAAATACCGATCTTCTGCCCTTGGCGGCGATAGTACTCCGCCACGCCAGAGACCGACCCGGCTGCCAGCGAGTGATCGCCGCCCAGTACTAACGGCGTCATACCCTCTTCCAGGGCCTCCACCACCGCCTCGGCGGTGCGCGCGCAGGTTTCGGCAATCTGTTTCAAGTAGTGCGCGTTTTCACTTCCCGACGCTTGGGTCTCGGCAATTTCCACGCGGATATTACCTCCGTCGGTCACCTGGTGACCCAGCGCTTCCAGCCGCGCTTCCAGCCCGGCCACGCGCACCGCGGAAGGCCCCATGTCCACCCCGCGACGGCTGGCGCCCATGTCGAGGGGAACGCCAATAATCTTAATGCTGCGAGTTGGCTGCACTTGTGCGTCACGACGCGGAATTGAGGAAGCGGCACTGGAAACTTCACGAGGATTCGCCATAAAAACATCTCCTTGGAGCGGAAAGCGGGTAATCACCGCTGCTGCGTTGTGCCGGGCTGCCTCTCCATCGCCCATGCACCGGCACACGCAGCCACAATGGCCCAAAAGAGCCATTAAACCAGATCCAGAGGATTGAGAGTAAGATTTGGCTATAGCCTAAGGAAAGGCTCTATCGAATGCAGAAAGATTCCGCTTGGGTAGAGGACTCCGGATAGTCATTCATGCTGGAGAGACTAATGGTTAGCCCTCTAGGCTGGAGCAGTTGGCAACAGAATGAACCAGCGCAGACACCACGAGTCGTTATCAAGGAAGAGATGGATTCCAGCAGTTGCCGCCTTCCTCGGTTTCGCCTCGGTTGCCTGGGCTACAGCACCAGCCCCACTCACCACGCTACGCGCCATTGAAGCCCTGACACCTGATGAGGCCAGGCAGACACCATCCGTCGCCTTTGAAGCCACGGTTACCTACTCGCGCGGATACGAGAATTTGCTGTTTGTCCAGGACGGCGATGATGCCGTTTTCGTTCGCCCTCCCACAACCGCAACACTTGCTCCTGGTGATCGCATCCTGGTGCGCGGAACGATGCAGGTGAGCTTCCGTCCTCTCGTCGTTGGCTATACCATAACCGTGCTCCACCACGGTGACCCACCCAAGCCCGTGCCAGCTACCTTCGACGAGTTGATTCGCGCCCAGTACGATTCCAGGATGGTTACTGTCCATGCCGTCGTCCGTGCGGCAGACCTGGTAGTGAGTTCAGCGGCCACTGTGCCCAGCGCCCGTCTCCAGCTAGTCAGCGAGGGCGGCCACTTCGAGGCTAATCTTGACAGCGCCGACGCAAACATTCTCAAAGATATCCTGGACGCCGAGGTGCAAATCACCGGCGTAGCTGCCGGAAAATTCGACAACAAGATGCAGCAGACCGGAGTCTTACTCTACGTTTCCTCGCTAGAGGAGATAAAAGTTCTCAAGCGCGCCAGCGTCAGTCCGTGGTCTCTGCCGGTCACAGCCATGAATCGGATTCTTGCCGATTATCGTGTGCGTGACCTCAGCCCGAGGATCCACGTCCAGGGAACCATTACCTATTACCTGCCCGGCTCAGCCATTGTGCTGCAGAACGGCTCCAAGAGCCTGTGGATTGAAACCCATACCCGCGCCCCCTTGCTGATCGGCGATCAAGCGGACGCAACCGGCTTTCCTGATGTTCACAACCGCATCTTGACCCTGACCGACGGCGAGATCGAGGATAGCCACATCTTCCAGCCCATCACGCCGCCGTTGGCAACTTGGCGCCAACTCGGCTTCTGGAGCGCCAACAGACCCGATGGTCACCTAAACGACCTCGTCTCCATTGAAGGTGAGGTGGTCACGCAGGTCCGAGAGGCCGCTCGGGACGAATATATTGTGGCCGCCGATGGCCGCATGTTCACAGCCATCTATCGCCTCCCGCACACCACCACGGGCCTTCCGTCCATGTTTCATATTGCGCCGGGATCCAAGGTTCGCGTCACCGGCATCTGTACCGTTTCGGACCCCAATTCGATCAACCCTGGTGAAGAGGTTCCCTTCAGTATTCTGCTCCGTTCTTTCGACGATATTTCAGTCGTCGCCAAGCCTTCGTGGCTGAGCATTCGCAACCTCATTCGCGTCGTCAGCCTGCTCCTGCTGGCGGTGATTGTGGTGGGCGTGTGGGGCGCAACCTTGAACAGAAAAGTGCGCCGCCAGACTGCCGCATTGGCCAAGCGCATCGAGGCTGAGGCCGCCTTCGAACGACGCATCGCGCAACTCGAACAGAAGCGCAGCCGCGTCCTCGAAGACATCAACGGCTCAAAACCTCTGGCCGAGATACTTGAGGAGATCACGGAACTGGTCTCCTTCCATCTCAACGGCGCTCCTTGTTGGTGCGAGATCACCGACGGAGCACGACTGGGAAATCCCCAATCGCAATCAGACAGCATGCATATCATCCGCGCAGAGATTCCTGCCCGCTCTGGGCCGCCCCTCGGGGAAATCCTTGCCGGGATTGAGTCCGAGACGCTCTCTGGGCCACCCGTGGATGAAGCCCTCTCCATGGGAGCGAAGCTAGCCACACTAGCCATCGAAACCCGGAGACTCTACTCGGACCTGCTACACCGCTCGGAGTTCGACCAGCTCACCGATATTAACAACCGCTTCTCTCTGGAGAAACGACTGAGCGCCCAGATTGATGAGACACGTGAGAATGCGGGCATCTTCGGTTTGATCTACATCGACCTCGATGAGTTCAAACAGGTGAATGACCTACACAGCCATCACATCGGGGACCTCTATCTGCAGGAGGCTGCACGGCGCATGAAGCTACAGCTCCGCTCCCACGATCTGCTGGCACGGCTGGGCGGCGATGAGTTTGCCGTACTGCTTCCAATGGTGCGCAACCGCGCCGGCGTCGAGGAAATCGCTCTGCGTCTGCAACACTGCTTCGCTGATCCCTTTATTCTCGAAGAACACACCCTGCAAGGCTCGGCGAGCTTCGGCATTGCTCTCTACCCGGAAGATAGCGCCACTAGGGATGGCCTTCTGAATGCCGCTGATACCGCCATGTACGCGGCCAAGAAGGCCCTGAAACAGGCCGCAAGCAGGAGCGCGATACAAGAGGAACCCGTAGCTGATAATCGCGCATAGTATAAAACAAGAATCGTAGAACTGGTCCTTTTCGCAACTATTTTGAAAGCTCGCGCCTTTTTGGGAAAGAACTAAACAGGGAAAAAGGCCGTATTCCTCAACTGTTATTGATTCATCTTGCCCTAAAACACTGTCAGATCCGCGGTCGCATAGTTCTCCGCGAATCAATGTTGCACATTACCGTAGTGTACTGACGCACGACCTATTCTTCTCCGCTGGATACATTTGTATGTACGCCGATATAAAATTGCAGGGACAAACAACGCAGCACAAGTTAGACGGGACTCTGCCAAGTGAAGAAACAGCTTGCTGCATTTGCGATCGTTCTCGGATGGGTCTCGGTTGCCTGGGGAACAGCGGCCCCTGTGACTCTTACTACATTGCAGGCGGTCAGAGCCCTCAGCAATGCCGAGGCGGATAAGGCTCTTCCTGTCGCCATTGAAGCCACAGTCACCTATATCCGCGCCTATGAACACACGCTCTTTGTGCAGGAAGGCAATCAAGCCATCTATGTGAAAATTCCGGAAGAAGTCAAAGTGCTTCCCGGCGATCGCGTCCTGGTGCAAGGAACAACGTTCGCGAGCTTTCATACCGATATTCAAGGCGAAAAGATTACGCTGCTGCGCCACAGCACCCTCCCCGACCCCGTGCCGGCCACCTTCGATGAGTTGAACCATGCCAAATACGACTGCATCCTGGTGAGCATCCATGGCGTGGTCCGCTCTGCCGACCAGGTGTTGAGCCGAGTTACCCCCGTGGTCAGCTCCCGCCTGAATATCCTTACTGACGGCGGAGACATCGACGCGTATGTAGACAGCGACGATCCCGATTCCCTTAATAGTTATCTGGACACCGAAGTAGAGGTTACCGGAGTTGTCTGGGGCAGATTCGATGGCAAGTACCAATTGACTGGGACCAATCTCTATGTCTCCTCGCTTTCGTCCGTGAAGATTATCAAGCGCGCCAGCACGAGTCCATGGGCTCTCCCGGTCACGCCAATGGACCAGATTTTCAGCGGCTATCATGTGAACGAACTCACACAGAGAACCAGGGTGCAGGGAACCATCACGTATTATCAGCCCGGTTCGGCGCTTGTTCTCCAAAATGGCGCGAAGAGCCTTTGGATCATGACCGAGACCCACATTCCCTTGCTCATCGGCGATCAAGCCGACGCAACCGGCTTCCCCGGCGTGCATGATGGCTTTTTGACCCTTGCACATGGTGAAGTTCAGGATCGTCACGTGCAGGCGCTAGTTCAGCCTCAGCCGATGACCTGGAAACAAATTACTTCCAGCAGGCACATATTCGACTTGATCTCCATCGAAGGGGTAGTGGTAACAGCAATCCGCGAGCCTTCGCAGGATGAATACGTTTTGGTCTCCGATGGTTACATGTTTTCCGCGGTCTACCGCCACCCGAATACAGTGGATGCGCATTTGCTTCCGCCAATGAGACAGATACCGCTGGGGTCCAGGGTCCGTATCACTGGCATCTGCGTCATGAACACCTCCAGCCCTTTCGACCGCGATGTCCCTTTCAATATCCTGCTGCGTTCTTTCGACGACATTTCGGTTGTTGCCCCTCCTTCCCTATTGAGCGTTCGCAACCTGATTATTCTGCTCAGCTTGATGCTGCTGGTCGTGATCGCCGTGGGAGCCTGGGGATGGACTCTCAATACAAAAGTGCGCCGCCAATCGAGCACACTCACCACAATGGCTCAGATCGAGCAACGCCGCAGTCGCATCCTTGAGGACATCAACGGCTCGAAGCCCCTCGCCGAAATCCTCGAGCAGACAACGGGAATGATCTCCTTCATGCTCGATGGTGCTCCCTGCTGGTGCGAAGTCAAGGGCGGAGCTCGGCTTGGCAACTACCCGCTAAACGCGGAAGAATTACACATCCTCCACGAAGAGATACCTGCCCGCTGCGGACCGGCGCATGGCAAAATCTTTGCCGCCTTTGGCCCGGGAACCTCGACCACCATCGCCAAAGACAAAGCGCTCACCGTGGGAGCCCGGCTAGCCACGCTGGCTATGGAAACCCGCAGGCTTTACTCCGATCTATTGCATCGCTCAGAGTTCGATCTGCTCACTGACATTCATAACCGCTTCTCCCTGGAGAAGCAGACGGATGCTCTCATTGAAGAGGCCCGCCAAGGAGCAGGAATCTTTGGCTTGATCTACATCGACCTCGATGAATTCAAGCAGGTGAACGATCTGTATAGCCATCACATCGGAGATCTCTATCTGCAGGAGGCTGCACGGCGTATGAAGCATCAGCTCCGCTCCCACGACCTGCTGGCGCGGCTGGGCGGCGATGAGTTTGCCGTGCTGCTTCCGATGGTGCGCAATCGCGCAGGTCTCGAGGAGATCGCTCAACGCCTGGAACACTGCTTCTGTGATCCGTTTGTTCTTGAAGAACACACTCTGCAGGGCTCGGCAAGCTTTGGCGTTGCCCTTTACCCAGAGGACAGCGTCACCCGGGACGGCCTCCTCAACACTGCCGATGCAGCCATGTACGCGGCAAAAAAGAAGAAAAGGCCACACAAAGAAGGAACTGCCGAAAACGAGAGTTCAGGACTCAAGATCCCGGAGCGCGTATAAGACAGAACAGGCTTAGCTCTGCTTAAAGAAATCGACGCTTCAACGGCACCCAAATAGAAGTTATGCTTGCAGCCAAATCCTCCTCGGCGCCTTCCATCCTGCCAGCCGCCTCACACACTGGGAGTTGATCGAAGAGGCAAGTTCTGCCGATAGGGTATGAGGAACCAGCGGCACAATCCCGTGCAACTGGACTCTCTCAAATGAAGAGGTTGATCCCAGCAATCGCGATCGTTCTTGGATGGGCCTCGGCTGCTTGGGCAGCGGCACCCGCCACGCTGACCACGTTGCGCGCCGTCCACGAACTCAGTAACGCAGAGGCCAGTCATGCCCTACCGGTCGCCTTCGAGGCCACAGTCACATTCCTCCGTGAATCTGAAAGAACGCTATTTGTTCAGGATGGCAACGTTGCCATTTATATAAGCGATCATACAGACACCAAACTAATTCCCGGTGATCGCGTCCTGGTTTATGGAAAAACGCAAGCCGGTTTTCATTCCGACGTATTCAGTGATCGTGTGATTTTTCTCCACCACGGCGATCTGCCCAAGCCCATCCCTGCGAGTTTCGACGAGTTGACCGGGGCTCAGCGCGATTGCATGCTGGTGACCGTGCATGCCGTGGTTCGCACCGCCGACCTGCAAATGCGATCGGATATGCGCAACGCCAACCTCCCATTGCACTCCATCATTCATACACAGTTGTTGATGGAGGGTGGCTACATCGAAGCATTCATTAACAGCGACGATGCAATCTCGCTCTCAGGCCTGCTAGATGCCGAAGTGGAAGTAACCGGAGTCGCCGGCGCAAGTTTGGATGGCAAGATGCAGCCTACCGGATCCCAGATAAACGTCTCGACACTCGCAAACGTGAAGATTCTCAAACGTGCGAATGTCAACCCGTGGTCGCTTCCGGTCACGCCCATGGAACAGGCTCTAACCGGCTATCGCGTTCACGATCTCACGCAAAGAATAAGAATTCATGGAATCATCACCTATTACCAGCCTGGATCGGCCGTCGTGATCCAGAACGGTTCCAGGAGTATCTGGGTCACGACACAGACTCGCACCCAGTTGCAGGTCGGCGATGAAGCGGATGCAATTGGATTCCCCGATGTTCATAATGGCCTCTTAGCCCTGATCCGCGCAGAAATCCAGGATGACCATATGCAGAAGCCCATCCAGCCTCTGCCGGTAACTTGGAAGCAACTTTCGGCGAGCAGCAATCTCTTTGACCTGGTTTCCATCGAGGGCCGGGTAGTGACAGCAGTCCGAGAAGCCTCGCAGGATGAATATGTCTTGGACACTGGCGGTCAGCTATTCACTGCCATTTACCGCCATCCCTCCACTCCTAGCACGCCACCACCCATGAGGCAGATTCCACTCGGCACCAGGATCCGCGTTTCTGGCATCTGCGTCCTCGAGGACTCCAACCCATTCGATGTCGATGTTCCCTTCGACATCCTGCTGCGCTCCCTCGACGATATTGCGGTTGTCGCCCAGCCCTCTTTGCTGAACATTCGCAATCTCCTCCTCGTCGTCTGCGTGCTGGTTCTGATTGTCTTCGCCGTGGTGGCCAGGGGATGGGCTCTCGAATACCGAGTGCGCCGCCAAACCTCCGCATTGGCCAACATCGAACAGCGGCGCAGCCACATTCTTGAGGACATCAACGGCTCACGTCCCTTGGCAGAAATCGTCGAGGAGATCACTGAACTCGTCTCCTTCAAACTTCATGGCGCTCCCTGCTGGTGCCAGATTGCCGACGGAGCCCGACTGGGAAACTGTCCGGCGGATCTCACAGCCCTGCGTGTCGTCCATCAGGAGATTCCTTCTCGCGCAGGCCCTCCGCTTGGAGCCATCTTCGCCGCCTTCGATCCACTCGCCAAACCTGCTCCCACCGAACTGGAAGCCATCTCTATGGCGGTTGGACTGGTCGCACTGGCCATGGAGACCCGCAGGCTTTACTCCGACCTGCTGCATCGCTCAGAGTTCGATCTGCTCACCGACATTCACAACCGCTTTTCCTTGGAGAGGCAGACAGACGTCCTCATTGAAGAGGCTCACCAAAGGGCCGGCATTTTTGGGGTGATCTATATCGACCTCGATGACTTCAAGCAGGTGAATGATGTCTATGGTCATCACATCGGGGACCTCTATCTGCAGGAAGCTACTCGGCGCATGAAGCAGCAACTCCGATCCCACGACCTGCTAGCGCGCTTGGGCGGCGATGAGTTCGCAGTGTTGCTTCCGATGGTGCGCAATCGTGCCGACGTCGAGGAGATTGTCCAGCGCCTAGACCACTGCTTCAGCAATCCATTTGTTCTTGAAGAACACACCCTGCAAGGCTCAGCGAGCTTCGGCATTTCCCTCTACCCGGAGAACAGCACCACCAGAGAGGGTCTTCTCAACACCGCCGACGCAGCCATGTACGCTGCAAAGAACTTAAAGCGCCAAATCTGAAAAGCACTGCCTCAGAACCCGCTTTCGGATCTCTCACACTATAGAGCGAAACCTCAATTGGTGTGCCTTGGTGAGTTCAGTGCCAGTCGCGTCAATTTGAGAGTCGCGGTTTCGGGGTACAGCCACTCTGGTTTCGCTATAAATCGCGCAGCAGAAAGGCCCGGCTTACGCCGGGCCTTCTGAGTTAAATGAAAGA
>Ga0255356_1002162_pt1 | contig 11583 bp, 11 predicted proteins | sample HBST100metaG_FD_189944 | JGI IMG/M metagenome (GOLD analysis project Ga0255356, IMG submission 189944) | Peat soil microbial communities from Stordalen Mire, Sweden - H.B.S.T100 | ecosystem: Environmental > Terrestrial > Soil > Wetlands > Peat | place: Sweden: Norrbotten County, Stordalen Mire... | reverse complement strand
CTTTTAGCCCCTTGCACCTCATGTAACCTTAACGGTATCAATCACTTGAAATTTCTACCCAGTAACTAATCGGTAACGTCAAACCCCGAATTTTGCCCGTTTTTTCGCCCAAAATGGCCCCTTTTAAGCCAAAAAAGGCCGTTTTTTCGCATCTCCTGTCGGTCTCTGACCCATAAGAACCAAGGTTTTTGGTGGCCAAGAATCATCATCCTTGGCGCGCACACCTGCCAGACACGTGCAGCCGGAGTGGAAGCTAGCACGCCGCTGTGTCATGCTGAGAAGTCATGCAAACCAATCAATCATCTGTATTGGGGACTCCTGCCGAAACCGGCCTCTTGTTGCTGGCCATCGACACCTGCGGCCCCACCGGCTCGGTAGCCCTGGGCCGTCTCGCAGGCCAATCGGTTGAAATCCTCGGCCAGACCGAGCTCGAAGGGCGCAGCTATTCTTCCACCTTGGTTGCAGCCGTCGCCGAGTTGCTAGCTCATGCGGGAAACAAATTGAGCCTGCTCCATGCAATGGTCGTCGTGAACGGGCCAGGCAGCTTCACCGGCGTACGCGTCGGGTTGAGTGCAGTGAAGGGCTTGGCCGAGGGCGCTCAGCTTCCGGTCATTGCGGTATCTCGGTTGGAGGTGCTTGCCGCGAAAGCCGGAGCTTCGTCGGCGGCTCTCGACGCACATCGCCACGAGGTCTACCTGCGTCTAGGCTTGCCGGGCGAGCAGGCAAGGGAACTGCTGGCCGGGGCAGATGAATTTGCGGAGTTCTCGTCCCTGCCACTACGGATTGCCCTCTGCGACGAGGCCGCCGCCCAGTTGCTCTCGTCAGTGTGGCCTGCTGCGGAGTTGCTCCGCGTGCCTGCGCCCACCGCATCCGACGCTCTCACGCTTTGCGTGCCGCGTGTCGTGGCCGGGGAGTTCGCGGACTTGGCTCTACTTGATGGCCACTATCTGCGCCGCTCCGATGCTGAGATTTTTGGTCAGCCGACCGCTGCCGCAGTTGAACACCCATGAATCCACTCGCTGCCGTGCATGTGCGCCGTATGACTCAAGCGGATCTTGACCAGGTGATCGAGATCGCTGAGAGCCTCAAGGAAGCACCACGCTGGTCGCGCTCCGCCTACCTGGCCGCGCTGGATCCAGAAGCCATGCCGCCACGCATCGCCTTGGTCGCCGAGTCCGATTCAGGCATGGTTGCGGGGTTTGCCGTGGCCTGCCTGATGCCGCCGCAAGCCGAACTGGAGATCATCGCGGTTGCCCCAACTGCCCAGCGTCGTGGCCTGGCCCGGCGGCTTTTCGCCTCGCTGTCTGCTGAGCTCCGCACAGCTCAAGTCACAGAGGTATTTCTTGAGGTGCGCGCTTCCAACCACGCGGCGCTAGGGCTTTACCGGCTGTTAGCCTTCGAGGAAACCGGCCGCCGCCCGCGCTACTACCATGATCCTGTTGAGGATGCACTCCTGATGAGACTCCGGTTTTGAGCAGTCAGTGGGCGGGGATTGCTCTCGCCAATTGTGCCCGAATTCCGTGACAGCAAGTCCAATGCCCAGCGCTCTCCCTTCTCCAAAACGGGTTTCTGCTCTGAATTCCACAGCCGGGTTACTTCTGATTCTTTTTGGGCTTGCCCTTTGTGCTGCGCCGGGACTATATGTAAATGTTCAGTAATAAACGGAGGTGCCTGATGGACGAAATACAGGATTCTACGCTGAGCGAAGAACTCAATCGCCTGCATGCCGAACATCATCGCTACGCTCAGCGGCTGGAAGAGCTTCTCGAAAAGCCTTATCTCTCCGAAGAGGAGCAGGTTGAGGCAGTCAAACTCAAGAAGCTGAAGTTGCACACCAAGGACCTGATCTTCGCCCTGGAACGTCGATTGCCGGTCGTCGCTTAGGGACCTTGTAGCAACAGACGGATGCAGGCGGGTTGCCCGAGTGTAAGCTGCGGGTATCCTCGGTAAGATTTGTGTGCGCCTGAATCCATGCCTGGTCTGAAGGCTCAATCGGCACCGGAGCAAATTCACCGTATAATCGTTGGGACGATGGTTCGTGACGGTTACATCTACGGTTTGAGCTTGCTGGCAGTGGCGATTGTGCTGGTGTGGGCTACGGGCTATTGGGCGTGGAGTATAGCGCCCCTGCTCTTGGCGGCTTTTTTTCTCTGGTTCTTCCGCGATCCTCAGCGGACGATTCCGCTGGAGTCGGGACTGATTGTCTCGCCGGGCGACGGCTTGGTCACCGAAACGGCTGCCATCGTTACCCCCGAAGGGCCGCGGCAGCGGATCAGCATCTTCCTCAGCGTTTTTAACGTGCACGTGAACCGATCGCCGATCGCCGGCGTTCTCACCAGTGTGCGCTACCAGAAGGGCGAGTACTTGAACGCCATGAATCCCGCCTCGGCCGACCGCAACGAGCAGAACATCGCCACCGTTCGCGGCCAGGGAATTGAAGTCACCTTCAAGCAGATTGCCGGCTTGCTGGCCCGGCGCATTGTCTTCAACCTGCGTGAAGGCGACACGGTCGAGCGCGGCCAGCGCGTAGGCCTCATCAAGTTCGGCTCCCGTGTGGATGTACTGCTGCCGACTGCAGCGGTACTTCGAGTGAAGGTGGGCCAGCGCGTCAAGGGCGGAGCCAGCGTGTTGGCGGCCATGCCCCAAGGAGACCGCTCATGAACCATCGCACCCCCGCACAGGCCCGAGCCAATGCACAGGCGCAGTTGCGCCGAGGCATGTTCCTGCTGCCTTCGCTGTTCACCGTCGGCAACATCGCCGCCGGCTTCATTTCTATCACTCAGACGATGGCCGCTATTGCGGGCATCGGCGACGCGCATACCCGTCTCGACTGGGCGGCCATCGCCATCCTCTTCGCCATTCCCTTCGATGCACTGGATGGCCGCATCGCCCGCATGACCAACACCTGCAGCGATTTTGGCAAGGAGCTCGACTCGCTGGCTGATGCCATCACCTTCGGCGTGGCGCCCAGTCTGTTGGCGCTCGTCTGGGGATTCCATTTCCTGCCCGAATCCATCAATCCGCAGTTGCACCAGAACCTGCTCCATGCCGGTGCCTTCATCTGCTTTCTGTTTCTCATCGGTGGAGTCTCGCGGTTGGCGCGCTTCAACATCAGCCATGACGCTCAGCCGCGCAATCCGGGCCGGCCGGGCCGCAAATACTTCGTAGGCATGCCCATTCCAGCAGCGGCCGGTCTGCTGGCAGCCAGTGTTCATCTCTGCGGCGGATATCCGCTTGAGGCCTGGTGGGTCGCACTCATCTGGCTCGCCATCGTGGGCACCAGCGGCTTCCTCATGGTCAGCACTTGGCGCTTCTGGTCCGGCAAGGAGCTAAGCCTCTCCCGCCGTCATCCCTTTCAGATTCTGTTTATCATCTCGATCGTGCTTTTCCTGATCTTGCGGTATTCCCAGGGGGTGCTCTTCTCGCTGTCGCTGGTTTACATGTTTTCCGGCATCTGGGCGCGAGCTGCATATTCCTGGTCGCGCCGCCGCCGCAAGCTGCCGGACGGCACGTTCGCTCCTCCCGTCGAACCTGCTGCACCCGAACCGGAGCCGTTGAACCGCTCATAGTTTTCGCTAACTAACAGAAGGAAGCCTGTGTACAAGATTGCTATTGCCGGAGCCTCCACACTGGTGGGGCGGGAGTTGAAGGAAGCGTTGTCAGAGTCGTCTCTAGCGACGGCCACCACTGTTTTGTTGGACGACGAAGAGGTGCAGGGCAAGCTGGATCAAGTGGGTGACGAGATCACCTTCGTTCAAGCCATCGCTCCTGATGCCTTTGAACGCATCGACTTCACATTCTTCTGCGGGTCTGAGGATATGACCCGCAAGCACTGGCGCGAGGCGCTTCGGGCCGGCTCCACGGTGCTCGACCTCTCTGGCGCTCTGGATCAGGAGAAGGGCGTCGTGGTGCGCGCGCCTTGGCTGGACTCCGAGACTCTGGGCTCCGAGGAGTCCACCGTTGACCTGTATACTCCCGCCGTGGTTCCTGCTCACCCTGCGGCTTTGGCGCTGGCACTGCTCTTTGAACGGCTCCAACAAGCCGCTCCGATTCGCTTTGCTGCCGCCACGCTGCTGCAGCCGGCCAGCGAGTTTGGCCGTGCAGCGCTGGACGAACTCCACCAGCAGACCGTCAGCCTGCTCAGCTTTCAGGGGCCGCCCCGCGACCTCTACGACGCACAGGCGGCCTACAACCTGCTTGCCGGTTTGGGCGAAGCCGCCAAGGTCAGCTTGAGGGCGGTTGAGGCGCGGATTCGCCGCCATTACGCCGTGCTCTCTCAAAGCCGCCTGCCTGTTCTTGCCCTGCAGGTGATTCACGCGCCCGTCTTCCACGGCCATGGTTTTTCGATCGCCATCGAGCTGGAGAAACCGGCGGAGATTGCCGCCCTGGAAGAAGCTCTAAGCGGTGGCCACGTGGACTTGGTTCTCGAAGACACTGACTCGCCCTCAAATCTGGCCGCAACCGGCCAGAATGACGTGCTCGTCCGGCTGCGGCCTGAGCCGGATGCGAACAACTCCAGCAAAACCTCCCGCCTATGGCTCTGGGCTGCCTCTGACAACCTGCGCCTCAATGCGCAGAACGCCGTCGAGTGTGCTCTTGACTTGCGTCGCCTGCGGCCACAGGGAACGGTGCAGTAGACCGGCGAATCGACTTCCGGCTTGTTTGAACCTTAATGGCGGGAACAGTGATTGGCGTCGCAGTCTTACGGCTTCGGCGCAAGCTTCGGCGGATCAATCACGTACTCATCGCCGACCCGTGCCACAAGCAGTCTGCGGCGGTCGTCCAGCAGCTTCAGTTGGTTCGTGACCTCGACGAACTCCTGCTTTTGTCCAGCCGTCAGTGGCGTCGCGGACTGGCTCATCTTGGTCAACTCATCCAGTCTTGCCTGTAGCTTCGGCATCTCGCGGTCGATCAGAACAGGACGAATGATGGTGGTCTTCTCATGGCCGCTGGCCAGTTCGTTGCGGTTATTCTCGCCCCAGACGGGCAATACGCCCACGTGCCCCAGCTCGACGCGCACGCCTCCCGGCCCGTAGTCCTTGCGAACGGCGGAAAACAGCCCAATCATCTCGTCCCTCGGGTCGCCTTCCTTGTCCGGCATCAGCCCGTCCACATATGTGCGCGACTGATTCGAGAGGAAATTTCCCAGCGAATAAAAGATGACTGTGTTGCGGCCATCGGTGGTGCGATAGGTCTCTACCGGCTGCAGAACGTGCGGATGGTGGCCCACGATCACCGTAGCTCCTGCCTCCAGCATTTTGTGAGCCGTGTCCACGTCCTCGGGCCTTGGCGCGGGCGCGTACTCTGTGCCCCAGTGGATCGAAACCACCAGAAAATCGCATTGCCCGCGCGCCTTCTTGATGGCATCAATCACACTAGCCTCGTCCATTCCTGGCGCGCCGCCCGACTCGCCTGGATAAGGGAAGAAGTTCACGTGCGGCAGTTCGTCTTTGTCCGGATTGCGGCCTCCGTTGAGCCAGCGTGTCATGCCCAGCCAGCCTACTTTAATGCCGTTGGCTTCGACGACCACCGGCTCCCAACTCTGCGCCTTCGTCTCACCCGTGCCGGCAAAGATCAGCCCACGTTCGTGCAGGTGCTCGCGAGTTTCAGCAAAGCCCGCCCAGCCCTGGTCCATCATGTGGTTGTTGGCGGATGAGACGATCTTGATGCCATTCGCCTTCAGCGCGTCAAGCAGTGCGATGGGGGCGTCGAACATGAAGGGCTTCGAGCCGTGCGAGTGCGCTGGGGCCACAGGCGTTTCGAGGTTCACAAAGCCGAAGTCGGCCTTCTCGAAGATGTCCTTTACATCGGAAAAGAGCGCGCCCCAACCTTGCGCGCCGTCCCCGGCAGCAGCTGCTGCTGCTCGAACAGGCTCATGCGGAATCACGTCGCCGGCCACTGCAAAGCTCACCTGGGCCACTTCGCGCGGATAAGGCACCACAGCCACCGCAGGACGGCTGCCATGAGAGCCGGCCAGCAAGGCCGCACCAAGGGCCGCAACGAGAAGCAGAACGCCGCTCCCGGCCAGACGCCAGTGCCTGCGCAGGCCAGCCGCAAGCTTGGTGCCGAATCCCGCCCCAAGCCGATCTCCGAGTATCGTCCAATCCATAGCCCGCGCCAAATAAGACTCCTTCTTCCCAATCGCAAGATGGAATGCAATCAGCATACAGCGAACAGGCCCGTTTCCATCCACCGCAACTTCCCATCCAAATCTTCTCTGTTCTGGCGCATTCAAGATGGGCTATATTGTCTACACGCCGAATCGGGGGCCCCCGATTGTGTTCTGGCGGTTCCCCGACCCTGCGAAACGAGTACGTTCTTTTTATTCCGGATGCGGATGCAGCCCTTGCACGGCGGGGTTCCTTTTCCTCTTTCGAGACGGCGAAGGTTTCCGAGGCGGGACCGACGCACCGGCGCGCGGCTGCCAAGCAAAAGTGAAGCAGAGAAACATTCGAGGAGGGGCTGATGAAGATTTCCGACACGATTGGATTGGTGCTGACCAGCAAAAATGAAAACAGGATACTGTCGATAGCCCCCGAGCAGTCGGTCTATGAAGCAATCGAGAAGATGGCCGAGAACGATGTCGGCGCCTTGCTGGTCCTTTCCAATGATCGGCTCGTCGGCATTCTGTCGGAGCGCGATTACGCGCGCAAAGGCGTCCTGATGGGACACCCTTCCCGAGAGACTGAGGTTCGCCAGATCATGACCAGCCCGGTTGTCTTTGTTACTCCGCAACACACCGTGGATGAATGTATGGCTATGATGACTCAGCACCATTTTCGCCACCTCCCGGTCTTGCAGGACGAGACTGTGGTGGGAGTCATCTCGATTGGCGATCTGGTGAAATGGGTAATTTCCGGTCAAGAGCAACAGATTCAGGCATTGGAGGGCTACATTACGGGAGCGTATCCTGCGTAGCTTCCGCAACAGAGAAGCGTAATCTTTCGAGAGAGATCTTCCCGACGAAGCTTGCGAATCTCATCGGTCTTGAGCGCTCATTCTACCTTTCGCGTCTATCTGTTACGAGAAGAGCCGGCGAAAGCTGATACCCTGAAACCTGAGAAGGAATCCCCGGAAATCCGGGCCATTTTCACCCGGCGGGCGGAGACATGGCAGAGTTCATAGTCAAGTTGGCCGACGAGCGCGGCCGCGTGCAGGAGCAAGTGCAGACGGCTGCCACTGCCGAGGAACTGCGCGCCCGCTTTGCTCATGCCGGCTACCACGTTTTTTCCGTTAAGGCGCGTTCCGGCTTTGGCGTTTTGAAAAGCGGCAAGGTCAAGCTGGAGCCTTTCCTCATCTTCAATCAGCAGTTTCTCACGTTGATTCGCGCCGGGTTGCCGATTCTCGGTTCCATCCAGATGCTGGCCAAAAACCAGAAGAACGCGCACTTCGCCGCGCAGTTGAACGATGTTTCCACCCGCGTGAAGACCGGCGACTCGCTTTCCTCGGCCTTCGAGGCGCAGAGTGGTTTTCCGGTGATGTATACCACCACACTGCTGGCCGGCGAACGCTCCGGCAACCTGCAAGAGGTGCTTGAGCGCTACGTTAGTTTCCAGCGCATCTCGCTCACCTTCCGCAAGAAGTTGGTTGCCTCGCTGATCTATCCCGGTGTGCTGCTGACGCTGGTTTGCGGGCTCATGTTCTTCATGTTCGTCTTTGTGGTGCCACAGTTTGCCGTTCTCTATGACCAGATGGGCAACAAGCTGCCGGCCATGACCATGGATCTGTTGGCCTTCGGAAAATTCCTGCACAACAACATTCTCTGGATTCTTCTGATAATGGCCGCGACGGGCTTCGGCAGCTATCGCTTCTCCATCACCGAGAAGGGCCGGGATTTTATCGACGGCGTTCGCATCAAGTTGCCCATCTTTGGCAAGATCTGGCTCAAGTACCAGGTGGCACTCTTTGCGCGCACGCTCTCCACGCTGCTCACCGGCGGCCTCTCGCTGGTGCCGTCGCTGGAGACAGCGGCCCGCTCCATCTCCTCGCGTCACGTCTCCAGGGCGGTGATGAGTTCCATCACCACGGTCCGCGAAGGCAAGAGCCTGGCCGATGCGCTCATTCAGACCAAGGTCTTTCCCGATCTGGCCGGTGAAATGATCTCCGTGGGTGAGCAGACCGGCGCTTTGCCGCAGATGCTCAACTCCGTCGCCGAGTTCTTTGAGGAGGACGTAGCCACCGCTCTTACCGCCTCGCTGGCGCTTATCGAGCCTGCCATTCTCATCGTCATGGGCATTGTGGTAGTTTTCATTCTCATCTCGCTTTATCTGCCCATCTTCTCGCTGGGCCAGGCCTCTGGAGGTCAGGGATAAACCATGGCTGACTCGACAATACTTACGCTTCCCGTTGCTCCTCTTCCCGGCAGTCTGGACGAGCGGACTCAGGCTGAACTGTTGGCAGAGCGCTATCACGCCGAGTTCGTTGACCTGAAGAATTTCAAAATCCAGCACGACCTGCTGCGCACCGTCCCGGTCGAGCTGATGTTCCGCTACAACTTCGTGCCCATCGAAGAGCAGGACGACGCACTGGTGATCGCCGTCAGCGATCCTTCGCTGTTGATGGTGCTCGATGAGATTGCCGGCCTGCTCTCGCACCGCATCATTCCGCGCGTAGCCACCCTCTCGCAGATTACTGAGCTGCTGAAGAAAACCGAGCAGTCGCAGCGCGTCCTCGACGAAGCCAGCGAGGGTCTCACCTTTGACGTGCTCACCGGCGAAGATAACTCCGACGAGAACATTTCCATTGAAAAGCTGACGAGCGAAGAGGACATCAGCCCCATCATCCGGCTGGTGGATACAACCATCTTCACTGCTCTCGAACGGCGAGCCTCCGACATCCATATCGAGACGTATGACGACTCGGTGCATGTGAAGTACCGCATTGACGGTGTCTTGCAGGAGGCCATGGCGCCCATCGCCCGCGAGCACCATTCCACCATTCTCAGCCGCATCAAGATTATGAGCGAGCTGGACATTGCCGAGCGGCGCGTGCCGCAGGATGGCCGCTTCCGCGTTCGCTACAAGACCCGCCTCATTGACTTCCGCGTCTCCATCATGCCGACGATTCACGGCGAAAATGCCGTCTTGCGCGTGCTGGACAAGGAGTCGATGAGCGAGAAGTTTCACAATCTCACCCTCGACGTGGTCGGGTTTGCCGAAGAGGATTTGAAGCGCTTCCGCGCTTACATCCGCGAGCCATACGGCATGGTTCTGGTCACCGGCCCCACCGGCTCCGGCAAGACCACCACCCTTTACGCCGCCCTCAACGAGATCAAGAGCGACGAAGACAAGATCATCACCATTGAGGACCCGGTCGAGTACCAGATTCGCGGCATCACGCAGATTCCAGTCAACGAGAAGAAGGGTCTCACCTTTGCTCGCGGCTTGCGATCGATCTTGCGCCATGACCCGGACAAGATTCTCGTCGGCGAAATCCGCGACAATGAAACGGCGCAGATCGCCATCAACTCCGCTCTGACCGGCCACTTGGTATTTACTACCGTCCACGCCAACAACGTTGTCGATGTGCTGGGCCGCTTCGTGAATATGGGTGTTGAGGTTTACAACTTTGTCTCGGCGCTAAACTGCATTCTGGCTCAGCGGCTCGTGCGCACCGTCTGCGACCACTGCGCCCGCACCGTTACTTACACCGACGATGTTCTCCGAGCCAGCGGCATCGACCCGGCTGCATGGCAAGGCTTTGAATTCCGCGAGGGCAGCGGCTGCATCGAGTGCGGCGGAACCGGCTATCGCGGACGAACGGCGATTCATGAACTGCTGGACTTGACCGACCCCATCCGGGAGTTGATCTTGGCCAAAAAGCCCACCTCCGAAGTGCGTAAACTGGCTCAGAAGGAGGGCATGAGTTTTCTTCGCGAGTCGGCGCTTGATCGTGTCCGCCGTGGCCTGACCACACTCAAGGAAATCAACAAGGTTACCTTCATCGAGGCTTCAAGATAGTGAATTCGATTCTCAGCAAGGCCAAACTCGGTTCCCAGGCCGGCGGCCGCCCGCCGGTAGCGGTGGAGCTTTCGCCTCAGGGCGTGCTTGCAGCCGCTTTGCCGGGTCCAGGCCAGTCGCCCGTCTATGCTTTTGAGCCGCTGCCGGAGGGTGCGCTTGTTCCCGGCATCGGCGAGCAGAATCTGCGTTCGCCGGCAGTCGTGGCTAACGCCATTCGCACCGCTCTCGGTCAGGTCGCGCCGCGCACTCGCGCCATCACGCTGGTGCTGCCGGATACTGTGGTCCGCGTCTTCGTTCTGGACTTCGATTCGTTGCCCAGCCGCGCCGCGGAGGCTGTTCCCGTTCTCCGCTTCCGGCTGCGCAAGATGGTCCCCTTTGAGGTGGAGCACGCCGGACTAAGCTACCAGGTGCTGGTCGAAAACAAGAATGAATGCAAAGTGCTGGCTGCCGTTCTGCCCGGTCCCAGCTTGGCTGAGTACGAGGCCGTGGTGCATCAGGCCGGCTTTGAGCCTGGAGCCGTGCTGCCCACGAGCCTCGCTGCTCTGGCGGCTATCGATTCGCCTGAGCCGGTTCTGGCGGCCAACCTGGGCGCGATGGCGCTCACCACCTGCATCACCCACGGTCAGGACTTGCTGCTTTATCGCACCCTTGATCTGCCAGAAGACCCCACTCATCGTCTCGATGAGGTGCAGCGCGGCATCGCCGTTGCCGCTGCCTACTATGAAGACAAGCTCGGCGAAAAGCCCCGGCAGTTGCGCTATGCTGGCACCGGAGCCAGCGGCAACAGTTCGGCGGAAGATTTTGCCCTCTGGATCGGCTTGTCCGATTCTCCAGAATTGCCTGAGTTGACCGTCGTCGACATGGCGCCTCGGCCTGAAACCGGAGCTGCAACGCCGCTCGGCAAACTTCTGAGTTTGGCTGGCGTCGTAGGCGCGCTGGCGGGAGCAGCCTGAACGTATGCGCATCTCTCTCAATCTCGCCACTCGCCCCTACATCGATCTCAGGCCGGCTCTCAAGCGCCTGCGTATCGCCATCGCCGTGCTCTTGGTTCTTGGTCTTGGCCTGGGTCTGGGCTTGCGCGCCTTCCATCAGAAGGCCCAGAAGGCCCGCGCCACCGAACAGCAGGTCCAGAGCCAGATCGACAGCATCAACCGCGAGCGGCTGGGCTACCAGAGCCTGATGCGCCAACCAGACAACGCCCAACTGCTAGTCCAGGCCGGGGCACTCAATGACCTCTTCGACGAGAAGACCTTCTCCTGGACGCTGGCTATCGAAGACCTTGAGACCGTTCTTCCCAGCGGAGTTCAGGTGACCACTCTCGAACCGGTCCGCGCCAAGGACGGTCACATCACCCTGCGGCTGCGCGTCGTTGGTCCCCGCGACCGAGCCGTCGATCTTGTTCAGAATCTCGAACGCTCCAGGTACTTTCTGTTGCCCCGCATCGTAGGTGAAAGCGCCGAGTCTACCGGCGGCCCGAATGAGCGGCTGGAGCCGATCAGCGCCTCCAACCGCGTCAACTTCGACCTGCTGGCCGACTACAACTCCGCCGCTTTGCTGAAATACAAGGCGGAAAGAAGGCCGGAGGGTGAAAAGCCCTCTGCGGCCGGAGAGCGCGACGGACAAA
>Ga0255356_1002161_pt1 | contig 11601 bp, 9 predicted proteins | sample HBST100metaG_FD_189944 | JGI IMG/M metagenome (GOLD analysis project Ga0255356, IMG submission 189944) | Peat soil microbial communities from Stordalen Mire, Sweden - H.B.S.T100 | ecosystem: Environmental > Terrestrial > Soil > Wetlands > Peat | place: Sweden: Norrbotten County, Stordalen Mire... | reverse complement strand
GGGCCATCTCCAGAATCGTGTCGATCGACTCCTGCTTGGCGGTGTCGATAAAGCTGCAGGTGTTGACGATGAGGATTTCGGCCTCTTCGGGGTGAGAGGTCAGGCGCGCGCCGGCGCGGTCCAGCAGGCCCATCATCACCTCGGAATCGACGAGGTTCTTGGGGCAGCCCAGAGAAATAAAGCCCACGGTCGGAGCCGGGGAAGGGGGAAGTTTGCTCACTTTTCTATTGTACCGGGGATGCGATTCGCGGCAGGGAAGGGGGCGGCTTCCGAGTCATCCACTATGCGGAAGAACCGGGACCGCTTCTAGTGTTAAAATCGACCATGCCGGGTCCTACGCGACGTAATCCCGCAAATCCCGCCAGGTCCGGAAGGAAGCAACGGTAGTGGGCTAGTGCGTGTGCAGTGGGTCACCCGGCGCTTTTATGCGCCGCGTGTGCATCGACTAAAAGCCCGAAAACGAATTCTGACCGACCAGCGCCGTGGCGATCTTCGCCGAGGCGCTTTTTTCATGGCGTCGCGCGGCTGCAGAGGCGATTTTGAGCCCGGCTGCGTTACAGCCCAACGGCCGAACCTTTAAGATAAGGAACGGCAGGCGAGGATTCCCCTTCGAAGTCCGCGCCGCAAGGAGAAAGCATTGACCCTGACCGTTCGCCCCATTGTGGGCTGCCGCGCCAAGATTACGGCGCTTGGAACCTATGTTCCCCCGCAGATTCTGACCAATAAAGACCTCGAAAAAATGGTAGACACCAACGACGAGTGGATTGTGTCCCGGACGGGCATTCGCGAGCGGCACGTGCTGGCCAAGGGGCTGGGCGTGAGCGACATGTGTGTGGAGGCGGCCAAAAAATGCCTCGCGATCAGGGGCATTGAGGCCAGCGAGATCGAGTTGATCATTGTGGGCACGGTGACGCCGGACATGATGTTCCCCTCGACTGCCTGCCTGGTGCAGGACAAGATCGGGGCCAAGGGTGCGTGGGGATTTGACGTTTCAGGCGGCTGCTCCGGGTTTGTGTATGCGCTGCAGGCGGGTGTGAAGATGGTGGAGAGCGGAGCGCACAAGAAGGTTCTGGTGTGCGGTGGCGACGCCAATACCCGTATGACCGACTACACCGACCGGACCACCTGCGTTCTGTTTGGCGACGGCTGCGGAGCGGTGCTGATCGAGCCCTGCGAAAAGGGCGAGATCGGCTTCATCGACTACGTGCACGAGGTCGACGGCTCAGGCGGCGTTTCGCTGAACCTGAAGGGCGGCGGAAGCCTGAACCCTTCCACCCACGAGACCGTGGACAAGAAGATGCACTACATCTTCCAGGACGGGCCGGCGGTCTATAAATTTGCCGTGCGCAAGATGGCCGAAGCCACCACGAAACTGCTGGAGCGCAATGGCGTGACCGGCGCCGACCTGGGCTGCTTCATTCCTCACCAGGCCAACAAGCGGATCATTACCTCGACCGCGGAACGGCTGGGCATGGATCCGGAGCGAGTGATTATCAACATCGAGAAGTACGGCAACACTTCCGCCGGGACGATTCCGCTGGCCATGGAGACGGCCGTGGAAGAAGGCAAGCTGAAAAAGGGAGACCTGGTGCTGCTGGCCGCCGTGGGCGCGGGATTCACAGTGGGTGCGGCGCTGCTACGGTGGGAAATCTAGAGAAGCAGCAAGTCAGCGATTCAGCGGGCCGGTCCCTTCGGGATCGGCCTTTCTTTGTCTGCGCGGAAGATGGTGTTGTGGGTTTGGTCCTGGTGATCCGCTGGTTAGCCGATGGAGAAGCTGTATTCCGGCAGTACGCCACATTCCGTAGCCATGCGGAAGAAACCGCGCATGCCTTCCACGCATTCCTCGTCCAAGGTGTAGTGAATGTTGGCGGAGAGATAAGTGCGGATGGTGTGCTCGGAGATGGGAAGCTTGTGGGACCACTCGGCCGCAAGCGCCTCAATGTTCTGCAGTCCGTGGTCGCGGGAGCGAACGAAGTCATCAGCGATACGTTCGTCCAAAAGCACGCTGCCGGCAACGCCCCAGATGGCGGAGACGAAGGGAAGGCCGGTTTGGATGCGCCATTCCTCGGCCAGGTCGTGGTAGATCAACTCTTCGCCGGTGCGCTCGAAGCGGTTGGCGCGCTCTTCCAGGGCCATCAGGGCCGGGTCGCCAATGAGAATGGCGGCGTCTGCGCGGTCGAGCATGGCATCAAGATCGGCAGCCATGGGCAGGAACGGAACCTGCGGGTTGCCCCACTTGTGGAAGAGGATGCGGGAGTAAGCGATGGTTGTGCGGCTGGCGGTGTCTGCGGCTACCGAGCGCAGAGTGGCTATCGGATGATGAGCGCGACGCACCAGCAGCAGCGAGCGCACTCGGCTCTTGGAAGCGATGGTGCAGCCGGGCAGGATGCGCAGGCCGGGCGTGGTTGCCAGCGCTGCAATCGGGATCAGCCCGATGTCGGCTGTGCCCTTGGCCAACCGGTCGGCGCACTCGGCGGGCAGCATCCAGTCGATCTGGTAGCGGTCAGCGAGGGTAGAGTTGAGCGGCGGATGGTCGAAGTCCCACATCAGCGGGGCAGGGTTGAGAAAGCTGATGGCGGCGATGCGCAGGCGGGGATGGGAAGTCGAACTCACGTTCTCTTAGAGTACTGGTGGGGTGCGAAGGATTCCGCAGACGTATCTGCGACGCCAACAGCGGCGTATTGACTTCTGCAACGGACGGCGGTAACTTGGGCGCAATTACCGCAGAGTCTGGGTTTGGTCTTCTGTGAGGAAAGCCCTGCGGTGCGATCTTCGGAGATAGGCGTGAAGGGATGAGCTCGTTACCTCGGAATGTGGAGACTCCTGCGGTTCCTCTCTTGGATGAGGAGCGGTTGGCATGGCTAGCGTTGTCATTGGCGCCTGGGCTGGGGCCGAAGCGGATTTTGGACGCGGTGAAAGAGTTGGAGGCGGCCAGCCAGGTTTTTGCGCTACGGTTGACCGAGCTTGAGGGGTTGAAGCTACCGGCGCAGGCGGCGCAGTTTATCTTCGACGGCAAAGCGCGGCAGGCGGCCGAGCAGGAGTGGGCGCGTGTGGCGGCGCAAGGGGCGGAGATTTTGACATACGGCTGCAAAGACTATCCGGAGCGGCTGAAGGAGATCTACGATCCGCCTCCAGTGCTTTGGGTGCGGGGGCCGGTGGAGCTGCTCGCACGACCAGCCATTGCCATTGTGGGCACGCGGCACCCGTCTCCCTACGGTTCGGGGATGGGGGAGATGCTGGCGCGGGATCTGGCGGTACGGCGACTGCTGGTGGTCAGCGGGATGGCCAGGGGCATCGACACCTGCGCCCACAAGGGAGCGCTGGCGGCGCGTATGCCTACCGTGGCCGTTTGGGGCACCGGCATCGACGTGGTCTATCCAAAAGAAAACAAGAAGCTTGCTGAGGACATCCTGGCGACGGGCGGGGCTATTGTGAGCGAGACGCCGATGGGAACCTTCCCGGCGCCGCAGAATTTTCCCCGGCGTAACCGGATTTTGAGCGGCTTGAGCGTTGCGGTGTTGGTGGTGGAGGCGGCGGAAAACTCGGGGACGCGGGTGACGGCCCGCTGCGCAGCGGAGCAGAACCGCGATCTTTTTGCGGTGCCCGGCAATGTCACCAACAAGGGGTCGTGGACGCCTAACACATTGATTAAACAGGGGGCCAAACTGGTGGCGACCTGGGAGGACGTATGGGAAGAATTGCCCTCGCAGGTGCGACTGGAGTTGGAGGCCGAGGCGCCCGCTGCATCCAAATCCGATACCACCGCATCTCTATTGCCTGATCCGGTGCTGCGACCGGAGGAGGCGATGGTGCTGGAGGTTTTACACGCCGACCAGAGTTTGCAGATCGACGAGATTCTCGAACTTCTGGAGACGCAACTGACCTCCTCCGAGGTATTTACGGCACTCTTCGAACTTGAAATAACCGGGCGGGTGCGGTCTTTGCCAGGGAAAAACTACGTGCGGACGATGTAGCGGCCGGTTCTTTCCCCCGTCCAATCGGGCGTGGGTCTCGGATGGAAGTCCTTTTTGCGGGAACAGCGGAGGCTTCGCGGGCATTTTCTGTCCGGGAAGGAGTATTGCTGTCGAAAAGTGGGATGTTCTGCGAAGAAAAAATTGCCGAAAGTGGAAACGAAGCGGTGTTCCGTGGTAGCGTCCAATCTTTGCGGTCACTTTTTCCGGGAATGGAAAAGCGACGAAATGCGCGGGCAGAATTTGGCCTGCATCCAAAGAAAACGAAATGTGCCGCATCCGAGTCCAACCGCTCGGACAGCGTAGAGTGAAATTGGTAATAAGGATGGCAATGAACAGATCACTGGTAATCGTCGAGTCGCCCGCCAAGGCGAAGACGATCGAAAAGTATCTTGGCAAGGGGTTCGAAGTCCTGGCGTCGGTCGGGCACATCATGGACCTGCCCAAGAAGGAAATCGGCGTGGAACTGGAGAATCGGACCTTCGAGCCGACGCTGGTGGTCACTCCGGATAAAGAAAAAGTCGTGGCCCAGTTGAAACGGGCAGCGGCCAAGGCCGACGAAATCTTCCTGGCGCCCGATCCTGACCGCGAAGGGGAAGCGATCGCCTACCACCTCGCGCTGCAACTGGGGACCAGCGCCAAGGAACGGAAGAAGATCCGGCGCGTGACCTTCAACGAGATCACCAAGAAGGCCGTGCAGGAAGCCTTCAAGCATGCGCGGGACGTGGATCAGAACCTGGTGAATGCGCAGCAGACCCGGCGTGTACTGGACCGGCTGGTGGGTTATCAGATTTCGCCGCTGCTGTGGGACAAGGTGCGGCGCGGACTCTCGGCCGGCCGCGTGCAGACGGTGGCGGTGCGGCTGATTGTGGAGCGGGAGCGCGAGATTGGCACGTTCGGTCCGGTCGAGTACTGGACGCTGCATGCACTTCTGCATCCGGAGATGCAGGCTGCCAAGACGATCAAGGCGCGTTTTGTGGGGATCGACGGTGAGCCGGCGCGGGTTGCGAATGGCAAGGACAAGGACGGTAAGGAGCAGTTCATCGGCAACGCGCTGGCCGGCGAGAAGGCGATGAAGGAGGTGCTGGCAGCTCTTGAGAAGGCGAAATGGTCGCTGGCCTCGGTGCAGGCGCGGGAACAGCAGCGCCGGCCACTGCCGCCATTCATCACCAGCCAGTTGCAGCGGGATGCCTCGAGCAAGCTGGGCTTCAACGTGCGCCGCACCATGGGCGTGGCGCAGCGGCTCTATGAAGGCGTGGACCTGGGGCCGGAGGGCACCACGGGCCTGATTACCTACATGCGTACCGATTCGCCGCGTGTTTCGCCGGAGGCCGTGCAAGGTGCGCGGGAGTGGGTCACCACGCAGTTGGGCGCGCAGTATCTGCCCACGACGCCGAACGTGTACAAGGGCAAGAAGGCCGCGCAGGACGCCCATGAAGCCATCCGCCCGACCGATCCATCGCGGACACCGGAGTCGATTGAGCGCTATCTGACTGAGGAGCAGCTGAAGCTCTACCGGTTGATCTGGCAACGCTTTGTCGCCTCGCAGATGTCGCCGGCGGTTTTCGATGTGACCACGGCGAAGATCGCGGCGGTTGCGGCGAAGACGGGAAAGACGTACGACTTCCGTGCCTCGGGTTCGGTGCTGCGCTTCGACGGCTTCCTGAAGGTCTACGAAGTAGCTGAAGAAAAGAAGGACGAAGAAGACGAGTCATCCAACAAGCTGCCCAGCCTGGACGGCGTGAAGAAGCTGGAACTGGAAAAGCTGGAGGATGAGCAACACTTTACTGAGCCGCCTCCGCGTTACAACGAAGCATCGCTGGTGAAGGAGCTGGAGGAACGGGGCATTGGACGGCCCTCGACTTACGCGTCGATCATCTCGACCATCCAGGACCGCGAGTACGTGGTGAAACATGGAGGGTCGCGCGGGCGCTTCTATCCCACTGAGATTGGCGTGGTGGTCTGCGACCTGCTGGTGAAGAACTTCCCATACATCTTCGACACCAAGTACACGGCGCGCCTCGAAGAGGAACTGGACGACATCGAGGAGGGCAAGGAGAGCTGGACCGACCTGCTGAATGGCTTCTACGGGCACTTTGAGGCAGAGCTCAAGGACGCCGGCACGAAGATGGAAGACATCAAGCGGATGGAGCAGGCGACGGACGAGAAGTGCGATCTGTGCGGGTCGCCGCTGCTTTTGAAGTGGGGCAAATTCGGCAGCTTCTTTGCCTGTTCGGCCTACAACAAGAAAGACAAGTCGAGCTGCACGTTCACCAAGGAAAACACCGCCGCCAAGCCGGACATGAATACGCCGGAGGCCCAGGAGGCGGGCGATACCGAGGAGTACTGCGAGAATTGCGGACGGGTGATGGTGCTCAGGCGCGGTCCGTTTGGGATGTTCATGTCGTGTCCGGGGTACAACGAGGATCCGCCCTGCAAGACCTTCCGCAAGCTGAGTCAGAAACAGCAGCAGAAGCAGTCCACGCCGCAGCCGACCGGCGAAGACTGCCCGCAATGCGGCAAGCCGCTGGTGCTGCGCCAGGGAGCCTACGGAGAGTTTGTCTCCTGCTCCGGCTACCCAAAGTGCAAGTACGTGAAGCAGAACCTGATTGAAGGGCTGAAGTGCCCTAAGTGCGGGCAGGGCGACCTGGCCGAGCGCAAGGCGAGACGGGGGAATATCTTCTGGGGATGCACCAACTATCCCAAGTGCGATTTCACATCGAACTACAAACCGGTCGCCAAGGCGTGCCCGGAGTGCAAGAGTCCCTATCTTGTTGAGAAGACGTTGAAGGATGGCATCTACCTCGAGTGCCCGAACAAGAAGAAGGCAGTGGAGGAAGGAGCCGCACCGAAGAAGCGTGCGAAAAAAGCAACTGCTGCGGAGGATACGACTCCTGCGGTGATTTGCAGCTACTCCAAGCGGATTGGGGACGCGCCGCCACCGCCCACGGCGGAGACGCATGGGCCGGTGGCGGAGGGCGACAAGAAGGAGCTGCAACCAGCGTAAGCGGCAGCGAAAATCTGACGATGTGTACCTGTGGCGCAGGCGAATTCCTGCGCCGCAGGTACCGCGAAGCGAGCATCGCCGGCTGCGTTTTGAATCGCTCTTTGTCTATATGTGTCTATAGAACAATCGCTTTCGCCCCGCCGGTGTGGGGGCTGCTCAAAATAACACGAAAGTACCCTAAAATTTCTTTCCTCTTCTGTCGATAGAGCGGCAACGTTCCAATTTGAAAGGGGACTATTATGTCTATCTCCTCAGTTTCATCGACATCGCTTCTGGATAGCACGCTTGCAGCAGCACTGACCTCTACGGCGAGTACGACCAAGACCACGTCAACGAGCGCCACCACGCTGAGTTCCACCTCGACTGCCAGCAGTTCCAGCAGTTCGTTGGACAAGCTGACGCAGGACATGGTCTCGCTGCTCAAAGACTTGGCTTCTGGTGATGTCACCGGAGCAAAGGCCGATCTTGCCAAAATCAAGACCGATCTGGCTGCAGAGGAAAACAAGACTAGCACGGATAATCTTTCCAAAGATATGGTTTCGCTGCTCAAGGATCTGACTTCAGGAAATAGCTCGGCTGCAAAGACAGACGTGGCCAAACTGAAGACGGATTTGCAGACTGAGGATGACTCGTCGTCCACCAGTTCAACCAGTTCCACCAGCTCATCCAGCGCGCTCGATACTCTGGTTACCAAGTTGTCGGACGCACTCAGTTCCGGGAGCACGCAGAGCGCTTTGCAGGATCTGGCCACCTACCTGGTCCAGAACGGACAGGGTACAGGAAGTCTGGTCGACACGACTGCTTAACACGCTCCCTCCCCCAGAGGCGACTCGGTCATCGGGCAGAAAGTTCCTAAAGGTTTTCGAAGATTCATCACTTTCTGCTCAATGACGGTTGCTGTGGGGAAAAGCCGGGACACAGCGCGATCCGGCTGAATCCGGTAGTATGAGGCAGCGGAGAAACCCTAAATGGAACGTATGCTCGCAACCCCTGCCGATGCCGAAATCATTCTTAGACTCTATGAATTGCGCACTGAAGCCGTGATGCGCGAGGCGCGCGCGTGGATCACGGGCGAGTTCTGGCCAACCACTGCCGAGGAATTCTTCGCCGTGGCCTCAAATCCCGGCGATCCGCATAATGCGTGGCTGCGCCAGGTGCTGAGCTACTGGGAGATGGCGGCGGCCATGGTGCTGCATGGTGCCGTCTCCGCAGAGCTCTTTGTCGATTGCAATGGGGAGGGCTTTTTCCTGTTAGCCAAGTTCGCGCCCATCCTGGAAGGCATCCGGGAGAAGAGCCCAGGATTCCTGATCAAGACCTCCGAGCTGATTAATCGGTTTTCGGCAGCGTCCCAGCGCTACGAGGGGACGCTCAAGAGTGTCGAAGCCCGACGCAACTGCCCTGCAGCCCGGTAGGAAGCGCACGGACAGTATTTTTATCCGACCGAAGCCTGAATCGGAAAACTCTTGTCGAAATCCCCATGGCTGGAGCATGATGGAGGCTGAACGAGATTCCCCCATTCCCCAGGAGGTTTTCGTGAAGCGTACCCTAACATTGCTCGTAGCTGTCTTTGGGCTGACCGCAGCGGCGGCTGGCGCTGCGGATGCAACCAAAATCAATGGATGGATCTCCGACTCGATGTGCGGCGCCAAGCACGCAGGCGAAGGCGCGGCTTGCGTCAAGAAATGCATCGATGGCGGCATGACTCCGGTTTTCGTCGACGAAGAGAAGAAGGCCGTCTGGACCATCGACAACCCCGATGCCGTGAAAGCTTTTTACGGCGAGCACGTTACGGTGACTGCGACCGCCGACGCGGACAAGAAGAGTGTCCACGTCGACGCGATCGCCAAAGCGGAATAGAAGCGGCCGGAATTTTAGACGCTTGGGGCAGGGCTGACCAAGCCTCGGTATTTGAGGCGGATTGAGCCCTGCACAAGCCAAGGCGCGGCGCCTACTCCCAGGTGACAACGCTTCCGACCGCTTGATCGATCCGCTTGAGCACGTCTGCGGGCAGCACAATGCCCACCGCACGCACATTGTCGGCAATCTGCTCGGGTCGCGATGCCCCGATGATCGCCGAAGCCACCTCGGGCCTGCGCAAGACCCAGGCTAGAGCCATCTGGGCCATGGTCAGCCCGAGATCCGCGGCAATCGGTTTCAGTTGCGCAACCGCCTCGAGCAGGTAGTCCGAGCGGTAATGGCGTCCTGCCGTCTCCATGAAGAGATTCATCTGTTCATTGGCGGCGCGGCTGTCCGGTGGCGGCGGCTGTCCCGGCGCGTACTTTCCTGTAAGAACACCATGCGCCAGCGGTGAAAAAGCTAGATTGCCGATCCCATGCTTGTGGCAGGCAGGGAAGACCTTTGCTTCAGGCTTTCGCCAGAGCACGGAGTACTGCGGCTGGCTCGAAGAGAAGGCAGTGAGGCCGTTGGCCTTCGCAATCGCCGCAGCGGCTTCAATCTGCTCTCCGGTCCACTCGCTGAAGCCGATGGCCCTCACTTTGCCTGACTTGACTGCCCGATCCAGGGCGGCGAGAGTCTCTTCGAGCGGCGTCTGCTTGTCGTAGCGGTGGCATTGGTAAAGGTCGATGAAGTCTGTTCCCAGGCGCTGGAGGGAACGGTCGAGCTGTTTTTCGATCTGCGCCGCCGAAAGTCCCTTGTCCGGCTCGTCGCCCACCGGGAAAAAGAGCTTGGTCGCGATCATGTAGCGGTCGCGGGGGAAAGCCTCGAGCGCTTCTCCCAGTACCCGTTCCGCCTCGCCTGCGCCGTACTGGTTGGCGGTGTCGAAGAGCGTGATCCCATGTTCTACCGCCGCCTGAATGCAGTGGATCGCCTGCTCCCGCCCGAGACCACCGGCCACCGTCAGCCAGGTTCCAAAACTCAGCTCCGAAATCTCCAGCGGCCCATTTCCAAGGCGGCGCTTGCGCATTTGAATCTCCTTCCAATCCATTGTTGCAAATAGGGGAGCAATTGCAGGTGGAGCTGGCAGTTGCCGGGCGAATTCAGCCGAGGGTAATGCGGCGAAGTGGCACTGCGGGCAGCCAGCGCCCTACAATCATCTCTTGCTCCCTCAAACCCAACGCGACCGTCTCAGCGTGGTTCTGGTTCGCCCGCGCAACCCCCTCAACATGGGGGCTGCCGCCCGCGCCATGGCCAACTTCGGCTTTCAGCAACTATCTGTCGTGGCGCCTTGGGCGCCGCACTGGCGCGAGGCGCGCTCGGCAGTAGGTGCACCTGAACTGCTGCAGTGCGCAAAAGAGACAGCGTCTCTGGCCGAGGCGGTGGCCGATTGCACGCTGGTGGTGGGCACAGGGACACTCACCTACCGCAAGGCCGAACAGCAGGTCGTCCAACTGCCCGCGCTTGCCCCGCTAGTCGCACGCGAACTGGCGCGTGGGGGACGGATTGCGGTGGTCTTCGGGCCGGAAAAACATGGGCTAACTCGAGATGACCTCTCGTACTGCCACGCGCTGGTCGAAATTCCAACGGACGCTCGGCAGCCCTCGATGAACCTGGGGCAGGCGGTGGCTGTCTGTCTCTACGAGCTGTCTTCCCGTGCCTTCGAGACCGCGGAAGACTTTTCCGCGGACAACTCCAATTCCACGAGACTTTCCCTTGAGGCTTCGGCTGCTCCATCGGGCACGCTTGACCTGCTCTCCGGGCTCATCGAAGAGACCATGGGTGCGGCAGGCTACTCCCCGCGCTCGATGCAGGCTGCCAATCGCCATGACCTTCGCCTTCTGGTGCGCCGCCTGGGATTGAATCCGGCGGACTCACGGCGCGTGCTGGGGCTTTTCCGCCGCGTTCTTTGGCGGCTGAAGCGGCCTCCTGGGAGCCAGAATGAACCCGGCTAACTCAGAGGTGCGATTTCCTTCCTTTTGCATGATGTGAATGAAATCTTGTTAAAGTGGCGCTCAAAAGGTTTCTCCCAATGCTTATGTTCGTATTCAGATTTTGCCGCTGTTGTTCGGTTCCGGTCCGATCTGGCGTTCTGGTCTGCATTGCAGCCTTCCTGCTGACGGTGAGCCAGGCCACCCTGGCCGAGCAATCCGCACCGCAGGCGCCTGCGCCCGGAGCGCCGGAGACTCCGCAGGCAGGCGGCATTACGGAAGAAGAGCTGAAACAGATGCTGGTGGGCAAGGCGCTTTATCTGCGCGGCGGCTTTGTCGAAAACACGCTCTCTTTTGACGAACACGGGCGCATCGCCGGACACTCCCCGCAGGGCTCCTACACGCTGAGTGGCATCCAGATAGACCATGTGCGGCTGAGCAAGCACAAGGTGGAGCTGGAGGGCGGGCGGTACGGGCTGCACTTTGTGGGGCAGCAGGCGTATGAAGACCCGACCAAGGCAGTGGATCGGGTTCGCATCACTCCCAAAAAGAAGTTCGTGAAGATCACCATCGATCGCGAGATGGTGGTGAAGGCGAAGAAGCAGAAGGAAGCGGGGAAGAAGGGCGGATCGATGACGCCGGCAGCGGCACCAGGTCCAGAAACTGCCGAGTTGAGCGAGGCCGAGCAGCTGAAGGCCTCGATTACCTCGGCGCCCGAAGCGGAACGCCCGTCCGACCCGAAGAGCGTAACGACCACAACTTCACCGGCCCACGCCACTCGGGTGCTGAAGGACGCTCT
>Ga0255356_1002159_pt1 | contig 11615 bp, 5 predicted proteins | sample HBST100metaG_FD_189944 | JGI IMG/M metagenome (GOLD analysis project Ga0255356, IMG submission 189944) | Peat soil microbial communities from Stordalen Mire, Sweden - H.B.S.T100 | ecosystem: Environmental > Terrestrial > Soil > Wetlands > Peat | place: Sweden: Norrbotten County, Stordalen Mire... | reverse complement strand
GGCTACGGCAACGCATGTGAGAGCTAATAGCGGCGACGCGAGGAGCAGAGCCGGGCGGGCGCGATGATACCAATGGTTCATGAAGAAGAAACTCCTACGATTCTCCGGGCTTGAGCCCCGGCAGTCGGCAAATAGGGAACAAACGTTGAGGCTCAGAGGAGCAATCGATTGCGCCTCATATCCACTTCTGAAACGCGAGTGTCGATGTGCGGTTGGAATCCAGTACTCGATCAGTTCCGACTCCGGATTCCTGAACTGAATAGGTTTGCTGTCCGCGGCAAAGTACGGCTTGAGCCCCGGCTACGCCTTTCACCTGCAGCCATCCCCGGCGCTGCATCGATAGCACATTGAATGTTGCCAGCGCGCCGTCTTAGGCGCGAATATCCGCAAGCGAGATCCACTCATTGCCGGTTGGCAGTACATCGGTCGGCGACAGATGAATTGTGGTGCATTGTACCGCTTCTTGCGCGCCAGTCTTCATGGTCTTACGCAAAACAGGCAAAGGCCGGCCGCCGCGCCCAGCAACAAAAAACATTCTTCGGCGACTCTGGCTTACCGTCTGGAAATCATCGGGCTGTGAACATCTCTGCCTTTCCATTTCAGTTCGCCGCGATCACAAAATCAGCATGTTCGGCGGCCTGGGAACTCCCGCCAATCCACACCGTGTAATGGGTGGGCTCAACCACCGCGAGTCCGGAGTTGGTGAAAAAAGAGAGCTCAGCAAAGCCAAGGTTGAACGCCACCCGCTTTGATTCGCCGGGATTCAGGGTCACTCGAGCAAAGCCCTGCAGACTGCGCACAGGCTGCTCAAGGCTCGCACCCCGGTTGCGCACGTAGCATTGGACCACTTCGGTTGCCGCGCGGCTGCCGGTATTCTTCACCATCGCCGTCGCGGTAACGAGCACGCGCCCGTCATTGCGCCTGGCTTCGTCCAGAGGTACGCGCATGCGCGAAACCGCGACAGCGGAATAGTCTAATGTTGTATAGCTCAGGCCATACCCAAAGGGGAATAGCGCGTCGTTCGGCACGTCGATGTAACGCGAAACGAAGCGTTCGTTGTTGTCATAGGTGGGCCGCCCCGTGGGAAACTGGTTGTAATAGAGAGGCTCCTGTCCTAACGCGCGAGGAAAGCTCATGGGGAGCTTGCCGCTGGGCGGCACATCGCCATAAAGTACATCGGCGATCGCCGAACCTGCCTCGGTTCCGGGGAACCACGCCTCCATAATCGCGGAGATGTGCTCTGCCGCCCAGTTGAGGATCAACGGACGGCCTGAAAACACCAGCAGAACCACCGGCTTGCCCTGGGCCGCTACCTGCTCCAGCAACGCCTCTTGGTTCCCGGGAAAATCCAGCCGGGACCGGGAACCCGCCTCGCCGCTCATTTCGCTCGACTCGCCCAGCGCCATCACCACCACATCGGCCTGTCGCGCCGCCTCGATTGCCTTTGCAAAACCGCTTTCTGAGGTCCCCGCTATCTCGGTCCCCTTGGCATAGATCAGCGATCCGCCGTTTTGCCTGGCGCGAGCCTCGAGCGCATCTTTCACCGTCACCGCATCGGGATTGCGGTTTGGATCTCCCCACCCGTTGATCATTTCGTTGGCATTATCGGCCAGGGGGCCAATCAAGGCGATCTTCTGCGGACCGCGGGTCAGTGGAAGAACCGGCGATGATCCAGCGAATGGCTGATTCAGAAGCAGCACGAGAGATTCTTCCGCTGCCTGGCGCACGATCGGGCGATGTTCGGGCACCGCCCGAGTCACTTCACTGCCCTGCGCATATGGATGATCGAACAGGCCCAAGGCAAACTTTACTCTGAGCACCCGGCGAACGGACTCATCGATCGCCGCCATTGGAATTTGCCCGGATTTCACCAGCGCCGGCAATTCGGCGTCGTAGAGGTGCGACATCATGTCCACGTCCACGCCTGCGCTAAAGGCTTTGCGCGCGGCGCTGGTTCCGTCCAGCGCAATGCCGTGGTTGATCAGCTCGCGGATCGACGTATAGTCACTTACGACAAAGCTGTTGAAACCCCACCCGTGGCGCAGAATGTCCTTGATCAGGAAACCATCTGCGGTCGAAGGAACTCCGTTGAGGGCGTTGAAGGCCGACATAATGGTCGCCGCACCAGCTTGAACAGCGGCCTTATAAGGCGGCAGATAATCCTGCATCAGGCGGCTCTCCGACATGTCAGTGGTGTTGTATTCTCTGCCGGCCTCTGCCGCGCCGTAAGCCGCAAAGTGTTTCACGCAGGCCGCAACGGCGTAAGGCTTTGCAAGGTCGTCTCCCTGATAGCCGCGAACATAGGCCCTGGCCATGGCCGCGCCCAGGTACGCGTCTTCTCCTGCGCCTTCAATCGTGCGCCCCCAGCGTGGATCGCGCGAGACGTCAACCATCGGCGAATAGAACCAGCGCACGCCTCCCGTCGCAGCTTCTTTCGCGGCCACTTGCGCAACCCTGCTCACCATATCGGGATCGAAGGTCGCAGCCAATCCCAGCGGCACGGGGTAGATCGTGCGATAACCGTGAATAATGTCGGCGCCGAATAACAGAGGAATGTGCAGCCGGCTCTTCTCCACCGCCTCGCGCTGATAGGCGTTTGTGGCTTCAGCGCCAACCATATTCAGCATGGAGCCGAGTCGTCCTTCGGCAATCAACGCCAAGGCGTCCACGCTGTGGGCAGTGATGGGATTCTTGCCAGGCTGCGGCGGAAGGTCTCTGGCCGCGGCCGCATCTGCCCCCAAATAGCCATCGGGGCTGTATTGAACTAACTGCCCCAGTTTCTCCTCCAGAGTCATCTGCCTCAAGAGCGCATCCACCCGCCGTTCGATGGCCGGGTCGGCCAGCTGAGCGTTCGAGAGCGGCGCCGCCTGAGGCTGTTGCGTCGAGGCGAACGGCGTACCGTTCTGTGCCTGCACCCGCCCGGCCATCTGCAAAATTGCCAGTGCCAAACTTGCAGCGATAAGAATTCTCTTTCCGAGCTCCCGATTCGGACGTTCGACCGAATGAAACATACTTTCCCCACCTCATGATTGTTGTACCCGTGAGCTAACCCACAAACCGCAAAGACACAGAAAGCGCGGAGATGGCCATGCTGGCCTATCTACTCCTTCGCTCCCGGATAGAGCGCAACTCCAGTCACACGCAGCCTCGAATCCCCGCACTATGCGGATCGATGCGCGTGGCCGCCGGCCCCGGCGTTTGACGTGCCGTGTTCAGCGTTGGGCCCATACCGGCGGATTGGCACTGTGATAAGCCATCGGCTGGATCGAGCCGCTTTCTAGGAAAAAACAAAAAATGCAACCTCAACAATACAAAGATAAATCGATGGACGCTAGTTTCATCCCCCGTGGGTCGGCGAAACCTATGGAGAACTGAAAAGAAGGGTGCGCATCGCGCACCCTTCGAAGAGTTGGTCTTATCCGTTTAGAAGCTGAACCGCGCTTGCAGATCCACGACTCGAGCGCCCAACGTTGCGCCGCTTGACCCAACCTCGCCAAAGGTCGGGTTGCTGGTCACGCCGTCGTTGCTGATGGCCGTATTGATGCTCGATACGTTCAAGTTTGTTGTATTCAACACGTTGAAAACGTCTGCGCGAATCTCGATCTTGGCCTGTTCCCCCAACACACGCATGTGGGGCAGTCCAAAAGCTTTCGTCAAAGTGGCGTCGAGATCCCGATAATTCGGGCCGTTGAAGGAATTGCGCGATATCCCGGGTGCCTGCGGAGCGGCAAAGGTGGCAGGAAAGTTCGCCGTAACCGGAGTATAACTGGGAACCGTGAAGTAACTCAGTGCGCCCTGGGAGAAGTTGGAATTGTAGGCGGCGCCTCCAAACCCATTTCCAGATTCAAAGGTTTTGTTGCTCGTGCTTTTCTTTGCTCCGCCTAGGTACTTGGCTGGCCGAAGCGTTCCGTAGCCGCTGTTCTGATAGTAAAGACTTCCGCCATCGACGATATTGCTGTAGGTCGGCGTCCACGGAAAGCCCGTGTGGAGATTCAGAATGCCGCTGAGCGACCATCCACCTGCGACCTTCTCCAGCCAGCGATTGCTTCCGTGGAAAAAGACAGGCTGCCACAGGCCATAGGCCTTGAAGGCATTCTGGACGTTGTAGTCCGAGCGGCCCCAGGCAAGGCGCGGTTCGTACGGATAGGGATCTTCGTAATAGGGCTGCGAGCCGGTATCCATGCTCTTGGCCCAGCTGTAGGAAACATCGGCCAGGAACTGGCGCGAGAAGATGTGCTTAACATCAACCAGCATCGCGTTGTAACTGGAATTGCCTTCATTGCCGTAGAAATCGACGCTGTTGACATTCGGATTGAGCGTGTAGCCGCGCACCGCGCCCAGGACATTAGCGTTGTATTGGTTAATGAGGTGGCGCCCGATGCTGCCTTGGTATCCAAGAGACGCGACCCACTCCTTGTTCAAGCTATATTCTGCCCCCAGCGAATAGTGATAGGTGTACGCGGTCGGCAGATTGCTCGGGAACCCGGTCACCGAAGTCGCGCTGTTGGTGGGAATGTTGCCGCTGTTGAACTGCAGGATGGTGTGGGGATTCGACGGGTAATCCAACAGCGAGTGAATATTGCTTGAGAGCGCGTATACGATATCCGGGCTGATGTTGGTCGGCGAGATGCTAGAGAAGTTCGGCGAATTAGCATTGGGCGGGTTTTCGATCCCGTTCGACGCAATCGCGATCTCCTCCTGGTTGTAGTTCAATCCGAAGCCTCCGCGGATCACCAGTTTTCCGTTGTCCTGCTTGGGGTTCCATGCAAAGCCAAGTTCAGGACTGAAGTTGCCCTTCTGTGCGGTATACAAGTTGCCGCCGACGCGCAGCGACATATCGGTGAACATGTTGCTGCCGCTTCCCATCACCAGGGTGCTTAGATTTCCTTCCTTTGAGGAGTATGGCCCAAAGTAGGAATAGCGCAGGCCCAGATTCAAAGTCAGGTTTGGACTGAGCTTGAAGTCGTCCTGCACAAAGAATCCCCATAGGTCTTCTCGGTTATCCTGGCGATCCGGCGTAGGTATGCCCGTCTGCGGATTAAAGGTTGCGCCTTCCCCCTCCGGCGCGTCGTTGAGAAAGTCCCATACGTTGAAAAATGTGTAGAAGGGCGCGACATTGTAGGTCGCCTCGTTCAGGTAATAGAGCCGCGTATCGCTGCCGCCAAACTTGATGTTGTGCCTGCCGGCGGTCTTAGTCAATACGTCTGAATAGGTGTATGTCCACTGGTTGAAGACACTGGGATACGCCCCTCCGAAGTAGTTCAGGCTGGCGTTGCCGATAGGATCGAAGCCGTCGCCGGGCAATCCGAAGGGCTCCTGTGGATTATCGGTGATCTCGTTCCAGCGCCAGCCTCCTGCGTTCGCCCGCGCCTCGTTGACGAGCGTAGGACTGAAGGTGTGGTCCCAGATCACGGCAAAGGCGTCGTTGACCGCCGAATGATGATAGAGATCGTACTCGCGTGCGGAGGGATAGTCGCTGGTGGTGGTGACAGGCACCCAGTAGAGGGTGAACATGATTCTGTCTTTTTGTGTGGGAAGGGCGTCGATGCGGCCATTGTATTGCCCCTCCGAAACTTCGTTGGGGCCGCTCGTATAGTAATCGGCAATATCTGGCGTAGAACCCAAACCGCTGCCTACACCGGGCTGACTGTTGCTCACCCAGCTCAAGTCCTGCGCACCCAGCGCGCCCGTCAAAGGCGTTCCGACGTTTAGTCCACCGTTGACCTGATTACACGTGGAATCCTGTACGAGCCCAATCTGCGCGCAGGTCACGGTTAGTTGCCCGATCGAACTCACCCTCGAGCCGGTAAAGTTCAGATAGGTGGAAGCTAGGCTGCCCGAGGGCGCTAGTTGATCGAATTGTGCGGTGTCGTACCATCCAGTGCCAATCGCTCGCGTGTTGTTGCGCAGCGTCTCGTAGTTAAAGAACGCGAAAACCTTGTCCTTCCAGAGCGGGCCACCCACGCTGCCGCCCAGCTGATTGAAGCGGCTCATATCCTTTAGCAGGCCTCGATCCGCGGCGCTGCCCTCCACGGTCGAGGAGGTTCCGCTGTATGCCTGATAGGCATTCAGACCGGGACGCTCGGCCTTGAAAAAGAGGCTGCCGTGAACTTCGTTGGAGCCACCCTTGGAGGTGATCAGCGTCTGGGCCGAGCTGAAGCGCCCATACTCCGCATCGTAGTTGTTAGCGATCACCTTCACATCCTGCACCGAGTCTTCGCTGGGCGTGATCACCGAAGATCCACCCCACACCGCACTCTCGGTGCTGATGCCGTCGATCGAAATACCATTGGTCCCGTTCTGCCCGCCGTTGGCGATAATCTGCGGTGCGTTCTCCGTTTTGAAGATGCCATCAGTTTGGCCTGGGGCTGCCATGTTCGATCCCGGCAGGCTGTAACTGCCTCCACCGCCATTCTGGGCAGCATCGCCGAAAACGCCCGGCGTGAGTTGCGAAAGCTGAAAGACATCGCGTCCGAATGAAGGCATGTGTTGAATTTCGTTGTCGGTAATCGTGCCGCTGGTCGACGCCGTCTCTTTATCGAGAGTGCTGTCTTGGGCCAAGACTGTCACCGTCTGCTCCACTTGGCCTATCTGCAGTTGCACATCGAAAGCATTGGCCTGCTCGGCGCTGATCTTCACATTCTGGATCACCTTCTTCTCGAAGCCGTCGCGTTCGATGGTGAGCTGGAAGTTCGCCGGAGGCAGTGCATTGAATGTGTAGATGCCTTCGGAATTTGTTATGGTGCGCATGGTTTGGTTGGTGCCCATGTTAACCAGCGCGACCGTCGCGTTCGAAACTACAGCGCCCTGCGTATCAGTGACCACGCCGCGCAGCGACGCCCTGTATTGCGCCTGCACCAGCACTGTCGGAAAGAACAGCAGTATAAGAAACGCCAACTGCCATCTCATCAGGCGCAAGAAGAGACTATTCCTGAGCGCACATTGTTTGGCTAAAGCATCGTTGAACATAATAGCTTGCATCGTCCGTTTCCTCCAAGGTTGTTGGCTTTTGGCTAGTTCATCTGCGGTTCGACTTGAGTTAATAAACTCCCATTGAGCGAGGCTTCCTAAGCGCGACCGTATCGGCCAGATTGATTCCTGTCCAGCGGTGGCCTAAGCACAAACGCTCGTACGAACGAGAAGCACGAATCCCATGCCTCTCATTTCGCGACAAGCGCAATCGATTGCGCATAATTACGTGTAGCATTCTACGATTTAGCTGTCAATATAAATTTGTGCGGTCCGGCATTAATTTGTGCGGTCCGGCATTAATTTGTGCGGTCCGGTAATTCTACGCGACGCCGCAACAATAAGACTTTACAAGCAGTCGTTTCTGTTGCATAATGCGCTTCCCAGTCGAAGCTAGGTATTCAAGAGAGAACGATGACAGCTCCCCTATAATTATTGGTACATGGAGCTTTGACTAGCGCAGTCTACTCATCCTCACGAAAACTGATCACAGGAATGCCTTGATCGGCATGTTCACGCAAGCTGGTTAACAGTTAAACTGCCCTCGCCGCCTATCTTTGCCGGTAGAAGATTAGCGTGGAGCTGAACGCCTTAGGCAACTGAATAGTCAGGTGCGCCAGATCGCTTCCTTTCATTTTATTCGGGGGGCATGGTCCCGGTACTCTCTAGGACACTAGAATCTTTGTGAAAACATCGGGGAAAGTTTTGTGGTTTTCCATTGCTATACATGATTTTGCCAGTATAAAATCGTTCAACAGGCGGAGGGAAAGCTTCTAGACGCTCTGCACGATATTCGGCGCTCCTCTAAGCGAATAACTTGCAATGGGAGAGGAAAGGGTATTTACGTGTTCGAACAGTACATCAAGCATTTCCTGAAATGTTACGCTTCCGTTGTAATACTGCTTCTGCCTGCTGTGTGCATGTCCCATGCGCAGGGAGCGCTGGTCGCGATCCATCTGGGTCCCGCTGTGGACAGACCTCCACAGAGTCTTTCGGACTGGAACGCGGCCGTGAGGGTCAACCGCTTTGTGCCGGCAAATGGCGAAACCGCTCAAACAACCGCAACATCTGCCTTTCTGGCCTGGGATTCCACGGCTTTATACGTGCGCTTTCTCTGTTCAGACCCTGATCCTGTCTATCGGAATGGCGTAAGGGTGCGCAGAACGGATCGCGTCGAAGTAGGTATCTTGCCTCCTGGTGGGAAGCAGGAAGATCTGTGGCAATTCTCAGCGGACGAAGCCGGCATGGCTTCTGTCACTCATGAAAGCATCAAGAACAAGATGCAGGGCGCCGCAGTGATGGTAGATGGCAGCGAGTGGAGCGCAGATTTGACCATACCCTGGCTGCAGCTCGGTGGTGTTCCGGCCAAAGCGTTCCTGCTTCAACTCTCACGAGTGCGATCCATTACGGGCGAGCTGCTGAGCCCCTCGGCGGTCGACTTTCATGATGGTCCTGTATCAACATTTCTTGCACCCGCCGCGATAGATGAGTTCATGGAAGTTACACTAGGAGGCAAAAAAGAGACTCTAACCTCCGATTTTGGACTGATCACCTTGCCCTCTGGAACTCAACGGTGGGAACGGCGCGGATTTCGGCATATTGCCACCAATCAGGAATTGAAAGCAATCGCACGTCTCCAGCAGGAACTTGACACACAGCCCACTTCTCAGGCCAACATGGTCGATCGTGTTCGTATGGCAGAAATATGGTACTGCCTGCTCGAACAGGAAGGCGTCAGCTTACATACAGAGGGTGGCACATGGCTCCTAAACCCCGGAGAACTCGATCCCTGGACGGCGCGTCATAAATTCAATGATGCTTTGGCCGCGGGCGATGTGCCCGGAGCCTGCCGAATCCTTGATTCTCTGCTGCAACATTTTAATAGGGTATCGAAGTCCTGGTTTGCGGACGGAACTCCCGGAGATGTGAGAAATGACGCATGGACGTCCATCGATACGATTGAGTCTGCTGCGGTTGCATCCAACGAAATCTTTCTGCATGCACGAACTAGGGGGAAGAACATTGACCTGCAAGTTTCATTCCCTTCCATAGGGGGCGTGCGGTTGCACGGGTCGACTACGGGCTTCTTTTCGCCGGAGGCATTGCTGCCTATGAAGTTGAAGCATACGGAGAGCGAAGTCCGCGCCTCGGCAAACAATCTGACTGTTGTGATTGGCCTGAAGGCCAACTGGCATATTGATATTTTTGCTTCGGACCATGCAAAGCCAATCTGGAGTTTGCGTCAAGGCAATCTCCGGATTCGTAAAGAGGCAAATGGAAGCATCAATGGAGTCGAGATATCGGGCGACCTGGCCTCTTCAGAAGCGATCTTTGGCATGGGCGAGCGCTTCGATTCATTCAATCAACGCGGAAAGACCCTGACTCTTTGGCAACAGGACGCCTATGACAGCCTCTGTCAAGGCGGTCTGCAAAATCTGGCGTATAAGACTATTCCGCTCTGGCACAGTACGTCCGGCTATTCAGTATTCTGGAATAGCACCTATGAGCTGCGCGCGGATTTTGGAAATTCCCAGAAAGACGCTTATCGAATCACGACGCATGGACCGATTCTCGATCTCTATATCTGGGCCGGTGACTATCAGGAGGTCTTGAGAAGCTATACGTCTCTCACGGGGAAGCCTTGGATGCCGCCGGTCTGGGCCTTCGAGGCCTGGATGGGTGGAGGCGGAGATCGATGGGGAAGAACCGTGGGAGAAACCCCAACTCAAGCCATCCTGGATGTGGTGGACAAGTTCCAGAGTCTTGATATTCCACACTCCTCTGTTTATGCGGAAGGGACGGCTAGTGACGATCCGTTGCTCTATAGCAAGCTCGATCCCCTGAATATACATGTGCTGACGTGGGCTCGCAGCGAACCGCTTCACTCGACCGGGCCGTCTGCCGGTTGGAGCATTGACGAAATCAAGCAAGCGCTTCCCGGCGTATCAACAAATCGTCTGCCCATTATGAGAGTAGCGGATGGATTGGAATACAGTTTTCCTCCCGAACACATCTTAGGCGATCAATTCCCTTACTTCGACTTTACCGACCCCAAGAGTATTGATCTTTTGCGTGTATATTGGAGGCCCCGTCTAGATCTGGGCGTCGCGGGCAGCATGCTCGATTTCGGCGATCTCGTGCCGCGCGAAGCGCTTTTCCATGATGGCAGCACCGGAGAGCAGATGCATAACTGGTACGCTCATCTTTATCACCACTATGTCCACCAGATCTTCTCCGAACGCCGGGGCGAGGATCATGTTCTATTCGCACGGGGCGGGGCGCCCGGAAGCCAAGCAGAGGTGGCACAGATGGGCGGTGACCATTCGAGCAACTTCCGCGGCATGGACGAATCAATCGCTGGTGGCCTCAGTGTAAGCGCATCCGCTTTTTCCAATTGGGGCGTGGATGTCGGCGGCTATGATGGAAAGCCAGATGAGGAAGTCTACGTGCGCTGGGTTGAATACGGCACCTTCTCTCCCTTGATGCGCTTTCATGGAAATCAACCCAGAGAGCCGTGGTATTACAGCGACTTTGCCGTCGGGACCTACAAGAAGTATGCGTGGCTAAGGGAAAATCTCGTGCCGTACCTCTACGGATCTGCTCAGGATACGCACGCACAGGGCATCCCGCTGATGCGCCCCCTGCCCTCCGTCGCTACGGACGAATATATGTTCGGCGACGATTTGCTCGTGGCTCCGGTTCATACCCCCGGAGAACATCGAACGATTAATCTCCCGAACGGACAATGGACGAGTCTTTGGACAGGTTTGCTGGTCGCGGACGGAAAGCGGAATATATCGGTTCCGCTCGATGAGATTCCTGTCTACCTTAGAGCTGGCGCTCTGATTCCTGTGGATATTGCACCGGACTTCTGCTTAGGACAATCGATGACTTCGGGCCGCGTCCCTGCCCTGCTACTTACGCCACCAGATAGAGAACGTACATCCCACGCGTGGAAGCTTCCTGGAAAGGATGGCATTACACAACTCAAGGTTTCAAAACAAGAATCAGGTTTTCAACTGGTCGTTGAGAATTGGCAGGAGCTACGTTACCTTATTGTTTCGGGGCTACAGGCAAGAATCAAGAATCTCATCGTTGATGGGCAGTTTCTGCCAGAGTTGGCTTCGCAGCAATCCGAATCGCTCCCGCCAGGATGGAAACAACTTGACCAAGGAAGAATTCTTGTGCGTCTTCCGGCAGCTCGCCTGCATGTCGTCGACTTTTCGACTACCCAGTAAGTATCCACAGGGCAGTGGGGTAGCTTCGCGAACGCCTTGCGCAATCGTCTGTTAATCGCGTCACCAGCCAGTCGCTTTGTCGCTCGGCGTCGATCAAGATCACCCTTCCGCGCTCTATCGTGAGCCGTGCGTGAGGCGGCAATCGTTACTTCCGGGTAGGCACCAAAGAACATCAGCTTCTCTTTACCGTTGAACTCGTAGCGCCAATGCCAGAGCTTCGTTCCGTTCGCCTTCACATACAGGTGGAGTCCGTGACCATCAGTGAGCCGGTAATCCTTCTCTTGCGGCTTGGCGTTGCGAACTTTCGCGTCTGTCAGGATCATGCTCCACCCAGATCGGATATGCCTAAAACCGGGTATTTATCCATTAAAATCTGACCGATACCCGGTCATGAAAGCACAAGAAAGT
>Ga0255356_1002154_pt1 | contig 11632 bp, 7 predicted proteins | sample HBST100metaG_FD_189944 | JGI IMG/M metagenome (GOLD analysis project Ga0255356, IMG submission 189944) | Peat soil microbial communities from Stordalen Mire, Sweden - H.B.S.T100 | ecosystem: Environmental > Terrestrial > Soil > Wetlands > Peat | place: Sweden: Norrbotten County, Stordalen Mire... | reverse complement strand
GGCAACGGGTGCGCGGCAAGTATGGCAAGAGTCTGTTGAAACGACGCGGTGAATTTGTTGAACGAAGCTTCGCCCATTGCTACGAAACCGGAGCCATGCGACGCTGCACTCTGCGCGGAACGAAGAATATTCTCAAACGCCAGTTGATTCACGTCGGCGCCTTCAATATCAGCCTGGTGCTGCGCAAGATGCTGGGCGCAGGAACGCCGCGGGAACTGAAGAACCGCGCACTGAACCTCATTTTGCGACTATTCGCGCGCCTCATCAGCCTGTGCGGGGCTGGAAGACGACTCACAGCCTGTAATGACGAAGTTTTCCCTCAGAGGGATGGATGCTGCGTCGAAGCGTTCTGCTGCTGACTATGCTGATAATGGGGCATTACGCCACGGGCTGCTAGTGCCCGGCTAAATTGTTATGAGTCGCTGTAACGCACACATAATACGAGCGATACGTATAACTTGCGATTTTCGATTTGAATTCGACGCGGCCGACCGCTCGGCGTGGACCTCGTCGACGCTCTGTATGCACTGGATTCGACCACCATCGATCTCTGGCTGTCGGTCTTCCCGTGGTCCCGCTTCCGCAAGCACGAAGGCGCGGTCAAGATGCACACCCTGCCCGACTTGCGAGGCAACATCCCCACCTTCATCCGCATTACCGACGGCAAGGTGCATGACGTCAACATCCTCGACGAGCTTTTGATCGAAGCCGGAGCCTTCTATGTGATGGATCGCGGCTACGTTGATTTCGAGCGGCTCCATGCGTTTACGCTCTCTCTGGCCTTCTTCGTGGTGCGCACCAAAAGAAACGTGCTGCTCCAGCGCCGCTACTCGCATCCGGTGGACCAAAACACCGGTGTGCACTCGGACCAGACCGTCGTCCTCAAGACCGTACCATCTGCCAACGCTTACCCGGACGCGCTACGCCGGGTGAGCTACTTTGATGCCGACACCGGCAAACGGCTTGTTTTTCTGACCAACAACTTCGCTCTACCCGCTTTGACCATCGCAGAAATCTACAAGCAGCGCTGGCAGGTGGAGTTGTTTTTCGAGAATACGACATGATGCACTCCTCCGTATGTCATTGAATCTCAAAGAGCAGCTTGGTTGAATTCGACCTTGGTGGGGGTGTTACCTGAGTTCTTGCCTCCCCGTATCGTTCGACATTCGTTTTACGCAGTATCCATGGTGCGTTCCCACAGATTTGGGTGGCCGGCAATTGCTTCAACTCAATCAGCCGAAAGATGGTTGTTGGTGTAACTCCACGTGCATCGGCGGCTTCACGGATGGAGGTTTCACTCCGATCCTTTCGTTCGCCTTCTCGATAAACTGGAATCTCATTGCGATTACGCACCGCGCAGACGATCTTTGCAGTCCAGCATTTTCCATGTGCTGTGCGGAGTTCGTTCTTGTTCAAGATCGATGCGATGCGGGCGTCCGGCTCGATGCGAGCCAGCTGGCCAATCATCCCTACAACATCATGGCCGGTCGCATAGCGATGTTGCCCGGTGTAGATTTTTGGAAACTCCACTTGGGTATGATCCCCGCCTTGCCAGTGCAACACAAGCCGTATCGTCTCAGCCTCGCAGGTGGCCGTGATCTCTCTCAGCGCGATACGAAGCAGGCGCTTCTTGTATTCCGGAGAACTGTGCGGATCGTCCCATAGTCGCTGAATATCCTGTGCGAAGTCCAGTAACTCCTGCTTCTGCGCAGCGGTAATGGGATGTTCGCGGGCCTCTTCGAGCACAGCGATCTCCACTTCTAAATCGGCTTTAGCGGACAACGCCCGATTCCATCGACGCTCCAGTTCTGCCGCAACAAGCCGATTGGATGGATCTACCGCGTCATATTGGCGCCGCGCATGTGCCACCTCGTAACGTGCTTGCTGCAGGGCCAAAGTCTTCTGCTGAATTCGTTCAACGTTGGCGTCTTCAAGCGCGCTAATCGCAGCCGTTGCCGCATCGATGCCAAGCGGCGACAAGCAACGCAGCAACTGTTCCGACACCAAGAGGTCAGCGCGCAGTCCACCAAACATGACGCAACAAGACTGATCGCGATTGAGCGCGTACCCGGAGCACTGATAGCGAATAACGCGCTGTCGAGGATATTGCGCCAGCATCTTCGCGCCGCAATGACCACAGCGCAACAGACCAGCGAGCAGCGCCTCGCCGTACCGAACTGCTCCTCGCACGGCCCGACTGTTCGCGTTTTCGTTGTGGGCAATCATCGCTTGATTGCTTTGATACACATCCCAACCAATGTAGCTCTCATGATGATCCAAAATCAATGCAGATACCTAGCATCTGCCATTTTGGGTTACACCCGGTTACACTTTTCATCAGTTTTGCAGTGTACCAGCGTGTATGAAAGGGTATGATGCTGTACAGGGTCAAGTGGGTCAAACCCACGACCAGAGCGGGGAAACACTCAATCAGCGCATGTTCAGAGGGTTTCCAAAACCTAATGGATAGACGGCACGACTGAAGTAGTGCTCTGTCACAAAACATGAGCTTTTCAGCGGCATACGGAGTTTTTCCGCAGCCAGTGTAGGCGTCCGAGGAAATACGGTGCCCCGACCCACGCAACCTGGATGTTGAAGGATCGTTTATCTCCGCCCCTCACTCTAAACCCGGTTCGCAACGGAACCGCTCAGAAAAGCGAGTCTGGGAGGTTGTGTCTCGCTGGCCTTTGCGTACGCTCTGCGATCTTCAGGGTGTTCCCGTCCGTGTTGTTGCTGCGCGCACATGGAAATCCATATTCCAGGATCGCATCTTCGGCCGCTCCGCTGAGCTTGGGTTCTACTTCCTTTTCGCGCTCTTTCCCACCCTCTTCAGCGCAAGTTCCATCCTCGGTCTTGCCGCGCGATCAGCACAGCACATCTACGACCGGCTCCTGGATTACCTCGCCCTGGTCATCCCCACGGCCGCTCTCGGCACGGTGCTACAAACATTCAACGAAACCACTGCAGCAGCCAGTTCCGGCAAGCTCACATTTGGACTCATTGCAGCAATCTGGTCCGCGTCAGTGGGCATCTCCGCAGTCCAGGACACGCTCAACGACGTATACAAAGTCGGCGATTTCCGCTCTTACTTTGTCGCCAGGATTCACGCGATTATGCTCACCATCGCCCTCACTGTCATCGTCACCGTGGGCCTTGCCTCACTGCTTGGAGGTGACCTCCTCGCAGCGCTGGCGCATCGATTCATTCACGAGTATCTGCTTGGATCTGCGGCCGCTATCGCGTCAAGAGGGATTGGCTGGTTTGTAGCAACGGCACTCCTCGCTCTTGCCTTCTCCGTCACCTACTATTGGGCGCCCAACGTGAAAACCCGTTGCTGGCACTGGTTCACGCCGGGCGGCACCGTCGGCATTGTCGGCTGGCTTCTCAGCTCACTGGGCCTCCGAGTCTACCTCCATTATTTTCCCAGCTTCTCCTTTACCTACGGGTCCCTCGGCGCGGTCATCATTCTGCTATCGTGGTTTTACATCACCGGCCTCATGCTGCTTCTTGGTGCCGAGATTAATAGCGAGATCGAACGAGCCGTCACCGAGATGCGCCTCGCCAGCACTCCAATTCCGACCGTTATGCAAGAGGATCGGCAACCACAGCAAAGGGACATCTGAGATTGTGTCCGAAGACCAACCTGGACGACTGGGAAGTTCGATTGGTCTTTTCTGCACAGGTCGAATTTGCAAAATCGCCTACCTTGGTGGTCAAGGGATGCGAGTATCGTTTGGTATGCTGAGCGCGATGGATCCAACCAAGCAGACGTGAAGGAGCTTTGCCTTGTCAAACTCGACAACTCCTATCCATGTCCCCTGTGCCCGTCGCATACCTCGATGGCTGCGCGCGTTGGCCGCCATGTCCTTGCTGGCTGGGGCAGTTTCGGGCCTTTCTGGTCAAAGCGGATTGGCCACCGGCAAGCAGGCCGCCGCAAATCCGGCGACCGCTTCGCAGATTCTCTCCAGTTATGAAGGACAGAATGTAACCGCGATCGAAGTGGCCGGGCGTCCGCAATCCGCTGGATTGGAGTTCGAGCCGCTTTTTGTTCAGAAGCCAGGTCAACCGTTTTCGATCGACAAGGTGAATGGCACGCTTGCCGCGCTGAAGGCCAGCGGAAAGGCTCAAGACGTGCGCGTGCAGGTGGATGCGGAGGCGGACGGAGTTCGAGTGCTGTTCATCCTGGAGCCCGCAGTCTACTTCGGGATCTTTCAGTTTCCTGGGGCGGAGCGATTCAGCTATGCGCGCCTGGTGCAGGTAGCCAACTTCCAGGCTCAGACACCCTTCAATGCCGCGGACGAGGAACAGGACCGGCAGGCGCTGATCACCTTCTTTCGGCAACAGGGGTATTTTCAGGCGAAGGTGGATGCAGAAGTGAAGGTGGACTCCGCGAACGGGATGGCCAATGTCGTGTTCGATTGCCAGTTGAATCGCGTGGCGAAGTTCGGAGAGTTGGATATTGTGGGTGCGAGCGCTGAAGAAGCCGCTATGCTGGTCCACAGCCTCGAAACGTTTGTGGCACGCGGACGGGGTGCAGCGATTCGTCCGGGAAGGAGCTACCACTACTCCACGCTCACGAAGGCGACCCGATACCTGCAATCGCAGCTTGAAAAGAGGGGGCGGCTGGGAGCGCAGGTCACGCTTGCGGGCGCGGAGTATCACGCCGACACGAATCGTGCAGACATTCACTTTACGGTGAAGCCAGGACCGGTGTCGAAGGTCACGATTGAAGGCGCTCACTTGTGGAGCTGGACGCGGAAGGCGTTATTGCCGGTCTACCAGGGTGTGGGGGTAGACGAAGAGTCAGTGGAAGAAGGCAGGCAGGCGCTCATTTCTCACTTCCAGTCGAAGGGCTTCTTCGACGCTAAGGTTGAAGCCCAGCTGAAGACGGAGCCCACTGGCCAGACGGTTCTCTACCAGATCTCCACGGAAAAGAGGCACAAGGTTGCCGCAGTGGAATTGTCGGGGGACGGCACGCTACCGGCGTCGGAACTGACGCCGCATCTTGCTGTCACAAAAGCGCACCTGTTTTCGTCCGGGAACTTCAGCCAGCAGCTTTTGCGCTCCAGCGTGAACAACTTGAAGGCGGTGTATCAGTCAGAGGGCTTCAGCAGTGTTGAGGTGGTCTCGAGTGTGACTAACCGCGGAGGAAACATCGACGTGCAATTCCGCGTGACGGAAGGGCCGCGGGACACGGTGAATTCGCTGACGATTCAAGGCAACGACACGCTGCCTGCTGCACAGTTTGCGCGGAACGGATTGAAGTTGGCGGCGGGACAAGCGTATTCCCAGGCGCACGTGGAAGCAGACAGGGCCAACATTGTCGCGCATTATTTGCAGGCTGGATATTTGAATTCGAGTTTTCGCGAGTCGGCAACGGAAGTATCGAAGGAGGACCCCCACAAGATTAACGTGGTGTACCACATCTACGAAGGACCGAAGGTGATTGCCGGAAGCCTCATCACCATGGGACGCGAGAACACGAAGCAGCGCTTGATCGACCGGGATGTCTCCGACATCAAGCCGGGAGCGCCGTTGACCGAGTCGCAACTGCTCCTTGCAGGAAGCAAGCTCTACGATCACACCGGAGTGTTCGATTGGGCTGAGGTGGATCCGAAGCGACAGATCACTACGCAGAGCGCGGAAGACGTGGTGGTGAGAGTGCACGAGGCAAGGAGGAACCAGATCACGTACGGATTTGGGTTTGAAGTGATCAACCGCGGAGGGAGCATTCCGAGCGGAACGGTGGCGCTGCCGAACCTGCCGCCAATCGGCCTGCCGCCGAACTTTACGACGAGCCAGGCGACGTTCTACGGACCAAGAGGAACGTTTCAATACACACGCAACAATGTAAGCGGAAAGGGCGCTTCGCTATCGTTCACGGGATTTGCGGGAAGGCTGGACCAGAGGGGCGCTGCTTACTACATTGTTCCGGATTTCCGCTGGTCGCCGTGGAAGGCAACCACATCCTTTTCCGCCGATCGCAACGAAGAGAACCCGCTCTTCTCCTCACAGCAGGAGCTTGCCAGCCTGCAGTTGCAGCGGCCGCTGGACAAGGCGCAAAAGAACACCCTGTTTTTGCGCTACAGCTTCAGCCAGACGGACCTGACACGTCTCCTGATTCCCGACTTGGTGCCGGCAAAGGACCAGCACGTGAGGCTTTCCACATTGAGCGCGAACCTGACGCGCGACACCCGCGACAATCCGCTGGACGAGCACAAGGGCGTGTTGCAGTCAGCGGAACTGGACATGAACGCGACAAAGCTGGGATCGAGCGTGAATTTTGCGAAGTTTACCGGCCAGGCGGCCTTCTACAAGCAGGGCTTTCACAACATCGTGTTTGCCAACAGCCTGAGAATCGGCATGGCGCAACCGTATGCCAACAGCCGCGTGCCGCTGAGCGAGGAGTTCTTCACGGGCGGCGGCAACTCGCTTCGTGGGTTTCCGCTCGATGGCGCGGGGCCGCAGCGGCCCGTACGCGTTTGCGCGAACGGCGGAACGACTTGCAATAACTTCATCAATGTGCCCAGCGGCGGAAATGAGCTGCTGCTCATCAACGCGGAGGCGCGCATCCCGCTGCCGATCAAGAAGGGGCTGAGCGTGGTGCCTTTCTATGATGGCGGGAATGTGTTTCCGAACGTGGGATTTCACGATTTCACTTCGCTCTACAGCAACAACGTGGGCCTGGGGCTGCGGTATGCGACGCCGGTGGGCCCGGTGCGGATTGACTTGGGCCGGAACCTGAATCCCATCCAGGGGATCAACGCGACGCAGTATTTCATCAGCATTGGGCAGGCGTTCTAAGTAGGAGTGTCATGAGCCTTTCAGAGTTGCTCGCTGAAATTCGCGATCCATTGAACCCGCGCTGGCGCAAGGCGCACCATCCGTTCTTCAAAGTGATGGCATGGATTTCACTGGGGATGGCAGTGGTCACCTTGATCGTTACCGTTGGCGTTGCGATCTTGCTGAACAACGCGCGGTTTCACAATAACTTGATTCGCACCGCGGAGGCGCAGGCCAGCGAGAAACTGGGCGTGCGCGTCCAGCTTCAGAATTTTGCTGTCCATTTTTCGAACTTGAGCGTGGACCTGTACGGAATCAAGATTGATGGAGCGAGCCCGTATCCGAATCCGCCGCTGTTGCAGGCGGATCACGTACACACTGGCGTGCGGATTGTGTCGATCCTGAGCAAGACGTGGTACCTGGACAGCCTTCAGATCGACCATCCAGTGGTGCACGTATTTGTGGATTCGAAGGGCGTTTCCAATATTCCAACTATCAAAAGCAACGGGCAGAGCAGCAACACATCGGTGTTCGATCTGGGCGTGCGTCATGCAGTGCTCGAACACGGGGAGATCTACTACAACGACAAGCCGGCGGAGGTTGCGGCCGATCTGCATGACCTGGAACTTAAGGCGTCGTTCAATAGCTTCCTGAAGAAGTATTCAGGCAAAGTGTCGTATTCCAATGGGCGCCTTGTGTACGGAGCGCTGCGTCCGGTCGTGCACAACCTTGCCGTGCAATTTGATGCGACCCCCACGACATTCCATCTGACGCAGTCGAAGCTTACGGCTGGCAACTCTGTGGTGTCGCTGGCTGCGGTGCTGAACAACTATAACAACCCGGAGGTGCAGGGGCGCTACGATATTGTTCTCGACGGCAAGCAGGTGGGTGAAGTTTTGCATGAGCCAACTGTGCCCACGGGGATGGTGCACACGGCGGGGACGATTGAGTTCAAGCATGCGGCGGGGCGCGCGATGTTCGATGCGCTGGCGCTGGATGGGAACCTGGATAGTCGAGGGCTGGAGGTTCGTACACCATCGATCCGTGCGCAGGTCAATGACATTGCGGCGCACTATGGGCTGGCGAATGGCAATGTGGTGTTGCGCGATCTGCGAGCCAGGGTGCTGGGCGGCGCAGTGACTGCGCAGGGGATGATGAAAAGCATCACCGGCGATTCGCACTCGGAAATGACGGCGGAGGTGCGCGGTGTTTCGCTGACGGAGATTGTGCGAGCGCTTGGGCCTGCAGCGCAATCCAACCAGGTGACCGTGGCTGGGGCGTTGAACGCGCAGGCGAAGGCGACGTGGGGAAGAACCTTTGCCGATCTTGTGGCGCACGCCGATGCGAAAGTGAACGGGCAGGTACAGCAAAGACGTAGCTCTGTGGCACAGACAGCGGGGCCGGGTGGCGCGGCTCCGGCGGCGTTTCCTCTGGAGAGTGCGATCCATGCCACTTACAGCGGGGCCAATCAGCAATTGGCGCTGCAGCAAAGTTTTGTGAAGACGCCGCAGACCAACCTGACGATGAACGGTGTGGTGAGCAGGCACTCGAGCGTGAGCCTACATTTACAGGCCAACGACCTGCGCGAAGTGGAGACGGTTGCAGAGATGTTTCGCACGGCGGCTCCGGGCCAGACCTTGCAGCCGCTGGGACTTGCGGGAGCTGCGAGCTTTCAAGGGAATGTGCAGGGGTCCACGGCGGAGCCGCATTTGACTGGGCGAATGACAGCCACAAATCTTCAAATCAACGGAACCAACTGGAAGGTGTTGCGCACCGAAGTAGATTTGAGCCCGTCGCAGGTGAGCCTGCAACACGCGGACCTCGAGCCTGCATCGCATGGGCACCTCACGTTCAGCGCTAGCGCCGGACTGAGCAAGTGGTCCTTCACAGAAAACAGCCCGGTACAAATCCAATTGAATGCGACGCAAGTGAACATTGCGGACCTGACCAAACTGGCGGGGCAGCAGATCCCTGTGACAGGTGCGCTGAGCGCCGCGATTGCGATGCATGGGACGGAACTGAAACCTGTGGGCAATGGAAGTGTGACGTTGGCGAACCTGGTGGCTTACGAGCAGCCGGTGGAGTCGGCGAAGCTCAGTTTCGCTGGCACGGGAGACGAGGTGCATGGAGACCTGGCCCTTGAGCTTCCCTCAGGGAGAGTGCTGGGGAAGGCCACCGTGCGCCCGCGAGAAAAAACCTACACGGCGGAGCTGAATGCGACGGGAATGGAGTTGGGAAAACTGCAAGCGGTAACTGCGAGAAATCTGAGAATCGCAGGGGTGGCGGCCCTTCATGCCAAGGGGCAGGGTACATTCGACAATCCGCAGATGGACGCGACGCTCGAGATTCCATCGCTGGCGTTGCAAGGGCAGAGCATGACCGGCATCAAGCTCCAGGCCAACGTGGCCAACCATGTGGCGAACGCAACCTTGCAATCGTCCGTTGTAAATACTTCGATTCAGGCCAAGGCAAAGATCGATTTGACGGGCGACTACCTGGCGGACGCGGCACTCGACACGCAGGGGATTCCGCTGGGCCCGCTCATCGCCGTGTATGCGCCGCAGGCGAATGGCGTGACCGGGCAGACAGAGGTTCATGCGACGCTGCATGGGCCGCTCAAGAACCAGAAGCAGCTTGAGGCGCACGTGAACCTACCTGTGCTGAGAGTGGCGTACGGCAACACGGTTGAACTGGCAGCAGCCACGCCCATTCACGTCGACTACAAGGACGGGGTAATCAACGTGCAGCGCTCTTCCATCCACGGAACCGACACGGACCTTCAGTTTGAGGGCAGCATTCCGGCCAGCGGCGATGGACCTATGGCGTTGATGCTGGAGGGATCGGTGAACATGCAACTGGCACAGCTGCTCGATCCGGATATCAGAAGCTCGGGCCAATTGAAGTTCAATATCGATTCCCATGGCCCGGCGAGCGGAGCGAATTTTGCAGGGCAGATCAATATTGTGGACGCGAGTTTTGCTTCAAACGACTTACCCTTGGGACTACAACATTGCAACGGAGTTCTGATGCTGACCCGGGATCGGCTGAACATCAGTAGTTTCAAGGGAAACATCGGAGGGGGAACCATAACCGCGCAAGGCGGCATTGCGTATCGGCCATCGATCCAGTTCGACCTGGGCATGAACACGCAGGGAGCACGAATTCTTTATCCGCAGGGAATGAGGGAGAACGTGGACGCGAACCTGCGGCTCTCCGGGACAACGGATGCGGCAGTGCTGGGCGGAGCGGTGCACCTGTCGGACTTGTCGTTTACGCCTGCGTTCGACTTGTCCAGTTTCTTGGGCCAGTTTGGGGGTGGGGTTGCAGCGCCGCCTTCGCGAGGCTTGGCGCAGAACATTCAACTCAATGTAGCGCTGGATTCTACGAGCAGCGTGAACCTGACGAGCAGAGCGCTTAGCCTGGGTGGAACAGCAAATCTGCAACTGCGCGGGACCGCGGCGGACCCGGTGGTGCTGGGACGTGTGAATCTGAACAGTGGTGACATCATTTTGAACGGGAACCGGTTTGTGCTGAATGGAGGCACAATCCAGTTTGTGAACCCATCGGAGACGCAGCCCGTGGTGAACCTGTCACTGACTACCTCAATCCAGCAATACAACATCGATCTTCGTTTCCAGGGTCCGGTCGACAAGATGCGGACGCAATACAGCTCGGATCCGGCGCTGCCTGAAGCGGATATCATCCACCTGCTGGCGTTTGGCCAGACGGTCGAGGCAAGCAATGCGACCGCGACGCCGGCAAACCAGGCTGCAGAGTCGCTGGTGGCGTCGCAGGTCTCGAGTCAGTTGACGGGCCGGGTCTCTAAGATCGCCGGGATTTCGCAGCTCTCCATCAACCCGGTGCTGGTGGGCAGCAGCAGCGCGGGGCCGCCGGGTGCCAACATTACCATTCAGCAGCGCGTGACCGGGAACCTGTTTGTCACGTTCTCAACGAATGTGGCTTCTACGCAGAGCCAGACCATCCAGGGGCAGTACCAGGTATCGCCGCGGGTTGCATTCAGCGCCACGCGCGATCCAAATGGTGGCGTCGCGTTCGATACGCTCATCAAAAAGACCTGGTGACGGTGAATCACGGCGCTGCCTACACTGCAGGCGCTCTTCCCGTGAAGGTGAAGGATACCATACCTCCTGAATCCCCAGCTTGCGCGCTGAGGCGTCATATAGATACGAGCTTGCGCGATGATCGATGGCTAGATTTCTTGAACGTAACCCAATGATCCCTATGGAGACGCACATAGTTGGGCACCCCCGGACCGATCTGGATGTGCACACTGTAAATCCGCCTCATCTGCTATCACCATCAGATCAAAGAGAAGAACGCTGACCTCCACCCGTATGTCATTTTTGTGCAGAGTATCGAAAATGGAAACTTCCAGCATACGAGATTCCTCGACAAGCATGGCGGCAGGGTACCTCTGCCTGTGCCGGGTCAGTCCGTGTTCGTGAACTGATTTTGAAGGCTGGTCTTAGGTGCCCCAGGGGAGGGGATAGCGCAGGCGATGTACCGACTCTGATTTCGTCAACTTGATTTGGGCTCTTCCTCAGATTTGGTGAACCAATTCAGGCACTTTTCAAACAGCAAACCGGGCAGAAGATAGAAGTCAGCATCTGGCGATTCACTGCGGACGACCATGAAGCAGTCCTTTTATCAAGGCCAGCAGATCAATGCGAATAGCAAACTGCTCAAGCCAAAGCTGTGCGGTATCGAACTTCTCTAGGTGTGTGTCGGGCATAGCGTTTAGCCAAGGCCGATTCAGCGGTTTGCAGGGCTGGCGTTCAAGCTAAGGCGCGCAGGCAGTAATCCCGTTGGTAGCTTATAGGAAGCTTTC